>OBIY01000172.1_pt1 | contig 28788 bp, 32 predicted proteins | sample 1519841 | NCBI WGS metagenome assembly OBIY01 (sample SAMN03019774, study PRJEB22545) | beach sand metagenome | biome: beach; feature: sea beach; material: beach sand | place: USA: Municipal Pensacola Beach, FL | collected 2010-07-30 | depth 30-40 cm m
CGCTGGCGTGGTAGTAGCGCCGCGGCGACCCGGCTCTACGAGCGCACCGTCGAGTCCACAATGATTCCAATTGATAGAATAAGTGCGAACAAACTCACGAAGTTGAGCGTATTGCCTGATGCTTCAAGTCCAATAAATGCGGTGAGGAATGAAAGGGGAATAGAAATCGCCGCGATGAGCGCTTCGCGCCAACCAACCGCGATCATAAGAACTAAACTTACCAGGATGACAGTTTGAATACCACTTCGAGTAAGGGTAGTGAGGTCTTTCTGCAAAAGCTCACCGTTATCAAACATCACGTACACCTGTAAGTCTGCAAGTAGTTCGCCTGGCTCCTGTAGTTCAGCAAGTCGCTTTTGAACATCTCTACTTACCTGCGTAATTTTCGCGCTTGACCCTTTGTATACATCAAACGAAACTGAGTTTATTGATGGATTATTATCGACACTCGTCCGACTAATCGTGGTTGCCTCTTCGCGCCCATCAATGACACGTGCGACGTCGCGCACGTATATCGGTACCCCGTCTTTTGCAAGAATTGGAATATCCGCAATGACTGCTGAGTCAGTGATGTCACCAGCAAGACGAACCGGGAACTCCGTGTCTCCAATTTGAATACTTCCAACCGGAAGTGCCACGTTTGCACCGGAAATAGAGCGAGTAATATCAGTCGTGGTAAGCCCAAGTTCCGCAAGTGCATTTCGATCAATAATGACGTTTACTTGACGGGCTTCAATTCCACCAACTTCCACAGAAGTGACACCGCGAATATCTTCAAGTTCGTCCGCGGCATCTTCACCAATTTGATATAGCAATTCTTCAGGAATATTTGCAGAGAGCGTTGCAGTCACCACCGGACTTGCCGCAAAGTCTACCTCGATAACACGTGGGTCGAGTGCGTCACCCGGGAGGTCGCCTTTTGCAATATCGACAGTGTCACGCACGTCTTGCATCGACTTATCAAGGTCGGCAGTGGCTTCAAATTCAATCGTGATGCTCGAGATACCCTCACTCGAGTTTGACGTAAGTGTACGTACTTCACTAAGGCCATTTTTTAGTGGCTCCTCAAGGACATTCGTTACTAGTTTTTCAACATCCTCAGGAGACGCGCCAGGCAGTACGGTCGAGACAACTGCAATAGGCACCTCAACTTCAGGTGTTGATTCTTTTGGTATGTCGAAGATCGCGGTTATACCTAGGAATAAAATCGTGAGAATGAGTAGTGTGGCAAAGCGACTTCGCTGTGTGAAAAAGCTCCAAATAGTATACATACAGCAACTTAATTGTTTTTAACAATTACCGTATCGCCAACATTGAGCCCGCGTGCGTCAACGACAATTTGGGTAGTGTGGTCGATTCCGTCAAGAATCTGAATGGACGACTGCACAATCGCGCCGAGCGTAACCGGAAGTGCTGCAAGTGTGTTCTCTTGCGTAACGACAAAGACGAACGACTCGTCACCAATAAGCTTTAGGGCAGAAATTGGTACAAGGATAGTTCTTGCTGTTTCGACATCAGTTGATTGGCCAGTATTTTCGTCAGTCAAGAACTCGACGGAGACTCGTGAGCCGTGGGGAAGCGCAACATCCTCATTCACCAATGCAATGTGTACCTCAACCTGGCGCTTTACTGGGTCAATCCCCGGTGCGATGCTGGTAATAACCCCCTCGTACATGCGATTGATACGTGCAGCACCACCAACTGCAATTCGATTGACCGCGCTTGACGATACATATGTTTCAATATCCAGCGCATTATCGTTTGCGATTAGTCCAATGTCTTGGAACGACGTAACAAAATCTCCCTTAGAAATAGTGAGGATGGTTACGACACCGGTCACCGGTGCGCGTACACGTGTATTCTCAAGCTGTGCGACTGATTGCGCGAGTGATGCCTGTGCCGACTCGAGTTGCGCCTGTGCAACATCAATGTCTTCTTGTCGTGCACCAGTTACTCCCTGTGACTGATTTTCTTGAGCGATAGTAAGGGCACTCTGTGCACTTTCAAGATTGCCTCGAGCACTTGAAAGGCTCGAAAGTGTACTCAACACACTGGTGCGCGCACCTGTTGCGGTTACCTGATAGCTGGCAATGGCGCTCTCAGAAACTCCCGCGTTTGCAACCGCACCATCAAGTGCACTGATGACGTTGTCGAGTGCAGTTTTAATTTTGAACATTTCCTGCTCGACTTTGTTGATTTCAGCAATAAGTTCGTTAGTTGCGCTCAGAGATGTCTGCGCTGATGCTGCATTATGGCGTTCAATGGTAGCTTGTAGTAAAAAGCGTGCGTGTTCTGCAGCGGTTGCCTGTGAGCTATTGCGCGAAATGAACCGCAACTTTGGGTTTGCGCCATCTGCATCGGTAAACATAACGTCAATTCCACCTGAGAAAGTTGCGTCTGTCGTTGCGTACGCGCTCAAAAGCGTGTTGCGCGCTGCTGTTTTTGCTTCCGTAACTGCCTTGGCACTTTTTTGTGTCGTTTCCGCCAACACCGCGAGTTCTTCATTACGTGCACCACCGATTACTTTGTTAAGATTGGCTTGTGCTTGTGCAACGCTTGCTTGTGCTTGTGCAACGCTTGCACGTTCAGAAGCGTTTTCAATTGTTGCAATAATAGTGCCTGCGGTAACGCGCTGCCCGACACGGGCATTCACGCTGGTAATAACGCCGGCTCGCTGCGCTCGAAGATCACCTTGCGTCTGCGACTTCACTTCACCCGTTGTTTCAAGGACAGAGTCGAGATTTGATGCACTGCTGGCAGGCGCAACCATCACTTGTCGCGCAACACCCTCTGCATTTTCCTCAGAACCACCTGAAAGCAACGCCTTAGTAACCGCGACACCAAAAAAGAGCACGAGGATCAAAAAAGCGATCTGAACACCACGACGACGAGAGTAACGTGCCCATACTGCTTTAATTTTGTGACCAGAGGTGGAAAAGAAGTCAGTTGGGAGTACCTTCTTCAAAAGACCAATAATACTTTCGCTAAATCCTTTCAGTGTTTCAATACTATTCATAGTTACGTTCTACATTAGTCGAAGTATTCTGCCATAAATATCGTTTCTGTCAATATTTCATTGCGGACGCTTCGTTTTCTTACTACAATAGCTGCTACTAATCTTGTAATCACAGAATAATACACTATGTTCAAAAATTTTCTTGTTAAAAAGTTAATGAAATCGCAGCTCAAGAACCTTCCGAAAGACCAGGCTGAGATGATTGGTGCCATGATTGAAAAAAATCCTGAGCTCTTTATGAAAATAGCGCAGGAAACGAAAGATTTAGTGAAGGGTGGGCGAGACCAAATGAGCGCCATGATGGAGGTCAGTAAAAAATACCAGAAGGAATTGCAGCAATTGATGCGATAAGCATAATTTGACACTTTTTTATTTTTGTCCTCTGTTTGCCCACGGCGGGTTGACATTTTTCTCTCAGTTGATAAGGTACTTGGACGGTAGTCAGCTTGCTGATTACCGTACTGGTGACTACTTCAGGTCTTCGGACTCGAAATGGCCACCATGTAGTTCGACTCTTCGGAGTTGAACTACATGGTGTTCGTTTCAACCTTCGGGGAGAAATGGCACCACTGAAAAACGACTGCTTCGGCAGGCGTTTTTCATTTGTTAGTGAAACGAGCGATGCCACACAAGTATGGAATGAAGTGCGCAGCACACATCTGAGCAATGCTAACAAAAGAACGTGCACGTTCTTTTGTTAGCATTGAGAGAGATGTCTTCACATTCCATACTTGTGTGGCATCCGAGCAAACGACACAAATATAAGAGCAGGTTCAACGGAACCTGCTGCTTTTATTTTCGAGTTGGAATTGTCAAAATCAATTGACGCATAGGACACAGTGCAAAAAAACGGCACGATCCCCTGGGAGATCGTGCCGTATTTCGTTGACGACGAAGACGACAAACCTACTGGCTAGCGATTTGCCGTAGCTCTTCGAGAGGCAGGGAGCCCCAGTCAGCACGCATCATCAGCATCTGTCTATCATTTTCGACGCCCTCTCGGTCATCTTCTGACATGTCTGAGCTGAACGGATAGATCTTATCGAGCATCTGCTCGATAAGTCGCCCTCGCTCTTCAAACTCTGACTCTTCTGATGGAAGAGAATCTGCTTGCGTCATAGCATACCTCGTCAGTAAAGGAACACGGGGAGACAATATCACGAAAATACGCTATATTTCAATGAAATTTGATATATGTCATTAAGTATCGGAATCGTAGGTCTTCCAAACGTCGGCAAATCGACGCTTTTTAATGCACTTACCAAAAAGTCAGTTCAGGCAGCAAATTTCCCATTTTGCACCATTGATCCATCAGTCGGTGTTGTTGCCGTGCCAGACCGACGACTTGAGCAACTCGCTGCAATGTCGAGCTCAGCAAAAACCATTCCGGCAGCGGTAGAATTTGTCGATATCGCCGGACTGGTAAAAGGCGCTTCGGAAGGCGAAGGGCTTGGTAACCAGTTTCTTGCAAACATTCGCGAAGTGGACGCTATCGCACAAGTAGTACGTGTATTTGATGATTCTGAAATTACACATGTGCATGGTGCAGTAGACCCAATGCATGATATCGACATCATCAACCTCGAATTGGTGTTAGCTGATACACAAACAGTCTCAAAGCGCCTCGGAAGCATTGAAAAGGATGTCCGGGTAGGGAACAAAGACGCAGTGGTGCTTAAGGGCGCACTGCAAAAACTTCTCCTCACGCTTGAGGCAGGAAAGCTTGCGCGCGCAACGTATCTCGATGAGAGGGAGTTTGAGCAGGTCAAAGGATTGCACTTGCTCACGATGAAGCCGTTTATGTACGTACTGAACAAGAAAAGTGCCGGACTAAACGTGCATGAACAGCCGGGAGAACGAGGGGAACAGTTGAAGCGTTTCTTGGAAGACGCTGGCGCCTACTGGGTGGAGGTTGACGCGGGAGTTGAAGACGAACTCAAGGATGTGCATGGGGACGACGCACAAGAGTTTCGTCGCGAATTTGGCATCATTGAAAGTGGTGTGGATGAACTCATCAAAACAGGATACGCATTGCTTGATTTGATTTCATTTTTCACAACTGGTGAAAAGGAAACGCGCGCATGGACTATTCAGAGAGGAAGCACCGCACCTATTGCCGGCGCGGCAATTCACTCAGATTTCCGTGACAAATTCATCCGTGCAGAAACGATTGGCTGGGAAGCGCTTTTACAAGCTGGCTCATGGTCTGCAGCACGAGAAAGTGGGAAAATTCGAACCGAAGGAAAAGAATATATCGTACAAGATGGTGATGTGATGGAGTTTCGTCATAGCTAACGATCAGGTAAACTGCGAGTAATATGGAAGAATTCAAGGATACTCCTACTGGATTGGGTGCTGAGAAAATAGAAGGTGCTGAGGATGTTCTTATCTTAATGAAAGCTATTCATGAAGGAAATTTTGATGCTCTGCATAAACTTGGACCTGCAGAAATTGCCGGCACACTGCTTTCTTTTTTTATGTTGAGTCATGTGGGTATCGAGGTATTTTCCGGAACACGCAGTGGAAATGAGACACCACTGGTGAGACATTTTCGTGACCATGTACTGCACGCACATGAAGTACAAGAGGTTGATGACGAAAACCCTTCTTTTAAGTCACTTTTGGCGTTCCTGCTTGAGTGTAAGTTTACTCCACAAGAAATTTCTACTGCTCTTAATACTCATGAATTCGGTTTGAATATAGAAGGAAAAGAACAATTTAACCAAGCAGCTCGCGAACTTGATATTGCACCTATATTCAGCGATGAAGCCCTACGTGGTTTCGACAAAGACGGTTATATCGATTCGATGCAAAACGGTCTCCGCGAAGATTGATTTGGTATTCGTCGCTTGTGTCTTTTGAGGTACTTGCTACCATTGTTTCATTAGCTTAGAAATCTAACGAATACGTATGACATCAGCAGTAAAAGTAACTCCAAAGGACTTCTTCCTCTGGCTTGGTGCAATGATTGCACTGTATTTATCAGTAGGGAGCTTTGCCATACTCATTTTTGAATACATTGAACGCATCTTCGGTAGCAATGTAATCCTTGGATACGACCCATATTCGGGCGCGATTCGCTTTGCTATCGCAAGCCTTATTGTCGTCTTTCCTATCTATCTTTTGCTTACCCGAATGCTTAATAAAGACATTCGTCGAACACCTGAAAAGAAGGATTTATGGGTGCGTCGTTGGTTAGTGTTTCTCACCGTATTCGCTGCCGGTTTTGGGTTGGTTATTGACCTTGTGGTGCTCATTCATACCTTCCTTGGTGGTGAAGAACTTACTGCTGCATTCCTCCTCAAGGTTATCTCACTCTTCATTCTCTTTGGTGGGGTATTCTACTACTACCTACAAGACATCCGTGGTTACTGGGAGAAGAATGAAAAGAAATCACAGATGGTTGGTGCCGGCGTGTCGGTTATTGTCCTTCTCTGTATTGTGTCCGGATTCATTATCATGGGCTCTCCAGCAACGCAGCGAGCGCTTCGTGAAGACCAGCAGCGTGTAAACGACTTGCAGAATATTCAATCACAGGTGACCGAGTACTATCGGACAACTGGGGAACTTCCGGAGTCTCTTGATGCTGTCCGTGATCCACTTACCGGTAGCTATATCCCGACTGACCCGGCAACACAGAGCGAATATGAGTACACGCCAACCGGAAGGCTTACATTTGAACTCTGTGCAACATTTGCACGTGCGCTTCCTGAAGTTGATACGGAGAAACTTGATGGTAGTGACTGGCGAGTACAGGAGCTTCAACGAACCGCAGCAGAGTGGGGACACAGAGAAGGACGCACCTGCTTTGAGCGAACCATTGATCCAGACCGGATAAAACCGTATCCAACTCCTGAAAAACCGGTTAGGTAACTGTAATCGAACAGTTGAATCGAAAAAAACACCCTGGCAATCATCGCCAAGGTGTTTTTCTTTTCCGAATGCAGGTATGTGCTACTATTAGCGTTCCATGCAGAAGTACGACCACAAAAAGATTGAAAAGAAATGGCAAGAACAATGGGCTGCTGACGAACTCTACAAGACAGCCGAGGGCTCGGGTAAGCCAAAAGCGTATATTCTCGATATGTTCCCGTACCCATCCGGCGAGGGACTCCACGTGGGGCACCCAAAGGGATACATTGCGACCGACGTCTACTCACGCTTCAAAAAAATGAATGGGTATGAAGTATTGCACCCGATGGGGTGGGATGCATTCGGGCTACCGGCAGAAAACTTTGCGATAAAGCACAAGGTGCACCCGCGCGTTGCGGTTGAGAGGAACATTGAGAACTTCAAAAAGCAACTCGCACACCTTGGATTCAACTACGACTGGAGTCGAGAGATAAATACGACCGACCCGTCATACTATAAGTGGACACAATGGGTATTCTTGCAGCTATTCAAAAAGGGACTCGCGTACGAGTCGCATGAGCCAATCAATTGGTGTCCATCATGCCAAACAGGACTCGCCAACGAGGATTTGGAAAGTGACGGTACGTGTGAACGATGTGGTTCGACAGTGGAAAAGAAACCAATGCGACAATGGGTACTCAAAATTACCGACTACGCCGACCGCATGTTGCAAGACCTGGATACGCTCACACAGTGGCCGTCACACATCAAAGAAGCACAACGCAACTGGATTGGGAGAAGCGAAGGGGCGGAAATTGACTTCAACCTTACCTTTACTACTCATCCTGAGCATAACGGCTGGCGAAACCCGGAGGACGGGAGGCCAGCCCACATTCGTGTCTTCACCACACGTCCGGACACATTGTTTGGAGCTACCTATCTCGTCCTCGCGCCTGAGCATCCATGGGTTCGTGCAGTCTGGGATACTGAGCACAATAATACAGTAGAAAATAAAGATGAAGTTGCAGCGTACGTCGTCGCAGCACAAAAAAAGACGGAGATTGAACGCACCACACAAGACAAAGAAAAAACCGGGGTAGAGCTGATGGGTATTAAAGCAGTGAATCCCGCGACACAGGAAGAAATCCCTGTCTTCGTTGCTGACTATGTACTTGCACACTATGGAACCGGAGCGATTATGGCAGTTCCCGCACATGATGAGCGCGATTACGCCTTCGCTCAAAAATATAATTTGCCGATAGTGCCGGTGATTTCTCCTATTACCGGCGTACCGCAAGAAAACCCAGAGTATCGAAAAAGCATTGTTGCGATTGTTCATGACCCAAAGACGGACACCTATCTAACCGTGCGATGGAAGGATAGAAATCAGACACTCTTTGTCGGAGGTGGTATGGAAGACGGAGAGGACCCGCAAACTACTGCAGCACGAGAGATTTGTGAGGAGACACGTTGCACTAATGTGCGATACGTTTCTCAGACAATGCCGATTCGCCACAACTATTTTGCACACTCCAAAGGTGTTGCTCGAGAGATTGATGCAATCGGATTCCTATTCGAGCTCGAGGACGATGAAGAAACACCACAAACACTCGAGGAAAATGAAAAGGAACAATTCGACATTGAATGGCATCCGGCTACTGAAGTTGCATCACTCATAAAAGACGAGCTTCATGCACTCGTGTGGCAATTGTTGGTCAAGAAGGAGCCCTACACAGGCACAGGGCTACTCATTAATTCCGATGTCTATACCGGAATGCAAAGTGTTGACGCAAAGGTGGCAATTACCAACGACGTGGGAGGTATGCGCACCACCACCTACAAACTAAAAGACTGGGTGTTTAGTCGGCAACGATACTGGGGGGAACCGATTCCAATTATTCACTGTGAGAAATGTGGAGCCGTGCCGGTTCCGGAAGAAGATTTACCGGTAACACTTCCTGAGGTCGACCACTATGAGCCGACCGGCACCGGAGAATCTCCACTTGCCGACATTGAAAGCTGGGTCAATGTCACGTGCCCGAGCTGTGGAGGAGCAGGAAAGCGAGAAACAAACACCATGCCGCAATGGGCAGGGTCTTCATGGTACTACTTGCGGTTTGTTGACCCCCACAATACCAATGCACTTATTGATGTGAGAAAGGAGAAGGATTGGATGCCGGTAGATGTATATGTCGGGGGTGATCACGCGGTACGACATCTCATTTATGCCCGCTTCTGGCATAAGTTCTTATACGACATCGGAGTGGTGAGTACCATTGAACCGTTTACGCGACTGGAATTCCTTGGATTCATACTCGCTGAAGACGGACGTAAGATGTCGAAGCGATGGGGCAACATCATTAATCCCGATGATGTGGTCTTACAGCACGGCGCTGACACACTTCGTGTCTACGAAATGTTCATGGGACCATTTGAAAATACTGTTGCCTGGAGCACCAATGGGCTTGTTGGTGCACAGCGTTTTATCGAGCGTACCTGGCGCTTGCAATCACACCTCACGGAAACGACGCATGATGCAGTAACCCGCGAATTACACCGAACGATACGGAAAGTTTCTGAAGATATTGAGGCCTTCAAGTTCAATACATCGATTGCACAAATGATGACCTTCGTAAACGTAGCCACAGAACATGGACTTACCGAAGCGGATTATCGAACATTTTTGCAATTGCTCGCACCATTTGCACCACACATGACAGAAGAGTTGTGGCGAGTGCACTTTGGAAACAAGGATTCTATTCATGCAAGTGCGTGGCCAACATATAATGAAGAACTTCTCACCGAAGAAACGGTGGTGCTCGCCGTACAGATAAACGGCAAGGTGCGAGGGGAAGTAACGGTTTCTGTTGGGGCAACACAGGACGATGTTGTAGGACTGATTACGAGCGATGAGCGCTTTGCGCGATGGATACCAAACACTCCGCAACGAATTATTTTCGTCCCAAACAAGCTCATAAACATGGTTATTTCCGATAATGTTGACAAATAAATCTTATTGTGGTTTTATGCTCTTATACAGGCAGTTTTCCTTGTGTTGCAAGGGTTATCCAGAGCTTGACCGAACCCCAGACGCGTGATACAACTGTTCAACAAAGCGTTCTATGGCAATCAAAATTACATTCAAACCGAAACAAATTTCATCACGTCTTATACAAGTTGTCGAAAACGAGCGCGCTCGAGACATTCTCGCTCGTCGCTACGGGCTTACTGAGACTGGTACTGTAGAGACGCTTGAATCAGTCGGCAAATCATACGGTATTACTCGTGAACGAGTCCGCCAAATTGAAAATCACGCGCTTCGTAGTATTCAGAAATCAGCAGACTATCAAGAACTTGCTACTGCATTTCGTGAACTTGCAGATTCTATTGAGCAACTCGGTGGTGTTGCATCAGAAGAAGAAATCCTACAGCAGTTTTGTAAGTCGCCGGAAGAGCAAAACTATATTCTATTCCTGCTCCACGTTGGTGACCCATTCAATAAGCGAAAAGAAGGGGGTGACTTCGTACATCACTGGTATGTGGACGATGCTCGTGCACAAGCGATTCGGGATGCCATTCAAAACCTCTATGGCACCATTACTGACACAATTGTACTTCCTGAAGAGGAAATTATTGCTCGCTACAAGCAAGAGCTCGCAAAAGCGCAAATCGCACAAGACAATGCTGACACCCTTTTGCGCTGGCTTGCACTATCAAAGAAGATTGCGCGCAATCCACTGGGCGAGTGGGGTCGTGCGACCTCACCATCAGTGCGTGTGAAGGGTATGCGTGACTTTGCATACCTCACGCTTAAGAGACACGGCTCACCAATGCACTTTTCTGAAGTTGCACAGCAAGTCGAAGCACTCTTTGGTCGCAAGGCACATGTTGCAACCACACACAACGAGCTCATCAAAGATCCACGTTTTGTACTGGTCGGACGCGGACTCTATGCACTTTCAGAATGGGGATATTCAAAAGGTGTCGTAAAGGATGTGATAAAAGAATTACTCCGAAAGAACGGGCCGCTCACTAAGAAAGAAATCATTGACCACGTGAAGCGTGAACGATACGTGAAAGACAATACGATTGCAGTGAACCTTCAAGACACTGATACTTTCGTACACCAAAAGGACGACACCTACGCACTTATCTAGTCACAGCGAACACTAAAGCGTGACATATGTGCATGCTATTATAAGTGTTATGGCTTTGTTCCCAGAACTTACCAATACTGAATATCTTGGTATTCCGTATTGGATACTATTTGTTGCCGCGTTTATCATCCTACTCGGCGTCGCGATGATTGTGTACCCACCTTTTTTGTGGGTATTTCTCTCGTGGGTATTTATCATTTCACCGGTCTGGATTCCACTGCTCCTCATAACGGTTTTCTTTTCTCAGTGGAGAGCGTACGTACGGGCACGTTTTATCGCACGCCAAACACCGATACTTCTCGAGATTAGAATTCCTCGCCACATTCACAAAACACCAAAAGCGATGGATTTGGTGTTTGCGGGCCTCAATGTTGGACCTGGAGAGACAACGTTTATTTCGCGCTGGTGGGAAGGTAAAGTGCGTCCGTGGTGGTCACTTGAAATTGTATCTATTGAGGGGCGTATCAATTTTTATATCTGGGCATGGAGTCAGCATCGTGAATTCATCGAATCGCAATTTTATTCACAATTTCCAAACATCGAAATTCACGAAGTGGAGGACTATTCACAAGGAGTGCGCTATGACCCCGAAGTAACTAATGTCTGGGGTATGGAGTATGTACTCGAAAAACCTGATGCGTATCCGATAAAAACGTACGTCGATTTTGAACTTGATAAGGAGGCAAAAAAATCAGAACAAATTATTGACCCTATCTCGGGTGTATTCGAGAAACTGAGTTCACTTGGACCGGGTGAGCAAATGTGGGTACAGATTGTTATTCGTCGAAACAAAGGAGCTACTATAGACAGCTCACTATGGGGCACCAAAAAGAAATGGAAGGATGAAGCGCGTGAAGAAATAGAGCGTATTTATCAGAAAAGTAAGCCACAAACGAAGGACTTGGTAACCGGCGAAATTAGTGATGGATACCCATTACTCAAGCCTGCTGAGGTAAACGTGATAAAAGCCCTTGAGCGGAGCATTGAAAAAAGTGGATTTGATACCGGCATCCGCGCAGTGTACCTAGCAAAACCAGCAAACTTTAAAGGGCACAAAATTCCAACGTTTATTGTAAACTTTTGGAATACGTTTTCATCAGGGTACTTAAATGGGTTCGAGGGTACCGATTGGCATTCGTCACTAAACTACCCATGGCAAGATTTTAGGGGATTGCGCGAGGCGTATTATTCTAGGAAAATACTTGATGCATATCATCGCCGAAGCTTCTTCCATCCGCCCTACGACCGACCACGTTTTGTATTAACCACAGAAGAACTTGCAACCATTTTTCATTTCCCAACGGAAGAGACAAAAGCGCCTGGTTTGCAACGACTCTCTTCAACGAAGGGTGAGCCACCAAGTAATTTGCCAACATAGTATTTAGTATGTACGACGAGGATCCAAACTATATATCTCGACTACAGCGCGCGTATGTGCGTTTTTTGTCGTGGACACACCGTGCACGAATTAACGTACACGATTGGCATCATTCACGACTGCATGATTTAAATCGACGGACACTCGTCATACTTATCGTGGCGGGTATTTTCGGTCTTGTGCTCTATGTAGAGAGTTTCCATCCGCCACACGACTTTCCTGTGGAGCAATATATAACCGTTCAGGAAGGGGAGACACTCAGCGAACTTGCACAATCACTTGAGGAAGTCGGTATCGTGCGAAGTGCGGAGTGGTTAACATTGTTGGTACGACTCCGTGGCGGCGAGCGTTCAGTACATGCTGGTGATTATTTCTTTGCAAAACCAATCGGCGCACTTGCTGTCGCGCGCGTGATAACGACCGGTGCATATGGACTTGAGCCGATTCGCATCACGATTCCTGAAGGGGCAACCGTGGCAGATATGGCAATTATCTATGAAAAGCGCTTGTTTAAATTCAATGCACGAAATTTTGTGCGCAAAGCGGAAAAGGACGAAGGATTCCTCTATCCGGATACGTACTATTTCTTGCCGAACGTGCAGGAAGATGAGGTCATTCGTGTAATGAAAGATACGTTTAACCAGCGTATTGCTGAGTTTGAAGACGAAATTGCATCTTCAACATTAACACTCAAGGAAATCGTCACCCTCGCATCAATCATTGAAAAAGAAGCGTGGAAACCACGAGATCAACAACTCATCTCAGGAGTCCTCTATAATCGCCTGGAGCGAGACATGTTACTACAAGTTGATGCAACCTTTACGTATACGCATAACAAGGGTACGTACGACATTACGCTCTCTGATTTAACTGACGAAGATAATCTCTATAACACGTATGTGCATCCCGGGTTGCCACCCGGCCCGATCGCGGCAGTGGGGCGGTCAGCACTATACGCGGCATTGTATCCAATTGAAAATGACTACCTGTTTTATCTCGCCGATCGTAGCGGAACTACATATTTCAGTAGAACGTATGCCGAACATTTAGTCAAAAAGCGACGATACGTAGACTAAACGTACACGAGCATCTATACTCTCAATACTGTGAATCCCGCTAGATTGCAGACGTGGATTCTAAAGAGTTCATGTGGTCGAACATATGATTAGAGAAATTAAAACATACGGTGCAGATACTTCGCTTTTCTGCGTCTTATTTCTAACGGAATGAAAAAGGTTTTTGTCGCACTCTCAGGTGGGGTTGATAGTTCTGTTGTTGCCCACAAGCTGCTTACAAACGGCTGGGACGTAACCGCCGTCTTTATTCGCGTGTGGCAGCCAAGCTTCATGCCGTGCACACAAGATGACGAAGAGCGTGCCGCGATGCGCGTCGCAGCGTTTTTAGGTATTCCATTCAAGCGACTTGATCTCTCAGACATCTACAAACGAGAAGTCGTCGACACCATGATAGAGGAGTATCGAAAAGGGCGGACGCCGAACCCCGATGTCCTCTGCAATCGGAGTATTAAATTCGGTGCATTTCTTGATTTTGCAAAACAACACGGAGCAGAAAAAATCGCAACCGGTCACCACGCACGTGTTCATCAGATTGATACGAATACGTTTGAACTCGTTCGTGGCGTTGATCCACGAAAAGACCAGGCATACTTTCTCTGGCAACTCACACAAGAGGAACTCGCGTATGCACTCATGCCAATTGGGGACCTCACCAAGGCACAGGTGCGTGCATATGCACAAAAACATAATCTTCCGAGCGCAACAAAGCCGGATAGTCAGGGTCTTTGTTTTATCGGGGATGTTGATATGAAGACGTTTTTACGTCACTTTATTGCTACAGAAGAAGGAAATGTGTTGGACACTAACGGCACGGTTATCGGTACGCATAATGGTGCAGCACTCGTTACCATTGGGCAACGTGGCGGATTTACCGTAACCAAGAAAGGTACGTCTACTGAGGCGTTATATGTGGCTTCAAAAGATGTATTGAAGAATACTATTACTGTCGCACCGCAGCACGATGTCTCGAGCTATGCACGTACGACGATTCCGCTTGAGCAAACAAATATGATGCATTCGACGAACGATAAAGCTGAGTACACCTGCGAGATTCGATATCATGGCACACCACTACCATGCACACTTGTAGAAGACGGTGCGCATCTAACCGTCCAGCTGCGCGAACCGGTCTCAGTGGCTCCCGGACAATCACTGGTAATTTATGATGGGGAACGTTGCATGGGTGGCGGTATTGTTGCATAACCCATTGTTCAGTAAGGGGAGTGTGCACACCTACGGGCGTGCCGTATAATGCCCCGTATGGCCATACTGATTACAAAAATGAACGGTGAACAAGAGCCGTTCAATGAAATGAAACTCGACCGTTCTCTTGAACGTGCGGGGGCATCGAAGGAGATGCGCGAAAAAATTATTCGTATCACCGTCAGCGACCTCCGCGAAGGAATGTCGACGCAAGAAATTTACGAACGAGCGTTCGACATGCTGCGCGATGAAGAACGTCGCCCTGTTGCGGCGCGATACTCGATTAAGCGTGCTGTGCTTGATTTGGGCCCATCAGGATTTCCGTTTGAGCAATTCATGGCTGCTATTTTTGAAACTATCGGATACACAAATGTGCGTACTGGAGCTGCACTCCAGGGCAAATGCGCGCCGCATGAAGTTGATGTTGTTGCCGAACACGAGGGTAAACGAGTTGTCGCTGAAGTGAAGTTCCATAACAGCCTCGGTATTAAGACTGACTTAAAGGTGGCTCTCTATGTGAAAGCGAGATTCGATGACTTATCGGCAAAAGGTGAAAAAGTAGATGAGGGGTGGTTGATTACCAATACGCGGTTTACCCGTAATGCAGCACGTTACAGTAACTGTGTTGGCATGCACTTGCTTGGGTGGGACTACCCGCGTGGTCGTGGTCTCGAAATCCTCGTTGACCAGTCCGGTATTCACCCTATTACGGCGCTAACGTCATTGTCTGCAAGTGAAAAACGCGCATTGCTCGATGATAATATTGTCCTGTGCAGGCAAATGCCGCGAACACCGGAAGAATTGCGCGCATATGGCATTCCAGAGGAGAAACATGACGCAGTTCGTGAAGAGGTAAGCGGACTTTGTGCAGTTCCCAAAGCGAACGTATAATATACGCAGGTACATCTTTAACACCTAAACAGGAAACAGTATGACTCAGAAGATAATTATCGGATTTGTTGGAGGATTTATTATTGGTGCATTGTGTGTATTTGGATGGAATGCATATACAAACAAACCATTGGATTCTGCAACGCCTGAAACAACGATGCCGGAAGACATTGAGACACCTGAGACGACGACTCCCACCGAAGGTACTATTGGAAATGATATCGTTGACGCAACTGTCCGCTCAACACATATCACGGTAGCTGACCAAACAGCGGGAGATTCGGTGCGCGTCGGAGCAGTATCATTGGATGCAGACGGATGGGTAGTTATTCACGAAGAACATAACGGGGTTATCGGTAACGCACTTGGCGCCGCACGAGAAACCGCCGGCGAGCACACCAATGTGGTAGTGCCGCTACTGCGCGCAACTGAAGCAGGAAATCGCTATTGGGTAGTGCTTTATGGCGACAATGGTGACCGCGAGTTCCACTTAAGTGATGACTTCCCATTCCGCGAAAGCGCCGGGGAACCGGTAATTGGTTCGTTCCAAGCATATTAAAAGTAGTATTGTTCGCATATGTTCTTCACATTTGACCCGACACTTACCACAATCCTGATCCAGTTGACCGTAGCGGCACTGCTTGGACTCCTTGTCGGTGCTGAACGCTCAATTGCCGGAAAAAGTGCCGGAATGCGAACATTTGCACTCGTTTCCTTGGGTGCCTGCTTGTTTACTATTACTTCAGTTGTTATCACCACACAATACTTCGGAAAGGTAAACTTTGACCCGATGCGTGTCCCGGCTGCCATCATTACCGGTATTGGTTTTATTGGTGCCGGGCTCATCTTGTTCCGTGAGAGTCTTGTTCGCGGGTTAACGACTGCTGCCGGTATGTGGATTGCCGCTGGTATCGGTATTGCCGTTGGATTCGGGCTCTACATCATCGCCGCATACACTGCATTGCTGACGTTATTTATCTTTACCGCAGTGTGGTTCGTTGAAGCGAAGGTGAAAGTATACTTCGGACATAACAGCGTTGAACCAATTATAAAGAAGACTGATCAGCTATCCGAAGAGTAGGGTATGTCTGACTTCTATAAACCAAACCGAAATCCAAACTGGAACTATGGTGGAAAGAATTGGCGTCTGTCGCGTTCGAAGATCGACCTGTTTCTTTCGTGTCCGCGCTGTTTCTACATCGACAACAAACTCGGCACTGCGCGCCCGCCTGGGTTTCCATTCAATCTCAATTCGGCAGTCGACGCACTCCTCAAAAATGAGTTTGATGTGCATCGAGCCGCACAGACACCACACCCACTCGTGGCGCAATACGGACTGAATCTTGTCCCATTTCAACATCCGGATATTGATACTTGGAGGGAGAACTTTAAAGGGGTCGCGGTTACACATGCAGAGACCGAGTTTACCGTCTCGGGAGCAATAGACGACGTGTGGGTTGATTTAGAAGGTACACTCTACGTTGTTGATTATAAGTCGACGAGCAAAGACGGTAGTATCGAGGCACTCGACCAGGAGTGGCATATTGGCTATAAGCGACAAATGGAGGTTTATCAGTGGTTGCTTCGTCAAAGTGGCTTCACGGTGTCAAACACCGGCTACTTCGTGTACGCAAATGCCGACAAAGACAAAGAAATGTTTGATAACAAACTCGACTTTGAGGTGACGCTCATCAGCTACGAAGGAGATGACTCTTGGGTTGAACCGACGTTACTCAACATCAAACGTTGTCTCGATGACCCGCGCGTACCCAAGCAAAGTGATGATTGTGATTATTGCCGGTATCGCGAAGCGGCAGGGAAGGTGCTGTTGAAAAATAAGGAAGAGCGGGCGCAGGCGAGCGATGCGGTACCCGAAGCAAAGACGCTGTCCGCAAAAAATGATAGGTTGTTTTAATGACTATGGAGAAAGATGAGATTACATTTGCCGACCGTGTTCGCATGATAGTTCGCTCGATTCCGAAAGGAGAGACACGAACCTATAAGGAAGTTGCCACCGCGGCTGGATCTCCGGGTGCGGCACGCGCCGTGGGTACCATTATGCGCAACAACTACCTACCTGACGTACCGTGCCATCGCGTGGTTCGCTCAGATGGAGATCTGGGTGGCTACAACCGTGGGGGAGTAGCGCAGAAGCGCACGCTATTGCTCGAAGAAGGCGCAAATCTCTAAAACGCATAAAAATCAGCAAAATGAGCCCATTTTGCTGATTTATACGTGGGGAATACCCGTTACTTTGACGGAAATTTCAATGCTTCCAAGAGTGGCTTGCTATCCTTATGCGGACCAATAACTGTTAGGTTGAGTCGTTCGGTCTTGAACAATTCTTTCGCAACATGTTGCACGTCTGCTGCAGTTACAGCATTCACTGCCGAATTGTATTCACGCAAACCACTCGTCGTGCCACGCACCAAAACACTATGTCCAATGAATTGTGCTTTTGCATCAGTGGTATCAAGTGAGAGTGCTGTCGTTCCTTTTACATACTCTTTCGCCTTATTGAGTTCTTCATCGGATATGCGCGTTCGTTTCAGTTTTTGTAACTCGGCGAGTGTCACGACAAGTGCTTCTTTTAGTGCAGTGTTTGAAACTCCTGCACGAATATCAAGCGCTCCGATGTCGGAATACTGCTCTTGGTCAGCACGCACGTAGTAGGCGAGCCCGCGACGTTCACGTACTTGCAGGAACAATCTGCCAGACATACCGCCACCAAGGACTGCGGCGAGTACATCCGCAGCCGCTTCGTCTTTATGATTCAGCGGGTATGCCGGCAGTGCGAGTACAAAGTGTGTTTGGTCGGTATTTTTATACTTTAGGTGTACACGTGGTTCTGTCTGTGTGTGCTCATACGCTGCAGCCGACGGCGCCGTGCCTTCCCGCATTGCGGCAAAGGTTGTCTTTGCTTTGCGCAGCGCGTTTGTTGGTGAGAAAGCACCTGCGATACAGATTGCAGAATTCTGCGCCACATAATTACGTGCAAAGTAGTCGAGGAACTGCTTTCGGGTGAACGACTGTATGTTTTTCTTTGGTCCGAGAATGTTTCTTCCGAGTGGATGATTCTGTCCAAATAGCAATATGTCTGACTCCATCATGACTGAACGAATCGGCATATCTTCGTACAGGTTGATTTCCTCAACAACTGTTCCGCGCTCTCGTATTATCTCATGGTTTGGTAATGTTGGGTTCAGGAAGATGTCTGCAATAACGTCGAACGCGATGTCGAAGTGTCGTTTGTCAGTCTTCGCATAGTACGCCGTGTGGTCCTTTGTGGTGAATGCATTGAGCTGACCACCAACGCCATCTATCGCTTCTGAGATAATCTTTGCTGTTTTTCGATTCTTAGTCCCTTTGAAGAGCATGTGCTCAAGGAAGTGTGCCATGCCGTTTTCCTGCTCATTCTCATAGCGAGAACCGGTTCCCGACATAACCATCACGGTCACGGTTTCTGCGCCTTCAATTGGTGCTAGTAGTACCTTCAGTCCGTTGGGTAATGTGTGTGTTTGAAATTCCATAATGCCCACTAGCATACATCTTTTGCGCTCGTTCACAAAAGTGGTATGCTGTTTCTCATGTTATTTTGGGGGTTAACCATCGGATTGCTGGGGAAAATATTACTCGGTACAGCCGTTATTCTCGTTCATAGCAAGATTACGCACGAAAAGCGGATTGACGGCATCGTGCTTATGGAGATGCATCGAGAACAGCATATCGCAATCGTCGGTATGACGTTGATGATATTGGGATACCTCTTGGAAATTGCGGCGTTTGGTTTCTTTGAACCGATCGTGATGTATATTTCCAGCATACTGTAGCAGCGTATGAATTCAAGTGACGTACGAAAAAAATATCTCGACTTTTTTGCTGCACGCGAGCATGTCGTTATTCCGTCTGCGTCAATCATTCCTGAAAACGACCCGACCACATTGTTTACCAGCTCGGGCATGCAACCGCTCGTGCCGTACTTGCTTGGCGAACAGCATCCGGAAGGACGCCGGCTCGTGAATTCACAGAAATCATTTCGTGCTGACGACATCGAAGAAGTGGGTGACAACCGGCACACCACTTTTTTCGAAATGCTTGGCAATTGGTCGCTCGGCGATTATTTCAAACAAGAGCAGCTCCCATGGGTTTTTGAATTCCTAACTAAAGAATTGGGTATCGACCCACAGAAGCTCTACGTGACTGTTTTCGATGGTGACGCTGCGTTAGATATTCCACGCGACGAAGAATCTATCGCACTGTGGCAACGGCTTTTCTCGGAAGTCGGCATCACTGCTGAGGTCGGATTCATTGGTTCCGAAGCAGCAGGGTATGAGCGCGGCATGAAGAAGAACGAGCGCATTTTCACGTACGAAGCAAAGAAAAACTGGTGGAGTCGCTCCGGTGTTCCGGCAAACATGCCGGCAGGAGAACCGGGCGGTCCGGATTCTGAAATTTTTTATGATTTCGGTACCGAACACGACACTGCGTATGGGACGCACTGTCATCCAAACTGTGACTGCGGACGATTCATGGAAATCGGAAACTCTGTATTTATGGAGTATGTGAAGAATGCTGACGGTACGTTTGCAAAGCTCCCACAAAAGAATGTCGACTTCGGCGGTGGGCTTGAACGAATCGTTGCGGCTGTCGAAAACGAAGCTGATGTATTTCTCGCAGTCGATGCACTCGCAAATGTCATCGCGCATCTCGAACGCGCAAGTGGCAAAGTGTATGCAGAACATCGCAAGAGCTTTCGGGTTATCGCCGACCACTTGCGTGGTGCCATCTTTATGATGGGAGACGGTGTCCGCCCGTCAAATACCGAACAAGGATATTTTGCGCGCCGTCTCATCAGGCGAAGTGTGCAGTATGCTGATGCACTTGGCATTGCAGAGGGAACGCTCAAAGAAGCTATTTCAATAGTGACTGCAGCATACCGGGAACACTATCCGGAACTCACCGAACAACAAGCAGCTATTGAAGAGTTGTTCGCTGCAGAAGAAACAAAGTTCCGAAAAACACTCTCAAACGGCATGCGTGAGTTTGAGAAAATCGCAGGTGCCGGAAATATTAGTGGTGAGCAGGCATTTCTTTTGTTCAGTAGTTACGGATTTCCTGTTGAGCTCACACAAGACCTTGCGGCACAACGCGGACTCACTGTTGATGTTGACGCATTCCAAACACACATGCGTGAACACCAAGAAAAAAGTCGCTCCGGAGCCGAGCAAAAGTTCAAGGGCGGACTTGCAGATCACTCAGCAGCAACGACACAACTACATACAACACACCACATACTGCTTAAGGCACTTCAGTTGGTGCTTGGCGACCACGTAAAACAGCGGGGAAGTAACATCACCGGTGAACGACTTCGTATAGATTTTGCACACGACCAAAAGATGACCGATGAGCAAAAGCAGGAAGTTGAACGTATCGTCAACGAACAAATCACCGCACAACTACCGGTAGTTAAAACAATCATGCCGCGTGAAGAAGCTGAACGACTTGGTGCTGAGAAGGAATTTGGACAAAAATACCCCGATATGGTCAACGTGTACTCAGTTGGTCCGGTTGACGCGGTGCCGGGAAACCCGAAAATCGAACAGGCATTTTCACTCGAATTTTGCGGTGGTCCACACGTCACCAACACAAAGGAAATTACCGGCACATTCCGTATCGCAAAAGAAGAAGCATCCTCTGCCGGCGTCCGTCGCATCCGCGGCGTCCTTGAGTAGAGAGTAGAGTGGTTCCCGGCACAAGGGGTTAAATATCATCATCGGCAGGCACCTTGCACTTTTTGTTATACTGAAACTATGAAGGAAAAATTTAAAATTGTTGTGTACGTGCCGGTAGAAAATGCTGATGCATTGCGTGAAGCAATGAGCAACGCCGGTGCCGGAGTTATCGGGAATTACACGCATTGTTCTTTTTCCATGCGAGGAGTGGGGCGCTTCAAACCACAAGAGGAAGCAAGTCCAACAATTGGGAAAGTTAGTGAATTAGAACAGGTGGAAGAGGAACGTATCGAAACCATCTGCTCTGCTGAAAAATTGGAGGATGTTCTAAAAACCATCAAAGAAGTGCATCCGTATGAGGAACCGGCAACAGATGTGTACAGACTGGAAGATTTTTAGCATAGAAAAGTTCCGACACATTTCCAAACACCCACCTACACACATAATCTGCATTCCACTCGCATAGTGATGTTGCTATACTACGTACACGTATGAACGTTCTTTCTCTATTTTCGCGCGCGCATCCCACACATACCGTACTCTTTGATATCGGGAGTGCCACTGTCGGTGTCGCTATTGCAAAGTATCATGCAGGGCATCCTATCGAGATTCTTTTTACGCACCGCGAATTTATAAAATATACTGACGGGGTGGATGTTGCTGAGTCACTCCGTGTTGCCGTTGAAAACGCCGGTAACACAGCTGTTACCGCATTGGGCGCATTAGGGCGCCATGGCGTGCGCACCTACAGCGTGCAAGCGATTGCGCATGCGCCGTGGATAGATTCCTATTCAACGAGAATTGAGTCTGGCTTAAAAACAGAAACAACGATTACTCGCGCACTGCTTCAAAAGTTTATGCGCGACAAATTACCTCAAACGCAGGTCGCCAATCGCATTCAGTGTGACTACCACGTGACTAAAATTGAACTGAACGGGTACCACACGATGGATCCGTATCAAAAGAAGGCACAGCATGTCGCACTCACTATTTTACAGAGCACAATGGCAATCAAAGTACACGAGGCACTGCGTACGGCATATGGCAATGTATTTCCAAATCATGAAGTGCATATTGATGCGTTTCTTTTTGCGATAACACAACTGCAGGATGTTGTGACGCAGAGCAATGCGCTCTCGATTCTCGATATTGGTGGTGAATATACGACCCTGCATGTGATTCAAGACGGGGTCGCGGTTGCAAGTATCGGTATTGATTTTGGTACTGAGCACGTACTGCGCACCCTCATGGATGGAACGCAATTAAATCGACAAGCCGCATTGTCTGAGCTCGGGATGTACTTGGCAAATACATGTACACCGTCACAATGCCGAAAAATAGAAACGGCACTCGAGCGAGCAGACGCTGAGTGGGTCCGCGTGTTTGGCGACGCGTGCACGACATTGCATAAGACACATCGTATTCCAAACACACTGCACATCGTGGGCAACACGCGCGTGACCAAATGGTTTACGGCTATTTTAGCCCGAATGGATTTTGCAACGTTTACCACAACCGGACAGCCACTCGAACCGTCTCTCGTATCGTTGGGTGCGCAACACCGGGAAGTTGGGTTCAGAGGGGGCGCAAAGGCAGATACGGTGTTAGCCTTGCTAGCGCTTTTTGTGGATAAATAGCACATGCACAAATACTAGTTTTATTATTTCTTGGTATACTTATTATCACTTATGGGAAACGCAATGTTTGACGATATACGACCACCGCAGGAAGACACTACTCCTGAGGCACCACAAACACCGCCGGCTACACCATCTGCCGCGGACCACTCAATACGAAATATCTCACCGCTTGAGACACAGGAACGAGAGTCACGCCGTGCAAAACGTGCAGAGCGCCGACGACTACCCGGATTTTCTTCGCGTGAGGGTGACAGCACAACTCCTCGAAAGCGTTCTCTGTTTGCCATGAATGGACTTGGGGTGTGGGTGCTTGCCGGAATATTGCTCGTTGGCACACTGTCACTCATTGGGTTTGTCTTTATTGGTAAGACAACCATCACCATCGTGCCACAACAAGAGTCAGTAACACTCTCACCAAATGTGGTATACACCGCCTATAAACAAGCAGAGAACGGAGAGCTTGGGTATACGATTGTGAGCACATCGGTAGAGGCAACAAAGAATGTCACGGCGACCGGAAAAGAGTCAGTTGAAGAAAAGGCATCAGGAAAAATCATCGTATACAATAACTTCGACACCGCTCCGCAACGACTTATCAAAAATACGCGATTTCAGGCGCCAAACGGAGAGATTTACCGCGTTCGAGACTCAATAACCGTACCGGGCAAGAGAAGTGACGGTACCCCGGGAACACTTGAGGTCACCGTGTACGCTGACAAAGCGGGAAGTGAGCAAAACATTACCGCCCTTGGTACGCGCTTTACTATTCCGGGTCTTATGGGCGACCCGCGCTATGACGCATTTCACGCTGAGTTGAGTGAGCCGATTACCGGTGGATTCATTGGTGAACGAGCTATTGTTGACGAGAGTCTGCTGGTTGCGACTCAGACTCAACTTCGCGAAGAACTCCGCACACAAGTCGCAGATGCGTTGAATGAAAAAGTCGCAGATACCGACGTACTGCTTGAAGGTTCTCTCTTCACAACATTTGAGTCACGTCCGGTGGCGTATACTGAAGGCGATGTGGCACAAGTCCGAGAAGTCGCGCTCGTGAATGCAGTTGTCTTTAACGAAAGTGACCTGGCGCGCATCCTCGCAACCGCAGCGCTCGCAACTCCCGAGGATGGTCCAATAGCACTCGACAATCCTAAGAATCTCACGATGGCTATTGTGAACAAAGATGATGTCGATATTGCTAACGATGCACTTATTCAATTTACGCTCCAGGGTAGTACCAGTTTGACCTGGATCGTAGATACCGAGGCACTCAAACACGACCTCGTCGGAAAGCACAGTGGTGCGCTTAACACCGTAATGAGCGGGTATCCAGGTATTAAGAGTGCCCAGGCAACGATTCGTCCATTCTGGAAGAATGAATTTCCATCGGAAACAGAGCGCATTTCTGTAGATCTGAACCCGATGACTAAGTAATCAAATACCCCCTCCCAGTCACGCCGGTAACCAGACCAGGCTGAGAGTTTATCAACACTACCCTCATAAGACTTGTCAACACGGATACATTCTGGTACGATACCCCAGCACTGTGAGTGAAGATACGAAGGGAAACAATGACACCGTAGAAGGGGTTGTCACAGAGGCGCTACCAAATGCGCTTTTTCGTGTTGAACTCAGCACAGGGGAGGAAGTAATCGCCTACCTTGCCGGCAAAATGCGATTACATCGTATCAAAGTGCTACTTGGAGATTCTGTTCTTGTGAAAGTTGACCCATATGGGGGGCGCGGAAGAATTGTGCGACGTGTTTAATAGTGCGCACGTTTTTAATTATATGAAGGTTAAAAGTTCAGTAAAAAAGCTGTGTAAAGAATGCAAGAACGTTCGACGCAACGGACGCCTTTTTGTCATTTGTGAGAACTCACGACACAAGCAGCGACAAGGTTAATTTTGAATATCTATACTATGCGAATTTCTGGTATTACAATCCCTGACTCAAAGCGACTTGAAATAGGACTCACTGCAGTGTTCGGTATTGGTCGCGTTCGTGCACGAAAGATACTTACCGAGGCAAAGGTTGATTTCGGTAAGAAGCCAACGGAATTGAGCAGTGAGGAGGAGAGTCTTATCGGTAAACTCGTGGGAGCATACCAAATCGAAGGTGAGCTTCGCCGCACCATTAGTTCAAATATCAAGCGCCTTAAGGACATTAAGAGCTACCGTGGTTCTCGACACTCTCGACTCCTTCCAGCACGTGGACAGCGAACAAAGACGAACTCTCGTACCGTTCGTGGTAACGTCCGAAAGACCATGACCAGTGGACGCCGTAAGGTAGAAAAGAAATAACATATGGGAAAGAAACGTATTGTCAAAAAAGCTGGTGGAAGCATTAACAAGGGATTGCGATCTCGCTCATTGAGTAATGCACCAAAAAGGAAGATGCTTACCGGTGCATTGTACGTACATGCAACGTACAACAACACAAAGGTGCTGTTGGCAGACACTGAGGGTAACACCGTAATGTGGTCATCATCTGGTTCACTTGGTTTTGCCGGCGCAAAGAAGGGTACACCGTTTGCTGCGGCAAAGGTTGCTGAGCTTGTTGCCGAAAAAGCACAAATGATGGGTGTAAAGTCAGTCGCTGCGATTATCAAAGGAGTTGGTGCCGGTCGTGAATCTGCACTTCGTGCATTTGCGGGCAAGGGAATTGATATTACGAGTATTTCTGACCAGACACCGGTTCCATTCAATGGGCCGCGACAACGTCGACCACGCCGCGTCTAATTTTTTCTTGTTATATGTTGACTAAACCAAAGTACAAAATTTGTAAGCGACTCGGCAACGGGGTATACGAAAAGTGTCAAACACAAAAGTTTGCATTGTCAGAGGCTCGTGCAAAAAAGACGTTTAAGCACCGTCGTAACTTGAGTGATTTCGGACGCCAGTTGCTTGAAAAGCAAAAGGTTCGCTTTGCGTACGGTATTTCTGAGAAGCAATTGCGTAAGTATGCAACCGACTCAATGAAGTCTAAGGAGCCAACAAATGAGTTATTCCGTTTGCTTGAGACACGTCTCGACAATGTTGTGTATCGCCTTGGGTTTGCACCGACACGTCGTGCTGCACGACAGATGGTAAACCACGGACACATTCTTTTGAATGGTCGCAAGATGACCATTCCGTCACACAAAGTACAAAAGGGAGACACTGTCAGTGTAAAAGAGAATAGTAAAGGAAAAGGTGTTTTTGCACTTAAGAAAGATGAAATCGAGGGGCACATGGCGCCAAAATGGCTTGTAGTGGACACAAAGAAATTGAGTGCTGATACAAAATCATTGCCTGAATTCGTTGCTGGCGACACCGTTTTTGACCTTCCTGCGGTCTTCGAATTTTACAGCCGTTAATTTTTAGACGTATACACGAGATCATTAATAACTTTTAAGCTAATTCGTATGTCAGATCACCAAGTCACTGTTCCATCAAAGCCTCGCGTTATCAGCGAGAAGGATTTTGCCGGCACCTACGAGATAAACGGTCTTTACCCAGGGTATGGTCACACGCTCGGAAACTCACTTCGTCGCATCATTCTTTCATCGCTACCGGGGGCAGCGATTACACATGTGAAAATTGATGGTGTACCACACGAATTTTCAACCATCGAAGGAGTTGCTGAAGACACCATCATGTTGCTTCTTAACTTGAAGCGCGTTCGCATCAAAATGCTTACTGAAGAACCTCAGGTGCTTTCATTAAGCGTTAAGGGTCCAAAAACCGTCACTGCGGCTGATTTCAAAGTACCGGGGCAAGTTGAGATTCTCAATCCAGAGCAACACATTGCGGAAGTTTCAGGAAAAGTTGAATTTAATGTTGAAGTGACCGTTGAGCGCGGGCTTGGCTACGTCCCAAAGGAAGCACATCAAAAAGAACGTGTAGACATCGGTAGCATTGCACTTGATGCAATCTTTTCTCCGATTCGCCGTGTAAACTATGAAGTTGAGAACATGCGTGTTGGTGATCGAACCGACTTCAACCGCTTACGTGTATTCATCGAAACAGATGGAACACTCACTCCGCGCGAAGCATTGGAGGATTCTATCGCAATCATGATTCACCAACTCAAGGCAATTATCGGTTTCCAAGAGGAAACTGAGACTGTAGCTGTTGAAGAGACAGTTGCTGCTGCGCCTGAGTCAACAGACTCAGACAAGAAGGATGCCGACAAAGAATCCTTTAAGATTCGCATCAGCGAACTTGAGCTCTCAGCACGTGTAGAGACCGCACTTGATGAATCAGGTATCCGCACTGTCGGCGGTCTCGCACGTAAGCACGAGGAGGATATTCTTGCGATTGAAGGGCTTGGGCAAAAAGGATTGCAGGAAATTAAGCGGGCATTGTCAAACCTAGGTATTACACTTCGCAGCTAAACTGTGGTAGGGTATCAGCGCTATGAAGCATCACAAAGCACAACGAAAATTGGGACGAGAGCGAAAGAGTCGCACAGCTCTGTTGCGTAGTTTGGTGCGCAGTATGGTTTTGCACGAGCGTATTGAAACAACAATCGCAAAAGCGCGTGAATTGCGCCCGATTGTAGAAAAACTCGTGACACTCGCGCAGAAGGACACACTTGCAACGCGCCGTATCATTGCTGCGCGTCTCGGAAATGACATCGAGGTATCGAAGAAACTTCACGAGGTACTTGCACCACGATATAAAGAGCGACCGGGTGGGTACACACGCATTAGCAAGCTTGGTACATTTGCAGACGCAAAGCGAGATAAGGCAATTATAGAATTTGTATAATATGGCTGAGAAACGACAACACACAATTGATGCAGCAGGTAAGCGACTCGGACGAGTGGCGTCGGAAGCTGCACACATACTGCTTGGAAAGGACACGACTGACTTTACAAAGAACACTATTGCAGGAGTTACCGTGACCGTCACCAATGCAGATGGACTTGATATTTCAGAAAAGAAAGCACGCACAAAAGTGTACGATCGATATTCGGGTTTCCACGGCGGACGCAAAGAGGAGACACTCGAAGAAGTTATCGAGAAGAAAGGAATCGCCGAGGCAATTAAACGAGCCGTGTACAATATGCTTCCCGGCAACCGCCTTCGCAACGAGCGAATGAAGAATCTCATAATTAAATAATATGGCTACAGAAGAAAAATACACAGAAGCAGTGGGACGACGAAAGACAGCGACAGCTCGTGTACGATTGTTTCCTGCACAGAAAACAACTTTTGTCATCAACGGGAAAAAAGTTGATGAATATTTTCCAACACTACAACTTCAGAAAACCATAAAAGATGCAATGACAACAGTTGAAGGTGCAACCTTCAAGGTGAGCGCGAAAGTTCTTGGTGGCGGTATTCCAGCCCAGGCTGAAGCAATCCGACTCGGCATTGCGCGTGCACTTGTAAAAGACGACAAGACGCGTCGAAAGGAGCTCAAGGTTGCTGGTTTCCTCAAGCGCGACCCACGAAAGAAGGAGCGAAAGAAATTTGGTCTTCGCAGCGCCCGACGTGCACCACAATGGAGCAAACGATAATTCAAAAAAGCGGCACTCTGGTGTCGCTTTTTCCGTTCATGCTATAATCCGAAACCTATGACCAAAAAGAAGCAAACAAAACATGACGAAGACGAAATTGTATATGAGGAAGACCATGGTGCGGCACTAGTAAAAAAGTTGCGTGCGCAACTCAAAGAGTGTGAAAAAGAGAAGAGAGAGTATCTCGATGGGTGGCAGCGTATAAAAGCGGACATGGTCAACGCACAACGGCTACACGCAGCAAACACGAGTACCACGCAACATCGGGCAATTCAAAACGTGGTCCAAGAACTAGATCGGAAGAGCACACGTCTGAACTAGTTCTTGGACCACGTTTT
>OBIY01000173.1_pt1 | contig 28776 bp, 29 predicted proteins | sample 1519841 | NCBI WGS metagenome assembly OBIY01 (sample SAMN03019774, study PRJEB22545) | beach sand metagenome | biome: beach; feature: sea beach; material: beach sand | place: USA: Municipal Pensacola Beach, FL | collected 2010-07-30 | depth 30-40 cm m
AGCACCCGAACCCCGGTAGACAACAACACACCCGTGCGTATCTTCGGGTGCCGGTCGCCCGATGCATTACCCGAACCACCCAGAGTGACCCCATGCAGCATAGAGACATCGTCTTCCACCACCGCCGTCTCGCCGATGACAACCCCGGTAGCGTGATCAATCATGATGCCGCCACCAATGCGAGCACCAGGGTGAATATCGACCCCAAAATTTTCCGAGCACAGGCTTTGCAGATGCAAAGCCATGGCCCGCCGGCCATGGCGCCACAGATAGTGACCGATCCGCTGTACCTGCAGCGCGTGAAAACCCTTGAAATATAGTAGCGGCATGGAGAAATACTCACAGGCCGGATCGCGCTCCCGATAAGCCCGAATATCCATACGCATCTTGCGGCTGATATCGGATTTTGCCGGATCGCCTCCAGCCTCGCCGCCACTCAAAACCTCGGCAATCACCCGCCGGATGGACAGGTTGGATACCGTGGGATTGCCAAGGATCTGCGCCAGCGTGTAGGTCAGTGCCGACTCCAGCGATTCATGGCACAGAATTGAGGCATGAAAAAAACTGGCCAGGGTCGGCTCCTGCCGGGAAAACATCTCGACTTCGGCGCGAATGTCCTGCCAAAGCGGGTCGGGCTGTTGCTTCATCAGTTCAGTCTCAATCTTTTATTAATAGCTGTCTTGTCGACCAGGCCGGGTATGCTAAGTTTTACCGTCCAATAAATTAATAGCCCGGCTGCACAAAGCGCTGAATAATTTCATCCAGATCCGACAGCAGTATATCTTTCAGTAAAATATCCGCTCGCCCCAGCAGATCGCGTAACACATCAATTTGGATCTGGGCCTGGTATTTATCCGCCAGCGGTCGGTAGCTTACATGCCAGGGTTCTGGCGCCACACCGCCCCGATCGACCAAGTAGGGGCGGAAAAACCCCGATTGATCGCCCGCGAGGCTGGTATCCAGCCACGCGCTAAGCCGATGAAAGACACCCTCCGGTGAATACTCCCCGGGACTCAACTGAAGTCTATAGCCCGCTGGTACCGCTGCCGCATCCCAGATATCGATATCCGTGCCCCAATGATGGCGCGAGGCGCCGGGCAGGGCTGACCAGCGCAGGATGGCGAACACCTTGTCCAAATCATTTAATCCCTCCAGATCCAGCGCTCGCCCATACTCGTCACTGACCGACTGCTCGCCCCTGACCTTGGCGTTCCAAATCGCCAACTGCCGCTCAAAGGAGCGGTAACCGCTGGCCATGCGCAAATCAATGCCAGCCGTGGCGGCCCGCTCAACCAGTTGAATGTAGGGCGCCACCACCTCCCGGTGCAAATAGTGCCCGGGGAATATTTCCGTAACATGATGGTCGGTACGACCGGTCAGCTGCGCTGTCTCAATCATTCCTAAATCAACCCTTTGCGCCTGGACCGCCACCTGACGGGAACATCACGTGACGGCGACATAAATGAGTTAGCTCTCGGTATTGGACTGAGATCATACCGAAGAATCATCCTGACAAACCAACGCCTTTGCGGGGATTCGATATCACATGAACGGGAATCCGATCACCGATAAGTCACTGACTGAATGAGCGGACGAAACGTCGCCATTGGTTGTACCTGAGCTCTCAGTCACGCGGTGCGACCCTCAGCACTTTCGCGCCCCTGACATGCTGGAACTTCACATCGCACAGGGCCTGGTTGGCGTCTTCAAGCCCATAGCAACTCACTTCGGGCTGGAGGCCCAGTTCGGCGGCAAGCTGCAGAAATTCCGCCACATCCCGCCGGGTAACATTGGCAACACTTTTGACCTCCTTTTCGAGCCACAGATGCCGGGGGTAGTCCAGGTCCACCAGACAGGTTTTGTCCCCGTCCTCCTTGCGAATGGCATTGATCACCAGCCTGCCATTGGCTTGCAGACACTCCAGAGCACAAAGAACCGTCTTCCACACCGGCGTTGTGTCGATAATGGCCGCCAACTGACAGGGCGGGCGGGTTTCGGTATTACCGGCCCAGACCGCACCCAGCTCCAGGGCATAGGCCTGCTCTCGCGGACTGCGGGCAAACACATAGACCGGGGTATCGGGAAACCTGCCGCGCACCATTTTTAGCACCAGATGGGCGGAGGCGCCAAAACCAGTCAGACCCAGGGGCTGGCCATTACTGATTGCCGCCAGGTTCATTGAACGGTAGCCAATGGCACCGGCGCACAACAACGGCGCGGCCGCCTCATCACTCAAGGCCTCGGGAATAGCATGGGCAAAGCGTTCGTCCACGAGCATGTATTCGGCATAACCGCCGTTGGCGTCCCGCCCCGTGGCCTGAAAGTCCGGACACAGGTTTTCCAGGCCCTTGAGGCAAAATCGACACTCGCCACAGGCGGAAAATATCCACGCCACGCCTACCCGATCACCGCGTGCAAATTTCCCCACTTCATCGCCAATCGCGGCGACAGAGCCCACTACCTGATGTCCAGGCACCACAGGCAGGATCGGCGGCGGCGTACGGCCTTCAAGTTCATCCAGCTCGGTGTGGCAGATCGCACAGACCGACACTTGGATCAGTATCTGTCGCGGTCCTGGCACCGGCACGGGCAGCTCCACGGCATTCAAAGGCCGGCCGTTTTCCCGCAGCTCGGCGCAGGCGGTAATCTGCATCGCTTTCATGGTCCTGGTCATCTGGAATCTCCTTGCCAGAAGGGTTTTATAAGGCAGTCCTGGCCACTTTAGCGGCTTCGACGAAGTAAAACAGGCAGTCACTTATTGCGATGTCAGTCCGGGTAGTGGCCATAAACAGGCGCAGGGGCTGCCTGACAAACAAGCAACCCGCACGCAGCTCGAAATAAGCGTCCCGGCGTTCATTGCCTTTAGGATCGCGTACTGTGATTTTTTCCATGGCGCCGTCATCCAGCCAGGCCAGAATCTGGTGAGGATCGAATTCGCCAAAGTTGTAGTTCTCAATATTGGCTGGAATCGTCAGGTCTGCTCCGTCGACCGGCCCTTCGCCATAACACAGACGTGTGCCATCGAGCAGCTCAAAGCGTAATGGCTCGTCGAACACCTCAAACACCCGTGACCGGCTATCGACGATAACTTCTTCCTGGGTGATGTAACGCAGCATGCCTTCGTAGGCTACCCGGTGGGCGTTAACATCCTGGGCTCCGCCGCATTCGATGGTGACAGCGGGAAAGTCCGGGCTGGCAATTTCCATCAATGCCCCGAGACGCAGCTCGGTAGTAATCATGCGGTGGGTGAACAGTTGCGCCAGGGCGCGCTGCGCCTCACTGTCAAAGGGCGTCACCGAAAACTCGGGCCCGGAACCGGAGGTGTTGTGAATATCGATCAGGCATTCCGCGTCAAGCCCCCACAGATAATCCAGCATCCGCTGAGCTACGCTACCTTCCCCATCGTCAAAGGGTGGCCTGAAGCAACGGTTCAGATCCCTGCACCCGGGTAAAAACCGCTGGGAAAATACCGGTTCAACTTTCGCGGCGCTGACCGCACCCACAAAAACATGGATGTCTACACAGGGTTGTAGACCTTCTCGAATGCAGCGGTGCAAAGCCATCAGGCCCGAGGGTTCGTTGCCATGCAGGAGCGTGCTGATCACTCGGCAGCGGCTGCGATCCTTGCCGGGTAAAACCAACCAGCATGGGTCCGGCAATAGCGATAAAAAGTCAAAAACCGTGTCACCCACTGCCTCGGGTTGCGGGTTCATCCAAACATAGGAAGTGCTATGTGATTCCACTAGAGCGAAGTACTCCAATGACTGACAGCCTGACCACTCCGAGAAGCCTTTCGATAGGCATCAAACATGGCAGACAGCGCCTCGGACCTCGACAAGCCCTGTTTTTCATAACCTTCTACCATGGCCAGTTGCCAGCTTGAGCCTGTTTGTCTGGACCTGAGCCGCTCATCAATAACGCTCAATTGCCTGGTGATTTCGCAGTCGGTAACGCCCAGAGCGGCAAGCCCAGCTTCCGCCCGTGGCAGCAATTCACGAATAATCTCCCCGGCCGAACGTTCCCGGGGACCACTGTAATCGTCCCCTGGCCACAGAAGGGTTGCAGCCAAACCATGGCGGGCGGCGCGGTAAAAATTACGTTCGACATATTGAAAAGGTAGCGCTGCTAGTAGCTCATCCAACGAACCGCGCAGATCATTGGCAAGACCGATAAATAACGCCATATTGGCCATCATATCCACCACCGTCGGACCCGCCGGTAATGCCCGCATTTCGATGCGCAAGTGGCCTCCGTCAGCCGAGTCGTAAATGCCGCGATTCCAGGGCCAGATGGCGCCCTGGTGCAGGCGCAACTCATCCAGCCGGGGAATACCGCCATCTCGCCATACAGCGGCGCTATCCTCCTCACCCAGTACCGGCAACAGAGGTGGGTAGAGCGCCACCGACTGCCTAAACAATTCCATTGGACTTGTGGCCAGCCAACCAAAGCCAAAAGGTACACGGGTGGGGACGCGCCACTTTTCCTCTTCGTGGCGATAATCGATGGACTGTTTGAACACTGCTACCCGGGTTTCATGCCACAACAGGTGGCCCAGCAAACTCGGGGAGTTACAGGCCACGCTAAGCAACAAAGGCGTCACTAGCTGAACGGCATTGAACGCGGAAACAAATTGCTCTGGGTTGACCCGCCAGTGGATCTGGAACGAGGTATTCGCGCCTTCGACAGCCACATCGCTACAGCTAAAAGCCAGGGGTTCAGGGCCATCGATATCGATAGCAAAAGGCTCGCCCCGTAAACGCAGCAGCCCTTTGGATAAAGCGTGGTAGCGGGGTTGATCAGTGATAGCGCCGGATTCGAAATCCCGCTCTGCCAACGTCGGCAATATCCCGATGGGCACCGGCTCCGCATCGTAAACCGCGGCAGTCTGTGTCAGCGTTGCCAGGGCGCCCATCATCTCCTCGCCTAGAATGCTAAATGGTCTGCCCCTGGCTTCAACCGGACTGAGATTGTATTCAAGATTGTAGCGATTCAGTTCGTGGGTGAGCCGGGCATCTTCTCTACTATCCGCCAGCACCGGCTCGGCCACCCAGGCGGTATGGCCCTGCCGGTCGACAAGATAGACTTCCAGCTCGGCACCGAAACTGCTGCTACCACAGCCAAAACCGCGCGTGGCTAGCATGGATTCGAGCACGGCCAGATCGCGCCGGATGCGCCGGGCAAATTCCTGGTATTCCTGATCGCTAAAAGTATCTCGATTGATTGCCAGTCCCATAGTTGCCCATTATCCAAAGCGATTCTTTTGATTATGCATAAGTGACGGATGAAATCGTATCCGCCCGCAGTGGGTAGTTGATTGCGAACAAGTTTTCAGATCGCAAATACAGCCAAGGCGCCACCGGCCGCTGGACCTTGCTAAAATCCCACTCGATAAAGGAAACCCGCTCCATGCTTCAACTGTGGCAACTACTCGCCGGTCTGGGCGTATTTATGTATGCGATGCGCCTGCTGGAACAGGGTCTGCGCGGCGCTAGCGCGCCTTCGTTACGAAGGCTGCTGCGCCACCAAACCCGCTCCCCGACACGGGGTGTGGTAATCGGCACACTGAGCACCGCTTTTCTACAGAGCAGTTCGCTGGTGAGCCTCATCGTGGTCGCCTTTGTCGGTGCTGGCATGCTGCCCTTGCATAACGCCCTGGGCGTTATTTTTGGTGCCAATCTCGGCACCACGATCACCGGTTGGCTGGTCACCGCACTCGGTTTCAAACTCGATCTCGAAGACTACACCCTCGCCATCATCGCCCTGGGTTCCCTGGGTTTTGTCGCGAGCAAGCGGGACTCTCCCAGCTATCATCGCTTTGCCATTGTCTTCGGTCTCGGCCTGTTGCTAATTGGCCTGATGTGGATGAAATCCGCGATGGCCTTTGTCAGTGGCTGGGTCGACCCGGGGTTGTTTCAGGACTACCCGCTAGTGGTGTATTTTCTTGCCGGAGTATTAGTCACTGCCCTGATCCAGTCCAGCTCAGCCACCATGGTCATTATCCTCAGCGCCATGTACGCGGGGCTGATCCCCCTGACCACTGCCGCGGCGCTGGTGGTAGGTTCCGACCTGGGCACCACCAGCACTGTACTGCTGGGCGCCCTGCGCGCCTCGAACAGCGCCCGGCGGGTGGCCCTTGCCCACTTCACGTTTAATCTGACCATCGACTGCCTAGCGCTGATTCTGCTGCTGCCCTTGCTGGCGTTGGTGACCCGGACCATTGGTATCAGCGACCCCATGTACCAGTTGGTGTGCTTCCACTCCCTGTTCAATCTGCTTGGCATTATTCTGTTCCTGCCTTTCACCAGCGGGTTTGCCCGTTGGCTGGAAAGACGCTTTCAGGACCCCAGGACCAAAACCAGCCGCCTGGCAACGACGCCCCCGAGTGTGCCGGAAGCTGCCCTTCGCGCCATCCACGACGAAGCTGTCGATCTGTGCCTGAAAACCATTTTGCTGAATATCCGCGCCCTGAAAGCCAGTACGCCGAGCCTGGTTCAGGGCAGTCGCATTCACACGGTTAATCAGTATCTGTCAAAACGGGCCCTGTCCTACGAAGATCAGTATCAGGACATCAAAGCCAGTGAAACTGAAATCCTGCAATACAGTCACCGACTGGCCGGTACCGCGCTCGGACCAGCGGAACAGGCGACACTGGCCGAGTTGCTCGGCGCGGTCCGTGAAGCCACCTACAGCGCCAAAAGCCTGAAGGATGTACGCGGTAACCTGCTGGATCTGCGCAATCAGGCGGACGCGGAGGCCTTGCTGACGGAGATTCGCAATCGCTCACTGAAAAGTTATCAAACCCTGGTCAACATACTGGAACAGGCCCATCCGGCACTCAACGACGAGCACTTCAGCCGTATCAGGGCCGACATTGCCGAATCTCACGAGCGCCTGCACGAACAAATGAACAGCTATTCCCGGAGCGGGCACAACGAGCTGTCACTGTCGACCCTTTTTAATATCAATCGGGAATTGTTCGTCTCCAACCAGAGCATTACCGATGCCATCCTGCACCTGAATACCAGCCAGGCGCTCACCGCTGGTCGCCAGGAACAAGCGTTGGCGTAGAACATTTGCGCCTATAATCGGCCTTCGCCAATCCAGAAGAGCTAACTCATGCAGGAAGACATCGATAAGTTCAAGGAGGTGTACGACCTCATCGTCACCTTTTTCGTGACCTACAGCTTTCAGCTACTGGGCGCGCTGATCATCCTGATCATTGGCCTGCTGATATCAAACCGTCTGGCGCGTCTGGTATTGGCGGTCTGCGAACGGCACCAGCTGGACATCACACTCAGCAAGTTCCTCGCCAGCTGCACCCGCATCATCATTATTGTCATGGTCGGCGTTATCTGCCTGGGTAAAATCGGCGTCAGTGTGACTCCCCTGGTCGCGGCCATTGGCGCTGCCTCTCTGGGCGCCGGCCTCGCCGTCCAGGGTCTGCTGTCAAACTATGGCGCCGGGCTGAATATCATCCTGACCCGGCCCTTTGTTGTCGGCGACACTATCAGCGTCCAGGGGGTTACCGGCATTGTTGAGGAAGTACGCCTGGCCACCACCATCCTGACCGATGAGGATGAGGTCACCATCACCATCCCCAACCGCCATATCGTCGGCGAAATCATTCATAATTCCAAAAGCTGTCGCGTAGTGGAAGCCAGTGTCGGCGTCGCCTACGACAGTGACCCGGAAACAGTCCGGGCAACTCTTGTTAAAGTACTGGAAGAAAACGGCGTCGCCAACAATCGCCAGCCACAGATTGGCATCGATAATTTTGCCGATAGCAGCATTAACTACGCCGTGCGCTTCTGGGTACCCACCGAGCACTTTCACGAACACCGGCTGAAAATCAACGATCGTTTGCTCGATGCACTCAGGGAAGCGGGAATACAGATTCCTTTCCCGCAGCGGGAAGTGCGTGTGCTGGAAACAACGAAAACCACATTGCTCAACTGAAGGAACAGTTGGACACTAACTAATAATGCGGAGGTTTTTCCTGGCCGGGATCGACGCTGGGGGTCTGAGACAGCAGGCTTTCCATTTCCTGCCGGTATTGATTTAAGCGCGCCTCAAGGTCATCAATCCGTTGCTGTTGCTGGTAAATCACATCATTCAGGGCGGCAATGGCGTCCTCCTGATAGGCCAGCTTGAATTCCAGCTCCGCCAGGCGCGCTTCACTCATGGCAGGCCACTCTGTTCACCGAACAAGCCCACCTAGAAGCCATCCAAATTGATGGAGCCCTGTTCCGACACTTCGACCGGCATCGGCCACCATGCGGTACGAATCTTGGTCATCAGTTCGTAGTCCACTGACGCGCCGGGGTCTTGTAACAGTCCCGCAATGACCCGCAACCCACTGATCAAATTAGTGCTGGCCTCAAGCTGAACACGGCTTTCACTATAGGCCGGTATACCAACCATCTTTCCCGAAACCCCGGAGGCAACCTTACGACCATTGAGCGTGAGGTGATAAGACAGCCCGGAAATATTGAGCTCGCCAGCACCGGGATTAACGATATTCAGACCGATCAAAAAGCGCTGCTCGAGGCCTTCCCGAGGCAGGGGTTTGATACTGGTCAGGTGAATTTCGGGCTTTACCCGCCCGGGCTGCAGCCAGGCGCAACTGCTCAAAAAGAAGCTCATTGCGACCAGGGCATAGGCCAATCCGTTTCGATAGCGGTTCATGGTTTCAGTCCTGATTATCCGGCTCAAAAAACAGCCAGAGCACATTGGGAAACGCCGCCTTGAAGTCAGCTTCCACGGCATTGATCTGCCTGACCACAAGCGCGCTGCTGTCATCGGCCCCATTCATCCCAGCCTTGATCGCCACCATAACATCATCGCCCATGCGCAGCGTCACCAGGTTAAACACCTGCTTGACCTCGGCTCGCCGCTCAAGCCAGGCGATCATTTTCTGCCTGACGCGGCTCTCGACACCCTGCCCCACCAACAGGGCCTTGACCTCGATACCAATCAACACCGCAATAACAATCAACAGCGCGCCGATAGCCATGGTGCCGATGGCGTCGTACAGGGGGTTGCCGGTGGCGATTGCCGCCAGCAATGCTAGCAACGCAAATACCAGGCCCAGCATGGCGGCGATGTCTTCACCCAAAATCACCATCAGGGCACTTTCGCGAGTATCGCGGAACCAGCGCCACATGCTCTGGCCTTTCGGCCTGATTTTGTTGATTTCGCGGATACACCCCGCCAGTGACAGACCTTCGGCGATAATGGCGAAAACCAGCACCCCCACGGCCAGCCACGGGGCATTGAGTGGTTCGGGTTCGTGCAGCTTGTGCCAACCTTCATAGGCGGAAAACAAGCCGCCCATGCTGAACAGCAGAATGGCAACCAGAAAAGACCAGAAATAGATCTCCTTGCCATAACCCAGGGGTAGCTTTCCGACGGCGACCGTTTGGCCCTCTTCAAGCCTAGCAACAGCAGTACCTGGTTGCTGCAATCGGCCACGGAGTGAATGGACTCGGCCAGCATCGCTCCGGAACCGGTAGTCCAGGCAGCAATCCCCTTGGCCACGGCAATGGAACCGTTGGCACTCAGTGCGTAAATGATACTTTTAACGGAATTAGCGCCGTGTGCCATAATCCTCCGCCTATTGAATTTTTTTCCTTCGCACACATCTTATAGAGAGTCGTTTTTAAACACCATCCACAGGAGGCAAAGGTGTTACGCATAGGTTTGTTTTTAGCGACAAATGTCGCGATATTGCTGTTATTCGGGCTGGTTTTCCAGGTTCTGGGGCTGGAACAGTTTCTTGCCGCCCAGGGTATTCACAATGATTTGACCTCCCTGCTGATTATTTGCGGGTTCTTTGGTTTTGCCGGCTCATTCATTTCGCTGTTATTGTCGAAAACCCTGGCCAAGATGGGCACCCGCACCCAAATTATCACCGAACCCGCTAATGAACAGGAACGCTGGCTGGTCAACACCGTCGCCGAACTGGCCAAAAAAGCCGATATCGGCATGCCTGAGGTGGGTATTTTCCCGGCTCAGCAGAGCAACGCCTTCGCTACCGGCTGGAACAAAAACAAGGCCCTGGTGGCTGTCAGTGCCGGGCTGCTGACCCGTTTCAGTCCCGATGAAGCCCGCGCCGTACTAGCCCACGAAATCGGTCACGTCGCCAATGGAGACATGGTGACCCTGACGCTGATTCAGGGAGTGGTGAACACGTTTGTCATGTTCTTCGCGCGGATCATTGGCTCCATTATCGACAAGGCGGTGTTCAAAAACGATCGCCCAGGCCTTGGCTACTTTGCCATTGTTATGTTGCTGCAATTCGTGCTCGGCATCCTGGCCTCGACCATCGTCCTGGCTTTTAGCCGCTGGCGCGAATACCGAGCCGATGCGGCGGGGGCCCACCTGGCCACCCGTGGCGCCATGATCGGCGCGTTACGCAGACTACAGGCGGAAACCCAGGCCCATGTCCCCGGCGAATTACCAGACACGCTGACCGCACTGGGTATCTCCTCGGGCTGGAAAGAACATGCCACGAAGCTGTTTATGTCCCACCCGCCCCTGGAAGAGCGCATCGCGGCCCTTCAGCGTGGTGTCTGATAGCAGCCAACAGCCCCTCTGCGCACTGGAAGATATTCCGGCGGATGGCAGCAGGGGCTTTCAACTGGGTAAGTTCGAATCAATATTCGCAATCCGCAAAAACAACCAGCTTTACCTTTATAGAAACCGCTGTCCCCATGCCGGACTCGAACTGAATTGGATGCCGGATCGCTTCCTGGACCGAGACGGGAAATATATTATCTGCTCGGCCCACGGCGCCATGTTCACCATTGAAAACGGCGAATGCATTGCCGGGCCCTGCGCTGGCGCTTATCTGGAGTCGGTCGAATTTCGCCTCGCTGACGGCCTGATTTACCTTACCTGAATTAGAAACCGAATCAGCACCACCCAAGGCGCTGTTTTCACACGCTGGCATCACCTACAATCCTGAAGCACACTGAATCACAGACCCCAAAAAATTGAGAGGAAAATCAACATGAGTAACATTGAAGATCGCCTGGCCATTCGCGAGCTGGCGGCGCGCTATAATCGCGCCTTTGACTACGGCAACCCCGAAGCCTGGGCCGAGTGTTTTAGCGACGATGGCACCTTCAACATGGGCAGCAAGGAATTGGCTGCCGGTAAGGAAGCGTTGCTGGCCTTCGCCAAAAAAGCCATTCCCACCATGAAGGTAAAGCACTGCACCACCGACGCCATTGTCGAAGTCAATGGTGATAGTGGCACCCATGACGCTTATCTGATCCTGGTGGATTTCAGTGACAAGACCACTGTCAATAACTCCGGGCGCTATCTGGACGACGTGGTCAAGGTAAACGGCGAATGGAAATTCAAAAAGCGCGTGGTGGAACTGGACGGGCAGTAAACGCCCTGGTCCAACGCACAAAAAGCCCCGGATGTCGGGGCTTTTTTATTGGTATTTTTGAAACAGTTAGCGCGTACTGGGAAGGAAAAAATCCACCCTTCTTTCATCAGCGATCTCCCCCGGTGTGAGCTTGCAGGCATAGGCCAGTACTTCAACACCCGCCGCCATGGCTTCAGCGAGGGTCGCCGCGTAAGTGGGATCAATTGCCTCGGCCACGGACACCCGCTCAATACCCGACAACTGTACGCAGTAAACCAGTGCGGCGCGCTGCCCTTCAGCGACCACGCGCATTAATTCCCGCAGGTGCTTGGCACCCCGGGTGGTCACCGCATCCGGGAAGGTCGCGAGGCCGCCACCGGCCTCCAGGGTGACATTTTTTACTTCCACAAAGCACTGTGCATCACCATCTTCCAGAAGAAGATCGATCCGGCTTTTTTCCTCACCGTAGCGGACCTCAGTACGCACCTCCGAGTAGCCTTGCAGCTCCTCAATAACACTGCCTTTGACGGCTTCTGCCACGAGATGATTACTACGCGCGGTATTAACCCCGGCAATCAGGCCGCCATCGGTGGTGACCATCTCCAGGGTGCCGGGCAATTTGCGTTTGGGGTTGTCGGAGCGGGAGAACCAGCAGGGCGCGCCGGGGTTCAGACAATGACGCATGGAACCGGTATTGGCGCAATGAATGGTCAGCTCCGAGCCATCGCCAAGGACCACATCGGCAAAAAAGCGTTTGTAACGCCTGAGGAAAACCGCCTCTTCCAGCGGCGGATCAATAATCACCCACCCGCTTCCAACTAGCGACCCAGAGCACTGGCCAGACGCTCCACCGCCAGCTCCAGTCGCTCCATAGGTTGGGTGTAGGAAAAGCGCACATGTTGGCGCGCCAGATGCTCGCCAAAATCAGTGCCGGGGGTAAAAGACACGCCCGCGCGCTCCAGCATGTCCCAACAAAAGGTCTCGCTGTCATCGGCCAGGGCTTCGATATTGGCGTAGATATAAAAAGCACCCGCCGGGCTGTGGGGGATCACAAAACCCAGCTCCCGTAGCGCCGGCACCAGGAAGTCCCGACGCTGGCGCAGAATCTCCCGGCGTTCCTCCATAAGGCCGATGGTGGCCGGCTGAAAAGCACCCAGGGCCGCATACTGGGCAATACTCGGCGGTGATATATAAAAGTTCTGGGTCATAACACTGATGGCGGGCAGGGTGTCCTCCGGCGCCACCATCCAGCCCAGCCGCCAGCCGGTCATGCCAAAGTATTTGGAGAAACTGTTGATAACGAAAGCCTCGTCGGTGATTTCGAGAACCGAGGTTTCCTTTTCTTCATACACGAGCCCATGGTAGAGCTCATCCATGATCAACACCCCACCATGACGGCTTACGGTGTTATGGATCGCGGTCTGATTGGCTCGATCAACCATTTCCCCCGTGGGGTTACTGGGTGAAGCCACCATCACACCGATGGTATTGTCCCGCCAGCTGGACTGCACCAGCTCGCCGGTCAGCTGATAGGCGTTGTCGGCGCTCACCGGCACCAGCTGTGGCTCTCCGCCGGCCCGCCGGACAAAATTTGCATTACAGGGATAGCCGGGATCGGTGAGCAACAAACCCTCACCGGGGTTGATATACAGATCACAAATAAGACCCAGCGCCGCACTACTGCCGGTGGTGACAACCACCCGTTCGGGACTCAGCTTGAGGCCATAGCGAGTATCATAAAAAGCCGCGATGGCTTCGCGCAGCGCACTGATGCCGAAAGAAGGGGTGTAGTGGGTTTTTTCGTCCTTCAGGGCCTTGATGGCAGCTTCGGCAATGGCGGGGGCGGTATCAAAAGCCGGCTCACCGGCCTCCATGCGTACAATGTCCCGGCCCTGGGCTTCCATGGCTACCGCCGCTTCCAGAAAATCGACGACCTTGAATGAGGTCATCTGCTCCAAACGGTGCGCCAGGGGCCTGCCTTTGTCATGGGATTTTGCGTTCATTACTGCTTTTACTCCAGAATCCGCCTATTGTAGCGCCTGGGGCCATTAGCCCCCAGCTTCGCCCCAACAACAAATAATCCTTGAAAAAAACCTGACCGGGCACTATAAAGCCCAGTTTCTCAAAGCTGAGTAGCCGGAACCCGTAGATGCCAAGGAAAAAAGCTTCAAAACAAACAGAGACCACCATTCATGGTTATCCCCCCTACAAGGAGAAAAAGGGTGAGGAGTACATGAACGAAAAGCAACGCGCCCACTTCAAGGCCCTGTTGCTGGCCTGGAAGCAGGAATTAATGGAAGAAGTGGACCGTACCGTCACTCACATGAAGGACGAAGCGGCCAACTTTCCCGATCCCGCCGATCGAGCCACTCAGGAGGAGGAGTTCAGCCTGGAGCTGCGCGCCCGTGACCGCGAACGCAAGCTAATCAAGAAAATCGACTCCACTATTGAAACCATCGACGCCGACGATTACGGCTTTTGTGAGCAGTGCGGCGTTGAAATTGGTATCCGCCGACTTGAGGCCCGCCCAACTGCCACGCTATGCGTCGACTGCAAAACCCTTGATGAGATCCGGGAAAAACAAATCACCGGCGGTTAACTTTCCCTCTCTGATGGGGCGGGAGCCGGTGACTGTTTGAGCCGGTTAGCGATGAACCCTTACGTTGGTCGCTTCGCACCGTCGCCCACCGGGCCGCTACACCTTGGTTCTCTCTACGCCGCCCTGGCCAGTTATCTGGACGCCAGGGCCAACCAGGGTTGCTGGCTGGTTCGAATGGAAGATGTCGACCCTCCCCGGGAAGTCGCCGGCGCGGCAGACACCATCCTCCGGCAACTGGAAGCCCACGGCCTGCACTGGGATGAACCCGTCCTGTATCAAAGCCAGAGACTGGAAGCCTACCGCGAAGCCCTGGAGCACCTACGCCGGCAATGTCTGATCTTTCCATGCCGCTGCCCCCGGGCCCGATTGCGCTCCCTGGGCGGCGTCTACGATGGCCTTTGCCGTCAGACAGAATTGTCTGGCGAGCTAAGCGTTAGTGATACCGCAATTCGTCTGGTCTGCCTGGAACAGGTCATTAACTGGCAAGATTTAATCCGTGGCGCCTGTCAGACTGACCTGGGCACCGAGGTCGGTGATTTTATTGTGAGGCGTCGTGATGGACTGATCGCCTACCAGCTGGCAGTCAGTGTCGACGATGCCTATCAAAACATCACCCATGTTATTCGTGGCGATGATCTTCTGAGTAGCACACCAAAGCAGATCCATATATTGCAGCTGCTGGGACAAAAAACGCCTGACTACGGTCATATCCCTGTGATCCAGGATAGTCGGGGCTACAAATTAAGTAAGCAAAGCTTTGCCCCGGCCATTGACAGCACCACCCCCGCCAGTAATCTCTATCAATGCCTAAGCCTGCTTGGACTTGCCCCACCCCGGGAGCTGAGTGGCAGTTCATGCGAAGTTCTGCTGCAATGGGCAATACCGCGCTGGCAAAGGGCCCTGTTACCATCGGCACCCATAAGAGTGAATTCACTCGAAAGCGGATCAAAAAAACCGCCTGGTGAGTAAACACCGCCCAGGGTGGCAACAAAATGAGAATAAGCTGGGTTAGCGTGTCTGCAATCACGTTTTAATACACGTAACTGATAAAAACGATCAAATAAATACTAAATCAGTCTAAAAAAAACCGATATTGCACTTTTCAGCAGCAGGCTTCCTTTCATATCATTACAGTCGTTCATGCAGACAATGAACGAACAACATAATTAGAATAAAAAAGACAATAACAATAAACGATAAGAATAATTGGCTAGAATGATTGCTATAGGTTTTTGGGTGGGTTAGATCCGTAAACGATGGCATATAAAAAAGGGAGTCTCCGGACTCCCTTTTTTGCGCCCCGGGCCAGAGCCTGAAGAGACGCCTCGAGAAGCTAGCGCCACCGTTAACAGACCCGCATCGCCAGCTTCGCAAGCTGGCCATTTTAATATAGCAAAGCCGGAGCAAAGGCCAATTCAAGCCTGTGTTAAACTGCCGACGTCACAAACTTCCCTTGTTGTAACTACATGCTGAAACGGCTGAGCAGGGCTTTTAAAAAGCGCGGTAACCCCTCGCGCAAGCAGGAACCCCATATCATCCACGCCGCTCAGCACCCGGTCGTTCCCAAGGACATCAGCCGCGGTGCCGCCGAAGTTGTCGAAACCCTGGAACAGGCCGGGTTCAGAGCTTACGTCGTTGGCGGTTGTGTACGTGATTTGTTACTTGGCCTCCACCCCAAGGACTTTGATGTCGCCACCAATGCCACCCCGGAGCAGGTCAAGGACCTGTTTCGCCGGGCGCGTATCATCGGTCGCCGCTTTCGCATCGTCCATGTCCGCTTTGGCAGAGAGATTGTTGAAGTCACCACATTTCGCGCGCATCATGCCTCTGCTTCAGGCCAGAGCAAGGATCATGCAAAGCGCGGCGCCAATGGCATGCTCCTGCGCGACAACGTTTTCGGTTCCATCGACGAAGACGCCGCGCGGCGAGACTTCACCATTAATGCCCTTTATTACCACCCCACCGATAATACGATTTACGATTACGCCAACGGCCTGATTGACATCGAAAACCGGGTGCTGCGCATCATAGGCGACCCGCTGACCCGTTATCAGGAAGATCCCGTACGCATGCTGCGTGCCGCCCGATTTAGCGCCCGTTTGGACTTCCAGCTCGATCCGGAAAGCGCCTCAATTATTCCCCGTTCGGCGACGTTACTGGCCGCCGTACCCCCCGCCCGGCTCTTCGATGAAACATTGAAACTGTTTATGGCCGGGTATGCCGCCGCCACTTGGGAGGAACTGGAGCAACTCGGGTTGGCGGAACAACTGTTCCCGGCCACCGCGCCATTGCTCGAAAATAACACTTTTTACCAGCGGTTCATTAACCAGGCCTTATGCAATACCGATGACCGCATCCATCAGGGCAAGCGGGTAACGCCGGCCTTCCTGTTCGCGGCGCTGTTGTGGCCAGCGGTGTGTGAGACTCAGAAGAACCTCGAAAGCAGTGGCCTGCCACAGGCGCAGGCACGCCAGCAAGCCGTCGGCAAAGTTATCGATAGCCAGATAAAGCGCATCGCCATCCCTCGCCGGTTTACCTTACCCATGCGCGAAATCTGGGATCTCCAGGGACGTTTTTTTCGCCGGGGCGGGCAACAATCCCAGCGTCTGTTGGAGCACCCCCGCTTTCGCGCCGCCTACGACTTTATTCTTTTGCGTGAACAAAGTGGGGAGGAGCTGGATGGCTTGGGCGAATGGTGGACACGCTTTCAGGAGGTCGGTCCCGACGAACAGGAAGTCATGATCAAAGCGCTCGGCAGTCGCGGTCGCAGTCGAAAACGCCGGCCCCGGAAGCGCAAACCCCGCGCCAATGCTAACTAAGTGTTATATCAGCCTGGGCAGCAATCTCAACCGTCCTGCCCGACAGATCAGCAAAGCAATTAAGGCTCTGAACCAATTACCGGCCTCCCGCCTTCTACAGGTCGCACCCTTCTACCGCAGCCGTGCGGTCGGCCCAGGCATACAAGCCGATTACCTGAATACTGTCGCGGAGCTGGCCACGGGGCTCGATGCGCTTACCCTGTTAAAAAAACTCCAGACCCTTGAACAGGCGCATGGACGGCGCCGGATTATTCGCTGGGGGCCACGCAGCCTTGACCTGGATATCCTCCTCTACGGCCAGCGAACTGTTAACAGCACCAGACTGACCATCCCCCACCCACGCATGCATCTGCGCAACTTTGTGCTCTTGCCGCTGGCGGATATCGCACCCAACCTGGTGTTGCCGGACGGACGCCCCCTGCGCCGACTATTGGCAAACTGCCCCTCAGAAGGTATCGTCCGCCTCGACGCTGGAGAGTGCCGTGGAAGTACTGGCTAACGACATCGAACTCAACCTCAAAGCAGAAACACTGCCCCGTTACATTGCCGTGGAAGGTCCCATTGGTGTGGGCAAGACAGCTTTCGCCAGGCGCCTGGCGACCACCTTCAACTACGACACCCTCCTTGAACAGGCGGAGGAAAACCCGTTTCTCGAACGCTTTTACAAGGATCTGCCCGGCGCCGCCCTACCAACCCAGCTCTACTTTCTGTTTCAGCGGGTCAAACAAATCCAGAGTCTACGTCAGGACGATATGTTCAAGCCCCTGCGGATCGCCGATTTTCTGGTTGAGAAGGATCCGCTATTCGCGCAGGTCACGCTGGACGATGACGAATTACGCCTTTATCAAAATGTTTTCGACCAGCTGGTTATCGACTGCCCCAAACCCGACCTGGTGATCTACCTGCAAGCACCCAGCGACATACTGCTTGAGCGTGTTCTGCATCGTGGCATTCCCATGGAGCAAAATATCGACAAGGGTTATCTGAACGCACTCAACGAAGCTTATCAGCAGTTTTTTCACTATTACGAAGAAGCGCCCCTGCTAATCGTCAATGCCGAAGCCATTGACCCTGTGCATAACGACCTCGATTACCGCAATCTGGTTCAATACCTGCTGACGGTCAAATGCGGCCGCCAGTATTACAACCCGCAGCCACACCTTTAGCCTCCTTCCTGTAACAAGGCCAAGCGATGAAAGCAGTCAACATCAACACGCTCAACCAGTTAAAAAGCGACAGTAAAAAGTTCCCGGTCATCACTGCCTACGACAGTGCTTTCGCCCATCAGATAGCACTGGCGGGCATCGAAGTCATCCTGGTGGGGGACTCCCTGGGCAATGTCGTGCTTGGCTACAACAGCACTGTGCCGGTGTCCATGGAAGACATGCTCCACCACACCGCCGCAGTAGCGCGAGGCAACAGTAAATCGCTTCTTATCACCGACCTGCCTTTTATGTCCTACGCCACTGCGGAAATGACCCTGGTGAATTCCGCCCGGCTTATGCAGGCGGGAGCGCACATGGTCAAGCTTGAGGGCGGTGCCTGGCTATCAGAATCCGTCGCCCGTCTGGCTGAACGGGGCATCCCCGTGTGCGGTCACCTGGGACTAACCCCCCAGTCCGTCAACAAACTGGGGGGTTACAAGGTTCAGGGCAGAGGCGATGACGCGGCACAGGCAATCTTTGACGACGCCTGCATTTTGCAGGAAGCCGGCGCCGACCTGCTGGTGCTTGAATGCGTGCCGACGGAACTGGCAACGCGCATAACCGAGCACCTGAATATCCCGGTTATCGGCATTGGTGCCGGGCCGGGCACGGACGCCCAGGTGCTGGTGCTCTACGATATGCTCGGCTTTTCACCCCGGATTCCCAAGTTCACCCATAATTTTCTTGCCGATACCGGGGATGTCCAGGGAGCACTGAAGGCCTACGCCGAAGCGGTGCGCAACGGCGAATTCCCCAGGCCGGAGCACGGCTTTACGTGACCGAACCTCATTCACATTCCGGACGAAGCCTGCTTTTTCAAAAAGACGCAAGGCACCCGCAATCAGCATTCACTCATGGTGAGCAAAAAAGCCTGGCAAGAAAGGTGTATTATGTATTTATAATATGCTAATGTGGAGGCCAACAACAGGCGCCCATTGAAGATCGAATAACTTCTGATTAGCAAGACACAATATATCCGATTGTACTGGGTTGCTGGCTTTTGATTGCCGATTGCCTTTTTGGATTGAAATGTGACTTACAACTGCTGACTTAATGCAGGCAAAGCACCAAATAACCTGGAGTACTTATGCATCCTTTTGTTTACGCCAGTATCGGCGGCGCCCTGGTAGGGGTCGCCGCCGTGATGATGATGGGACTCAAAGGCCGTATCGCCGGTGTCAGTGGTATTTTGAGCGGTTCCTTTTCCGAAACATCCCATGAGCGGCTTTGGCGGGTACTGTTTATACTCGGCGTTTTTCTGGGCGGCGCCATTCCACCTTTAGTGTCCTCGGATTTTAAACCCCCGGAGCCTGATGCCAGCACCCTGTTGATTGTGGCCGGAGGGCTCCTCGTTGGTCTCGGTACCGGCCTGGGCAGTGGCTGTACCAGTGGCCATGGAATTTGCGGCATTTCCCGGTTGTCACCACGGTCGATTCTTGCCACATGCACTTTTATGGCGGCGGGCTTCGCCTGCGTATATCTGCTTCGCCACGGTTTTGGAGCGTAGTCCCATGAACAAACAAAAATTGGGCAATTTGGCTTCCGCGCTAGCATCCGGCCTGGTCTTTGGCATGGGCATGGCCGTTTCCGGCATGACTAACACCGAACGTGTCCAGGGTTTTCTCGATCTCACCGGGCAATGGGATCCCACACTGGCTTTTGTGATGGGCGCTGGCTTGTTGGTCACTTTTATTGGCTATACATTTATCTTGAAAAACCCCGCTCCCCTGTTCGCCGACACGTTTTCCATCCCTACCAGACGCGATATCGATAAAGCGCTAATCTTCGGCGCCGTGCTTTTTGGTGTCGGCTGGGGCCTGGTGGGCTACTGTCCCGGCCCGGCAATCGCAGGGCTCAGTTATGGCTACAGCGCCACGCTGCTTTTTGTACCAATGATGATAATCGGTCTGCTTTTGGCCAAACCCCTGGCAAAATTCCTGTAGCCCCCGAATCCGACCAAAATCACCGTCCAGACATCCGCCCAGCTTCCACCGATTAATCGGGCGGGTTTCTATTCCTGCCCGTGTCTTTAGGAAGCCAGCGCCAGTGTTTCCTTCCTGCCTAACCCCGGCGAATATGTATTGCCCAGCGGCCCGTTGGCCCTGGTCGACGTGATTCCCCTATACTCGGCGACAGAACCGTGGTTAGGCAGGCCGAATGGGGCCGACAACTAAAGCCAAATAACTTGGAAAACTTTCGCATCTCATACGTGGCCGATTTTTTCTTAATTCACACCTCGCCTGCCAAATATAAAAATATTCAACAATGAGGAAATACCATGGCCAAAGACATCATACTCAGTAACGTTAGACTGATTGACGGCATCGCCGATCAGGCCCGGGATGGCGTATCCATCACCATCAGCGGCGATCGCATCAAAGCCATCTCCAACGACGCCGGCCCTTCCGGCCCCGACGTGGAGGTGATCGATCTGAGCGGCAAAACCGTGATGCCCGGCCTGATCGACACTCACGTCCACGCCACTCTGGTGGATGACATCGACCTGTCGCTGTTTATCGCCACCGGTGTGACCACGGCCCGGGATCTGGGCGGCAAGCTGGACAAGGTGCTGACCCTGCGCGAACGGCTGAATAAAGGTGAAGTGCTGGGGCCAAGACTATTCGTCTGCGGCCCCCTGCTGGATGGCAATCAGAAGAGTTTTCCCACCGGCACCTTTGCCGAAATCCTTGAGACTGTGCCCTCGGTGGAGGCCGCCCCAGGCAAGATAAATCAACTACTCGATGCCGGCGTCGATGGCATCAAGCTCTACTTCGCCATGACTCCAGACGTCATGGGCGCCTGTATCGGCGCCATCGACAAACGAGTGCCGGTCACCGGCCACATCGGCGCGACCACTGCGCTGGAAGCAGTGACCCTGGGCATTGAAGGCCTGGAGCATATGTGGATTTCCCCCTACAACAATATCTGCCCGGCGGAAATGCGCTTCGGGCCGGATATGTCCATGATGAGTTCCAAATTCCCGAAAGTCACTTTCAAGGGCTGGGAGGAGGCCGACCTGGAGGGCCCTGGCGCCCAGCAACTGTTCGACCTGATGGCTGAAAAGCAGGTAAAAATGGGCACCACCCTCGACCTGCTCTGGGTCGACAATATCGGCCTTGAGGAAGCCCTGAAGGACACCGACCGCATTTACATTCCTCGAACCGGCCTGGAGCACCAGCGAGCGCTGGCGAGAATCGTCAAGGCAGGCGAAGAATGGGATATCCATACCGGCTACCCACCGGGCAACGGCAAAAAAGCGCTGGAGAAACAAAAAGAAGCTGTACGCATGCTCCACAACAAAGGAGGCGTTATCGTCGGCGGTACCGACTGCTGTGGTATCGCCTATCCACCCCCCGGTTTTGCCCTGTGGCGGGAAGCAGAGTTACTAGCGGACGCCATCGGCGATATGGCCGCTTTGAAAGCCATTACCGCTTCGGCTGCTTCAGCCCTGCGCAAGGAAGATGAGCTGGGCAGTATCGCACCGGGACGCTACGCGGATATCCTCGTGCTCGGCAAGGACCCTTCCCGTAACGTTCGCAATCTGCGCAGCCTTGAGCGGGTTTACCGAGGGGGGGTGGAGTACGACCCCACCGCCTTGCTGGCCGCCTATCCTGCCCGGGACTTTGATCATCTTGGCATGGCTTCGTAAGCCAGCGAACAACCCACCGGCGGAAGACCTACTTTTTAATGTAGCGCGGGCGAAAACAGCTCAGGCAGTTGTTCCGGGACTGTTGCGAAATCGAATTCGGTAAAACAAGCAGTATTGCTGACTGGTCGCCACACAAGAGCCCTCAGCCCCCTGTGATGACCTGTGTGCTAAAGGCAAAATCGGAAATTTCCAGCGCGCTGGTCGCACGGGATAGACCAGGGGCATCGTTGCTGGTAGCAACCGCCAGGTCCGCACCGCGACAGCAAATGCTTTATCGACTTTTTTAAATATAGTGTTGACTTAGCGTGCTGCCATCTTTAGCCTTTGTCTGATTCCATCCCTAATAGCAAGAACAAGCTGGGGAACACCTACAGCAATATTCCCATACGCGATTATTAAAGCAAATTTGCTACAAGCTACTCAGGAGTTGTCATGGCACCAACCAAATTAAATCAGAAAACGAGCCGGCGGCGTTTGTCCAGCAACATGGGCTTCAACGCTGTGGTATTCATGGCACTCAGCCTCACCTTGCCCGCTACAGCCCTTGGCGGCGCCGACGACACCCCCGCCGTGGATTGGGGTCGCGATCTCTACATGAGCTTTTGCGTTTCTTGTCATGGCTGGACCGGCAAAGGTGACGGTCCGGCGGGCCCAGCCCTGACAACCCCGCCCGCGGACCTAACACAGTTAAGCGCCCGCAACGGCGGAAAGTTTCCACGCACCAAAATACAGCGATACCTTGAAGGTGAATTGCCGGTGACCGCCCACGGCTCTCGTGAGATGCCAATCTGGGGTAAGGTCTTTCGCAGGGAGAGCACGGGTGCGGAAACACGAATGCAATTTTTTGCTCTGACTGAATACCTTGAGTCTATTCAGGCTGAACCGAAACCTTAAACAAAAATGCGCTTCTTTAATAATCGGCGATTATTAGCAGTCATCTATTTATTGCGACTCAAGTACGGGATAACATTCAGCTTGATATAAATTTTCTATCGAAATATATTTATAAAACCAAGTTGTAAGCGCCCCCGCGAATACAGATAACTTCCGAACCGGGTATGGCTGTTTACCCTGAAACCTGATGCCCACAGCAGCCGGCAGGGAACGCATAGCTCAAGCCGCGGGAAAACGAAACTGATACAGGCCCATAGTTATGAACACATTTTTCAAAAAATCAAACGCTTCTAGCACATGCTTAATCCACACCGCACCCTTGATTGCGCTCATGGCACTGTCCAACCCAGCCCAGGCAAGCAAGGACCAAAGCTACCAGTCCTTGCGTAACTGGATTGATAACGCTCCTGTTGCCAGTGAGGAAGTTGCACCCAATCAACACCTGGGCATCAAGGATCGCGCACTCCTGGAAAAATACATTCCCCACACCGCCTGGGAATACTATTTTTTCGACGACATGGATATGGAAATTACTCCCACCCGTCACTATCCCGCGCCCGATGACTGGGGTGGCGAGAAGGCGGATAAGGATTTCAGTGTCGATGAAACTGGTACGCTAATTGGTTTCACCGGCGGCGGTTATCCCTTCCCGGAAATTGCCCCCGATGACCCCCAGGCCGGCCAAAAAGTCATCCAAAATATGCTCTGGCGGCCAGGCGCAAATGACTATGACATGCCCATGGTGACCTGGTTGCGCAGTGAAGGCGGCAAGCTGGATCGGATCATGGAATACACCTCTGTCAATGTCACCTACGCTCACGGCCATCACTCCCTGGTACCAGGGTATGAAGAAGTAAAAAGTAAACAGGTCATGGAATTTCGCTCGCCAAGGGATATGGCTGGCGCCAAGGATATGTCCATCCGCTATGTCGACCATTACAAGGAAAATTCAGGTTGGCTGTACATGCCCGCCGAACGTAAACCCCGCAAAACTCTCGCTTCCGAACGCACGGGAGAGTTAATGGGTATGGACATGATCCGCGAAGATAGTAACGGTTTTGGCGGCAAGGTCTTCGAGAACAACTGGGAGTACCTGGGTAAGCGTAAGGTACTTGCCACCATTAACGTGAAAACCAACCCCGAATTTGGCGGGCCCCACCTCTGGGTACCCCATAAAACCCGCTGGGAAGTACGGGATGCTCACGTCGTTCTTGTCAAACCCAAATCAGAAAATCACCCCTATAGTGCGCGTATCGTCTTTGTCGACGCGGAAACCTACTGGACCCACTGGATGTTCGCCTTCGACCGCAAGGACGACCAGATGCTGCGCATGAACCAGCACTTTCTCAAGTATTCCGAGGACTACGACGTGGAGCCCCCCGAACAAGCTCCCTATGTAAAACAGGATTTCAACAAAAGTGTCGGACACCAGGTCTTTCTCCACCTGGGTGAAAGCGATATCAACGCCAAAAAACCCCACGCCACCATGACCCACTGCTATACCAACAAGCGGGAATTTACCGCCGCGCGCGCCAAGCAGTTTTTCTCCCTGCGCAATATGGTCAGTGGTCGACGCTAACGCCCACCACAATAAAAACCCCTATTCCGGGGCCCCTCTCAGAAGCCCCGGAAACCCATCACTCGAGGTTAGAAACAATGGCCGCTTTTCGTCCTAAACTTGCTGCTGTGTCGGCGCTTTTGATGTCTGTACTAGTCCCGCTGCCCTCCTGGGGCATTATCAATATCGGTGATGACATAGAGCTGGAAGGCTTTGTCAGAACCATGAATATTCTCAAAACCGGCGCCCGACCGTTTAATGATGGCGAACTTACCCACCAGCGCAACACCGCCCAACTGGAGGGCAAATACTATTTTTTACGTGACGGCACGGCGTTTAACCGTTTCTCAACCGGTCCGCTGGAAGAAGCCACCTTTACCTTTCTCGGCCGTGCGGTCTATGACTCGGTTTTTGATCTCAGGGACAGCTACGACGTCTTGGACGGCATTGGCAAAGAAGAATACAAGGTTCGTGAAGCCTTCATTGATTTTGTGATGCCGCCCTTTTCCCTGCGTTTGGGCCGCCAACAGGTGGTCTGGGGAGAAACTGACAACTTCCGTGCCCTGGACGTTATTAACCCTCTGGATAGAACCTGGCATGGCACAAGGGAATCCTGGGAAGACATCCGCATCCCCCTGTGGATGGCCAGGGGTATCTGGGATATCGGCAAAATCGGCGCATTCGACGAGACTTTTCTCGAAGTCATTGTGATTCCCGATGATTTCAAAACCAATAAAGCCTATACCGACTACCCAAGGCCATGGGCGATTCTTGGCATCGGACTCCAGGATCAGAGAGCCAATTCGGTCTTACTCGGTGACTCCCTGGATGACTTATATGATCTGAGTGTTAACGTCATCGATAATACGGAAAAGGATACCGATATCCGCAATGTCCAGGGCGGCTTCCGATTTAAAGGGATATGGAAGGACGTGGAATTTAGTGTGAACTATTTTCATGGCTTCTCACAAACCCCCGGCGTAAAAGTTCGCTCGGCCGGCCTGATCGGCGATACGTTTGAAACGGTGGTTGAAACCGTCACGCCCCGTATCAATGTCTTTGGCCTGACAGCCAACTATTCCGAAGAAAAATACACCCAGTCGGTGATTCGTCTGGAAACCACGGTTACCAGCGGAGTCCCCGTTTCCTTCGCGCCGGGCGCACCCCACAGCGCCGATGTCGATGGCGACCAGTACGACACGGCTCACCAGTCAGTGGTGATGATCGGTATCGACCGTCCCACCTGGATTCCCGCGCTTAACAGCTTGCGTACATTTTTCCTCTCGGGTCAGATTTTCTGGCGTCGCTGGCTCGACTACAGCAGCTACTATCGTGGCACCTCCTTCTATGAGGTTAAGCCCGCAAAAGTGGGTGGCACGGTAGTGCCCGACCGCTATATCAGCGTGAATAATGACAAGCTCGACCAGGATGAATTCGTCCTCACCTTCGCTGCTTCCACCAGTTACGGCGCCGCCGGGCTATGGAAGCCGCTGTTTGTGTTCGCCTACGACCCCCGCTCAAGGGGCGGCTACAATAAAATCCAGATGGAATACCTGCACTCCAAGCATCTGGTGTTTCGCCTGGAACAACATCTGTACTGGCAGGCCGGCAACGAGGACGTGGGTCCCTGGGGATTGGGTTCCTGGCTGGCCCAACCCGGCATTCGTCGTAACGAGACGGTGTTTACGGCCACCTTTCAATTTTAAACTGAATCCTGGACGGCTTAGTTTCCGGAACACGGAAAAATAGGTTTCGAGCCACCACCAATGGGGCCAAATGGATAGTTTCGAGGGCGTCATCCATTTCTGGTTTGATGAACTCGAGCCAGCCCAGTGGTGGCGAGCGGATCCCGCGCTTGACCAGGCCATCGCGCGACGCTTTAGCGCGCTCCACACCCGGGCGGTGGCTGAAAAACTGGTGTGTTGGCGCTCCGAGGCCCTTGGCAGGTTGGCGGAAGTCATCGTACTGGATCAGTTTTCCCGCAATCTGTTCCGTGGCAGCGCCAAAGCTTTTGCCATGGATGCCCAGGCTCTTAAGCTGGCCAGGGAAGCGGTTGCCCTGAATGTACCAACAAAACTCACTGCTCAACAGAAAGCCTTTCTGTACATGCCCTATATGCACAGCGAGTCTTCCGCGGTCCAGACGGAATCCGTGGCTCTGTATGGTGAACCGGGTCTTGAATCCAGCCTGCGCTCGGCCTTGCAACACAAAGCCATCATCGACCGCTTTGGCCGTTACCCTCACCGCAATGCCATTCTCGGCCGGGCATCCAGCCCGGAAGAACTGGAGTTTCTTACACAGCCTGGTTCATCTTTTTAATTTAGAACCTACCGATCAAAACCATCTATTTAGAGGAATCGGATTCAGTCTCTTCGCAACGCAAATGCTTACCCATTAAATTGCGCAAGATTGGAATGCCGCAGGCGCGCTGGGAATGCTGACGTCGGTATTCTAGTACTCCAAGAAAATGGCCCAATAATTCATAACACACAGTCACCGAGGCCGTCTGAGAATGCCAATAGGCATCGGGATTAGACACACAATTTTCAAACTCGACCGTCACGGGCCGCGGCAACTTGAAACGCGCGGAAACTTTCGCCGCCAGTTTTTCCGCCAGTAGCGAGGAACGTAGCCATTCATACATCCGCTGGTTTGGCCCCTCCAGGGCTTGCGCATAATTAACAGCAATCATGTCATGACCGGTTGACGCTCCCCCTGAATGCCCGTAATTTTCCAGCACCCACCCCACCGCGTGTCTCGCCTGCCGGTATTCCTGTTCACAACTCATTGCCCGGTCGAAGGGTAGTATCTCGGTGTCGATCAAATCCTCCAGAAGGCCCGCGTTACCACCAAAAATCAGACATACAATGTGATAAAAGCGCTGTATTTCCAGGTTGTGGTTATCCCAATACGCGGGCGCTTCGGCCCCCGCATTTGCCCCACTCTTTAACTCCCACTCGGTATACCAGTCACCGGCCACCGCAAACAACCAGGGCACTGCCTCGGCGGCCGTGCGATCACGGCGGGATTCGAGCATAGTCACCAACGCAATACGGTCGGCAGCATCCTCCTCCATGCCCAATACCGGCAACTTTAATTCCTCGATCAGCATATGGCTGAACTCATGCAGGAGAGTGAATTCCAGATTGGCGAGCAAGAAAAAGTTCTCCGCCTCGTCCGACGCACCCGTAACCGCCACTGCTTCACTCGCCGAAGCGTGCATCCCAGCACCCGACAGCAATGCAAGCCATAACAGGAAGAAACCGCTCAGTCGGCTCACCCGACGACAATTGACAAAAGCCGGTTTAACCCACTGCATGATAATCCGATAAACCACGCGCACAGCGTTCCAGGCCGAGACATAGCGCTGAGTATATTACACACGTCACCACACCATGCCAGAACCCGGCGTATGCAAACTCAAACCGATCCCGACATATTCACAACCCCGATCCGCACCTGGATCGGCGGTAACTATCCCGAGCAGCTCTGCCAACCCTCGCTCCGATAGCCAGAACCCGCCAAATCCCGCGAGCGCTTTATTTTCCGTGAGAAATCGGCCTAAATACCGGCTGTAATGCCAACCCCGCCGCCACTCAAAACAATCCAGCCGGGGAATCACATATAACAATCAGGAGTCATTATGATCACAGAACAAGACATGTACTTTCACACCCCCACGTCGGACGACCATTACTGGGCGGAGACCAATTATTTCGGTTTTTATATTCCTGAAGTGCCCTTGCACGTCAATGTTTACGTTCTGACCCGCCAGAATGCCGGGGTGGTCTTGTCCAGCATCACAGTGACCGACGGCTTCTCCAACACGCCTCATCAGGTCAGGTACTCCAACAACCAGGTGCACCTGCCCTTCCCCGACACCAACTTCGATGACTACAAACTGGGCAACGGCCTGGCCATCAAATGCACCAAACCGGTGATGGACTACGACATCAAATTCAACGATGGTCGGGGGCTACTCATCGATGTGCGGTACAAGGGCCTGATGGAACCCTACGACATCCACGACCCGGATATGGACCCCCTGGCGGCGAGCGCCGATGACAATGTTTCGACAACCGCCTACGCCGGACACTGGGATCAAAGCGGGCGCGTCACCGGCAAGTTCACCATTGATGGCGTCACCTACGACGTTGATTGCGTATCGAGCATGGATCACAGCTGGGGTGAGCGTAAGGAAGACCAGTTCCAGAACTTCTGCTGGCTGAACGCCAACTTCGACAATGACGTCAGCATTCACTGCCTGTGGGCCATCAACCCGGACAACATTAACGATTACTGCGCCATCGTCCACGGCTATGTGCGCGAGGGCGACCAGGTCTACGGCCTGACCAAAGGCTCGGGCCAGCTGCGCCGCGATGGTAATCTGCACCAGTACATGGCGCTGCAAGTGGAGGACAAGCGCGGCAAGGTCCACAATTTCAATGGCACCGCCTTTACCTCCAATCCCTGGCAACCCTGGCCCTTCGTTTACGCCACCCAATCCTTCCTGCGCTGGGAAATGGACGGCGTGACAGGTTGGGGCGAAGTCCAGGATGTCAGCAACAACTAGGTCCACGACAAGCTTTCGGGCGTCGCTTCAGGCGTTCGAAGTTTCGTCCAGCGAAAACATAAGGCACGCGTAATACTCGCCCGCCATGCGGGACTGGGCTGA
>OBIY01000174.1_pt1 | contig 28670 bp, 28 predicted proteins | sample 1519841 | NCBI WGS metagenome assembly OBIY01 (sample SAMN03019774, study PRJEB22545) | beach sand metagenome | biome: beach; feature: sea beach; material: beach sand | place: USA: Municipal Pensacola Beach, FL | collected 2010-07-30 | depth 30-40 cm m
TCGACGTCCAGCATGGCCAGCGCGGCATCGGCCACCTCGCACGTGACCGCACCGTCGGCGCGCATCTGCGCGTAGTCGCGCGCCCGGCGCAACAGGCGGTTGGCGATGCGCGGCGTGCCGCGCGAGCGACGCGCCAGTTCGCGGGCGCCGCCTTCATCCAGCGCGAAACCGAGCAGACCGGCGGCGCGCTGGACGATGCGCATCAGGTCGGCTTCGTCGTAGAACTCCAGACGCGCGACGATGCCGAAGCGGTCCCGCAACGGCGAGGTCAGCAGGCCAGCGCGTGTGGTGGCGCCGACCAGGGTGAACGGCGGCAGGTCCAGCTTGATCGAGCGCGCCGCCGGCCCCTCGCCGATCACGATGTCGAGCTGGAAATCCTCCAGTGCCGGATACAGCACCTCCTCGACGGTGGCGCTCAGGCGGTGGATCTCGTCCACGAACAGCACGTCGTTCGGCTCGAGATTGGTCAGGATGGCCGCCAGGTCGCCCGGCCGTTCCAGCACCGGGCCCGACGTGGTGCGCAGCCCGGCGCCCAGTTCGTGGGCAATGATGTGCGCCAGTGTGGTCTTGCCCAGCCCCGGTGGCCCGTACAGCAGCACGTGATCCATGGCCTCGTGGCGGGCCCGGGCGGCGCCGATGAAGATTTCCAGCTGCTCGCGGATGGCCGGCTGGCCGACGTACTCGGCCAGACGCGCGGGGCGGATGCCGTGTTCGACATGGACCTCCTCGGTCGCCGCCGGCTGCGGCTGCAGGATGCCGTCGCGTTCGATCGCCACGCTTAGCCCCGCATCAGGCGCTTGAGCGCCGCGCGAATCAGGTCCTCGCTGCGCTGACCCTCGATGGGCAGATCACGCAGGGCGGCGCGGGCCTCGTTCGGCTTGTAACCCAGTGCCTCGAGCGCGCTGGCGGCATCCTGACGCACATCCCCCCCGCCGCTCGCTGCGACCGCGGCGCTTGCCGGCGACACCGCACCGAGCCGCGCCAGCGGCTCGCGCAGTTCCAGGATCAGACGCTCGGCCGTCTTGCGACCGATGCCGGGCACACGCACCAGGCGCGCGGCGTCACCGCCGGCGACGATGTCGCACAGCTCTTGCGCCCCGACGCCGGACAGGATGACCAGCGCCAGCTTGGCACCGACGCCGCTGACCTTGAGCAACTGGCGGAACAGCGTGCGCTCGGCCTCGCTGGCGAAGCCGTACAGCAGCTGCGCATCCTCGCGGACCAGCAGATGCGTGTGCAGCACCACCGGCTCGCCGGCGGCCGGCAGGCGATAGAACGTGCTCATCGGCGCCTCGAGCTCGTAGCCGACGCCGCCGACATCGACCAGCAACGCGGGCGGCGACTTGGCCAGCAGGGTGCCGGACAGGCGACCGATCATCGCGCCCGGGCACCGGCGCGCGGCAGCTGCACGCTGTGCGCATGGCACAGGGCGCCCGCCAGGGCATCGGCCGCATCCGCCCGGGGCGGAACCGCCAGACTCAACAAACGACCGACCATGTACTGCACCTGTTCCTTGCCTGCGCGGCCGTTACCGACCACCCGCTGCTTGATTTCCGCCGGAGAGTACTCGGACACCGGCACCCCGGCGACTGCTGCCGCGACGATGGCCGCCCCGCGCGCCTGGCCGAGCTTCAGCGCCGAGGCGACGTTGCGCTGCACGAACACGCTCTCGATGGCGACGGCATCCGGCCGGAACTCGGCCAGCAACTCACTGATGCCATTGAAGATCGTGCCGAGCCGGGCGTCCAGCGCACCGGGCGGCACCCGAATGACACCGCTTTCCACATACCGCGCGCCACCACGCTGGATGTCGATCAGACCGAAACCGGTCAGCCTTGATCCCGGGTCGATACCCAGTATGCGTGTCACGCGGCGCCGTCAGGCCAGAGCCGCCAGGGCTTCGTCGGAAAACTCAGCGTTGGAGTGCACGCGCTGCACGTCGTCGAGGTCCTCAAGCCGCTCCAGCAGCCTGATCACCTGCAGCGTCTGCTCGGCATCCAGCTCGACCGACGTACTCGGCTGCTCGACCAGCTCGGCCGACTCCACCACCACATCCAGACCCAGCAGCGCCTCGCGCACTTCATGCAGACGCTCGGGCACGGTCAGCAGGGTGGCATTGCCGTCCTGCATGGCCACGTCGTCGGCGCCGGCCTCAAGCGCCAGCTCATAGGCACGGTCTTCCGACACGTCACCCGGCAGGGTAATGACCCCGCGGGCCTCGAACAGATACGCCACCGAGCCATCGGTGCCGAGGTTGCCGCCGGCCTTCGAGAACAGGTGCCGGACCTCGCCGACGGTGCGATTGCGGTTGTCCGTCAGGCAGTCGACCATCACCGCCACCCCGCCGGGACCATACCCCTCGTAGCGCACCGCCTCGTAGTTGTCGGCGTCGGCGGCACCGCCGCCGCGGTTGATGGCGCGCTCGACGGTGTCGCGCGTCATGTTGGCACCCAGCGCCTTGTCGATGGCGGTGCGCAGGCGCGGGTTGCTGGCCGGGTCGGTGCCGCCGGCACGGGCGGCCACGGTCAGCTCACGGATCAGCTTGGTGAACAGCTTGCCGCGCTTGGCGTCCTGTGCGGACTTGCGGTGCTGGATATTAGCCCATTTGGAATGGCCGGCCATGGAACGATCAACCTGAAATCAAGCTCTTGCACTCACTGCGCAGCGACCTTCCGCGCCGCGCGCACGCCCAGTTCACGTAGCTGGGCATCTTCGACCGGCGACGGCGCATCCGTCAACGGACAGTGGGCTCGCTGCGTCTTGGGGAAGGCGATGACGTCGCGGATGGAACCGGCGCCGGCCATCAGCATGGCCAGCCGGTCGATCCCGAACGCCATGCCGCCGTGCGGCGGCGCACCGTAGCTGAGTGCCTCGAGCAGGAACCCGAACTTGGCCTGGGCCTCGTCCGCATCGATGCCCAGCAGGCCAAGCACCGCCTGCTGCAACTCGGGGCGGTGGATACGGATCGAGCCGCCACCGATCTCCGAGCCGTTCAGCACCATGTCGTAGGCGCGTGACAGGCAGCGGCCCGGCTGCTCCAGCAGGGCATCGACATCCGCCACCTGCGGCGCCGTGAACGGATGATGCAGGGCCTGCCAGCGGCCGCTGTCCGGGTCACGTTCGAACATCGGGAAATCGACCACCCACAACGGCTTCCAGCCGTCCTCGAGCAGGCCGAGGTCGTCGCCCAGCCTGGCGCGCAGCTGACTGAGATAGCCGTTGACCACCGTCGCCTTGTCGGCGCCGAAGAACACCACGTCACCCACCTTGGCACCAACACGGTCAAGGATGGCCTGCACCGTCTGTCCGGCCAGGAACTTGGTGATCGGCGACTGCCACTCGACATTGCCGTCGGCGCCCTCGGCCAGGCGAATGTAGGCCAGGCCCTTGGCGCCGAACTGCTTGACGAACTCCACGTAGTTGTCGAGATCGCGCCGGCTCATGGTGGCGCCGCCGCCGGGCACGCACAGCGCCGCCACGCGACCGTCCGGATCGTTGGCCGGCCCCGAGAACACCTTGAATTCGGTGTCGCGCAGCAGATCCGCCACTTCCACCAGTTCCAGCGGGTTGCGCAGGTCCGGGCGGTCGATGCCGTAGCGGGACATGGCCTCGGCATAGCTCATGCGCGGCAGCGGATCCGGCAACTCGACGTCCAGCACCTCGCGGAACAGGCCACGGATCATCGTCTCCATGATGGCCATGAAGGCGTCCTCGTCCAGGAAGGACGCTTCGATGTCGAGCTGTGTGAACTCCGGCTGCCGATCGGCGCGCAGGTCCTCATCCCGGAAACAGCGGGCAATCTGGAAGTAGCGGTCCAGGCCACCCATCATCAGGATCTGCTTGAACAGCTGGGGCGACTGCGGCAGCGCGAAGAAGCTGCCCTGGTGCACACGGCTGGGCACCAGATAGTCCCGCGCGCCTTCCGGCGTGGCACGGGTCAGAATGGGCGTTTCGACCTCGATGAAGCCGTCGTTCTCCAGGAAGCGCCGCAGCCAGCCGCTGATGCGCGAACGAAGACGCAGGCGCTCGAGCATGACCGGCCGGCGCAGGTCGAGGTAGCGGTAACGCAGCCGCTTGTCCTCGTGGACCTCGTCCTCGTCCACCTGAAACGGCGGCGTCTGCGCGGCGTTCAGCACCTCGATGCGGCTGGCCAGCACTTCGATCTCGCCGCTGCGCATGCCCGGGGTCTCGGTGCCCGCCGGCCGCCGGCGCACCCGCCCCGACACCTGCAACACGAACTCCGAACGTACCTGCTCGGCTGTCCGGAACGCCTCATCGGTGTCCGGATCGATCACCACCTGCACCAGACCCTCGCGGTCACGCAGGTCGATGAAAATCACCCCGCCATGGTCGCGCCGACGATGGACCCAGCCGCACAAGGTAACGGTCTGACCCAGGGCCGCACCGTCGACCAACCCGCAATACACGCTACGCACTGACGGCTCCGCTGCTTATGATTGGGCGGCCGGCACGGCGCCGACCGCATGCAAAAAACGACAAAAGGCGCCAGACCGGCGCGGCCGATGACCTCGCCAGCCTGGCGCCTGCTGAAATTGCCTCAGCCTGCCGGCGCCGCCGTGCTGGCGGGGGCGCTGCTGGCGGTGCTGGTGGTGGCAGCGGCGGACGCCTCGCCGGCGCCACCGGACGTACCGTCCTTCGCAGCTCCGCCTGCGCTGCTTGCAGACTTGTCCTTGTTGCCGCGGAAATCGGTCACGTACCAGCCGCTCCCCTTGAGCTGAAACCCAGCTGCCGAGACCTGCTTCTGAAACGCTTCCGCACCGCACTGGGGGCACTGGGTCAGGGCGGGCTCGCTGACCTTCTGCATCACGTCGCGCTGCACCCCGCAGGCGCCACACACGTACTCGTAGATAGGCATTGGTTTGTCTCGCAGTGCGCCTCAGGCTGCGTGGGCCTTGAGGTATTCCTCCACGAACATCAACCGATCGTTACCCCACCAGATCTGATCGTCGGCGATCATGATTGGCACCCCGTACACACCGCGCGCATGCGCGGCGACGCGGGACGCCTCGTAGGCCTTCTCGCCCTCTCGGGACGCGACATAGGCCATGAACGCATCGACATCAAGACCCACCGATTCGGCCAGTCCACGCAACACGCCATCGTCGTCGGGGTCGACCCCTTCCGCCCAAACCAGGCGGTAGGCTTCGTCTACATATTGGCGCGCCTTGCCGTTTTCAATGGCAAAGAACGTCCCGATGTTCATGCGCCAGGCCTTGAGACCCTTCGGGAAGGTGAACGGCACGCCGTAGTGATCCGCCCAGCGATGCAGATCCTGCATCAGCGCCTTGATCTTGGCCGGCACCTGCCGGTTCGACGGGCCATAGTTGCCCGCCGCCAGCTTGGCCGTGGGGATGTCGATGGGATGGTAGTTGAGCTGGTAGCCGTACTTGGCTACCAGATCGGGCAGCTTGATGTTGCACAAGTACGTAAACGGACTCGTGAAATCAATATAAAAATCAACAACTTTACCCGACATACCCAAACCTCCTCCCAGTCGACCCCTACCAGCCCATGACCTGCCGGTAGTACTCCCAGAAACCGATGATGCTGCCCTCTGTCACCAGATGATCGGCATCCTTGGCCTGCTCGCCACCCATGGCGATGTACGACGTCTTGTCCTGGTCACGCACGATCGAACGGTGCACGATCTCGACCGCTTCGCCATCTTCCATGGAAATGAGGCCGGCCGGCCCAATCAGGTTGCCCTGCTTGTTGCGGATCACATCCATCTCGGCATCGTCGTCGGCATACCCGAACTGCGTCCACACCAGCTCGAACTTGTCGACGCCACGGGGAATGATCTGCCGCACCGCCAGGGTATTCGCGATCTGCTGCACCACCAGGTTGGGGAACACGGCCAGGATCACCAGGGTGACGCCGTCGTCGAACTCCGGACGCCCCGCCAGCACCGACGGATCGGCCAGGGTGAAGTCGGAGTTGAAGGTGCGCGTGTCCTTGTAGTCGTCAAGCTGCCCGTCGTCGGTGCCGCGCATCGCGGTCAGCATCGAGTGGCGATGCTTGTCGTCCATCACGCTCACGCCCTTCTGGCTCGAGCGATACAGGCCGAAGGTGCAATGGAACAGGTGCAGCAGGCTGGCGTGGTACGGATCGCGCGTGTTCTCCGCATACAGCTTCCAGTTGCCACCCACATACTGGCGCTGGTCACCCAGGACCTTGATGGGACGGCGCATGATGCGCTCGACCGCTTGCGTTGCCATCGGCCCGAGGTAGTCGGTCAGCGGCTCCACGGTCGTGGAAAAACTGGCGAACACCAGGCCGGCAAACACCTCGACCCGCAGCTTCTGCAGGCCGTGCTGCTTCATGTCGAAGTCGGCCGGCATACCGCCCTGGCCGTTCAGCCCGCGCCGGAACGGCACGCCGATCAGGTTGCCCTTGAGGTCGTAGGCCCACTGATGATAGACGCACAAGTGGTTCTGTACGTTGCCGCGCAGCTCTCGACAAATGGCGGCACCGCGGTGCGCGCAGCGGTTGACATAGGCATGGACCGAACCGTCCTCGGCGCGGCTGACCACCACCGGCGTGTCGCCGACGAAGGTCGACTTGTAGTCGCCGGTGTTGGCGATCTCGGCTTCCAGCGCGACGAAAGACCAGCTTTCACCGCGGAAAATACGCTGCTGCTCAAGCTCATACACCGCCGGATCGGTAAACACACCGTACGGCACCCGGCTGCCACCGGCCTCCGGCCAGCGCAGGTGCCCGAGCGCGGGTTCACGGATTGCGTTCATGGGGAGTCTCCGTTCAACGACTGGCTACCGCCAGCCTGCGCGACCGCTTAAAGAGGGGTCACCAGCAGGTTGGGAATACGGTAAGTGTCGAACACGACCCGCTTGCTCTTCAAGCGCAGGCCATCGGGTGTCGCGACCATGCGGTCGATGTACTTACCAGCATTAAAGATCTGGGTGTCGCCCTCGACCAACGTCTGGAACACCACGTAGTTGCTCTGCACCAACAACTCGCCGTCTTGCACGCCCTTGACGTTGACGTTGCTCAACACGTGCCGGTAGTAGTGCTTTGCGTAGATGTTGGCGTGACGCAAGGCAACGATACGGTCACGCAACATGCCACGGCTGTCGCAGAACATGGCGGAGGTCGGCAGCCCGCGATCCGCGTTCTCTCGCGCGATGACCTGGTACACGCAGTCGTCGACGAACAGATCCGGCCATTCCTCGAGCCGGTCATCGTCGATGCACTCGACATAGTCACTCAGCAACTTGCTGGCCAGGAAGTGTTGTTCCGAAGGGGCCAGCGCAGACAATTCAAGCGAAGTCAAAGCAAATCCCTTGAGCCGATGAAGGCGACCGGCGTCAGGCCGCCGGACGCTCGATGCACACCTCGCCGTCGACCACGGTCACCGGGTAGGTCTGCAGGGGTACTACACACGGGAAGGCCGTCGGCTCGCCGGTGCGAATGTTGAAACGCCCCCCATGGAAGGGACACTCCACCTCGTCGCCCTCGACATAGCCATCGGTCATCCAGGCCATGCCATGCGTGCACATGTTGTTGCTGACGTAGTACTCACCTTCGAGGTTGTACACGGCGAGCGCGGGCAAACCCTCGACATCCACCTGCAGAGCCTGCCCCGGTTCCACGTCGGAGGTCTTACACAACTTGATCAAATCAGACATGTCTTCCCCATTCGAAAAATGCTGCGGTCAGGCTGCGCCCGACCGCAGACGCCTCACGCCGGCACTGCCTCGGCGGCGTGCTGAGGCTTGCCTTCACCAAACACGAACCCCGGCCGGAACACGTAGATCATGGCCGGGATCAGCAGCAGCGAGCTGATCGCCGATACCGTCAGCCACAGCGCCATCAACAGGCCCATCTCCGCCTGGAACTTCAGCGACGATGCGTACCACACCAATACGCTGGCGATCATCGTACCGCCGGTGATCAACACACCGCGGCCGGCTGTCAGCAGCGAACCGCGGATCGCCGACATCACGTCGCCGGTTTCCTTGAAACGCTCTTTTACACCGTCCACGACGTAGAACGCATAGTCTACGCCCAAGCCGATGCCGAGCGCAGCCACCGGCAGCGTATTGATATTCATGCCGATCCCCTTCCACGCCATGAAGGCGAAGGTAATGGTGTTCGACATCACCACCAGCGGCATAAAGAACAGACCCGCAACGGTGGATCGGTAGGCGATCGCCGACAGGACGAACAAGGTCAGCAGCGCGAGCGCGATGCTTTCCACCTGGCGGGCGAACACTTCCTCGTTGACCGCGGCCAATACGCCAACCAGTCCGCCGGCCAGCTTGTACTCCGAGTCACCCGGCAGCGGGTTGTTCTCGATGTACTCCTCGATACGGGACACCGCGGTGCGGATGGTGTCGCCCTTGTGATCGCGGAAGAACATCGTCACCGCGCCGTCCTTGAAATCGGCGTCGACGAAACGGTCCATGTCGCCCGGGTCCGTGCCCTGCATGTACATGAACAGCAACTCGCCGTTGATGTCCGCCGTGGGACCCAGCTCCTCGAACCGCCGGTTGCCCTCGTGCAGGTTGGCATTGATCGGGCCGATCAAATCGACCATGGAAACCGTGCCGCCGATCTGTGGCTGCGCCTCCAGGTAACGCTGGAAGCTGTCGACGTTGGCCAGCAGCTCGGGATTCTTGAGGGCATTCGGCCCCTCGCCGTCGATGACCACGAACATCTGGTCACTGCCCTGGAACGTGTCGTTGATGGCCTTGGCATCGACGTTGTAAGGATGATCCGGCCACAGCAACGGCGTACCCGGCAACGCATCACCCACGGTGACCCGCGTGGCGTAGTAGCCGGAGACCCCGAGCACGATCACCGCCAGACCCAACACGACCACCGACCGGCGCCCCTGCAGCAGGTTGCCGCAGGTGTTCAGCAGCGGGCGAAGAACCCAACGGTAGGTGTCAAAGGGAAACGCGGCGGCGTGCGGCTTGCTGACCCAGGACAACATGGTCGGCACCAGGACCACGGCCGACACACCGATGGTTCCCAGCCACACGGCGCCCACGAAGGCGGTCTTCTGCAACAGCGGCATGGGCATGGCCGCCACGATGGCAACTGCCACCGCATCGGTCACCACGCCCAACATGCCGGGCCGGAACAGCGCCACCAACGCCTTGGACGCGGCATCGCGCGGCGCGTAACCGCGCTCGAGCTCGTCATCGAACGCCGCCAGCATTTGCACGGCGTGCGAGATGGCGCGCGCGGTGACCAGGAACGCCACCACGATGATCAGGGGGTCGAAGTTGACGCCCACGATGCTGGCGATGCCAAGCGCCCAGATTGCACTTACCGCACCGGCAAGCATCGGCAACAGCACGCCGCGCCAGGTTCGCACTGTGACGAACAGCAGCACCGCCATGATGGCGACGGTGATCAGGAACAGGTTGAAGGTTTCCGGCAGGTAGTGCATGACCCAGCCGGTGAGCAACGGCTCACCCACTACACGCACGTTGACGCCATCGCCATCGAACCTCTCGGCGATCGCCATCACCGAGTCGTACAGCTCCTCGTAGTCGATCAGGCGATCGATGAAGTCGGCCGTGATGAGCGCGGACTTCAGGTCGGGTGCCACATAGCGGCCGTAAACCAGCGGGTTGGACAGCACGTTCTCGCGCAGCAGCTCGATTTCCTCCTGCGTTTGCGGCAGGTCGGGCCACATCATGGGCGTGGTCTCGATGCCCATGGTCGACGAGCGGATCGAACGCAGCTTGCGCGATGCGAGCGAGATCACCTGGAACTGGTTGATCGCCGGCACCATGTACATTTCATCGGTGATCTGCTTGATGCGCTCAAGCACCTTCGGCTGGAAGATGTCGCCTTCCTCCGCCTCCACCATGATCGATACGATGTTCGGCCCACCGAAACGCTCGTTGTACCTGTCGTTGATCTCGATGAACGGATGCCCCTTGGGCAACAGGTCGTGGAAGATGGTCTTGATTTCCACGTGCGCCGCGAAGTAGGCGAAAACCGCCGTCATCGCCAGAATGACCGCCACCACGGTCTTGCGCCGCTCAATACAGAACGCGGCGAAACGTTCCACCCGAGTCGCTTGCTGCATTAGCTGATCCTTAGCTTGTTACGCACGTGCCGTGCGGTAATCCAGTGCAGTCGGCCTTGCCAGGCCGCTCAGTGCCGTCGTGGGCCGAAAAGTTCCCACTGACCGGCCTCCCAGCGGCCCACGTTGAGACCCACCGTGACGAACCCGGCACCCTGCCGCGCAAGCGCGATGTGCCAGGAAAAGTCTCCGGATTGCACGCGGCCCGTTTCCCAGTGCGTGGCACCGGCGTCACCGGTCAACATGACGCCCTTGTCGCCGACGGCGATCCAGCGCGTGCCGGTCCAGATGACGTCAAACAGGTGTTGATCCAGCTCGGGCACCTCCACCACGCGCCAGTTCGCACCCGCGTCGTCCGTGGCCAGCACCGTGCCGCTGAGCCCGACGGCCAGGCCATGCTCCGCATCGCGAAAGCGGACCGACATCAAGCTTGGCTCGAGATCGACGGGGCGCTCCTCCCAGGTGGCACCGTCGTCGACGGTGCAGGCCACGCGTCCGAACTCACCTACCGCGCAGGCCGAACCCGGCCCGGAGAATGCGATGTCGTTCCACGCCGCGTCGTTGTCGTCCTGGGTGACCCGCTGCCAGGTGCGGCCGCGGTCATCGGAGCGCATGATCACGTTCAGTTCGGCAACGGCCCAGGCGCGCCCCTGGGGATCAAGGCGCACCCGCAGAACCTTGCCACTGCCGATATCCGACACGGGCAGGCTGACCTCTTCCCAGGTCTGCCCCCCGTCACTGGTGATCAAGCCCTTGCCGGCATTGGCCACCACCACGGCAGTCTGCTCGTCCCAGGCAGCGATCGACTGGAAATTGGTGTTCAGGCCAGTGCTCTGACTGACCCAGGACTTGCCTGCGTCCTCACTGCGAACGATCTTGCCGTCCTTGCCCACGACCCAAATCACATCATCCACTACCGCCAAGCCCATGAAACGGTCACGGGTCTCAATCACGGGGGTGTCGATCACGATCCGCGGCACCTCCAGGCGAACCGTCGATAGCGCCCCCAACGCGATCACCACTAACACAGGCGACAAAATCGCCCAGACTTTCGAACCCATCGACCGCTGCGACATCTCCAATTCGCCTCGTCTAGAAAGACTAATCATTTAGTGCCTGCATCCAAGCAAGCACGCCAATCGACACTACACATCAAGCACAAAAAAAAAGCCGCCGCACGGATGCGGCGGCATCACCCAGGCTGGCCACTTTCGCAGCCAGCCCGTCAACACAGGTTACTGCAGCATACGCGGCAGTGCTTCGGGCGCGTAATCCGCTGCCCGCGCATCAGGCGGGTTGTGATGGAAGCCCGAAGAATACCCGAACGCGGTGGCGTGCAGACGCTGCACGTCTGCGATCACCACGCCCGTGACCGTCGGCCCGGTGCGCCCGTCATCCCACTTCCAGTCCTTGTACGAAATGAACTCCGTGTGCCAGTGCTGGCCCTTCCGATCGTAGTGGTCCTGCCAATACATCTTCGGCGCACCCATGGTGGCGCCGACGAACATGTGTCGACGGCTGACCAGGTGGTTGCTCTTCGGGGTGCCTTCCAGCTCGTAGACGTCCTGGATCTCGTAGTTGTCCTCCACGAAATTCCAGTACGGCGGCTCATCCAGCCGCATGAACGGGTACTTGGCTTGCCCACTGGCGCTCTCGTCCAACGCCGGCAGCACCGAGTGATCGACAACCAGCGCACGACGCTTGCCGAGCACTTTCCAGTTGTCGTACCAGGTCGGGTCAAGGTTCAGGCCGAACGTGTCATCGAACAGCAGGTCGGTTCCTTGCACCGGATCGGCCCAGGCGCCGCTCGACAGCCGTCGCACGCGGCGCAGGCTCTTCACGTACGCGTAGACGTCCGGCAGACGGCCATCCGCGTAGTTGACCGTGAGCAGGCCAAGACCACGCGTATCGTTCGGATACACATTGATAAGCGCTTCGTACTTGGCGATGCTCTCGTCTTCCACGTGCGGCGCGCTCATCCGGCCTGACATCAGGTAGCGCCGGTACACCCAGCCCTGCTCCTTCTCCAGCCCTTTCTTGCCGTCGATGATCAGGAAGTTGAGCGGCTGCAAGTTCATCGCATCGCCCAACCAGCCGAAGCGAAGGATGTTGTAGGCCAGCTTGTAGCCCGCGTCCGGGTCCGCCACGTCAATGTCGGGAAACGGGACACCGGTGGTGTAGTTCACCAGACGCTTGTTGGCGTCCAGCGAGGCCTGGCCCTTGTACTGCTCGGTCAGCTCAACCACGCCGGTGGTCACGTTGACGGGCTTGGCCTTGACCAGCTTCATCTGCCATCCGTACTCACGGATCATCTTTTCCTGCTGGCCGACCAGAACATCACGGATGGGGGTTCCCTCCAGCGTCTTGTCCAACAAACCGTCAATCGTCGCCGCGTTCAGCAGCGTGCCCTCGGCCACCTCTTCGGCCATGGCATGCGGCCCCCACGACAGCCCTGCCGCCAACGCGGTGGCTGCGACCAGGCGGGTAACGTCCTTTTTGACCATCCTATGTCCCTCACTCTAAATATGATTATGTGTATCCGGACACGCCGTCGGTCGACCTTCCTCGTCCGACCGACGGCTGCCGTCTTGAGCCCGGCTGTGTGCCTGGCTCAGAACTGGTACGTAATGCGCGCCACAAACTGATCGCGGTTGGACAGCGTGCCCAGCAGGCGCGCATCGTCCGCGTCGCTGCCCGTCATGCCCAGGTTGGTTTTCTCGGTATGACGGGGGAAGAACAAGTCAGCCTCGAAACGCACACGCCAGTGGTCGCCGAACTGCAGGTCCAGCGACGGAATGACAAACGAGTCGAAGCTACCCAAATCCACACCGAACGCGAGCCCCGGCGTTACCGTGTCGTACTTGTACGGGAACGAGAAGGCATTGGTCAGAATCGTCTGGTGCTCGCGCCGTGCCGCGCCGAAACCGAAGTTCTCGACGATGTCGTCGTCACGGTCGTAGTTGACGATCCAGGTGTCGAACAACTGCACGGTCCAGAACGCCGGCCGGGACGTGCCCAGCTTGTGCATGGTCCAGTTCAGGTTCTTGTCCATGCCGAGCATGATCTTGAGGGTGTCCTTCTCGACCACGTCAGCCAACCCAGGCACCGACAGAGCCACACCGACCGGAGCGGTCGGCACGCCGCCCGGCGTCGTGGCGAAGCCACCGGAGCCGACAGCGTAGTTGCTCGCCGGATTGTTGGGGTCGTTCAGCAGCGCGAAGCCGGGGAAGAAGTTCCCCGCCGCACCGCCGGCAGCGGCATTCGCCCCACCGAGGAACGAAAACAGGTCAACGAAGGTGTTGGTTCCCGAGTTGTAGGGCTTGTTCGGCGTAAACGCCAACTCGCCGCGCAGCACGGAGTCCAGCATGCCGGAGTAGGCGTTGAAGGTGAAACCGTAGGTTTCGACCATCGGGAAGATCAACTCGGTCAACCGGAAGTTGCCGCCTTCCCACTGCCCGAAATTGGTGGCCCCGCCCAGAACCGGGTTACGCACCACCAGGCCGTCGGTGCTCAGACCGCGGTAGTAGGCAAACGAGTAGCCGATCTGCTTGAACGTACCCGCCCAGCGGAACCCGTAGTTGGGGTCGTTCTCGTCGCCTGCGTTGTGGTGGTGGTTGTAGGCACCGATCAATGAGCTGGTCACGCCCGCACCGGCCCACGGCACCGGTGCCCAGCGGCCACCATTGATGGGCGCGGAATCACCCATGTCATGGCCGTTGTCCCAACCGGGGCGGAACACCAACTGCAACGAACCGCTCAGTTCCGGCACGTCGATGCTGACGTTGGCCAGGATCAGCGGCTTGCGCAGCTCCTCGTTCTCCAGCTCCAGGAACGAACGCCAGCGCAGGTCATAGCCGTGGATGATGTCCATGGCGCGGAAAAAGTCGGTCTCGCCCCACACGACCTGCTGGCGACCGAGCTTGAAGTGAAACCGCTCGGCAAGCGTGAAGGTGGTGTACAGCTCGCGCAATTCAGTGGAGTCGTAGTCGTCCAGCACCAGGTCATCCTGGGTGCCCGCGCCGAAGCCAGGCAAGCCGGGGGCGAACGCACACACGGGCACGCACCCGGGCGTTCCCAGCAGGAAGTTCATGGTGTCCGAGCTGAATGCGGAGGCGTTGGCAAAGCCCTGCGCGTCGATCAGCGCTCCGGGAGGCAGCCCCAGCAGCGGACCCACCACGGCGTCACCACCCGCACCGAACGTGACCAGCGCCGGCTGCAGTTTGCTGGTGTTCTGCAGGCCACGCTCGTAGCTGGTCCGCGTCTCGCGTGCGATGCGTCCCACGCCAGCGATCTGGAAAGGCCCAAAGTCGAGCGCCGCTTCGAGCTTGCCGCTGTGACGCCACATCGACAGCTCGCCCTGGCCGTCCTGCTGGCCACCAGACAAGGTCAGACCGTATGGATCGGCAAATGCCTTCGGCTCAAATTCGTTGCTGTCCTGCAGATTGACCGACAGATGCTCACGAATGTAGCCGGAGTAAGAAAAATCGACCGCCTGCGCCAGGCTCGGGGCCAGAATGGCCGATCCGAGCAGGGCTGCTACACCGGTCGGCAGCGCCGAACGAACCCGATTGACACCTTGCTTTTGCATATTGGGTAATCCCTCCCGACGTTGGAATCTGAGCAACCGTCTGAACGACGCTCCCTCCTCCCTCAAACCCTGACCACGCAGGGTCTCCCTGACGGTTGCTCGCCTCGGCAAGCAACCATTCACACACATCAGCTCATGCGCAGCACGGGCTTGAGCGTACCACCGGCCTCGGAATCCGCGGCCGCTTCGTTGATCTGATCCAAGCTGTAGAACTTGATCAGCTTGTCGAACGGGAAACGCCCCTGCTTATATAGTTCGATCAGCCGCGGGATGAACACATCCGAGTTGCTGTCACCCTCGATGATGCCGCGCAGGGTGCGATTGAAGAGCATGAAATTGACGTCGATGCTGACCGTCGTCCCCATCGCGGGCGCACCGACGATGCCGCCGACCCCACCCATGCCCAGGCTGAATACCGCCCCCTCGAGCACCTTGGCGTTGCCGGTCGTTTCCAGCATGTAAGGCACGCCGAGGCCAGCGGTAATCTTCTGGATTTCCTCGACCGGGTTGCACTGGGCGCCGTTGATGACGTGCGTGGCACCCAGCTCTTTGGCCAGCTGCAGTCGATTTTCCTTGATGTCGACACAGATGATGGTGGTGCAATTGGCCACCACGGCACCCATGACGGCACTCAGACCGACCGCCCCCGCACCGAAAATGGCGATGGCGCTGCCGGCAGGCGGATTGAGTGCGTTGAGCACCGATCCGGCGCCGGTCTGAATTCCACAGCCCAGGGGACCGAGAATCTCCAGCGGCACGTCCTTGTCCACCTTCACGGTGTTGCGCTCGTAGGACAGCGCGTAGGTGGCGAACGAGGACTGACCGAAGAAGCTGCAACCGAGTTCTTCGTCGTGCGCGTGAATGGTGCAGCGACCATCCGGCGTGCGCCCCCCGAAATTCATTCCGAAGGCGTTCAGGCACGACAATGACTGCCCGGCCAGGCAGTTTTCACACAGGCCACAACTGTAGAACGTGAGCACCACGTGATCCCCAGGGACCACCTTGCGCACGTTGCGACCCACCTTCTCCACCACACCTGCCCCTTCGTGGCCGAGCACCATCGGCAACGGCACCGGGTACAGCTGGTCCCGAATGGAAAGATCCGTATGGCACATCCCGGCCGCGACGACCCGTACCAGAATTTGGTCATCGGCCGGGTCCGCCAGGTTGACAGACTCAACCGTGAACTGGCCCTTGGGCTCGCGAATCACGGCAGCACGCGTTTGCATCTAGGCTCCCCCTATTGCGTAGGCTCATCCCTGGCCTCCCCGAACATGTGTCCGGGAAACGGCGCGGGCGCTACCATACGCACAAAAAACCCGCGTGGCAATTGAGCAATGCGGAAAAAATCCACATTTTTTGCCGATCGCTCTTGACAGGTGGCGGCGCTTCGTTACCAACCAACTGGTCGGTTATCAGTCAAAACACAGGGAGAAACACCATGCCACGGATCGGCGAATACGCGCGCTACCTGATCGCCACGGCCATGCTCTGCAACGGCATCGTTGGCCTTTACCTGGGCGGTTACTGGGTATGGCTGGGATTGGCCGGCTTCGTCAGCCTGGCGTTGCTGGACTTCACCGCCGGCGCCGACCACAGCCTGCGCGGCGGTGCCGGCAAATGGTTCTACAACGGCGTGCTGTACCTGCAACTGCCCCTGATGTTGACGCTGTGGGTGCTGTTCGCGCTGCACATTCGCGCCGGTGACCTGGGTTGGTTCAACATGCTCGGCGCCATGATCGCGGTGGCGTTCCTCAGCGCCCTGGGCGGCCTGCCGTCCGCTCACGAACTGATGCACCGCAAGCACCCTCTCGAGATCGCCTATTGCAGCCTGTACCTGACGGTGTTCGGCTTGCCGATGAACGACCTCAATCACGTGCACGGCCACCACCCATTCGTCGGCACCGCAGACGACTCCGACACCCCCATCCGCGGCGAGTCGGTATACCGCTTCGTCTGGCGTTCCATCGTCGACGGCACGGTCAAGGCCTACCAGTTCGAAAAGGCCCGCCTCGCCAAGCGCGATCACTCGGTATGGTGGTGGCGCAGCCGCGTGGTCTGGGCACTGGTCAGCGAGGCGGTATGGATCGGCACCTTCGTCTGGCTGGCCGGGCCAGCCGGCTTGCCCTGGCTGCTGGCTACCTGGGCGGTGTGCTTCCTCATCCTGGGCGGCTTCAACTACACCCAGCACTACGGGCTGGTACGCGAACCGGGCACCCCCCTGCTGCCGCACCATTCCTGGAACCACCTCAATACCTTCAGCCGCGCCGTATCGTTCGAGATATCGACGCACTCCGAGCACCACCTGGACCCGGACAAGCACTACGAACTGTTGCGCCCGTACACCGAGGCGCCGCAAATGCCCAGCATCGTGGCCTGTTTTCTGGCCTCATTCGCGCCGCCGCTGTGGGAGCGCGTCATCGCCCGCCCTCGGCTCGAAAACTGGGACCGCCACTACGCCAACCCGGCCGAACAGCAACTGGCGATGGCCGCCAACGACCGGGCCGGCTGGCCACGCTGGCTCGGCGACACCGCCAGGACAACCTAGGCGACCGCGCTGTCCAGGCGAACCTGTCGCCAGCACGCGCCCATTGGCGCGTGGCGTACCCCGGCGTCCGCCCCGTGGGCGCACGGGGGCGGCGGCGCTGGCAGGCAGCTCGCCCGTCAGAATCGCGTCCGGCGCGCCACAGCACACAGGCCAGGGCGCGGCCGAAACCGCCTCGGCCCACCGCACCGCCTTGATCACGGGCTTGCCCCGGTGTCAGGCGCCCCCCGCGATGACGGCGTCCAGCCACGGCCCCCGGCCAGCAGCCAAGGCACCACTCACGGTGTCGCCGCAGGACATCCCCCTGACCGCGCCGGCGCGACACGACGCCACGGCTGTGAGGGTCCGACGGCGCACGATCGACGCTTCCCTGACGCCGGCGCGCACACTCACGCCCACCCTAACCCTACATAACGCACGAGGAGGCACACATGCATCAACTTCACGGCAACGTGGCGCTGGTCACCGGCGCCGGGGCCGGCATCGGCCAGACGGTAGCCCACGGGCTGGCACGCGCGGGCGCTCACGTGATGCTGGTCGATCTGGCCGAGGGGCCCCTGAAAGCGATGTGCGAACAGAACCCGGCCTTCGCTTACCGCTGCGCCGACGTGTCGCAGGCACAGCAGATGGAGGCCTGCGTGCAGGCCACCCAGGCGCGCTTCGGCGGCCTCGACATCGCCATCCTGAATGCTGGCATCGAGGGCGCCGTGACACCGATCACCGATTACGACGAGCAGACCTTTGACCGCGTCATGGCGGTCAACGTGCGCGGCGTGTGGCTGGGCCTGAAGTACTGCATCCCGGCCATCGCCGCGCGCGGCGGCGGGAGCATCGTCATCACCTCATCGGTCGCCGGTCTGCGCGGCGCGGAGAACATGTCCGCCTACTGCGCCAGCAAGCATGCCGTGGTCGGCCTGATGCGCACGGCGGCAAACGAGTGCGCGGCGCTGAACATCCGCGTAAACACCGTCAACCCCGCCCCCATCGACACGCGCATGATGCGCGCTTTGGAAAGCGGCTTTGCGCCCGATGCACCGGCTGCCGCCAAGGAACAGATCAGCCAACGCATTCCGTTGCAGCGCTACGGGACTCCGCAGGAGGTGGCTGATCTAATGTTGTTTCTCGCCGGCCCTGAAAGTCGCTACTGCACCGGCGGAACCTATACCGTGGATGGCGGCATGTCGAGCCGCTGACACCACGGCAACGCACCGTCAACCGGCCAGGTTGCTCGCGTCCAGGAACTTGTCGTAGTGGACGTGCCCATCGGCCACGCCGGCGGCAGCCAACACCGCCAGCGCGGCGTCGATCATCGGCGGCGGCCCACACAGGTAGGCATGGGAGGCCGCCAGGTCGGGCACGTGCGGTGCGGCCAGATAGTCCGTAACCAAGCCCCTGGCGCCGGTCCAGTCGCTGTCCGCGGGCTCGTGCGAGAGCACCGGCACGAAACGGAACTGGGCTGCCCAACGACCGGCGATGGCCTCGATGGCATCGACCTGATACAGGTCCTGCTGCGTGCGGGCCCCAAAGAGAAACACCGCGTCGCGCGCCACCCCGGCGCGGGCCGCGTCTTCCAGCACCGACAACACCGGTGCCAAGCCACTGCCCCCGGCCACGAACACCAGCGGCGCCTCCGCCGCGCGCAACCAGAAATCGCCGCCGGGACCGGTCAGCTCCAGTGTCTCGCCAACCCGGGACTGCTCGAACAACCAGCCGGTGAATTGACCGCCCGGGGTCTTGCGGATGAAAAACCGCAACTCGTTGTCACCACCCGGGGTGGGTGCCGCGGCGAACGAGTACTCGCGGGCCCGTTCAATGTGCGCCGGACGCAGCGTTGCGTACTGGCCTGCGGCGTACTGCAACGGCTGGTCCACCGCCACCCGCAGTTCGACAATATCGTGCGTCAGCGCCGTCTGGGCAGTGATGCGACCGTCACAGGTCAGCTGCGGGAAGTGTGGCCGCTGACTGTCAATATCGACCTCAAGCACGATCCGGTCGCCTGGCGCGAGCTTTGCCTGACAGGCCAGGATGTAACCGGCCTTCAGTTCCTCGGCGCTGAGCACGTACGAGAAGTCACGGATGGCCTTGACCTTGCCCTCAACCAATCGGCTGCGGCAGGCCATGCACGTACCGACCTTGCAGCTGTGCGGAAAATCCACGCCCGCCTCCAGTGCGGCCTGCAGCACGCTCTGGTTGACCGGCACCGTGACATCGACACCCAGCGGCTCGAGCCGCGCCACACCCGGCGTCTTGGGCCGACGCTTGAAGAGTCCGAACATCTGCACTTCCTTTGCGGGCCTATTGCCGCCACATCCCCGCGGCGGCTATCGAAACGGAAACGGCCCCGGCGTCGTCCCCCGACACCGAGGCCGCGAGCACAACGAGAGCATGCTCACACGTTGTAGACGTCGACCACGGACGGAATCACGTCGTTCATGAGCACGATTTTCTTGCGCGCGATGAGCAGTGAGCCCCCCTCCTCGCGCAGACCGTACTCATAACGGCCATAGAAAAAGTCGGTCTTCTCGTGCCGATAGGCGTTGGCCTGCCAGTTGGCCTTGACCTGCAACAGGCCGTCGACCACGCTGCCGACGCGGATATTGGCTACCAGGTGGCACGTGCGCGGCAGCGGCGTCGATGCCGACGACATGCCGGACTTGATGCGCCAGACGCGATCTTCGAGGCCACTCCGGTCACTGTAGTACATGAGCGAGATCTCGGAGGTCGGATCCTGCGTCATCTCGTGCTCACTGTCCCAGGCCGGCATCCAGTACTCGACGTCGGGCGTGAACAGCGCAAGCCAGTCGTCCCAGCGCTGTTCATCCAGCGCCGCCGCCTCCTCGAACAGCAGGGAACTGACGTTCGAATGTTGGTCGCTCATGAATCGTTTTCCTCACTCAAGAAACTTGGATTTAACGTGACACCGAGGGAGGGCCGGGATGCTAGCGGATGCGTGCCGGACTGTCCACGACGGCGCCAGCGCGCCAGCACAGCCGCTCGCGGGGCCACCCATCACATAGCAAACCGCCCGGTCGGTGTACCCCCGACCGGGCGGTTGTCGACTTCACTCGCTGCGGCGCCCCGCCTCAGATCGGCGTCACCATCAGCGTCTGGATGCGATAGGTGTCGAACACGCACAGCTTCTCCTTGAAACGCAGCTCGCCGTCGACACGGACGATCTGATCCAGGTATTTGCCTGCGTTGTAGATCCGCGTCTCGCCATCCAGCAGTGTCTGAAACACAACATAGTTGGTTTGCGCACGAATCACGCCGTTCTCTTCGCCAAGCACCCGCACGTTGCTGACGAGGTGGCGATAGAAATGAGGCGCGTAGATGTTGGCCTTACGCAGCGCGACAATGCGGTCACGCAGCATGCCCTTGCTGTCGCAGAACATCACCGAAACCGGGAACCCGGCGTCGGCGTTCTCGCGAGGAATAACCTTATACACACAATCATCTGTAAAGAAGTCCGGCCAGCTTTCCAGCTGGTCGTCATCGATGCACTGCACGTAGGCGTGGATCAATTCCTCGACTTCGTAACGCAGGGGGAGTTGGCTCATCAGGACGGGCCTCCGCTCAGGCAGCGAGCTTCAATTCGGCAATTCCGATGCCGGTGATCCACGGCGGCATCGGCTCATAGACTAGCAGTTCGCCACGCACATCCGCCGGCATGGCCGCCATCGCCACGATCCAGTTGCGGATCTCGAGCGCGCCGTTGCCGCCGTGCTCGATGACATATTCGTCGCTGAGATTGACCAGACCGTCGATATCCCCACGCTCGACCATGCCCAGCACCAGGCGATCGAACTCTTCGTTCACACGCCCCATCTCGGCGGTACCGACCCAGTGGCTGATGCCGCCGGTACCGTAGACCACCACGCGCTCGTCACCCGGGAACGCGGCCACCGCCTCGCCGATCATCTGACCGAGTTCCTTGGCGCGCTTGGTGCGCAGCAGCGGCGTCACGCCGGCCGCAGTGTAGATGGGGATGGTACGCAGCCCGGCCGGGGTGGCCGCCATGTGAATCGGAATCATGGTGCCGTGATCGAGCACCAACGACTTGGCGACCGCCCAGTCGAAGCCACGCTCGAACCCGAAGTTCATGATGTGCTCGGCCAGCGGCGCATTGTTGGGCACCTGCCGGCGCTCCATGCGCAGCCAGTTTTCCTCCGGCCCCTCGATATCACCGATGCCGATCAGGTACTGCGGCAGGCAATGGGGGCCGAACATGGTGAAGTGGTCGTCACCGATCACGATGGCGGTATCAGCCTTCAGTTCCTTGACCCGTTCGACCACGCGCGCGAAGGCGGCGTTGACCTTCTCCACCTGGTTCTGGTCAGCGATCTCCGGGTTACCGGTGATCAACGGGTCGTGCGGCATCACAAAACCGCCAACGATCTGCGCCATCTTCAGGCCTCCGTGGTATTGGCACCGGCCGGAGCCGACATGCCAGGAAGCGGCGGCATGACGCCGCCGTTCATGTGCTCAAGATAGGAAAAAGGCATGCCTTCGGGACCCTTGAGCATGGGCCACACCATGATGGTCAGCAGCGTGCTCACACCACGGTCGGCCAGCGCCTTCAGGTCAACCTGCTTGATCATCTCCCGCTCGTCCGGTTCCAGCCGATAGGCGGCCAGATAGCCGTCCGGATCGGCCCGAAACTCGGCGATACGCGCCGGATCGGCACCGAACTCCCAGAACACTTTCTCGACGGCATTCAGACTCATGCGGGCAGCTCCGTCATCAAAGGAAGACGTACAGGTTCTTGTCCAGCACCACCCGCTGATCCAGCACGATCTTGCGCCGGAACAACCGCAGACGACCGTCCGGGCCGCGCCGCAGCACGTCCTCGCGACCGTAGAAGTGGTTGGCCTCCTCACGCTGGCGCCGGTTGCGGTAGACGTGCACGTTGCAGTAGGTCGCGATCAGGTCGTCCTGCGTCGTTTGATAGGCCTCGATGTTGGTGACCAGAAAACGCACGCGCGACGGCGGGTCCTCCATCCACACCAGGCCCGTTTCAAGACGGGCGATGCGGTTGTCCAGGTCCTGGTAACTGTCGTTGTAGACCGCCGGCTCGTCCGGCGTCGGCGCCGGACGCTGATCCTTGGCGAAACGATCCTCGAGGATCGGCAACCAGTAGTGCACGTCGGGATCGACCATGCTTTCCAGCCACAACCGCGGCTGGCGGCCGTTCTGCAGACGCGCCTCACGGAAGTAGAACTGCGACACCTCGTGATGCAGCGACACATCGACGGGCCGGCTCTCGTCGGCCTGCACGGGGCTGAAGGCCTGGTTCAGCGGCGCATTCATGCTGCACGCTCCTTCTTGGCGTTGGCGGCGCCGCGGATCAGAGGCTCTTTCCAGGTGGCATCGTTGGCACGCACCGCCTCCCAGCTTTCAACCTGCATCAGCTCCGCCCAGAACCGGTAGAAGCCCCGATACGACGTCTCGCCGATGAAGCTCTTGCCGACGATGCCCGGCAGATCCGGATGCTCGGTGTCGTTCAACTGCCCCATCTGCGCGTTCATCAGACCCTTACGGGTCTGCGGGCCGCGGTTGCTCCAGGTGCAGGTCTCCATGTTCTCGCCATCGTCGCTCTCCAGCGTCCCGGCCGTGCCGAACGTGTGGATGGCCTGCTTGACGATCTCGCGCTTCAGTTCCGGCGACATGGCCTTCTCGACCAGCGTCCAGGTCCACACCTCGATCTCGTTCGGGCCACGCGGGTTCCATACCTTGAAGGTATTGGTGCCATACAGATACGAGCAGTTGGGAAAAATGCCGGCGTTCCAGTGCCCCATGTAGAACTTGGCACGCCAATCACCCAGCTTCTCGGCCACTTCCGGCGCCTTGGCGGAGGCGTACTCGCGGTACGCCGGATCATCGTGCAGCAGGCCCACACCGTCCCAGATCACGCCAAAACCATGGCCGTGACGCGACGTGATCTGCATGCCCGCGTCCTCGAAGGGAATCTCGGCATTGCCGGCCAACCCAGCCAACGGACCACCGAGCACCTTGATGGCGGCAGCGTGAGTCCAGCCGACGTGGTACCCATCGCCGATGAAGTTCTCGGACGGCACCTTCCAGTTGCAGCGCAGGATGGATTTCATCGGCGGGCCGATCAGTTCGGCACCGCCCGTGCCGTCCATCCAGGTATCCAGGTACCAGCCCATCTCGCCAAGATACTCGGCCAGCGTCGGCGCCTGCGGATCGAAGCAACCGAACACGAAACCACGGTAGCTGTCGACCTTGGCAACCTCGCGCAGCCCCCATTGCGACTTGTCCAGGCGGTTGTAATACGCCGACTGCTCCAGCGGCAGGGCCACCAACTCGCCGTCCATGCCGAACGACCAGCCGTGATAGCTGCAGGTAAAGGCCTTCGCATTGCCGCTGTCGGCGTGACACACCTGATTGCCACGGTGCGAGCACGAGTTCAGGAACACCTTGATCGACCCGTCGCGCTGACGCACGACAATGACCTTGTCCTCACCCATGTAGGCGGTCACGAAATCGCCAGGCTGTGGAATCTGGCTCTCGTGGGTCAGGAACAGCCAGCAACGGCCAAATACGCGCTCGAGTTCCTGCTCGTAGACCTCCTGGTCCCAGAATACGCGCTTGCTTTGCACCGCTCCGGCGACGTCCACCAATTCATTGATGTTCACCACAGCTTCACCTCCGTGTTTTCGCAGTGGGCCTGCCCGCTTTTGGCAGTTGAACAAATATTATGCCGCAGGTATCGGGCCGACGCGCTGCCAGCGGCCGCCTCCTGGCTGAAGGCGAGGCCTTCCGCGCATCGGGCATTTCGCCCGCCGGGCGGACCGTGCCGCCCTCTGCGACCGTGCGATCAGCGCCCCGGCAGCAGCCACCGCAATGATGAACGCCGCCCCACCGCGCCCCCCCAACACAACCCGCCGCAGCGAGGCAGCGTCAGGCCGCCGGCTTCAGTTCCGCCAGCCCCAGGCCGGTGATCCACTCCGGAATCGGCTCGTAGCAGATCACTTCGCCACGGAAGCGGGGCATGGCCGCCATGGCGACAATCCAGTTGCGGATCTCGAAGGCGCCATTGCCGCCCTCACGCAGCACGTAGGCATCGTCCAGCGCCGCCATCGCCTCGACATCACCGCGCACCACCATGTCCAGGATCATCTGATCGAAGTCCTGGTCCACGCGCCCCATGTCGGACGTGCCAACCCGGTGGCTGATGCCACCACACCCCATGACCACCACGCGATCGTCACCCGGAAAGGCAGCCACGGCTTCGCCGATCATTTGCCCCAATGCCTGGGCACGCTTCAGGCGCAGCAGCGGCGTCACCGCCGCGGCGGTATAGATGGGGATGGTGCGCACGCCCGGGTTGGGGGTTACCGCCAGATGGACGGGAATCATGGTGCCGTGGTCGAGCACCAGCGACTTGGCCACGGCCCAGTCGAACCCACGGTCCAGGCCGTAATGCATGATGTGCTCGGCCAGCGGCACGTTGTTCGGCACAACGTAGCGGTCGAAGCGCATCCAGTTTTCTTCCGGTCCCTCGAGGTCGCCGATGCCGATCAGGTACTGCGGCAGACAGTGCGGGCCGAACAGCGCGAAGTGGTCATCACCGACCACGACGGCGGTGTCGGCACCCAGCTCGCCGATGCGCGCGGCCACGCGCGCGAAGCCGGCCATGATGTTGGCCGCCTGGCGCTTGTTGGCAACTTCCGGAAAGGCCGTGATGGCCGGGTCATGCGGTACGCAGAACCCTCCCACGATACGTGCCATGCCCGCTCCTCCTCATAGTCGTTATCGGTATCGGTCAGCGGCGCGCCGGCACCCTGCTCAGGCCCCGGCCCTGGCCGGCCCACCCCTGCCCAGCGCCCGACGCAACGCCGCACGCAGCTGGCGGAAGCGAATGTAGCCCTTCAGGCCGATGGCCTTGAAACCGGTCATCCCCATGTCCGGCAGCTTGCCGTCGTTCATGTGCACCAGATAGTCGAAGGGCATCTCGTCGGCGCCCTTCAACAGCGGCCAGACCATGATGGTCAACAGGGTGCTGACGCCATGCTCGGCCAGCGCCTTCAGATCGACATTTCGAACCATCGCGCGCTCTTCCGGGGTCAGGTTGTACCGACCCAGGTAGGCCTCCGGATCACGACGGAACTCGTCAATCCGGGCCGGCTTGTTGCCAAACTCCCAGAACACCTTCTCCACTGCATGCACGCTCATCGCCTACCCCCGCTGATGACTGCCAACGCTCGCCCCGACCGGTCGCGGCGGTGCGCGCAAAATGGCATTCTTAATGATTGCACCGCCCCACGCCACCTCCGCGGCCACGAACGTGCGTTTGCCCACACTGCAGCGGGACGGCTAACATGCCGACGGATGTGCGCCCGCGCAGTGTGTGACGTGTCGCATCGCCGATCTTTCAGGAGGAGAACTCATGGTCTCGCGTCGCGCTTTCTTGCGAGGCGGCAGTCTTGCCGGACTGGCTTCACTGGTCCCCACCGCCGGCGCTGCCGTGTACCCGCGCCCTGCGCTGCGGCATCAGCCGTTCGAGGCACTGTGTGACACCCGCCATGCAGACGGCGATGCGTTCCTCGCGGCGGCCGCTCCGGTCGCCTTTCGCGCGCACGGCGTCGGTGCCGATCCGGCCACCGTCCTGGGTGTAGTGGCCGACGCCACCGCCGCCGGCCGGCTGCTGCTGGGACTGACCACGCCTTCGGCCCTCATGATCGCCCGCCAGATGGCCGCCTCGCACGGCTACGCGCTGGTCTTCCACGGCGAGCACGCCTATCAACGCAACGGCCAGCTGCACCATCGCCTGCGCGGCGACGGCGCCTGGGTGAACGACCTGGCGGACCTGCTGCAGGCCAGCGGCAACGCCTGGCCACGAACCCTTGGGCGCACCCTGGCCAGCCTGCCGGCCGATCGCGACTGCGCGGACCTGCCAGCCGTCAACTGCAGCTCGCGTCATGACGGCGACCACACCGGCCAACGGGTCACCTGGATTCTGGCGCCCGTTGGCGCCTGACTCGGCGCCGCGGCGCTTCCCCAGAAACCGTCTTCAGTATTCAAGGAGAAACTGACATGCCAAAGGCGCTGCCCGATTGGCTGACCCCGCAACAGTTCTGGCAGGCGGTGGACGAAATGCGCGCCGTGGTCGGCAAGGACTGGGTCATTTCCGAGGACGGCCCGGCGCTGCGCAGCTACCGTGATGCCTTCTCGCCGGAGGAAGACGACACCTTCCTGCCGTCGGCGGTGGTGGCCCCGGACGGCGTCGAGCAAATCCAGAAGATCCTCAAGATCGCCAACGACTACCGCGTGCCGCTGTGGACCATCTCCAGCGGCAAGAACTTCGCCTATGGCGGCCCGGCGCCGCGCAAGGCCGGACACGTGGTGCTGGACCTCAAGCGCATGAACCGCATCCTCGAGGTCAACGAGGAATTCGGCTACGCCCTGGTCGAGCCGGGCGTCACCTACTTCCAGCTCTACGAATACATCCAGAAAAAAGGCTACAAGCTGTGGATCGACCCGGCGGCCCCCGGCTGGGGCAGCGTGCTGGGCAACACACTCGAGCATGGCGTCGGCTACACGCCGTATGGCGACCACTTCATGATGCACTGCGGCATGGAGGTGGTGCTGGCCGACGGCACCGTGCTGCGTACCGGCCAGGGCTCGCTGCCGGACACGCAGTGCTGGCAGCTGTTCCAGTACGGCTTCGGGCCGGTTCTGGACGGCATCTTCTCGCAGTCCAACTTCGGCGTGGTCACCAAGATGGGCATGTGGCTGATGCCGGAGCCGCCCGGCTACATGCCGTTCATGATCACCTATGAGCGCGAGGAAGACCTGCACGCCATCACCGAGGCCGTGCGCCCGCTCAAGGTGAGCATGACCATCCCGAACGCCGCCTTCACGGTCGGCCTGCTGTGGGAGGCATCCATCAAGACCACCCGCGCCCAGTACGGTGACCCCAAGAAGCCGTTGCCGGACAGCGCACTGAAGAAAATCATGTCCGACCACAAGCTCGGCATGTGGAACTTCTATGCCGCGCTCTACGGTCCCAAGCCCATGATGGACAACACCCTCAAGGTGGTGCGCGACGCGCTGGGCAGCATTCCGGGCGCCAAGTTCTACTTCGACGAGGACCGCAAGGGCGATCCGTCCTGGGATTACCGCGTGAAGCTGATGCGCGGGATTCCGAACATGACCGAGTTCAACATGACCAACTGGGTCGGCGGCTCGGGGGCCCATGTCGACTTCTCGCCCATCTCGCCGACCCGTGGCGAAGACGCCATGCGCCAGTACCAGATGATCAAGACCCGCGCCAACGAGTACGGCTTCGACTACCTGGGCGAATTCGCGGTCGGCTGGCGCGACATGCATCACGTGTTCTCGCTCACCTTCGACCGCGCCGACGCCGACGAGCGCCGCCGGGCGCGCGAACTGTTCAACGTGCTGATCGACGAAGCGGCCAAGGCCGGCTATGGCGAGTACCGCACGCATCTGGCCTTCATGGACAAGATCGCCGGCACCTACAACTGGAACGACGGCGCGCTGTGGAAACTGCACCACAGACTCAAGGACGCATTGGATCCGAACGGCATCCTGGCCCCCGGCAAGATGGGCATCTGGCCGCGACACATGCGCGAGGAGGAAGCCTGATGCGGCGCACACTGGGACTCCTGTTGCTGGCGGCCAGCCTTGGCGTGTCCGCCTCCGAAAGCGCGCCGGACGGCGTCGATGCCCGCCCGCGCAGCGGCGAGGCGAGCTGGAAGCTGTTCTGCGAGGGCTGCCACATGCCGGGCCCCGAGGCGCCCGGCACGCGCGTGCTGGCGGCCCGCCTGGGCTGGGACAAGGCGCCGCTCAAGGGGCGCCAGGATCTCGACCCGACCTACGTCAAGTACGTGGTGCGCCACGGCCTGATCGAGATGGCGCCGCTGCGCCCGACCGACATCACCGACGAGGAGCTCGACGCCCTCATCGCCTATCTGCGTGAACCTGAAACCGAGTAAGACCGCATGAACGCTCCACAACCGCACGCCGCTCCCACGCTTGACCACTGGATCGGCGGCGCCGCCGTGCCGCCCGCCGGCGGTCAGTATTTCGAGGACCTGAACCCGCTCGACGACTCGCTGTACGCGCGCGCCGCCGACGGCAACGCCGAGGATGTCGAGCGCGCCGTGCAGGCGGCCGATGCTGCCTTTCCGGCCTACCGCAAACTGCTGGCCAAGGAGCGCGAGGCGCTGCTGCAGAAAGCCGCCGACCTGCTCGAACGCGACCGTCAGGACTTCATCGACATCCTGATCGACGAGGTCGGCTCGCCGGTGATGAAAGCCGGCTTCGAGGTGGGCTTCGCCATCGGCATGCTGCGCGCTGCCGCCGGCGTGCCGCGCCGCATCACCGGCCAGACCCTGCCATCGGACTCGCCGGAACGCTGGAGCCTGTCGCTGCGCGAGCCACTGGGAGCTGCGCCACCCGCAGCG
>OBIY01000175.1_pt1 | contig 28656 bp, 21 predicted proteins | sample 1519841 | NCBI WGS metagenome assembly OBIY01 (sample SAMN03019774, study PRJEB22545) | beach sand metagenome | biome: beach; feature: sea beach; material: beach sand | place: USA: Municipal Pensacola Beach, FL | collected 2010-07-30 | depth 30-40 cm m
ATGATAGATAAAGCCACTGCAACAGGAAACTGTGCTTGGGAGGCGCAAAACGGTCGCCGGCACCGCCGATGATCATGCGGCCCTTGTGGGGTACCTGGCAGGGCCAGGTGAGCGGCGAGTGTAGCGCCGTGAGTTGGCGCAAGCCGGCCAGATCCGTGTCGTACACTTTGTGGAACAGCGGGAACTGCAGGTTCACCGGGAACCAGCTTTTCATCAGGTCCATGATGCTGACCAGCGGTACATTGGGGATGGCGAAGGACAGGTCTTTTTCCAGTGAGGACAGCAAGCCGGTGGTGTAGCCCCCCAGCGAAATGCCGGTGGCGCCGATGGCCGGGCTGCCCTCGTCGCGCAACATGTCGAGAAAAATGCGCAGGTCATGAATCGCCTGGGCAAAGGTTTCGTTCAGCATGGCCATGCCCTGGCTGAAGAACTGCGCGCCACTGAATGGTGCCAGCGCCCCCTTGCGACGGCCATGGAAGGGCAGGGTGTAGAGCAACACATCAAACCCTTGTTTGTAGAACCAGGGCAGGGCCAGCCAGCGGGTGTTCAGCCAGTACGGATCGGCCACAAAGCCATGAATCATGACCAGGGTCGGGCGCGGTTCGCCGTGGTGCTTCCAGTGTTGGGCGCAGGCAATGCGGTTGCGACGGTGTGCCTGGTAACGTTCGCTCAGGGCCGGGTTCACGGTGTCGAACGGGGAACGAAACTGCAGGGTGTGGGCCTGGCCGTCTTCCGGCTGGAAGTGGTAGCGGGCCACCGGGCCTCGCTGGATTCTGGGGCGCACGGTGGGCGGGCGGAAAAAGTGTTGCGGGTCACCGCTGTCCAGATACTGGCGATAAAACGCCACCAGGTCGCGCTCTTCTTTTTGCTGGCGCACATTCAGGCTGGCGGGCAACGCGGCGGCGCCGGCCATGCACGCCAGCCCGGTGCGGGCCAGGGTGTCGACGCCGGCGGTGTAATCGATGCGCCAGCGCGTGTCGTTGTCGGCCAGGAAGTGGTCTGGCATGGCGTGAAACCCGCGTGGCAGGGTTTGCCACCAGGGTTGGGTCAGCCGGGGAAGATCATCATCACAATAGTCCTCCGGCCGGATGCGCGGCAGTTCGGTCATGGCCTGCTCCCGTCGTTATTCTGCGATGTCTCAGTAGACGCTGCAGGAAAGAGTGCTGCAATGACCGAATCTGTCGCAGGGTAGGCGGTCAGAGGCTTTTGATGAAACCGACAATGCGTTTCAGATCCTGGCGGGCTTCCGGCAGTAGCGGCACCATGATCGGCCAGACATGGAACAGGCCGGGTCGCTCGATCCATTCCACCTTCACTCCCGCCTGTTCGGCCGCCCGGCGTACCAGCTTGCTGTCTGAATAGAGCACTTCGTCCGGGGTGACCGTGATCAGTAGTGGGCAGATGCCTTCATAGTTGCCCTTGCAGGGCGATGCATAGGGATGGTCGCGGTCATTTTCATTGGGGATATAGAGGTTGATGGCCGAGCGCACAATGTCGGCTGACAGCATGGCGTCACTGGCATCCAGTGCATCCAGCACGCGGTCGTCCGGAGTGGCGTTGCTGCCCGGCGACAGCAGGACCGCACAGCGCGGTTGTGGCAGACCCTTGTCACGGATATGCAGCAGGGTGGCAAGGGTGAGTCCGCCGCCAGCGGAGTCGCCAGCGATCACAATGTCCTGTGGCTGTTTGCCAAGGCCCAGCAGGTATTCATAGGCCTCCATGACCCGATTGACCGCCTCCGGGTAGGGGTGCTCGGGGGCAAACGGGTAGGTGGCCAGATACACCTCGCCTTTCAGTTTTTTGGCCAGACGACCGGCAAGGTTGTGGTAGGTGCGGGTGACGCCGCCAACATAGGCGCCACCATGCAGGTACAGCACGGTGACGGCGGGGTTCGCCACACTCAGGCGTTCGCCACGAAACTGGGGCTGATCCACCTGGCTGAGTTTTACCCCGAAAGGCATCAGGGTCAGGCTGGGGGTGCTGTTGAACACCTTGCGAAGGTGGCGAACCACCTGCTCATCACTCAGTCCTGAACGTTTGATGGTGCGCCGGGTTACGGCTTTAACGAGGGTCGCCTGAAGACTCATGGGGAATCCGCTGTGTTGTTATTCAGGGCATCTACCTTAATGGCCGTTCCGTCTGAATGGCAGGGGTGAAGAGGCCAGTAAACAGTCGCTTGGGGTCAGGTTTGCGGCATAACAGGCCAATCGGGTTGATCGAGCTTGTGGTATGCGGGCGGCTTGCCTATGTTGCAGTGTGGTTTTTACGACATTGAGGCAGGTCATGCAGTCAGGAACAGTCGCCAGCAATGGTATTGAGCTTTTCTACGAAAGCCGCGGCCCCGAGAATGGGGAAGCGATTGTGTTCGTTATGGGGCTGTCTGCCCAGATGGTGTTCTGGCCGGAATCGTTGCTCGACAGTCTGGTTGAGCGGGGCTACCGGGTGATCCGCTTTGATAACCGGGACGTGGGCAAGTCGTCGCGTATTCGTCGGCGTCTCAAGCATGGTCCGCTCACGGCCATCATGCGGGGTTATATCGGTCTGTCTGTCGATGCCCCCTACACGCTTCATGACATGGTGGACGATACCGTGGGCCTGCTGGATGCGCTTGCCATCGACAAGGCCCACCTGGTGGGGGCATCCATGGGCGGCATGATCAGCCAGCTGATGGCGGGTAAATACCCCGAGCGGGTGTTGTCACTTAGCTCCATCATGTCGAGCAACAACAGCCGTCTGGTGCCGCCGCCGAAGCCGGAGGCCCTGAAGGCGCTGGTGGCGCCGCGGGTGAAGATTGAAACAGAAGACCAGTTTGTGGCGTTCGGTCTTGAGATGATGGGCAAGCTGGCGGGCACTCTGCCCCAGGGGCGGGACGAGCTGGCAGACATTTATCGCCAGTGTTGGGCGCGCGGCATCAACCCGTTGGGGATTCGTAACCAGTTCCTGGGGATTGTCGCTACCGGTGCCCTGACACCCTGGCTGAAGAAAATCACCTGCCCGACCACCGTTATTCACGGTGGCGCGGACCCGCTGATTCGCCCTGCAGGCGGCAAAGCTTCTGCCCGTCATATTCGCGGCGCCAAGTTGGCGATCCTGCCGGGCATGGGGCACGACTTCCCGCCGTCCTTGCTGCAGCGTATGGGTGAGCTGATTGCCGAAACCGCGGGGCGTGCCAATTCGGTGGGACAGCCAGCGGTGGCATGAGAGAGTGAACAGTGAACAGCGCGCGGTGGCGGGCTGTTTTTGCTGGAAGGGATGAGGCCGCCCCTGTCAGAGGGGGCGGCCTTTTGTTTGGCTTATCGCGGATTTCCGGGAAAGCCTGATTTAATCCTCCTTTGCCGTAGGAGCGTCGCTGGCGGCGCGATCCCGGACCAGGATCAAAAGCATTTTCACCAAAGAGGGCACAAAGGGTACTGAGGAAAGACGGCTGTTCTCTGTGGGCGATTCCCGTTAATCCGCGATGTGCCTTTTGTTTTTTTGGGGGGCGTTACTGGGGTGGAGCTTAGGCTCGATCCATGGGGAAGCTGATGACCTGATCGATGCGGCCGGCCTTTTGTTGTGCCATGAGCAATCTTTCTACCCCCATGGCCACGCCGCTGCAGTCTGGGAGGCCGTGATTCATGGCTGCGAGCAGGTGAGTGTCCGGAGCCATGGGGGGGAATCCCTGCTGTTTTCGCACGGCGTTGTCCTGCTGAAAGCGGCGCGATTGCTCCTGCGGGTCGGTGAGCTCCTGGTAGCCGTTGGCCAGCTCCAGCCCGCGGTAATAGATCTCGAAGCGTCTTGCGACCAGTGCGCCGTCACTGTCCTCATGGGTTTGTGCCAGCGCGGCGGCCCAGCCGGGGAAGTCACTGACCACCGAGAGCTGGTCGACAGGCAGGGTGGTTTCGACCTGTGTCGCCATCAAGTAATCCACTGCCGCGGTTTTTTCCAGACCTGCCGGGGCGCCATGATGCTCGGCGCATTTTCTCAAGGCTTCGTCTGTGGCGGTCAGGGGGTCCAGGCCGGTGGCCTGCAGGAAGAGGGAGCGGAAGCGATAGTGCTGACGGCAGGCATCCGGAAACAGCTCGGCCAGCAGCGCCAGGCACTCGTCGATCAGCTCCTTGAGCGCAAAGCCGGGGCGGTACCACTCCAGCATGGTGAATTCCGGGTTGTGTCTCCCTCCGGCTTCGCCATCTCTGAATGCCTTGCAGGTCTGGTAGATCGGTCCACTGCCGGCGGCCAGCAGGCGCTTCATGTGATACTCGGGGGAGCTCTGCAAATAGCCGTAGCCGGGTACCGGTATGCACTGGATGTGGGGGTCGCTGACGCCGAAGTGCGCCAGTTGTGGGGTGTCCACTTCCAGCACTTTGCGGGCATCAAAAAAGGCGCGCACCGTGCCTAGCAGCTCGGCGCGCGCCTTGATGGCCTCGAGGGAGGCGGTGGGGAGCCAGTCGCTCACGCCTAGCTCTTGATGCGGCCCACGTAGTCACCGGTACGGGTGTCGACCTTGACGATTTCTCCGGTCTGAACAAACAGCGGAACACGGACCACTGCACCGGTGGTCAGGGTGGCAGGCTTGCCGCCAGTGCCCGCGGTGTCGCCCTTCAGGCCCGGGTCGGTTTCCACGATTTCCAGTTCCACGAAATTGGGGGGGGAAACGGACAGCGGCTCGCCGTTGTAGAGGGTGATCTCGCACACGTCCTCTTCTTTGAGCCACAGCTTGGCATCGCCCACGGCGGCCTCATCGGCGGCTTTCTGTTCGAAGGTGGTCTGGTCCATGAAGTGCCAGAACTCGCCATCGGCGTACAGATACTGCATGGACACGTCCATGACATCGGCACCTTCCAGAGAGTCGCCAGACTTGAAGGTGCGCTCCCAGACCTTGCCGGATTTCAGGTTGCGCAGCTTGACGCGATTGAAGGCCTGGCCCTTGCCGGGCTTCACAAATTCGTTCTCGATGATGGCGCAGGGGTCGCCGTCGAGCATGACTTTCAAGCCAGACTTGAATTCACTGGTAGAATAGTTGGCCATAAATAATGTTCCAAAGGTTGATGTATGGCATTGGAAAGGCTGGCAATGATAACGCAGGACGCGCCCGGTTGGGAGTTACCCGACTGGCGGCGTCAGCAGGCCGATCTGATCACGGATCCGGCGGAGCTGCTGTCAATGCTGGGATTGGCAGCGGATGCATTGCCCGAACAGCTGGCGGCGGCCCGGGATTTCCCGCTGCGGGTGCCCCGTGCCTATGCGGCGTTGATGACGCCCGGTGACCCGGATGATCCCCTGTTGCGGCAGGTCATGAGCGTGCCGGAAGAGCTGCTGGAGCAGCCGGGGTACACCGCCGACCCGTTGGACGAGTCCGATCACACCCCGGTGCCTGGCCTGCTGCACAAGTATCACGGTCGCGCCCTGCTGGTGGTGACGGGCGCCTGTGCGGTGCACTGCCGCTACTGCTTCCGCCGGCATTTCCCTTACCAGACCCATCTGAGCGGCAAGCGCTGGGAGCAGGCTCTGGCATGGTTGTCAGAGCGGCCGGATATCAACGAGGTGATTCTCAGTGGCGGTGACCCTCTGACGCTCAACAACCGTCGCCTCGGGCAGTTGCTGGAGGGGCTCGCCGCACTCCCGCATCTGGTGCGGTTGCGGGTTCACAGCCGGACCCCGGTGGTGATTCCGGAGCGCCTGGACGACGGACTGCTGGCGCTGATGGCCGACCCGCGCTGGCGATCGGTACTGGTGTTGCACGCCAATCATCCCCGGGAGCTGTCGCCGTCGCTGCTGGAGCGTACCCGGCAGTGGCAGCGGGCTGGCATCACGCTGCTGAATCAGAGCGTGTTACTGGCGGGGGTCAACGACGACCTTGAGACGCTGGTGAGACTGTCTGAGCGTCTCCATGAGGGGGGGATTATGCCGTATTACCTGCACCTTCTGGACAAGGTTCAGGGGGCGGCCCATTTTGCCGTGTCGGATGATCAGGCAAGGGGCCTGCATCACCAGTTGCGCGGTCGTTTGCCGGGCTTTCTGGTTCCGCGGTTGTCCAGGGAAGAGCCGGGTGAGGCGGCCAAAACGGTGCTCGCTGGCTGAAAGCCTGAAATAGCAAGAACTTGCGACATTTACAGTCATGTAACTGTGTCGTAAAGTCATGTGACACAGGACTCATAATAAGGAACCCGGTTTGGCGCCTCGCATGCGCTGGCTTCTGGCCCGCAGGGGGAATAGGTGCTACGCAAAGGGTTTCTCAACAAGAACCCGCAGGTAGCCTGGATGCCGCCGAGATAAGGACTATCTTCATGGAGCAACCAGCCCAGACGGTACGGTTGAAACTGCCCGAGCAGGACTTGCCGCACCTGACGCTAGGCGCTGACCAGCCAAAAAAATTGCAGCAGTGGGTAGACGCTCTGCCGGTAATGAACATGGGGGAAACGGCCAAGCAGCTGTACCAGTTCATTCAGGAGCTAAATCGCTTGCCGCTGGATTCCAAGGTGCGCTTCCAGTTACTGGAAATTGTCCGCCCTTCTATTCTGCACGTCTGCCAGTCCCTCCAGAAACATTACCTGAACCAGGCTCTGGTGCTACCGGAGAAGGCTCGCCGGGTGGCGAGCCTGGCTCAGGCGTTGCAAGGGCATCTCGCCAACGGCTATAAGCTGGTTTCTGTCCGGGCGGTGCGTCGTTTTGGCGACAAGGCCGCCCGTAAATCCATCACTATTTCGATTCACCGAGCGATTTCTGCGCTTGGCGACACTTTGCTGCGTTGTTATCAGTTGTATTTCCCCAGCCCTCGTAACCTCTGGCTGGAGTTGCATCAGCTGTTCTTGTTGGCAGAGCTTCACGGTATTGCCGATAGTCCGGTTGAAGATGTGGGGGGCGAGTCTACGATTCAAGCGGCGTATGCGCGCTGTTTGCTGCTGGCAACAAGCAAACCCAATCAATTGCGCCAGCAGGAGCTGGCGTTAGTGTATCAAGGGGCATACAGCTGGGCGTCACTGGTCTCCATCCGTGAGGCCAGCAGCGACGACGACTTGTTTGTGTTTGACCTGCAAGCCGACCGTCCACCGGTTTACCGGACCCATGCATCGCAGGCTTCTGAAAGCTGGCGTTACATCGATTCTGCGAAACTGACCGAAGCTATGTTGGCCTGGCGCAGTGATCCGGATGAGGAGACCCTGGCGGTACCGAAGGGGCTGGAAGAAGGATTGATGGATCACCTGCAACAGGTCTGGGGCGCACTTACCGAACGCGCATTCAAGCGGATGCCGGAGAATGGTGAAGTCGAGCTTTGCTTCGGGCTGGTGGGGGTGCACTACTTTCTTTCTGGCAAGGTGCCCTTTGAGGCTATCGTCGAACGAGGCAATCTTTCGGTGCTGGGCGAAGAGGAAGAAAATAACCCTTTCCTGCTGAACATCAAGATGACCTCCAAGGAAAAGCAGCATAAGTCAGACCCTTGGGCGTCGGCGTATCAGTCTGACTTCGTCGGTGAAACCATTGAGATGGATAGCTCTACCGGCAGTAAAGCGGCAGAAGTGCGATTGCCTGAGAGCTATCACTGTCAAAAGGTCAATGCCAGTCCGGGAGGCTACTGCCTCTCCTGGCAGGGGAATACCCCCAGTCTGCTTCGCACCGGAGAATTACTGGCGCTTCGCGACAGTACGCATAGCCAGTGGATGCTGGCGGTGGTTCGCTGGGTGACGCAGTTGCCAAACCACGGTGCCCGTTTTGGTGTGGAGCTGCTGGCGCCAGGCGGGCGGCCTGTGGCGGCCCGGGCGCTGCGCAAACAGGGACAGGAAAGTGATTACATGCGCGCCATCCTGTTGCCAGAATTGTCGGCGGTAGGGCAACCTGCCACCTTGTTGCTCCCTACCGTAGGTTTTAATGAGGGGGTGAAGGTGGAATTGGTTGAGCAAGGTGAGCCCAGTCGCGTACAGTTGCTGCGACGCGTGCAGGGGGCATCAGGGTTCAGTCAGTATCCGTTTCGGGATTTGGCGGCGCCTGCGACTCCCCCACCGAAGCCGCCTTCCGAGGACGGTGAGGACGATGAACTGGATTCTATCTGGTCCAGCCTATAATAATAAAAGAGGGTGGCGGATACCGGCACCTGAATACTGAATTTGCCGTGAGGATGCGGCAACTGAAGTTGTTCTGCCATGGGTCAGGTGCTTCCCTTGTGCTGGGTGTATGGGTTTCCATGCTTCGGCTGTTCGGAAGTTGCCATAACAGGATTGTTCGACGGTATGGCAGACAGAAGTGGTGACTGACCCATGAGCTATGCCCTGGACAACCTGCGTTTGCTGATCGCCCATGATTCACAGGACGAGGCGGAGCAGTTGATCAATATGCTCCGGAATGCGGGCAGGGCCACCCGGGCGCAGTTGGCTCTGGGAGAAGATGACCTGCTGCGGGCACTTAAAGCCGGCGCATGGGAGTTAATGCTGTGCCGCCCTACCTTTGGTGATGGCACCTTCGAGAGTGCCATGGGGCACCTCAATCGGTTGGGGAAGGCGATCCCCGTTATCCTGCTTGAAGATGATTTTTCCGCCAAGACCCTCAAGGCGGGCCTGGAAATGGGCGCCCGTAGTGTTGCGCCAGCAGGTGACCGTGAGTTGCTGGCTCTTATGGTCGATCGTGTTATCGAATATGTGCGTGTCCGCAAAGAGCTGCAGCATTCCGAGATCGCCCTGCACGATGCCGAGAAGCGCCTTTCCCTGCTGATGGATCAAAGCCGCGATGCCATTGCCTATGTGCTGGACGGCATGCATATCCACGCCAACGATAACTATGTCGGCATGTTTGGCTACGAGAATCCTGACGATTTGGCCGGTGTCCCGATCATGGACATGGTGTCGGCCGCAGATCATGACAAGTTGAAGAAGTTTCTCCGCAGCCGCGCTCAGGATGAAAACCAGACCCAGGAGTTGGAGTGCAAGGGGGTGAACACCAATGGTGAAGAGTTTGATGCCACTTTCACCTTTTCCCCCAGTACCTATGACGGAGAGACTTGCACCCAGATTGTGATTCGTACTTCTGGTGTGGATCAAAATGATCTGGAAGAGCGTCTTCAGGAGATGAGTCAGAAAGACCAGGTCACGGGGCTGTTCAGCCGATCCTGGTTTGTCGACCAGCTTGATGATGCCGTTGCTGCAGCGGCCCGTGATAGCCAACTGGCGGCGGTGCTCTACCTGCGTCTTGATGATTTTGAACACCATCAATCATCGCTTGGGATCGATGGTGCGGACGATATTTTACGTGCGGTGGCGCAGTGGTTGCCCTCGGAAATCGCGGAGGCCTGTCTGGCGAGAGTCGACGGCGAGGATTTTGCCGTGTTGTTGCCGGTGGAAGATACCGACCAAGCGGCTGAGCTTGCGGAAAGACTGCGAACCGGGGTTGAAACCTTGATGCCGGAAGTGTCCGCCCGCACCGTGCAGATCACTGCCAGTGTGGGGGTGTCATTCGTGCGCGAAGATGCGCGCAGCAGTCAGGATACCCTGACTACTGCTCTCAAGTGTTGTAATCAGGCGCAGAGAGATAACGAGGGCAAAGGCAACAGCGTCAAGGTGCATGACCCCATGGATGAAGTGGCGGCAGGTTCTTCGGAGGCCATTGCCATGCAGCTTCGTCAGGCGCTTGAGCAGGGTGGGTTCAAGCTGCACTACCAGCCCCTGATGAGCCTTGAAGATGATGGCGAGCATATGTTCGAGGTGTTCGTAAGCCTGCCCCAGAAACAGGGCGATGTGCTGCAAGCGAAGGACTTCATGCCTGTCGCGTCGGAACAGGGGCTTGCGGGGACGGTGGATCGTTGGGTTGTTCTGAATGCCATGCGGGCCGCGGCGGCAATGACTGTTCCAGTCAAACTGGTCTTCAATATCAATGGCAGTTCCCTGGCAGATGCCTCTCTGGTTGATTGGCTGCTCAAGGCCATGAAAGCAGCAAAGATGGATGGCGGCTCACTGGTTTTCCAGCTGACGGAAGGGGATGCAACAACCTACCTCAAACAGGCAGGCGTCTTCGCGCAAAAGGTAAAGAGTGCAGGCTGTGGGGTGTCAATCAGCCGTTTCGGTGGGGGGCTGGATCCGTTCAAGCTGTTCCAGCACATTCCGGCTACCATGGTGAAATTCGAGGGTTCCTTTACCCAGGAGCTGTCCAAGGCAGAAGGCCGTCAACGTCTCGCCGAGATCGTCAAACAGGTCAAAGAAGGGCATCGCAAAACCGTCATCGGGTTTGTGGAATCCGCGGCCCAGATGCAGGCCCTGTGGACTCTGGGCGGGGTGGATTACCTGCAAGGGTTCTATCTGCAAGCGCCGATGGATAGCTTGCAGATCCCGGAAACAGCGTAAAAGGCAGTTAACAGTTAACAGTTAACAGCGACGCGGGCGAGGTTGTCTGTTGGTAGAAGCAAAGAGGCCGCGCCCAAACCATGGGCGCGGCCTCTTTCGTTTCAGGTTAATGCCACGTTTCGTCGCGCAGCTGTCAACTGCTCTTGAGTAGCTCAGCCTGGTCCTTGTCCCGCACGCCGATCAAATACAGGATACCGTCCAGTCCCAGGGTGGAGATGGCTTGTTCGGCGTTTTGTTTGACCAGGGGTTTGGCGCGGAAGGCGATGCCCAGGCCGGCTTCGCCGAGCATGGGCAGGTCGTTGGCGCCGTCGCCGACGGCGATCGCCTGTTCCAGGCTGATACCTTCCTGGGCGGCGATTTCCCGCAGCAGCTCGGCTTTGCGTTGGCCGTTGACGATCTGGCCGACCACCCGGCCGGTAACCTTGCCGTCTTCGATTTCCAGTTCGTTGGCGTGGACATAATCAATGCCCAGCAAATCCTGTAACCAGTGCCCGAACCAGGTAAAGCCGCCAGAGAGGATGGCAGTACGATAACCCAGCGCGCGCAGTGTGCTCACCAGGCGTTGGGCGCCTTCGGTGAGCTGGATGCGCTCGCGCACCCGTTCCAGGGCGCCTTCATCCAGACCTTTAAGCAGGGCGACACGGGCAGAGAAGCTCTCATTGAAGTCCAGTTCTCCGCGCATGGCGCGCTCAGTAATTTCTGCCACCTGATCGCCTACTCCTGCTTCCACGGCAAGTTCATCAATCACTTCAGAGCGAATCAGGGTGGAGTCCATATCGAAGACTACCAGTCGGCGATTGCGGCGGTAGGCATTGTCGCGCTGGAACGCGATATCCATGTTCTGTTCGTTGGCGATCCCCAGGAAGGCGGCACGCATGGCGGAGGCGTCCCTGGGCTCGCCACGCACCGAAATCTCAATGCAGGCCCGGTTGTCTTCGTTCAGGGATTCGCCTTCCAGATGCACGCGCCCGGATAACCGGGTAATGCTGTCGATATTCAGGTCGTTGTCAGCCACGGTCGCGGTCACCGCGGCCAGCTGCTCGGCGGTAATCTTGCGGGCCAGCAGCGTGATGATATGGCGATCTTTACCTTGTCCAGCCACCCACTCTTCGTAGCGGTCCTCGTCGATGGGGCGGAAGCGCACATTGATGTTCAGTTTGTGGGCCTCGAAGAGCACATCTTTGAGTACCGCAGAGGAATCTGCGTCCTTGGGGGTTTCCACCAGCATGCCCAGTGACAGGGTGTCGTGGATCACTGCCTGGCCAATATCAAGAATGTTGAGCCGGTAACGGGCCAGAATCCGGGTGAAGGCGGCAGTCAGGCCGGGGCGGTCACTGCCGGATACCTGAATCAGAATGATCTCGCGCACGCAGGGGGCTCCAGTGGCTGAACTCAAACGAAGGGAAGCAGACCGCTCCCGGTAAAAACCGCGTAAGAGTAGCAGATATCTGCCGCCTGACATACGCCAACACCCAGCAGACCCGCGTAGGTGTTATGTCAGCTTGCAGTGCCCGGTTCCGTCAGGAGCGGTGTTGTCATCCCGGTCAACGCAAAGTCGTCCGGTCAGGGTATACTCCGGGCCAGACAAAACCGGATGGAAACCCCTATGTCCCTTTGGGAGCAATGGCGATCATGGATCGGTCGTCAACACACGCTGCTGCGCGAATTGATCCTGATGCTGCTGGCGATGCTGGTGGTGGGGATTTACTTTCTCGAACACTTTTCCGCGCGCCTGGAAGAGGAGCGCGAAGTGCAACTGTTGGCGCTGGCAGAGCAGACCGCCAAACGGGCCGCCGAAGCGCTGGCCAGTGAAGATTCCATCAGCATTAACCTGATCGGGCGTGAGACCGTGGCGCTGGAGCCTGTGGCCGGAATCCGCTTCCAGAATCCGGCAGAAGTTCAGGTCGGACTGGCGGGGTTGAGTGAGTCGACCCTCAGGGTATCGGTGCCGGTGGCCTTGCCTGATGGAGAGTTGGCGGGAAGTCTGACTTTGCTCGGCGATGATACGCTTATCCCGCGTCAACAGATTGAGGCGGGTTTTGTGCTTGCCGTGCTGTGTGTGTTGCTGTTGCGCCTGGCATTCACTGTGGCGCGTGAGCGCCTTGTGCCTCCGGTGCCACTCGCTGTGCCAGAGTCGCAGGCTATACCTTGCAACGAGTCGAATGCGGACCCTGCGCTTTACCGACAGGAAGGGGGAGTGGCAGGCCTGGCGTTGCCCAACTCTGAGGATGTCTCGGCACAGTTGCGGATCAGCATTGTGAATTTCGAATCTATTCGCCAGCGTTTCACGCAGGATGCGCTTGACGATGTGCTGGCGGATTATCAGCAGATTCTGGTTCGGGCGGCTGGAATATACGGTGGTCAGGTCAGTGTTCCTGTAGGTAAGCAGGCGGCGGTTGTGTTCACTCAGCAGCCGCCTTCCCAGGCTGGCTTTGCCGCATTATGTTCCGGTCTGCTGTTTCTGCGTGTCGTGCGGCTGCTGGCGGCACAGCGAAAGGAGGCCGGCCAGATGACCCTGGAATTCAAGGCGCTGATGACCACGGACAACGATCAAGATGAGGCCTGGTCTTTGTGTGTCGCGGGTGTGCCTGGTCGTTTGCATGTACCAGAAACACAATTGTCCAGCACAGAGCTGGATGTGAAAGCACTGTATCAGCCAGAGAAAGCGCAAGTGGTGATCGCCGGGGATCATCGCGTGCGCCTGCAGCCTGTGGAGCAGTTGGCGCACCGGTACCAGATGTTGTTACGGACTCAGGCGGAGACGCTGGTATCCGAGGCCGGGGAGGCCACCGGGCCCAGCAAATAGCGCTGCATGGCCTCGGAGACACGCGTTGACAGGTCTGGAATGCCGGTATTGCCGAACAGCCGGTTGAATTCCAGGATATAGGGGTGGCCATCCACCATGGCTACATCAAAACCCGCGTGGTTGATGTCCAGATACCGTGCCAGTCCCGACACCAGTGATAATGCCGCTTCTGGCACAGGGAGGTCGGTGCGAACGCGGCCGCCCTGGCTGACGTTATTGAGAAAGCCGGACCCTTCCCGCCAGTAGCTGGCCACGATCTCTTCACCGACAACCACAATCCTCAGATCGCGGACGATCGGCAGCAGTGTCTGCACGTAAAGTACGGATTCGCGTTCGGCATACTCATACAGTTGCTGACGGTTTTCGATCATCCACACGCCCATTCCCTGACTGGAGCGGACCGATTTGGCGACAAACGGAAATGACCATTGATCCAGAATCTGGCTCAGGCCGTAGCTGTCCGCGCTGGTGATCAGCGTTGCCGGTATGTGATCGGGGCAAGCGGTTTGCAGGGCACGGGTCATTTCCACCTTGTCATGGCCAAGGTGGTAGCTGCTCATACTGGGAAAAATGCGCCGTTTCAGAACGTAGTGAAGGCTATGTATCTGCCAATACCCGGGAAATAGCAACCAGTCAGCCGCTGCCAGCTCTTCACGGTGCTGCTGCATGTGTTCAGGCTTGATATAACGGACGCCGGGCAGGCCCAGGGTGCGAAAAGGGTCAAAGGTAACCAGCTTCACGGATGGCATCTCAGGTAAGGTGCGCTTTTTTAATCAGCTTTGACTGGCGGGTCAATCATTATCTGTCGTGATTCGCCCTTGGCAGGGGAGGGCGCTGCGGCTAGCCTTGCTCGACAAAATACTTTGGGAGAGTCGTCGTGACCATGCCGACATTGGAAAGTGATCTGATTCTGGTGAAAAACACCGAATCTGTAATGGAAATTACCCTGAACCGCCCGGACAAGCTCAATGCCCTGAGCAGTGTCATGTACTGGGATCTGGTCAAGCTGCTCAAGGCAGCGGAAGAGAGCGATGATATCCGTGTGGTGTTGTTCAGTGGTGAGGGCAAGTCCTTCAGTGCCGGTAACGACCTGGTGGATTTCCTCAATGCTGCGCCCGGCGAAGCCCCGGCTGCTGCCGCATTTATCGAAGCTATCCATGATTTCCCCAAGGTGGTAGTGGCCGCTGTGCAGGGGAATGCAGTCGGCGTGGGGACCACCATGCTGCTGCACATGGATCTGGTGGTGGCCTCCGAAGACGCCAAGTTCATCACTCCTTTTGCGGATTTGGGCGCGGTGCCAGAAGCCGGCTCTGCCAAGCTGATTCCTGCCTGGCTGGGTTATCAGCGGGCCGCTCGCCTGCTGCTGTTGTGTGAGCCGATGCTGGCACAGGAAGCCTACGAAACCGGGCTGGTGGCCAAGGTGGTGAAACGTGAAGAGCTGGAGGCCACCGCACGCAACTGGGCCGTGGCACTGGCGAAGAAACCGCCCCGCGCTCTGCGCGAGAGCAAGCGCCTGATGCGCGAGTCCATCAACAAGCCCCTTTACGAAGTGGTGAAGGAAGATCTTGCCTTGTTCGGTGACCTGCTGCAGGGCGACGAAGCCAAGGCCGTTATCGCGGCCATGCTGAGCAAGAGTAAAGGCTAAGAGCCGTTGAAAGTTTAAACGCGGTATGGCTCGGCGGGGTTTGCCTCGCCGTGCCCGCGATTCAGGGGCTTGGTCGCGGGAGCGACACCTGACCTGCTGCCGATTTACCAGGCGCTTTTCAACTTTGAACGTTCAACTCAAATAATCCCCGCATCCAGCCCCGCTGCCAGATACATCCCCAGCTCCTCCACCTTGGCTTCAAACGCATCTTGCCAGTCGCCGCGTAGCACCAGTGGATCCTGCACCCAGTTCCAGCGTAATCCTGTGACGATGGTCTCCACTGCACGCCGGGTGCCGGTGCCGTCGTGGCCGGCGCGGATGTAGATCGCACAGGGCAACCCCTGTTTTTCTTCCAGCACTGGATAGTAGCTGCGGTCAAAGAAATCCTTGAGAGCGCCGCTCATGTAGCCCAGGTTTTCGGTGGTGCCGAGCAGAATGGCATCACAGGTCCGAACATCCTCCGGTCCCGCCTCCAGTGGTGCCTTCACCGTCACGCAGACGTTCTCGATATCCTCATGCCCGGCCCCGCGGGCCGCAGCCTCGCGCAGCTTGAGCGTATTGGGTGAGGGGGCGTGGGCGACAATCAGTAGATGTTTCATGATCCGAATATTCAACGCGGTCGATGGAGGCAGCATATCAGCTGCTCCTCACGCCTCAACATAGTTCAACGGCAGCGCCGCCGTATCCACCACCCGCCGCATGACAAAGCTGGAATGCACCCCGCTGACGCCTTCAATGCGGGTGATCTGGTTGAGCAGAAAATGTTGGTAGGCGTCGATGTCCGGCACCACCACTTTCAGCAGGTAATCCGCATCCTGTCCGGTAACCAGATAGCACTGCTGGACCTCCGGAAAGCTGGCCACCTTGTCCTCGAAGTTGGCGAAGCGCTCCGGGGTATGGCGATCCATGCTGATCTGGATCATCACGGTCAGATCCAGCCCCAGCTTGCGGGCATCCAGCACGGTTTCCCGTTTGATGATGATGCCGGCCGCTTCCAGCTTCTGTACCCGCCGTGAGCAGGGCGAGGGCGACAGGCCCACGGCTTCCGCCAGCTGCTGGTTGCTCAGGCCGCCATTGCCCTGCAGCGCTTCAAGAATGCGCAGGTCGGTGCGATCCAGTTTTGCCAGTTCTGACGTCTTCATGTGTGGTTTCTCCCGTGATCTGCGATTTTTGGCAATAATATTGCCAATAAGGCCGAAATCGGGCTGATAAAGCAAGCACATTGCGCGCGTTGCGCCGTAAAGTATCTCTCGTAGGGCGATGACGCAGACGGCCACAAGCCAGGCGCCTCTCTTTGCCGCTACCGGTGCCTACCGGCGCCCTGATCGACAACTAAGGAGTTATTCAGAGGCTCCTTAAGATCACGACATGATTGTTGGCCGCATCAAGCAGTATCCCTGGGAGAGCCGGTTAGACATTCTGGGGGGCAGAGTCTGCCCCTTTTTACTTTGAGGATTCGACATGAGCTTTGATCACACCAAATACCAGCCATTTCCTGTTATCGACAAGCCCGACCGACGTTGGCCGAGCCAGCGGATCGAGAAAGCCCCCCTGTGGGCGGCGGTGGACCTGCGTGACGGTAACCAGGCGCTGATCAAGCCCATGTCCGTGGCCCAGAAACGCACCTTCTTCCAGATGCTGGTGGAGCTCGGTTTCAAGGAAATCGAGGTGGGTTTCCCGTCTGCCAGCCAGATCGATTTCGACTTTTGCCGTGCCTTGATCGAAGAGGATCTGGTGCCCGATGACGTGCACATTCAGGTACTGACCCAGGCCCGGGAAGACCTGATCGCGCGGACCTTTGAATCGTTGAAGGGTGCAAAAAACGCCATCGTGCATATCTACAATGCCACCTCGCCCACCTTCCGTGAGCAGGTGTTCAATGTGGACAAGGCAGGCTGCAAGACCATTGCCGTGCGGGCGGCCGAATGGGTGCGTGACTTCGCCGCGCAGCAGCCCGATACCCACTGGAGCTTCCAGTATTCCCCGGAAACCTTCAGTGCCACCGAGACCGATTTCGCCATCGAAGTGATCGATGCGGTGAACGCGGTATGGCGCCCGGACCAGGGCCAGCGGGTGATCATCAACTTGCCGGCCACTGTCGAGGTGAGCACCCCCAATGTGTTTGCTGATCAGGTGGAGCTGGTCCACGAAAAGATTCAGTACCGCGATGATGTGATCATCAGCGTGCATACCCACGATGACCGGGGCTGCGGTGTGGCTGCGGCTGAAATGGCGGTGATGGCTGGCGCTGACCGGGTGGAAGGCACCTTGCTGGGTAACGGTGAACGCACCGGCAACATGGATCTGGTGACCGCCGGTATGAACCTGTACAGCCAGGGGATCGACCCGCAGATCGACTTCTCGCGAATGAAGGAAATCGTCGCGTTGGTGGAAGAGATTACCGACATCCAGACACACCCGCGCCATCCCTACGCAGGGGATCTGGTGTTCAGCGCCTTCTCCGGCAGCCATCAGGATGCCATTCGCAAATGCCTGGCCCGGTATCAGGAAGGCGATATCTGGAACGTGGCCTATCTGCCTATCGATCCTGCGGATGTGGGACGCCGCTACGAAGAAGTGGTGCGCATTAATTCCCAGTCCGGCAAGGGGGGCGTGGCCCACGTGCTGGAGCGGGATTTCGGCATCGACTTGCCGCGCTGGTTGCAGCAGGAGCTGGCCAAGGTGGTACAGCAGGACGCCGAGGAAGACGGTGGCGAAATTACCAGCGAGCGCGTGCACCGTCGTTTCAACAGCGACTACCTGAGTGTGCCAATGGGGTGGGTGTTGCGTTCCTACGATCTGAATCGCAGCAACGATCAGGTGCAGGCACAGATCAGTATTGGCGATAACAGCCAGCCGGTGACCTTGTTGTCCGGCCGCGGAGACGGTGCCATGTCAGCGTTGGTGGATGCCCTGAACCGTCGCATTGGTGGTGACGTCAAAGTGGTGTCGTTCGACGAGTATTCGTTGGGCGACAACACCGAAGCCAACGCCATGGCTTGTGTGCGGGTGCAGGTGGGGGAGACCGTGCAGAGCGCGGTGGCCACCGCGGCCGACACGACCGCTGCGGCCTTGCAGGCGATCCTGTCTGCTGTGGGGCGCGTGCAGGCTGCCGCCGAGGTTCGCGACGTCGTCGACGCCTGAGGGAACACAACACCGCCTTGATGGGGCGGTGTTTGTAGTGGGAACTCGTCTGCGAGAGTGTGCTGATCGTGGGCGGATCGCTTGCAGGCACGCTCCTGCAGGTTGTTTCCCTGCCAGCCTTTCCTGCTCTCTTCTCGCGGTGGTTCCTCCGCGAATAAAGACCTGGGCGAGAGCCGTCGCGGTCGGGCGACCGCTCCCACTTGACTGCCCTGCCGATTGAGAGGGTCAGCCGAGAAACGTGGTCAGCACCCGGCCCAGTAACAGGCGAGCCTGATCGAAGCGCGGTGTCTTGCCCAGCAGCGTGTCGCGCGGTTCTACCCACTGGCCAGGTGAGAGATCGTCTGGGCACGCCTCGCAAAGCGCCTCGGCATTCTCTTGTGCCAGCTCCAGATGGAACTGCAGCGCCAGCACATTATCCCCGTAACGAAACGCCTGGTTCGCGCAGCCGTCGCTTTCCAGTAGCGGTACAGCACCCTGCGGAATAGCAAAGGTGTCACCATGCCAATGCAGTACCTGGGGTTGGCTGGCAAACAGTTTGCCGATGCTGTCCGTAACGCCCTGACGGGTGGGGCGCACGGCAAACCAGCCCACCTCTTTGTCCGGGTTGGCGGTGACAGCGGCGCCCAGCACCCGGGCAATCAGTTGTGCCCCGAGGCAGACCCCCAGTACCTTTTTTCCGGCCGCGATGCTTTCCCGAATCAGGGCCTTTTCGGCCGCCATCCAGGGGTGATCGCTTTCGTCATCGGCGCCCATGGGGCCCCCCATGACAATCAGTACATCGAAGTCATCCACCCCGGGAAGCGGGTCGCCCTGGTAGAGCAGGGAGTGGCTGATGCTGGCATCCCGCTCCCGGAACCAGTCGGCCATGGTGCCAAGTTGTTCAAAGGGAACATGGGACAGGTAATGAATGCGCATGGCCGCTCCTGGTCGGATCAGAAATAGATGGCCTGAAAGCTGGCCACCGCCTGGTCTTCGGCGTCGAACAACGTCAGTAACTCACCTTCAACACGATAACGCCGGGTATGTTTCAGGGCATCCATCATCCCGGATTCGGTGTTCATGTCCGGGCAAGCCTTGCGGGTCAGCCCCAGCTGCGATAGCGCCAGGTTGTCACCCTGTTGTTCGTACTGGCCTTGCAAGGTGTTACAGCCTGCCAGGCCGCGGACACTGCTGTCGTTGCCGAACACCAGGTGTGGTGGGCGCTCTTGATCGGCAGTGCTCACGGCGTTGTCGCCCAGGTGGGTCAGCTGCCAATGGGTATTGGCAAACTCGGCAGTGGGTTGTTCGCAGGCGCTTTTCAGGGCCTCAAACGCATAGCTTTCCACGCTGAGGGCAGCTTCAGTGCTACCTGCTTGCTGCCCCGGCACCTTGCGCACCAGGCCGCTGATAGTCGCCTGACGGGGTTGGTGCGGGTACTCCGCGCTATCCTGAAAATCTTCCAGAATCGCTTCCTGCTGCGGGCCAGTCAGCAGCAGACGCCGGTCGGTGTTGCAGGGGATAAAAACCGTTCGGCCGGCTTGCCATACCAGGGTGCCGGCCAGTGTCTCGCTGTCCGTCATGACGGCGCTGAGCGCCAGCACGGCGGGATCGAAACCGTTGGTCTTATAGGTCACGGTCAGTGGCTCGGAGCGGTAATAGATGCCGCCGCTGGCCAGCACCTGGGCAAACAGTTGGTACTCGCTATCTGCGTCCAGGGCCCCGGAGGGGAAGTACAACCGGAACGGCGGGACGGGCTCGCCGGCGTCGAGCGGGATGACCCGTTTCACGACGATGTCGCTATCGGTCAACAGGGATACGGTCAGGAATGCCTGATCCGGCAGTTCGCTGTCTGGTGGCAGCTGGATCTCACCACTCAAGTGACCGACCGCCGCATTGCTGCGCGTGTAGGTGCCGCTGAACTGTGGTTCGCTAGCCGGTGTGTTGCTGTCTGTGTCTTGCGTTGCCGATGCTGGGCTCGGGTTCAGTGTAAGCGTGTCGCCCTGTTGCAGGCCCTCTCGTGAGACCCGCTCCACGGTCATGGCTTCAGAATCCAGGAATTGCAGCGAGAACTGACCGTCATTGTTGTCCCAGTGCAGCCCCTGGCGATTGGCATCATTGGGCAGGTAAAGGTCGCCATTGTTTTCCAATACCAGAATCTGTTCTTCCTGTTGCCAGACCCCTGCCACCGGGTTGCCGGTGTCTACCGTCGCCGGCTGGCTGGCGGGTGAGGAGGGTGCATTGTCATCACAGCCTGTCAGCGCCAGGGCGCCTAAAAAAAACAGGGCATACTGCTTCATTGAGAGGTTCCTTCAAGGGTGCCTTCGGTGCTCGTGTCTTGAGCCGGGTCGTTGGTGGTGTCGATGGATTGTACCGGGAGCGTATTGCGGCCAGGGTTGGCCGGTTGCTCAACAGGAGCGGCCTCTGGTGTCGAGCCCGGTTGTGCTGGGGTGTCGGTAGACACCGAGGGAGCCGGCACCGGTGCTTGCGTGTCCGTGTCGCTTTTTTCAGCAGGCTCAGGAGCTGGGCTGGCAGGCCACACATTGAGCGCCGGGTCCGGGATACGCACCAGCTGCATTTGCTCCAGAATCCAGTTGGCGCGCTGATTGAGATGGTCGGTTGGGCCTTTGAAATCGTAGTAGTTTGGGCGCGGTAGCATGGCGGCGAGCTGGGCGGCCTGAAATGGACTCAACTGTGCTGCGCTCACCTGGAAATGGTGGCGGGCCGCAGCCTCGGCACCATAAATCTGGTGGCCCCACTGGGCCATATTCAGATACAGCTCCAGAATCCGGCGTTTGCTCAGGCAGATCTCCAGCAGTACGGCAATCATGGCTTCCTGGGCTTTGCGCAGATAGGAGCGCTTGCCGGAGAGATACAGGTTCTTGGCGAGCTGCTGGGTAATGGTGGACCCCCCGGCAACGGGCTTGCCGGCTTCCATGTTGCGTTTGATGGCATAGCGAATGCCGTCCCAGTCGAAGCCGGTGTGCTCGGTAAAGCGGGCATCCTCGGAAATCAACACGGCGCGCTTCAGGTAGTCGCTGATCTGATCATAGTCGCGCCAGGACTGCTGCACCTTCCCTTGGGCCTCGGCGCGCTCCATATAGGCGCTCTGGGTTGGGTTATGGTGCTGTAAGCGCATGACCAGCCCGGTATACCAGAGCACGTAAAGCCCCAGGCCCATGGCCAGTAGTGCAAGCAGTTGTCCGAATCGTCTTCTCAGCCTCATGGTCAGCCCGGTGGGGCAGCAGTCTCCCTTGATCTGGGGGCAGGCTTGGCACGAACGCCATGGCCTGATGCTTCAGGAGCTTCTGAATCAGGTCTTGCGGGTTCAGCATGACCCGGAGACAAGGCGCAGCAGATGGGCGCTCGGGGCCTCGGGGCAGTCTGAAAGACTGGGCTGGCAAGGCGTGATTCAGAGGCTTTCGTTGTTACAGGCCCCCAATTGTCGGTGAAAGTTCCATTTTTGTCAGGTCATGGTGGTAAGCTGTCCCAAGGCAGTTCAAATAGTAATCAAAAGAATAATTCTGCTGGATGCAAATAATGTCGCTACTGCTGATCGGGGCAGCAATGATCTCCGGGGTTCTACTGGGGCTGATGGGGTTTTCGTGGCTGTTGAAGAAACGTCATGGGCAGCGAATGGCCGCCCTGGAACATCGGTCCCGATTGCTGGTGGAGCAGGCGGCCACCGGAATGGCGTTTTTAGACTCTTCGGGTAAGTGGGTACATGCTAACCCCTCGTTTCTCTCCTTTCTTGGAATTGATCGTTCTCGGCTGAAGGGCAGGAGCCTTGTTTCTCTGGTTTATCCGGATGACATGCCGTGCTTGCCGGATTTATCCCGCTTCAATATTGGTGGCCAACCCTTTGTCGAGGAGCTGCGTTTTGCAGGGCCTGAGGGCAGCATCAGGTGGGCCCGGCTCACCCTGTCGCTGATTGAGCCGCAGCTGTACCTCATTCAGATTGACCCGATCCAGGCGACCAAGGATGCCGAGAAGGCCTTGCAGGAGAACCGTCGCCGGCTGGAGCTGGCGGTAACCGCTGGCGGTGTTGGAATCTGGCAATATCATCTGGGACGCGATGAGCTGCTGTGGGACGACAAGATGTACGAGTTGTACGGTGTCACACCCGGCGGGGAAACCGAGGGAACCCTGGCCATGTGGAGCGACCGGGTACATCCAGACGATCTTCCGGCGGCAAACGAGGCGCTGGCAAAAGCCATTGATGAGCAGGGCGAGCTGGATATTGGCTTTCGGGTTTTTCGGCCAGATGGAGAGCGTTGTTTTATCCGTGCCAAGGCGGTTTATCTTCCTGGCGACGGAGATGGCATGGTGCTCGGAACCAACTGGGATATCACCGCCGAGCAGGCCATGCAGGCTTCGCTTGCCCGAGAGAAGGAACAGCTCAGAGTCACGCTGAGTTCCATTGCCGATGCGGTCATCGCTACCGACCACAACGGCATAATTACCTTCATGAACCCGATTGCTGAATCCCTGACCGGCTGGCGAGAAAAAGAGGCTTGTGGTCAGCATGTGGACAGTGTCCTGGTGTTGTCCACGGAAGAGCGACGGGGGCCCAAAATCAGCCCTGTCAGTGTGGCCCTGAATGGGGGCGATGTTTGTTTTCTGAGAGAAGGGTCATTCCTTCTGAGTCGTGACGGTAGTCGTTACGAAATCCAGGATTCTGCCGCGCCCCTTAAAGACAATGCCGGTGTGGTGACTGGCGCCGTCATGGTATTCAGGGATGTGACCACCCGGCGTGCCATGCAGAAAAAACTCCGCTATCACGCAACCCATGATTCTCTCACCGGGCTTACCAACCGGCGGGAATTCGAGAATATCCTCCAGCTCACACTCGATGAGCGAGAGAAAGAGCAGGGCATGCTCTGCTTTATTGACCTGGACCGTTTCAAAGTGGTCAATGATACGGCGGGGCATGTGGCCGGGGATGCGTTGCTGCGTGAGTGCGCCCGGGTTATCGCGCGTCAGATCCGGGACGGCGATGTACTGGCCAGGCTCGGTGGGGATGAGTTCGGGCTGCTGTTACGCGGTTGTCCTGCCGATCAGGCGGTGCAGATTGCCGAACGGTTGATACAGGCGCTTGATGAGATGCGCTTTGCCTGGAAGGACTCGCTCTACGATATTGGCGGCAGTGTTGGTCTGGTGCAACTGGATGAAAATGTTGCCACCGTGGAAGAGGCGATGAGCCGGGCAGACGTGGCCTGTTATGCGGCCAAGCACCGTGGCCGAGGGCAGGTGTCGGTGTACACACCGGATGACAGTGAAGCCTCTCGCCGGCATGTTGAGTTACAGATGGCCGCTGGCTTGCGGGAATCGTTGGAAGCGAACCGGTTCCTGTTGTTTGCCCAGGAGATACGGCCGATTGCCAATCCCGATTGCCCCGGGCATTACGAAATCCTGCTGCGACTGCGTGACAGGAATGGTGACATTCTGAATCCCGGTGCCTTTATCCCGGCGGCAGAGCGCTACCAGATGATGCCGCACATCGACCGCTGGGTACTCACTCAATTGCTGGTCAAACTCGGTGAGCAGCTGCTGGCGTATCCAAAGTTGAATCTCGCAATCAACTTGTCGGCGACCTCCCTGGATGATCCCTCGTTTATTCCCTTCCTGGATGAGTTGCTGGCGGCAACACCGGTGCCGCCCCAGCGGCTCACCTTTGAAATTACCGAGACGACGGTGGTGAACCAGCTCTCTACCGCCAGTGAGGTTCTGAGCCGATTGCGCGAGCAGGGCTGTAAGGTCGCACTGGATGATTTTGGCAGTGGTTTCAGTTCTTTCAATTACCTCAAGCATTTTCCGGTAGATTTCATCAAGATTGATGGCAGCTTTGTCCGCAACCTGATGTTCTCCAGTGTCGATCACACCATTGTGGAATCGATTAATGAGGTGGCGCACCGTTTGGGAGTGAAGACCGTTGCCGAATATGTGGAGGACGACGCCCTGATACCGGTGTTACAGAAAGCCGGTGTGGACTACGTTCAGGGCTACGCGATCGGGCGCCCACAGCCGCTGGATTACTTGCTGGAGCAACTTTCCAAACCGGCGCAGCCGGATCAGCCGAAAAACAGGGCAATGGCGTCACCCCGATCCTCATAATACGGGCTGGTGCTGTGCCATCTTTGAGCAGTTGCCGGCACCTTCTTCCGTGTTTACCCGCCGCCCGTTGGGCAGGGGAGGGTCTCTGCATACGTCAGCGCGAATGACGGTGACGTCGCGCTTTCCCCTCCACCCTGCCGTCCTGAAACGGTGCTCGATCTGACCCTCTCCCTGAGCCGCATTCGAGGATCTGCCCGCCGGGCCCCTGCCTGTGGTTCGGCAAAGCCCGTTACAGCGGGGCGTACCCGGCATGCTTGAAAAGTACCCGCGCCGGCGGCATCTGATAACACGAGGCATGAGCGCGGGACATGCTCTGTTAGGTAATTCCTATGGATGCCATAAATGCTTTTGAATTTACCAATTGCCAAGAATTACGCATCCTGTCTCTGGCCTAAACGACTTAATGACCAACACCTAGGGAGTCTTAGACACATGGCACTTATCAACAGTGAGATCAAACCGTTCAACGCCACCGCATTCAAGCAGGGCGAATTCGTTGAGATCTCTGAAGCAGACGTAAAAGGCAAGTGGGCGATCTTCTTCTTCTACCCGGCCGACTTCACTTTCGTTTGCCCCACCGAGCTGGGCGACGTGGCTGACAAGTACGAAGAGCTGCAGAAGATGGGCGTGGAAGTGTTCTCTGTCTCCACCGACACCCACTTCACCCACAAAGCGTGGCACGACACGTCTGACACCATCGGCAAGATCAACTACTACATGGTTGGCGACCAGACCGGCACCATCACCAACAACTTTGAAGTGATGCGTGAAGGCCAGGGCCTGGCAGATCGTGCGACCTTCCTGGTCGATCCGGATGGCATCATCCAGGCCATGGAAATCACTGCCGAAGGTATCGGCCGTGACGCGGACGACCTGCTGCGCAAAGTGAAAGCGGCCCAGTACGTCCGTAACCATCCCGGCGAAGTGTGCCCGGCCAAATGGAAAGAAGGCGAAGCTACTCTGGCCCCGTCTCTCGACCTGGTCGGCAAGATCTAAACCGGCCTCACCCACTCCCTGATTTTCCTCCATGTATGGAGGCTCCTCTCCCCTGTCATGGGGGAGGGGCAGGGGGAGGGTTTGCCTTCATGTCACTGAATACTGAATCACGTTAAGGGAATACACATGCTCACGAATGAAATTTTGCAGGCTCTCAAGGGCTACGCCGCCAACATGCAGAAGAAAGTCACTTTCGTGCTGCAAAGCGGATCCCATGACAAGCGCGACGAACTGGCCAGCTTCCTTTCTGATATTGCCGGTGTCAGTGACAACCTGGCGTTTGAAGAACGCGATCTGGGTGACACACTGCGCAGCCCGATCAGTTTCCTGCTGGAAGCCGACGGTGAAGACACCGGTATCCGTTTCTCCGGTATTCCCGCAGGCCACGAATTCAATTCCCTGGTGCTGGCTTTTTTGCAGGCATCCGGGACCGATATCAAACTGGATGACAGCCTCCAGCGTATGGTGGCAGGCGCTAAAGGCGAGCTGAACTTTGAAGTGTTCATCAGTCTCAGCTGTCACAACTGCCCGGATGTGGTCCAGGCGTTGAACCAGTTTGCACTGCTTAATCCGAATATCACGGCAGAGATGATCGACGGCGGCCTGTATCAGGACGTGGTAAGCGAGCGTGATATTCAAGGTGTGCCCAGTGTCTACCTGAATGGCGAACTGTTCGCCAATGGCAAGGTGACCGCTGCCGAGCTGATCGACAAGCTCATGGCGCACGACCCTACCCTCGCCCAGGCGGGCGCGGGCGAAAAACTGCCGCTGCAGGACGTGACCGTCATTGGGGGTGGCCCGGCGGGTGTCGCCTCTGCGATTTACAGTGCCCGTAAAGGCCTGAAAGTGACCCTGATTGCCGACCGTATTGGCGGCCAGGTGAAAGACACCATGGACATCGAGAACCTGATCTCGGTGAAGAAGACTACCGGTCCGGAATTGTCTGGCGCCCTGCAAGCGCACATGAACGAATACGATGTCACCGTGAAAGAGCACCTGAAGGTGGCACGCGTTGAAAAAGGGGAAATCAAAAAGGTCGTGCTGTCTTCCGGTGAAGAGATCGACACCAAGACCCTTATCGTCGCCACCGGCGCCAAATGGCGCGAGCTGGGTGTGCCCGGCGAGAAAGAGAACGTGGGCAACGGCGTGGCCTACTGCCCGCACTGTGATGGGCCCTTCTTCAAAGGCAAGGATGTGGCGGTGATCGGTGGCGGTAACTCCGGTATCGAAGCGGCCCTGGATCTGGCCGGCATCGTGAAGTCGGTGACCGTGTTCGAATTCATGCCGGAGCTGAAGGCCGACAAGGTGCTGGTCGACAAGGCAGAAGAAAAAGCCAACGTCACCATTCACAAGAATGTGGCCACCCGTGAAATCAAGGCGACCAATGGCAAGGTCAGCGCTATCGAGTTTGTGGATCGCGCGACCGAAGAAGTGAAAGAGCTGCCATTGGAAGGTGTGTTCGTGCAGATCGGTCTGGTGCCCAACAGCGAGTTCCTGGGCGATGTGGTGGCCCGCACCCGCTTTGGTGAGATCGAGATCAACGAAAAATGCCAGACCTCCGAGGAAGGCATTTACGCTGCTGGCGACGTCACCACCGTGCCGTACAAGCAGATCGTGATCAGCATGGGTGAAGGCGCCAAGGCTTCGCTGGCCGCCTTTGAATACCTGATGACCCAGGGCGATCGACTCGAAGCCCTGTACGAGAAGAGCAAGGACGAGCAGAAGGAATCTGCCGTCGCCTGACCCGCAGGCGCTCACCCGCGGAACCCCCAAAAGCCACCGCATTGCGGTGGCTTTTGGGTTTATGTGCAGAGTCGTCAGTGCAGGCGTAGAGGTCTTCACCTTTCCTGTACAGGCTGTCTTCCATCATGCCCCGTAAAGGTGAATATCCGCAGGGGGCATGGGTGAAAATCGGTATCATTCTCGGCGATCAGCTCAGCCTGAGCTTGCCAACCCTTGCGCACCTGGATAAACAGCGGGACAGGCTGGTCATGGCCGAACTGGCCGATGAAGCCACTTATGTAAAGCATCACAAGCAGAAGATCGCCCTGATCTTCAGTGCCATGCGCCACTTCGCCACCGACCTGCAGCAGCAGGGCTGGCAGGTGGATTACTACCCGTACGGCGAGCACCGTCACCGCGACTTCGAGTCCTTGCTGGCCGACCATTATCGAGAGGCGCAAGGCATCGTGGTCACCCATTGTGGTGAGTACCGCTTGCAGCAACGCATCGATCAACAGTGGTCTGCGTCCTGCGGGGTAGAGGTGACTTGCCTCGATGACACACGTTTTCTGTGTGCCCCCGGTTTTTTCCCGCGCTGGGCGGCGGGCAAGAAACAGCTGCGCATGGAATTCTTTTACCGCGAAATGCGTCGCCATACTTCCCTGCTGATGGAAGGAAGCGAGCCGGTCGGCGGCAAGTGGAATTTCGACAGCAGCAACCGCCAACCCTACAAGGGCAAGACGCCACTGCCACCTGTCCTGACCTTTACACGCGATGCGATAGACGAGCAGGTGCTGGCGCTGGTGGCGGAGCATTTCGCCGATCACCCCGGTTCACTGCAGCATTTCCAGTGGGGCACCACTAGCCGGCAGGCGCAGCAGGCGCTGGCGCATTTTATCGAACACCGGTTGCCGTGCTTTGGCGACTACCAGGATGCCATGGTCACCGGCGAGGACACCCTGTTTCATAGCTTGCTGTCCCCTTACCTTAATCTTGGTCTGCTTGATCCCATGGCCGTCTGCCAGGCCGCAGAGCAGGCCTATTATGATGGCGATGCGCCACTCAATGCGGTGGAAGGGTTCATTCGCCAAATCCTTGGCTGGCGGGAATATGTGCGCGGAATCTACTGGCTGTTGATGCCGGATTACGCAAAGGAAAACCGGCTGGGTAATCACCGGCCTCTGCCGTCGTACTATTGGACCGGCGAGACCAAAATGCACTGCATGGCGGAGTGCTTTCGCAATACGCTTGAGCATGCCTACGCTCATCATATTCAGCGACTTATGGTCACCGGTAACTTCGCGTTGTTGTTGGGTGTGCTGCCCGATGCGATCTGCCAGTGGTATCTGGAGGTCTATGCCGATGCGTTTGACTGGGTGGAATTGCCCAACACCCTTGGCATGGTGATGCATGCCGATGGCGGCTACCTGGGGAGCAAGCCCTACGCCGCCTCGGGCAGTTACATCAATCGCATGTCGGATTATTGCAAGCACTGCCAGTACGATGTCAAAACCGCTAGCGAGTCAGACAGTTGTCCTTTTAATAGCCTGTACTGGCATTTTATTCACCGGCATCGTGGACAATTTTCCACTAACCACCGGATGAAAATGATTTACCGCAATCTTGATCGCATGGACAGCGACAAGGTGAATGCCATGCTGACGCGAGCGGAATCCTTGCTGGCCAACCCGGACCTGTTATGACCGCCAGGACCGCAAGTGCGAAATGGAAAGGTAACAAGGCCGCCTTGCCCAGCAAGATCTGCCCGGTCTGTCATCGCCCGTTCCAGTGGCGAAAAAAATGGGAAAAGCACTGGCACGAGGTGGTTTATTGCAGCCAACGGTGTCGTCGCGGGCGCGGCGCTCGCGTACACCGGCAGATTGAAACACCATGATCACGGTAGTGTGGTTTCGTCAGGACCTGCGCGTCCGGGGCATCCGCTTCAGCCG
>OBIY01000176.1_pt1 | contig 28396 bp, 25 predicted proteins | sample 1519841 | NCBI WGS metagenome assembly OBIY01 (sample SAMN03019774, study PRJEB22545) | beach sand metagenome | biome: beach; feature: sea beach; material: beach sand | place: USA: Municipal Pensacola Beach, FL | collected 2010-07-30 | depth 30-40 cm m
CCTGCCTGCATTCCGCATGAGTGGATGGTCGGCAGGTGGCGGAGGCGTAATCCACAGTTCCGCGTCAGGTAGCGCCGCCTTGAGCTTGCGTGCACCGGAGGCCGGGCTGACAGGATCAGCTTCATTATGGATGAGAAGCAGTTTTCGTCCGTCAAGCCGTTTGCCGATATCCAGGGCGCTCTCATCAGGCCAAATCCGGTGCACATATTGCATCGACCAGACAAGCTGGCGCGCAAGCGGCGCCGGAATGCCGCGTTCGCGAACCATGAAGTTGAAACTTGCCGCAACCGGCTCAAAAGCGCCGTCCACGGTTACGATCGCTGCGATCCTGCTATCATGGGCTGCGGTACGGATGACGACATCACCACCAAGTGACAATCCGATCACCCCGATCGGCAGATCCGGTTGTTTTGCCGCAACCCAGTCAAGCGCACCGCTCAGATCCCTTGGCAAATCGGCAATTACCAGTTCGCCATCCGGACTGGCATCGCTGTCCCCATGATTCCGCAGATCGAAGGACAAGACGGAATAGCCCGCACCGATCAACTGCCTGGCGAAGGCGACACCCCCAAAGCGGGGTATTTCCCGCTGTCCCCGAAAGCCATGGACAAGGATGATAACGCCACGCGCATTCTCCGCAGGCATCCACCAACCGGTCAGTTGAATGGGGTGTTGGGTGGAGGGGAAATGCACAGTCTCGTAAGTGATCTGCGCGCTTTCAGGAATCGGGTTGACCGCACGACGTGTTTCCGGAAAGCCGAAAAACTTTGGGGCAATGAGTATGAAGCCCGCATAGAAAAACGCGATCAAGACGATACTGACCAGTAACTTGCGCATCCTGCCACCTGCCAGGGGTTTTCCTCAGCCGCCATTATGAACCGGGAAAAGTCCGGCAGGCAAAGAAAAAGGGCCCCGTCAGGGGCCCTTCAAGCTTGATTATTTGGCGCAAACAAGTGCGCGCAAATCAGGCCTTTTGCAGGATGTGCACCGCGCAGACCGAGCCCGCGCCCATCATGTGCACCAGCGCGTTCTGTGCGCCTTCAACCTGGATCTTGCCCTGTTCGCCACGCAATTGCTTTGTGGCATCCCAGACCTGGGCAAGACCGGTCGGGCCGCCCGGGTGACCGCGCGCGATCAGCCCGCCATCGGTCGAGAACGGAATCCGGCCGCCAATCTGGGTTTCCCCGTCATGCAGCAGCTTGTCGCCTTCGCCCGGTCCGCAGATGCCAAGCAGCTCGTAATACATCAGCTCTTCGATCGGGAAGGCGTCATGCACATGCACAAGGCTCAGATCATCAGGGCCGATGCCGGCTTCTTCATAGGCAAGTTTCGCCGTCCGCTCGGTCGAATAGGCCGGGCCGACAACCGCGCCCATGAAGATATGACCGTCTGTATAGACTTCGGAGCAGAGCTGCGAGGCGGTGACTTTCACCATCGGCCGCCCGTTGGCGTGCTTCTTCGCCCATTCCTCGGTTGCGACGATGGCGCAAGCTGCACCCGCACCGCTGGCACAGGCCATCATCGCGGTATGCGGATAGGCCACCATGTCTGCCGCGAGCACTTCTTCAGCCGTGACCTCGTGATCGGCGCGGCGCTGGGCCATCGGGTTGTGACGCCCATGGTTCCAGTTCTTGGCGGCGATCTTCGCATAGGTTTCGACCGTCGTGCCTGCTTCGTGCATGCGGCGCACGGCCCACATGGCAAAGAAGCCCGCCGGCAGCAGGGTGTTTTCAAAAGACGGCACCCGCTTGTCGACACCAGGTGCAGGCTTCCGCCGGGCCATGCCCATCCGTGCCATATCGTCAAAGCCAAGCGCCATGGCAACATCGGACGCACCGCCCGATACGGCCCAGACCGCTTCGCGAAATGCAGACGAGCCGGTCGCTGAGGCATTCTCGACATGCACGACGGGGATGCCGGTCAGGCCAAGATCCTTGGCGTAGCCCGTGCCTTCCATCATGCCGCCGCCGATATAGCCGTTATACAGATAACCGACATCGCGGAAATCGATGCCCGCATCCTTCAGCGCTTCGACGCCTGCGGTGAAATACATGTCGCGGATCGGCACATATTCCTTGGTGAAACGGTGCATGCCAACACCGATGACATAAACGTCGCGGTTCATGGTTAACCCTCCTTCACCGGAACAAACTTAAAGCCGCAATATTGCGTGCCGTCTTCGGCGGTATACATCGGAACGGCCTCAAGCCGCATCTTCATGCCGATCTTCAAATCCTCCTGCTCGCCGTCGATCACAGACTGGATGCGCACGCCTTCGGGCAGGTCGATCTGGCCCACGCCATAGCCGCCACCCGCGTCAACCTTGCGGCTGCCCATCTTGGGCATGCGGATAAACGACCAGGAATAAAGCTCGCCGACGGGCGAAAGCTCGACCGTTTCGACGTCTTTTTCCGTGATCGGGCAACGTTTGCGGATCGGAAAATAATGCTTGTCCGCCGCTTTGCTATAGGATCCGAGCAGCCGGCACGGTTCGTCCGGATTCTCAGGGATGACCATATAGCCCTCTTCCAGGGGCACTCGTTTTGTCATCGTTCCCTTCTCGCTATATTGTTATGAGATATTCTGCCCTTGGTGATCGCGTCTGGGGCGGGGATTGTCAAGCCGGATTGCAAGTCTCACGCTAAATCCCCGCCATGACAAGACAACTGGCCAGAAGCATGTGCGTGGGCGTGCGAAGGCTAGTCAGCACATTTTTCTGCCGCTAGGATGCATGCCGCAGGCATTGGACGAATGTCATTATCAATAAATCAGCCGGGCTTACCGCAACTGGTTACTGTGTGATCGGGCATGGGTAACGGAAGGCTGAACAATACAGGCAGGGGGAAACCATGCGATTAAGTGCGCCGCGTATTACACCGCTTCCCGAAGGCGAGTGGACCGACGAGCAAAAAAAGATGACTGCGCCCACCAAGGAGCGCTTCGGTATGGTCTTCAATGTGTTGAAGACCTTGATGCGGCATATGGATTTGCTGCGGTCCTGGAACGGGTTCGCAAACCATATCATGGGGACCTCCTCGCTTGACCCCAAACATCGCGAGATGTTGATCATGCGGGTCGGCTGGCTGACCCAGTCGGAATATGAATGGGGTCAGCATGTGCTGATGAGCAAGCCCGCGGGCCTGACCCATGATGATCATTTGCGCATCAAGGAGGGGCCAAAGGCTGAAGGTTGGAGCGAACTTGAAGCGACTTTGCTGCAGGCTGCCGACGAATTGCTTGACGATGCGATTATCGAGAATGCGACCTGGGATACCCTGTCCAAACATCTCAGCACCGAACAGCTGATGGATGTGGTGTTTACCGTCGGCCAGTATAATATGCTGGCCATGGGGCTGAACACGCTGGGTGTCCAGCGCGAAGAAGGCGTGCCGGGTTTTCCTGACTGACATGCCGCACCGCCCATTTCCGGGGCGGCATATGAATAGGGGCGCCATCAACCGGTTTGATGGCGCCTTCTGTTTTTGCGCAATGCACGGCGGAAAAGTGTCGGCGCAGTTGCAACCGGGCTGACAGGCAGATAACAGGTGCAGGGTGACGAGCGATAACAAACCATTGGGGCCGGGGGATCACCTCTATCTGATCGATGGGTCAGGCTATATTTTCCGCGCCTATCACGCCTTGCCGCCGCTTACCCGCAAGCGCGACGGGATGCCGGTCGGTGCGGTCAGCGGCTTTTGCAATATGCTCTACAAGCTGCTGGAGGATACCAAGGCCGGCGAAACCGTGACCCATATCGCGGTGATTTTCGATAGCGCGCGCAAGACTTTCCGCAACGATATTTACCCTGACTACAAGGCCAATCGTGACGAACCGCCCGAGGATCTGAAGCCACAATTCGGGCTTATCAGGGATGCGGTGCGGGCGTTCAACGTGCCAGCGATCGAGATGGAAGGGTTCGAGGCTGACGATCTGATCGCGACCTATGCGCGGCAGGCGCAGGCCTGCGGTGCACAGGTAACCATCGTTTCGTCGGACAAGGATCTGATGCAGCTCGTGGGCGAGGGTGTCGATATGCTCGACACCATGAAAAGCGTTCATATCGGCCCCGAACAGGTGGTCGACAAATTCGGAGTCGGTCCCGAAAAAGTTGTCGATGTGCAGGCACTCGCCGGCGATTCCACCGATAATGTGCCCGGTGTGCCGGGCATCGGCGTCAAGACTGCGGCGCTTCTGATCAATGAATATGGCGATCTTGATACGCTGCTTGCGCGGGCGGAGGAGATCAAGCAGAAGAAGCGGCGCGAAAACCTGATCGAATTTGCCGAACAGGCCCGGATCAGCCGTGAGCTTGTCAGATTGCGCGATGATGTGGCGACGACAATTGCGCTGGAAGGGATGACCGTTGGCCACCCGGACCCCGATACGCTGCTGCGCTTTCTTGTGGATATGGAATTCAATACCCTGACCCGCCGGATCGCGGCGGAGTTGGGAGTGACGCCGCCCGCGCCGGATGATCCGGGTGATGAAAAAATCATTGCGCCCGAACGGGCCGCGCGGGGGATACCAGGTGCGGTTGATCCCGATCTTGATGCGCCCGTTGACCCGGAAGTTTATGAAACGGTCACCGATGAAGCCGCGCTCGCGCGCTGGATTGCCGTCGCGTTCAAGGCGGGAAGAGTTGCGGTCGATACCGAGACCAATTCGCTGAATGCAATGCAGGCGAAACTTGTTGGCATTTCCTTGTCAACGGCGCCGGGCAAAGCCTGTTACATCCCGCTTGCGCATTGCGGCAGCGATGCGGAGGGCGGGCTTGCACTGTCGGACAATGCGCCCGAGCAGATCGCATTCAATACAGCGCTCACAGCGCTCAAGCCGATGCTTGAGGACCCGTCTGTCCTGAAGGTCGGGCAGAATCTCAAATATGATCTGCTGGTATTGGCGCGGCATGACATCACCGTTGCGCCAATCGATGACACGATGCTGATTTCCTATGCGCTTGATGCGGGAATGCACGGGCATGGCATGGATGAATTGTCTGAAATCCATCTTGGTCACAAGCCGATCCCCTTCAAGGATGTGGTCGGCAGCGGCAAGTCGCAGAAGACGTTTGACCAGATCCCGCTTGATGCCGCAACCCGATATGCCGCGGAAGATGCCGATGTAACAGGGCGGCTGCATGGGCTTCTCAAGCCCAGGCTCGTCGCGGAAAGGATGACCACTGTTTACGAGACGATGGAACGCCCGCTTGTCCCCGTTCTGACAGAGATGGAGCGCGCCGGCGTGAAAGTCGACAGCGGCTTGCTGCAGCGTCTCTCAAGCGATTTTGCGCAACGTATGGCGCAATATGAAGACGAAATTTATGACCTGGCGGGAGAGAAATTCAATATCGGGTCGCCCAAGCAGCTTGGCGAAATTATGTTTGGCAAGCTCGGGCTTGAAGGGGGCAAGAAAACCAAGTCGGGTGGTTATTCCACAGGCGTCGACGTGTTGGAGACACTGGCGGCACAAGGCCATGATTTGCCCGCCAGGGTGATTGACTGGCGGCAATTGTCAAAGCTTAAAGGGACGTATACGGAGGCATTGCAACAGCATATCAATCCCGATACCGGCCGGGTACATACCTCCTATTCCCTGGCCGCCACCTCGACCGGGCGGCTGTCGTCCAACGAGCCGAATTTACAGAATATTCCGATCCGGACAGAAGAAGGCCGCAAGATCCGCGAAGCTTTCATCGCCGAACCGGGTAATGTGCTGATCAGCGCCGATTACAGCCAGATCGAGCTGCGGATCCTGGCGGAAATCGCCGATATCGCGACGCTGAAGCAGGCCTTTGCGGAAGGCCATGACATTCACGCCATGACCGCGAGCCAGATGTTCGGGGTGCCGATCGAAGGGATGGACCCGATGATCCGGCGGCGCGCCAAGGCGATTAATTTTGGCATCATCTATGGAATTTCCGCATTCGGACTATCCAATCAGCTACGCATCCCGCAATCGGAAGCGAGAAGCTATATCGATGCCTATTTCGAGCGGTTTCCCGGTATTCGCGCTTATATGGAAAACACCAAGGCGTTCTGCCGTGAACATGGCTTTGTCCAGACGCTGTTCGGTCGCAAAATTCACCTGCCCAATATCAATCAGAAGAACGGCCCGATGCGCGCTTTCACTGAACGCGCCGCAATCAACGCACCTATCCAGGGGGCGGCGGCCGACATTATTCGCCGTGCGATGATCCGTATCCCGCCGGCATTGGCCAGGGCGGGGCTTAGTGCGCGCATGCTGTTGCAGGGGCAGGACGAGCTTGTGTTCGAAGCACCCGAAGCGGAGGCCGAAGCGGTTAAGCAGCTTGTGTCGCAGGTAATGGAACAGGCCTGCGCGCCCGCACGGGACTTGTCAGTGCAACTGACGGTTGATGCGAATGCCGGCCTGAACTGGGAACAGGCGCATTAGCGCGCCCTTCTATGCGGCCACTGATTGACCCAGCACTGTATGCGGATCAATACCTGCCTGTTGCAGCAAGATACTGAGTTCTTTTTTGCGGCTTTCAGCCTGATTACCATTACCGCCCAGATATTCGGTCAGTACACCGGGTTCGCGTAAGTAGGACAGGGCCTGCCGCTGCGCAGTTTCGCGGGCTTTGCCCCGGGTCAGCATGTCGGAGGCCGCAAGTTTCAGCAGTGCCAATGCCTTGTCATGGGCGTTTGGCTGGCTTCGGATCATCTTCTCCAGCAGGTCGTGGGACGTCATGATGCTGGTGCAAAGATAATCGAACCGTTCCGTCGCCTCGCGTTTTGCCGCGCCGTCTATTTCAGATTGCAGGACTTTTTCCTGAAGCGCTGTCAATTGCCGCAAACGTTCAGACACAGGTGTGGCATCGGATGTGAAATAGCTATTCAATGCGTGTTCGGTGACCATGCCTGTCAGGATTTTTGCAAGCTGCCGCCGATTGGCATTACCCACCAGATGCTCTGACAGCATGATGAGTTTGCCGACACGTTGCGCGGGATTTTCGGCGCCAGCCAGAATTTGCTCCAGCGTTTCTGGGACCAGAAAACGTTTAGTGCGCTCGCGGAATGCGTCAAGCACTTGTTCCTGCGGCAGAAAGTTATTCGATGCGAGTGTAATTTGTGCACCGATTTTTTTCGTCACGACGAGCTCGTCTTCGATGGAGTTCGGCGCCAGCCGCTGATTGCTTTCCAGTTCCGTCAGAATTCGCCCGGCAATCGCCATTTTCGACTGCGGCAAGCGGTCGGTCGCCAGATAACGGTTCAGGGCCAAGACCCCCGCGCCGAGGTTATTGCCATCAGCGAGTTGACCCGAGAATAACCGGACCAGCAGGGTTATCGCGTCACCCAGACTTTCCTGTTGCCCGAGGATATCTTTTACCGCAGACGAGGCGGACATGATTTCGGCGACAAAGCCGTCAATGCTGGTTAAAGCCTGTCGCTTTGCGGTTTCGCTTGCGGGTAATTCGGTGATCCATTGCAGGACCGTGGACAATTTCCGGTCCCAGCTTTCACATTGCTCAAGTTCGTGTGCAATCGCGGCATTGAGTAAATATTCTGAACGCGGATGCCCGTCGAGCTTTTCCGTCAGAGCGGTAAAATCGTTCTCATCGAATGTGGGCAGCTTGTTCTTGCCATGATCAACAAACACAATTTTCATTGCGTCCGAGATCAGCTTGTGAAGGGTCTTGACCCGTTCTGCCACGGATCCTTCGCCGGCCTGGGACTGCGCGATGGCGACCTTCTGGACCGCTGCCTGCAAGACGGTGCCTGTGCTTTCAAGGCGTTCGAGATGGCCTGGATGGTGCAGCAGTTCAAGCGGCGTGATACGCCAGCGCGCCAGGCTGTCGCGCAGCAGCCGCGCAATCGTCTGCCGCGATTCGAAGGAATAAAGATCGCCGGGCTGAAAGCAGGGCAGCGCTTCAACCAGGTCGACTTTCCCCGCATTCGGATCGCGTGACCAGTTATTCGTCATACCCTCCCGGAAAATACATACGGACAGGTAATTTCCTTCGTTGGGCTGGTGCGTCTCTTTTGTTACCTGTACGGCAACGCCGCCGCCCGATAATTCCCGCGCATGCCGGATCGCTGCATCGCGCGATTGCATGACGCCGGCCATCTTCCATTTGCCTTTGGCGGGCTTGATATGAATTTCGTAATGTATTTTCCCTGTCGCCATCGGCTTTTCCTTACGCAAACCGTTCTGTGGTCAATTTGACGCTCATGCCGCCCCGCCTCGCATATGCAGGTTTGATACAGAAAGATTAGATGGCTGTAAGTTAAGTTATGGTGAACCGCAGCGATTTCATTTGCTGTGAATGAGCTGTTATCGTGCAAACTATAGCAAGAACTTTCCAAGCAAATACTGGCAAGCTGGGAGCAGGATCCAATGATGCGATGGATAAGCGGTTTCATGCTGGCGTTACTGTTATCAATGAGTGCGGTCGTGATGTCGGAAGCCGGGATTCTGCCTGAACGCTTTTCGATCAATGCGCCGATCATGAATTCCCTGTTCGGATGGGATGCGGACGCACCAGCCGAAAGCGAACTGGAAACCCGGCTGCAGGTACCTGACGGGTTCACACTCAACCGCTATGCGGTCGGTGTCAGCAATGCGCGGGAGTTGCTGGCAACGCCCGCGGGTGACCTGCTAGTCAGTGCACCGCGTCGCAATCGGATCATGCTGCTGTCGGCGGATAAAGACGGCGATGGCCGCGCCGATGGTAAGCGTGTGTTGATTGACGGGCTTGACGGGCCGCATGGTATCGACCTGCATGAGGGGTATCTTTATATCGCCGAACGCAGCGCCGTTGGCCGGATCGCTTTCGATGCCGCGTCGGGGGAGGTGTCGGGTGACTACCGGCATATCGTGACCGGCCTGCCTGACGGTGGCAATCACTGGACGCGCACGGTGCGGGTCGGACCTGACGACAGGCTTTATGTCAGTGTCGGATCAAGCTGCAATGTCTGCATCGAGGATGATCCGCGCCGCGCCGCCATCCTGCGCTACACCCTTGATGGCGGGGAGGGAGAGATCTTTGCACGCGGCCTGCGTAATTCCGTCGGCATGGACTGGCGTCCCGCCGACGGGGCGCTTTATGCGGTCGATAACGGGCGCGATCTGCTTGGCGATGATTTCCCGCCTGAGGAGATGAACAAGGTCGTGGCCGGCGGTCATTATGGCTGGCCCTTCTTTCACGGGGATAATGTGCCCGATCCCGAATTCGGTACGCATCCGCAGGTCGCAAAAATCCGCGACACGCTGCGCGGGCAGGCGTACGGCTTTACGGCGCATATGGCGCCGCTTGGCATTACCTTCATGCGTAATCCGGATGCACCGGGCGGGCTTGCCGGTGCAGCGCTTGTCGCGTTCCACGGCTCCTGGAACCGCTCGCGCAAAAGTGGCTACAAGGTCATGTCAGTTCATTGGGGGGCTGATGGTACGATCAGCACGCGCGACTTTCTGTGGGGGTTTGAGAAAGACGAAGATGTCATCGGCCGTCCGGTCAGTGTGGCAGAAGGCGTTGATGGCGCGATCTATGTGTCAGACGATTATACCGGCACGATCTATCGTGTGGTCCGGGGCGGAGAAGGCAAACAAGTCATGCGCCCTGCCGCTGCCCCCCCTGCGGCAGCCGGGATGGCGATGCGCGATCCGCTTGCCGGTCTGAGTGACGCGGAAAGGATGCAACTGACACAGCGTGGCGGTGAAATTTACGCGGCTATGGGATGCGTCAACTGCCACGGCCCGCAAGGGGAGGGGCGGACGGCACCTGCACTGGCCGGGCTTGCGCAGCGTTACGGGATCGCGGACCTTGTCGCCCTGTTTGAAAAGCCGCCCGCTAATATGCCGCCCGCCCGGTTGAACGGGGATGAAGCGCGTGCGCTTGCTGTCCGTCTTCTGGATGTGAACGGGTGAGGCGGGAATGTCATTATTGATGACGATCCGCCGGTAAATGACTATCAAAGGGCAGCGGATTTATGGCAATTTGGCGACGAACCGCAGCATCGAATGCGGAATAAGGGTCAGGGAGGGGAAAATATGCGCTTGACGAAACCACGGGTACAGCCGCTCGACGATGCCGATCTGTCGGCCGAGCAGAAGGAAATTCTCGAACCGCTGGGTCGGGGCGGACGGGTGTTCAACATTTTCCGGACGATGATCCATCACCCGGTATTGTTCAAGAACTGGCTTGGCTTTGCCAACTATGTGCTTGGCCGCCGCAGCACGCTTGGCGCGCGGGAGCGCGAACTGGCGATCCTGCGTATCGGCTGGCTGTGCCAGGCGGAATATGAGTGGGGACAGCATGTCATTATCGGCAAGCAATCCGGTTTGACAGATGCCGATATCGACCTTATCGCAAAAGGGCCCGACGCTGACGGCTGGGATCCATTCGATGCGTTGATCTGCCGCGCGGTGGATGAATTGCATAACGACAAGATGATCAGCGATGCGACCTGGAAGGGCCTGTCGGCACGCTATAGCGAACAGCAGATGCTCGATCTCGTATTTGCGGTCGGGCAGTACAATCTTGTCTCCATGGCGCTCAACACATTCGGTGTGCAGCTTGATCCCGGGATCGAAGGCTTCAAAAAGTGAACGATACGCAGTTCGGCTTTAGCGCGGCGGACTGGTCTGCGGCGGCCGCAACCTATGCGGAAATCGGTGATCGGGCGGCGCGCGTCACCACCCCATGCGGTGAAGGCAAGATGGTGTGGCGGATCTGGGGACAGGGCGAACCGCTTGTGCTCGTGCATGGGGGGGCGGGAAGCTGGTCCCACTGGATCCGCAATATTCCGGCCTTTGAGGGCGACAGGATGGTGATCGCGCCTGATTTGCCCGGACTGGGCGAGTCCGCTATGCCGCCTGTGCCTTATTCGCCTGAAAGTATCGCTGAGATCGTGGCGGACGGCATCACCGAACTGCTGCCGGACGGCGTATGCTTCGATATGGCGGGCTTTTCCTTTGGCGGCATGATCAGCTCGATCGTTGCGGGCATACTGGGCGAGCGGGTGCGCACCGAAACCATCATGGGCGGAAGCGGGCTTGGCGGGAAATTCGGCAATCTCAAACCGACCGTGAAGCTGCCTTTGAGTGGCACGGAAGAGGAGATGTATGCGGCGCATCGGCATAATCTGCTCGCCTTCATGATCGAAGATCCGGCAAAGCTCGACGCGCTTGCGCTTTATACCCAGGGGCAGAATGCGCCGCGCACCCGGATCCGCAGCCCCGAACATGCGACGAGTGAAAAGGCGCTTGTCGCCCTGCGCAAGGCGACGGCCCGGCTGAACAGTATCTGGGGCGAATTCGACATTATCAGACCCTATTTCGATCACAGGCGGGATCTGCTGGCGGCGATCTGTCCCGACGCTGAATTCCACGTCATTGCCGGTGCCGGGCACTGGGTGCAGTATGAGGCGGCGGATGAGGTAAACCGGTTACTGCGCCGCTTCATTGCGTAGGGCGGGACCGGATTGCTGAAAGCTGCTTTCGGGGTTAGCGAAATTTTCGACCCTGCCACCATTTGAACAGTTGCGGCATATCCCGGCTGACCTTGAGCGGGAAATCGGGGCGGCGCTTTTTCAGGAATGCGGTTACCCCTTCGCGCGCATCGGCGGAGCGGCGTGCGAAGGCGATAGCCTGGCATTCAAGCTGATGCGCGTTCATCGGGTGGTCCGCGCCCAGATTTTTCCACATCATCTGCCGGGTCAGGGCGACCGATACCGGCGCCGCGTTTTCCGCAATCTCGGTGGCGATGGCACGGGCGGCGGGCAGTAGCTCATCCTGCGGGTAAACCGCGCGGACAAGTCCCGCATCAAGTGCCTCATCTGCCTTTACCATGCGGCCCGAGTAACACCATTCCAGCGCGCGGGAGATCCCCACAATACGCGGCAGAAACCAGCTTGAAGCCCCCTCAGGCACAATACCGCGCCGTGCGAAGACAAAGCCGAAACGCGCCTGTTCGCTGGCCAGCCTGATATCCATGGCAAGCTGCATGGTTGCGCCGACCCCGACCCCGGGGCCGTTTGCAGCGGCGATCAGCGGCTTGACACATTCAAACAGCCGCAGGGTCAGCATGCCGCCACGGTCGCGCGTGGCCCAGTCGCGCCAGTCGATGCCGCGCCCGTCGATCCGGCCGCCATTACCCGAATAGGCATCGGGAATGAAGCACGTCTCGTCATCGGTGCCGCCAAGGGCCGCCCCGGCGCAGAACGCGCGACCTGCGCCGGTCACGATAATCGCCCGTATCTCGTCATCAGCCTCAGCCAGATCGAGCGCCGTCATGAACTCGCGATAGAGCGTGTTTGTCATCGCGTTCAGCGCATCAGGGCGGTTGAAAGTGATGGTCAGGATATGATCCTCGACCGAATAGAGGATTTCGCGAAACTCCGGCATATGGCCAGCCCCCGTTTTGTTGGGTGTTTTTGCGTCAGCATAGCCTATTTCAAGCGCCTTAGGGTCGCGCTTTTGCGCAAAAAGGGCTATGCATAGCCGCAATATGCCCCGCCATACGGGGCCCGCGTTCAGCAGGGAGCAACAAAGACAATGTATCCAGGCACATATGCCGCAAAAAACCCGGACAAGCCCGCCTTTATCATGGCCGAAAGCGGCGAGACGGTCACTTATGGGGAGCTTAACGCCCGATCCAATCAGGGCGCGCATCTGTTTCGCGAACTTGGCCTCAAGCCCGGCGACAGTATTGCGATCTTCATGGAAAACACACCGCGCTATCTGGAAATCTGCTGGGCGGCGCAGCGTTCGGGACTTTACTACACCTGCATCAGTTCACGTCTGACGGCAAGCGAAGCCGATTACATCATCGGCGATTGCGAGGCGAAGATTGTTCTTGTCTCGAAAGGCAAGGCCGATGTGGCCGAGGAACTGCTGGCACTGATGCCGAATGTAAAGCAGCGTTTCATGGTCGATGGCACGATCGCGGGATATGCCTCCTATGAAGATGCGATCGCCGACAAGCCGACCGACAATATCGCCGACGAGGTGAACGGGGCGGACATGCTTTATTCTTCGGGCACAACAGGGCGGCCCAAGGGAATCCGCGTGGCGCTTGACGGTTCGCCGCCTGATGCGACCTCGAACCTGCTGATGCTTGTTCAGGCACTGTACGGTTTTAATGAGGAGATGATCTATCTCTCGCCCGCGCCGCTCTATCACTCCGCGCCGCTGCGCTACAATATGGCTGTGCTGCGCGCGGGCGGTACGTCGGTCATCATGGAACATTTCGATGCCGAGCGGGCGCTCGAATTCATTGAAAAATACAAGGCGACCCATAGCCAGTGGGTGCCCACCATGTTCGTGCGCATGCTGAAGCTGCCAAAAGAGGTGCGGGAGAAATATGACGTGTCCTCCCTCAAGGTTGCGATCCATGCGGCCGCGCCCTGTCCGGTCAAGGTAAAGGAAGAGATGATCGAATGGTGGGGCAAGGTTATCTATGAATATTACGCGGGGACCGAGGGGAACGGTTTCTGCGCGATCAATTCCGAGGAATGGCTCACCCATCGCGGTTCGGTCGGCAAGCCGTTGCTCGGGGAGCTTCATATCCTCGATGAGGATGGCCAAGAGCTGCCAGCCGGTGAGGCCGGCACGATCTTTTTCGCCGGTGGCGGTGAATTCGAATATCACAATGACCCCAAGAAGACAGAAGAATCGCGCAATGCGAAAGGCTGGTCGACCCTTGGCGATGTCGGTTATGTCGATGAGGAAGGTTATCTCTACCTGACAGACCGCAAGGCCTTCATGATCATTTCAGGCGGCGTCAATATTTACCCTCAGGAAACAGAAGACACCCTGATCACCCACCCGAAGGTGGCGGATGTCGCTGTCTTCGGCGTCCCGAACGAGGATTTCGGGGAGGAGGTGAAGGCCGTCGTCCAGCCCGCCAATATGGATGAGGCAGGGCCCGCCCTTGAAGAAGAGCTGATCGCCTTCTGCCGTGAGCATCTTGCGCATCTGAAATGCCCGCGCAGCATTGACTTCGAGCCGGAGCTGCCGCGCCATCCAACAGGAAAGCTCTATAAGCGGCTGCTGCGCGACCGTTATTGGGGCAATAAGGATTCCAAAATCGTTTAGTCGGGAGAAATCATATGTTGTCAGTTGCTTATCAGGATCTGCCTGGATTGGCGGGGAAGGAAATCGGCGTGTCCGAGTGGATTACGCTTGATCAGGACCGGGTCAATCTGTTCGCCGACGCCACCGAAGATCATCAGTGGATCCATGTGGATGTGGAGCGTGCCAAACGTGAGATGGATACCGGCGGCACGATCGTGCATGGCTATCTCACTTTGTCGCTTATTCCGAAGATCATGTACGAACTGGTCGAGGTGACCGAAACCAGCCAGCTTATCAATTACGGCGCAAACAAGGTGCGGTTCACCAATATGGTGCCGACCGGTTCGCAGGTGCGGGGCCGTATCAAGGTTGCAGATATCGAACAAAAGGGACCTGGCACCTCGATGACCTATGAGGTGACGATCGAGATTGATGGTCAGGACCGCCCCGCCTGCATCGCCGAAGTGATCATGATGGCGTTCCCCGCAGAAGGCTGAACGCGGGCGTTTTCGTTGCTGTCTGGATGCCGGGGGACTCGTTCCCCGGCTTTTTTATTGCTATATAGGCGGGTGAGGACACGCAGATAGGAACACAAGATGGCAAACCCGAAAAACAAGACCGATGCACCGAAAGTGTCAAAAAGCGAAGCGGAATGGCGTGAGCAATTGACGCCGCTGCAATATGAGGTGACCCGCAAGCATGGCACCGAACGCCCCTTCAGCGATAATGGCCATGATTGCAAGGATACGGGCGTCTATCATTGTGTGTGCTGCGATGCGCCGTTATATGCATCCGATACGAAATATGATTCAGGTACCGGCTGGCCGAGCTTTTTCGCGCCGATCAGCGAGGAAGCTGTTGCCTACCGCGATGATCGCAGCCTGTTCCGCCGCCGTACGGAGGTGATTTGCGGCACCTGCCATGCCCATCTCGGGCATGTGTTCGAGGACGGGCCAAAGCCAACCGGCCTGCGCTATTGCATGAATGGCGCGGCGATGAATTTGCATAAGAACGAGGGCGGCGAGGACTGATCTGCCGCCATGGCGTGCGGCGTAATGGCGTTATTGCGCCAGATAGCCGCCATCGATCACAAGCTCGGTTCCGGTGATGAATGATGAATCATCGGAAGCGAGGAACAATACGCCGTTTGCGATATCCCCGGGCCGGCCGAGCCGGCCAATCGGCGTCGCCTTGATCATGTCCTGACGTGCGGCTTCTTTTGCCTCATCGCCGCTGCTGCGAGCGATTGCACGCATCGCGCTTTGCAGCCCTTCTGTTTCAATGTAGCCCGGATGGACCGAGTTTACGCGGATGTTGAAGCCAAGCTTGGCGCATTCAAGCGCTGCGGCTTTGGTTCCGATCCGGACGCCGCCTTTCGATGCGCAATAGGCCGTTGAACCGACATCGCCGATAAATCCCATGATTGAGGAGATGTTGATGATCGATCCACCCCCTTCCCAAAGATGCGCGCGTTCACGCAATTCCGGGATGGCGTGTTTCATACCGAGGAACACACCTTCCATATTGATCGACATAAGATGCCGCCAATCCTCAAGTGCCATTTTGTCGATCCGGCCGCCCGTGCCGATCCCGGCATTGTTCACAAGCACATCAATCCCGCCGAAATGCGATTTGGCCAGTGCCACGATGCGGCTCCAGTCATCTTCGCTTGCCGCGTCATGGGGCGCGAATATCGCCTCACCCCCTGCCGCAATGATTGCTTGCGCCGTTTCTTCCCCAAGTTCCGCACGCTGATCGGTCAGGACGATCCTTGCCCCGGCTTCTGCCAGCCGGTGTGCCGATGCAGCGCCGAGGCCGCGCGCGCCGCCTGTGACGATTGCAATCTTTCCATCGACCCTGTTCATCTTTGACCCCTCCTTATTTCGATTTGCTGATCAGGCAATGATCCCGCGTGCGCGCATCGCCGCGCATTGTTCGGCGCTGATACCGAGTTCGGCAAGTACCGCATCGGTATCGCCCCCGAGCTGGGGTGCGTGTCGCCGGATATCTGCGGGGGTCCGGGAAAAGCGGATGGGCGGTGCGGGATAGCGTAACTTGCCCGCCTGCGGATGCTCCGCCTCGATAATCGCATTATTGTGCCTGATCTGCGGATCGTCCGCGATGTCGGTGCGCAAATTGATTTTTGCGCCGGCAACCTGCTCCTTTGTGAAGCGCGCCAGGATATCGGCGGTGCTGTAATTTGCGATCCTCGCATTGGCGATGGCGTTGAGTTCGGGCATGTTGGGCACCCGTGATGCCAGCTTCTCAAACCGCGGATCGGTACTCAGCTCAGCCATGTCGAGTGCGCGGCACAATCCCTGATATTCATCGTCGCTCGTGACATACCAGGTGATAAAGCCGTCCGCAGTTGCCGTGACATTGGCGGTATCGCCGAGATCGGGCACCTTCGGCACGTCATCACCAAGGTAGGTGTGGTTTGACATGGCGTCGGGCCACAGGAAGGCAAGCCCCGCATCCACCATCGTGATGCTGACATGCTGTCCACCTGCGCCTTTTTCGCGCGCGAACAGGGCGGCAAGCGCACCCTGAACCACGGTCATGGATGTCACCTTGTCGCACACGATGTTGCGCACCGGCGCGGGCTGTCTGGTCTGCGGGTCGGTTTGAACCCCCATAAATCCGGTCACCGCCTGAATGACATGATCATAGACCCGGTCAGCCGCATAGGGGCCGGTATCGCCAAAGCCGCTGATCGAGATGTAGATGATATCCGGGTTGACTGCCTGGCAGGCCGTGTAACCGACGCCCAGCCGGTCGACGACGCCGGGGCGGAAATTCTGAAGCACAAGGTCGGCATCCTTCACAAGCTGAAGGAAAAGTTCGACCCCGTCTTTCGACTGAAGGTCAAGCGCGACGGCCCGCTTGTTCCGATTCATGACGGCAAAACCTGACGAGATGCCACCGCGCACCGCCCCGAACCTGCGCGCGACATCGCCACCGCCGGGCTGCTCCACCTTGATGACATCGGCCCCGAGATCGCCAAGCATCGCTGTCGCAAATGGTCCGGAAACAACGGCCGTCAGATCAACGATTTTAACCCCATCCAAAGGTCCGGGCATGGCAGATCCTCCCCACATTCTGGCCAGCATGTAATGCCAGCTTGTTATTATTGTGGGTAATCCTGCCAGAAAGCGGGGTGAGGCCCCAAGAAAAAACCGTGCGGGGGTAGATCAGGCAGGCCGGATCAGTAGATGCCGTTTCTTGCCCGCGCTGAGTTTGATGACACCGTCGGCCGATATATCCGCCATGCTGATTGCGGCGGTGTCTTGCTCGATCACCTGATCATTGAGCCGTGCGCCGCGGTTTTTGATCAGCCGTCGTGCCTCACCGCCCGAAGCGCACAACCCGGCGCGCCGGAACAGTTCGAAGGCCGCGATACCTTCTGAAAGCTCTGCCTGCGGAATATCGATTGTCGGTAGACCGGCCGCACTTGCGCCTTCCTCGAACGTTCGGCGCGCGGTCTCGGCGGCGGCATCCGCTGCATCGCGGCCATGCAGCAATGCGGTCGCCTCGGTCGCGAGGATTTTCTTTGCCTCGTTCAGTTCCTGCCCGTCAAGCCGCTCAAGCCGCGCAATGTCATCAAGCGGCATCTCGGTGAACAGGCGCAGGAAGCGGCCGACATCGGCATCTTCGGTGTTGCGCCAATATTGCCAGTAATCATATGGCGACAGCATATCCTCGTTCAGCCAGACCGCGCCGCCTTCTGATTTGCCCATCTTCTTGCCCGATGCCAGCGTCAGCAGCGGCGTCGTCAGCCCGAACAGGTGGCTGCCATCGGCACGGCGGCCAAGCTCGACCCCGTTGACGATATTGCCCCATTGGTCGGACCCGCCCATCTGCAGCCGGCAGTCGTAATTGCGATTGAGTTCAACAAAATCATAGGCCTGCAGCAGCATATAGTTGAATTCAAGGAAGGTCATCGGCTGCTCTCGACTCAGCCGCAGTTTGACGCTGTCGAATGTCAGCATACGGTTGATCGTGAAATGCGTGCCAAAATCGCGCAGGAACGGAATATATTGCAGCTTGTCCAGCCAATTCGCATTATTCACCATGATCGCGTCTGTCGGCCCATCGCCAAAAGTCAGAAATCGTTCAAAGGCCTTGCGGATGCCGCTGATATTCTCGTTGATCTGTGCGTCGGTCAGAAGCGGGCGGGATTCATCCTTCCCCGTCGGGTCGCCAACGCGGGTCGTGCCGCCGCCAATCAGCACGATGGGCTTATGCCCCGAACGTTGCAGCAGGCGGAGCATCATGATGGAAATGAGATGGCCGACATGCAGGCTCGGCGCGGTGCAGTCATATCCGGTATAGGCGACGATTGTTTCGCGGCCCGCAAGCGTATCGAGCGCTTCGAGGTCGGTGCATTGATGCAGGTAACCGCGCGCAACAAAGTTTTTCAAAAATTCTGATTTCGGTGTATGCGTCATCATCTGAGCCGGAAATATACAGGACTAGCGCCGCCTGGGTGCGGCGCGGTGAGGTGTAACACCTTTGACGGGCAGGGAAAAGGCGGCAGGCGGGTACCGTATGTATGCTATTCCAAGACAGACGGGGTGACGCAGTGGCAGAGCTGACGATTATCGGCATGATGAGCGGCACCTCGGGTGATGGGGTGGATGCCGCGCTGATCCGCACGGACGGCGTGCGCGTTTCCTGGCATGGCCCCTGGCTCAACCTGCCTTATGATCAGGGGCTGCGGGCAGCGCTCACCGAAGCAATGCAGCGTGCTGCGGTACTGGCTGCCGATGCGCATCGCGATGCGGCAATTGCTGCGCTGGGCCGAAGTTTGACCCTGAAACATGTCGAAGCGGTGCGGCAATTGCTGGCCGAGGCCGGGCTGAAGCGTGAGGATGTCGATCTCATCGGCTTTCACGGGCAAACCTTGTTTCATAAACCCGCTGCCGGCATCACCGTGCAAATTGGTGACGGGGCGCTGCTGGCGCGCGAAACCGGAATCGATGTGGTGCATGATTTCCGTAGCGCCGATGTTGCGGCGGGCGGGCAGGGGGCGCCATTGGCGCCGCTTTATCATCAGGCACTTGCGCTGTCAGATAATATCTCGGCACCGTTCGCCTTTCTCAATCTTGGCGGTGTCGGTAATCTGACCTGGATCGACCCGGCGGAAGGCGGGCAAATCCTTGCCTTTGATACGGGTCCCGGAAATGGTCTGATTGATGATTGGTGTGCGCGTCATTTCGGTGAAGCCTGCGACCGCGATGGGCGGCATGCCGCGTGCGGACAGATTGATCACGATGTTCTGAGGCGCATGCTTGCCGATCCCTGGCTGGATTTGCCCCCACCCAAATCGCTTGATCGGCATAATTTTGATCTGACGGCGCTTGCGACATGTACGCCCGATGACGGGGCAGCGACATTAACTGCCTTCACCGCCGGGACTGTTGCGAAAGCAGTGCCGTTTCTGCCCTCAATTCCCCATGAATGGATGGTCTGTGGCGGTGGCCGGCACAACCCGGTGCTGATGCAGATGCTGGCGCGCGCACTTTCCGTGCCTGTTTTCCCGGTTGAGGTGCGGGGCTGGCGTGGTGACGCGCTGGAAGCGGAAGCTTTTGCCTATCTGGCTGCCCGCTCGGTCCTGGGGCTGCCGCTCAGCCTGCCCGAAACAACCGGCGTCAGCGCCGCTGTGACAGGCGGGGTGCTTTCCCCCGCCTTTTAGCAACCCTGATTCATTCAGTGTATCCGCTGGTTCCTGTCAGGCGGATTTTGCCGCCTCGACAACCTGCATCTGTTCGGTCAGATAGTTGCTGACATGATCAGACAGCTGATCCAGATGTTTGTCGTAGAAGTGGTTGGCACCTTTGATCTTCGTATAATCGACCACAATATTTTTCTGTGTCGCCAGTTTCTGAACCAGTTTTTCTATTGGTTCCTGCCCGACAACCTGATCGTTCGTGCCATGGATAATGGTGCCGGAGGCAGGGCAGGGCGCAAGGAAAGCAAAGTCATACATATTTGCTGGCGGTGAAATCGTGATGAAGCCTGAAATTTCGGGCCGCCGCATCAGAAGCTGCATGGAAATCCAGGCACCGAAGGAAAAACCGGCAATCCAGCATTGCGGGGCGTTCTCATTGAACTGCTGCAACCAGTCCAGCGCGGCGGCGGCGTCTGACAATTCCCCGATGCCGTTATCAAACTCGCCAATGCTGCGTCCGACCCCGCGGAAGTTGAACCGCAAAACGGAAAATTCATGCTGCTGGAATACCTGAGTGATTTGCTTGACTACCGGATTGTTCATCGTCCCCCCATAGGCCGGGTGCGGATGCAATACCAGGGCGATCGGGGCATCGGGTTTTGGGGATACATGATAGCGGCCTTCAATCCGGCCGGCCGGGCCGTTGAAAAATATTTCCGTCATAATTTCAATCACTTCTTGGTTCTGGTGACGGCGCAGGCATTATCGAATCCGATGATTTCAGAGGCCGTGGGGCGCTCTTTCTGCACTTGCGGGATATAGTGTTGATGGCATTGGGGTTCAATTTGCCAAAAACTTGACTATTTTAGTTAGGTGTTTAGAGTGCCGGATTCAGTGTTGCGCGCGGGTGTTCATTGGGTCCGTGTCATAACATGACAAGCGGTAAATTTGGAAAAAAACTACTATTCGATCAGTTCAGACTGGCTTTGGGCCAACATGACCGGTGGTTGTGTGGCGCTGACTTAGGAAAAACGGGAAGATAGCGGTGAAATTAAGCACACGTGGCAGATATGCGGTGATGGCGATGGCGGATCTGGCGCGCGCAGCCACCGATCATCCGGTTGCGCTCGCCGATATTGCGGAACGGCAGGAAATCTCGCTCTCTTATCTGGAGCAGCTGTTCTCCAAATTGCGCAAGGGCGGAATCGTAACAAGCGTGCGTGGTCCGGGCGGCGGTTATCAGCTTGCGAGCCCGATGTCCGAAACCCGCATTTCCGACATTATTCTCGCCGTTGACGAGCCGATCAAGACGACCCGTTGCGAAGTCGGATCCTCGAAAGGGTGCACGAAGGGAAACGGGCGTTGCATTACCCATGACCTTTGGGAAGAGCTTGGCCACCATATTCATATCTTTCTCAGTTCAGTAACGCTTGCCGATGTGGTGCAACGCAAGGTGCTTGGCAAGAGCGGTGCGCTGGTTTCGGAGGCCGCGCGGGGGCAGGCGCCCCTGAGTGATAGCTGGTCTTTTGATGAGCGTGAACCTGCCGGTGTGGCGGCGGGTGAGTGATACGGGCAATCGACCGTGACAGTGGTTTATCTCGACTATAACGCAACCGCGCCAGTGCGACCCGAAGTGCTCGATGCGATGCATGACGCACTTCAGGCGGTTGGCAATGCATCAAGTGTGCACGGGCCGGGGCGTGCGGCGCGTGCGCGGCTGGACAATGCGCGTGATGCGGTGGCGCGCCTCGTCAACGCGGCACCGCGCGAGGTTTATTTCACCAGCGGCGGGACGGAGGCGAATTATCTCGCCCTGCGCGGATTGCCGGCAATCACGCGGCCCGGACAGGTTGCGGTATCGGCAATCGAACATGACGCGGTGCTGCATGCCGCCCCTGAGGGCTGCCATCGCATACCGGTGGGGCAGGACGGCATCGTTGATCTTTCCGCCTTTGAGCAAATGCTCGGGCGCGACCGGAACCGCGAGATCGGGCTTGTGTCGGTGATGCTTGCCAATAACGAGACCGGGGCTGTTCAGCCGGTTGCCGAAATTGCCCGGCTTGCCCATGCGCATGGTGCCTGTCTGCATTGTGACGGGGTGCAGGCAGCGGGCAAGATCGCGATCGATATGTCCACGCTCGGGGCGGATATGCTCAGCCTGTCGGCGCATAAGCTCGGCGGTCCGCAGGGGGTTGGCGCGCTTGTGATACGCAATGAATTGGCGCTGCGCGCGGTACAGCGCGGTGGCGGGCAGGAACGCGGCCTGCGCGGCGGTACCGAGAATGTTCCCGGAATCGCGGGCTTCGGTGTGGCTGCCGATGCAGCAGGCCGTGGGCTTGTGCAGATGGCAGCGCTCGCCGAACTACGCGACAGGCTCGAAACCGGCATTGCCGCGCTTGCCCCCGAAACCGTCTTTTTCGGGCAAGGCGTTGAACGTCTGCCCAATACGGCGAATTTTGCATTGGCAGGCGCGCGCAGCGAGATGCAGCTTATGCGGCTTGATCTGTCGGGGATTGCGGTCAGCGCCGGATCGGCTTGCGCGTCGGGCAAGGTTGCACGTTCGCATGTGCTGACAGCGATGGGGGTTGCGCCCGCGCTTGCCGACTGCGCATTGCGGGTGAGTTTGGGGTGGCAATCGGTGCCGGCGGATATTGAGACGTTTCTTTCCGCGTGGGCAGAAATCGCCGCGCCCGAAACGCTGAAAAAGGCGGGATAGGCGCATGCGGCGGAACATGAAATCAGGTTGGAGCAGGTAATGGTTGCGTCACAGGATACCATCGAAAAGACCCAGGCGCTTGGCGATTCCTACAAGCATGGATTTGTCACCGACATTGAATCGGAATTCGCGCCAAAGGGGCTGAACGAGGATATCGTCCGTTTTATTTCGGCCAAGAAGAATGAGCCGGACTGGATGCTCGACTGGCGGTTGCGTGCCTATCGCCGCTGGTGCGAGATGGAGGAACCGCAATGGGCGAAAGTCGATTTCCCGCAAATCGACTATCAGGATGCCTATTATTATGCGGCGCCGAAAGGCTATGACGACCGGCCCAAAAGCCTTGATGAGGTCGATCCGGAATTGCTCGAAACCTATGAAAAGCTCGGCATTCCGCTGGCTGAGCAGGCGATGCTGGCCGGTGTCGCGGTCGATGCGGTGTTCGACAGCGTCTCGGTGGTGACGACCTTCAAGGACAAGCTGGAAGAGGTTGGGGTCGTTTTCTGCTCGATCTCCGAAGCGGTGCAGGAACATCCTGAGCTGGTGCGCAAATATCTGGGCAGTGTCGTGCCTTATTCGGACAATTTTCACGCAACGCTCAATTCCGCGGTATTCAGCGACGGGACCTTTGTTTATGTGCCCGAAGGGGTGCGCTGCCCGATGGAGCTGTCGACCTATTTTCGCATCAATGCGGAGCATACGGGGCAGTTCGAGCGTACACTGATTATTGCCGACAAGGGTTCCTATGTCAGCTATCTGGAAGGTTGCACGGCGCCGATGCGTGATGAAAATCAGCTGCATGCGGCGGTGGTGGAGCTTGTCGTGCTTGATGATGCGGAGATTAAATATTCGACCGTGCAGAACTGGTATCCGGGCGACAAGCAAGGGCGTGGCGGTATCTATAACTTCGTCACAAAGCGTGGCGCATGCCGTGGCCGCAACTCGAAAATTTCCTGGACGCAGGTTGAAACCGGATCGGCTGTTACCTGGAAATATCCAAGCTGCATTCTGCAGGGGGATAATTCGGTTGGAGAATTCTTTTCAATCGCCATCACCAACAACATGCAGCAGGCCGATACCGGCACCAAGATGATCCATCTCGGGCGCAACACGAAAAGCCGGATCATCGCCAAGGGCATTTCGGCCGGCCGCAGCCAGTCGACCTATCGCGGGCTTGTCAGTGTCCACCCCAAAGCCGAGGGCGCGCGCAATCACACCCAGTGTGACTCGCTTCTGATCGGCGATGAATGCGGGGCGCATACCGTACCCTATATCGAGGTGAAGAACCCCTCGGCGCAGATCGAGCATGAGGCGACAACCTCCAAATTGAGTGAGGAACAGCTTTTCTACTGCCGGCAGCGCGGGCTCGATGCGGAAGCGGCGGTGGCGTTGCTTGTAAACGGCTTCTGCAAGGAGGTGTTGCAGAAGCTGCCGATGGAATTTGCGGTCGAGGCGCAAAAGCTTGTCGGTGTCAGCCTTGAAGGCAGCGTCGGATAGCCGGCGCGAGGAAAGTCGAAGGTTATGTCTGAAGTCATGTTGAAAATCGAAAATCTGCACGTCACCGCTGATGGCAACGAAATCTTGCGCGGGATCGACCTTGAGGTCGGTGCTGGCGAAGTGCATGCGATCATGGGCCCCAACGGGGCGGGCAAGAGCACCCTGTCCAATGTGCTGTCTGGCCGGCCCGGTTATGAGATCACAGAAGGCCGCATAAGCTATTTCGGGGAAGATCTCACCGCGCTTGAGCCTGAGGAACGGGCGGCGAAGGGTGTTTTCCTTGGCTTTCAGTATCCGGTGGAAATTCCCGGTGTCGCCGCGATGACGTTCCTCAAGACCGCGATCAACGCCCAGCGTAAGCTGCGCGGTGAGGAAGAGCTTGATGCGCGCGGGGTCATGACGCTTGTGCAAGGGGAAGCCAGGAAGCTCAATATCGGGGCGGATATGCTGAAACGACCGATTAATGTCGGCTTTTCAGGTGGCGAGAAGAAGCGTAACGAGATCCTGCAAATGGCCGTGTTGCAGCCAAAGCTCGCGATACTCGATGAAACCGATTCCGGGCTTGATGTGGATGCGTTGAAGCTGGTCGGTGAAGGGGTGACGGCTTTGCGTGCGCCCGATCGGGCAATGATCGTCATCACCCATTATCAGCGGCTGCTCGATTATATCGTGCCCGATTTCGTGCATGTGCTGGCAGCCGGCCGGATCGTCCGTTCAGGCGGGGCCGAGCTTGCGCGTGAGCTCGACAAGCTTGGCTATGGCGAACTGGCAAGGGCCCCTGCGGCATGAGCGGCGGGAGCATCAAAAGCATGGCGATCGCCGAGCGGGCATGGATCGATGCGCTTGCCGCTATTACGGCGGGCAGCGATGCGCGTGCCGCCGCACTTGCCGCATTTGCTGAAACCGGGTTGCCGGACCGGCGACGCGAAGGGTGGCGCTGGACCGATCTCAACCCGTTGCGTGAGGGCGGCTTCACGACGCCCGCGCCGAGATTCACAGGTACGGTGGCATCCGATCTATTGTCGGGTCCGTTTGCCATTTCGCGTGGCTTCCGGCTGGTGTTCGTCAATGGTTACTTCCGGCAGGACCTGTCGGATATTGCATCGCTGCCTGATGGCGTGACGCTCGGTTCGCTGGCGGAAGCCGGGGAACAATGTGTCTCTTTCGGCCGTGATATCGGCGGGGCGGATACGGGGTTCAGCCTGCTCAATCAGGCCGGTGCGACCGATGGGGCGCTGATCCGGGTCGGGGCGGGCGTTACATTGTCCCAGCCGGTGCATCTTCACTTTGTGAACATGGATAGCGGCTGCCATATGCAGACCCAGATAAAAGTCGAACTGGGCGCGGGCGCGCAGGCATGCTTGCTTGAAACCCATCGCGGGGCGGCGGGTACAGCCTGTTTCACCAATCAGCTTGCCACCGTAACCCTTGCGGAGGGTGCGCGGCTTGACCATTACCGGTTGCAGGAAGAGGCTGCCGACAGTTTTCATTTCCGCGATTTGCGTGCCGCACTTGCCAGGCAGGCGGGCTATGAGAGTTTCACGCTGACAACCGGTGCGCGCTTGTCGCGCAATAGCGGTTTCATCCGTTTTGACGGCGAAGGGGCGCAATGCGGTTATCACGGGGCTTATCTGCTGTCGGGGACGCAACAGGCCGATACAGTGACGCAGCTTCAGCATGTGGCCCCCGACTGCACCAGCGCGCAGAATTTCCGCGGTGCGCTTGATGATCGTGCGCGCGGCACCTTTCAGGGCTGCATCACGGTGGAAAAACCGGCGCAGCGCACAGATGCGCGGCAATCGATCAAGGCATTGCTCCTGTCGCCCCGGGCCGAGCAGGATGCAAAGCCAGAGCTTGAGATTTTCGCCGATGACGTCAAATGCGCGCATGGTGCATCGACCGGAAATCTTGACCCCGATGCGCTGTTTTACCTGCGCGCGCGCGGCGTTCCGCAGGCGCAGGCGCGGGCCTTGCTGATCGGTGCATTCGTTTCGGAGGTTTTGGACGATCTTGCGGCGGCGACATTGCCGCCAGACGAGGCCGGGCAATTGAAAGACAGTTTGCATGCGCGAATGCAAGCGTGGCTTGCTGGGAATGGTACAGGTGGCAGATGAGTGAGCGTGGCGTAGCCGAACTTCCGGTCAGCGGGAATCCGAAATTCGATGTCGAACGGGTACGGAAGGATTTTCCGATCCTCGACACGCAGGTGCACGGTAAACCACTGGTCTATCTTGATAATGCGGCCTCGGCCCAGAAACCGCGCGCGGTGCTTGATGCGGTGCAGGAGATGTATGCGACAAGCTATGCGAATATTCATCGCGGGGCGCATCATCTGAGTACGCTTGCGACTGACAGATATGAGGGTGCGCGGGAGACGGTGCGTCATTTCCTCAATGCGCGCGATGTGTCCGAGATCATCTTTACGAGCAATGCAACAGCGGCACTTAATCTGGTCGCAACAAGTTATTTGCGCCCCCGGATCGAGCCGGGTGACGAAATCGTCCTGTCGGTGATGGAGCATCATTCCAATATCGTGCCGTGGCATTTCCTGCGCGAGGAAAAGGGTGCGGTCTTGAAATGGGTGCCGGTTGACGGGCAGGGGGAGTTCCAGCTCGACGCCTATGAAAAGCTGCTGAGCGAGCGGACGAAACTTGTCGCGATCACCCACGTTTCCAATGTGCTTGGCACCGTCACGCCGGTTAAGGAGATCGTTCGCCTTGCCCATGCGCGGGGGATACCCGTGCTGATCGACGGCAGCCAGGCGGCACCGCATCTGCCTGTCGATGTGCAGGATATCGATTGCGATTTTTACGCCTTTACCGGCCATAAGGTTTACGGACCGACCGGCATCGGCGCGCTTTACGGCAAGGCGGAACTGCTTGCGGATATGTCGCCATTTCTGGGGGGCGGCGAGATGATTATGCAGGTTACCCGCGACAAGGTCAGCTATGCCGACCCCCCTTACAGGTTCGAGGCCGGCACGATGCCGATCGTTCAGGCAGTGGGGCTTGCCGCCGCGATTGACTATGTCACTGCGCTCGGCCGGGCGCAGATCCTGGCGCATGAGCAGGATCTGCTCGACTATGCCACCGCGCGGCTGTCGGAAATCAACAGTCTGCGGATTTACGGTCAGGCGCGCGAAAAGGGGGCGATTATTGCCTTCGGGCTTGAGGGTATTCATCCCCATGACGTGGCGACAGTGATCGACAGGTCAGGGGTGGCGGTGCGGTCGGGACAGCATTGTGCCGAGCCTTTGATGGAACATCTTGGTGTCACGGCAACCGCGCGTGCTTCTTTCGCGCTTTACAATACGCGCGAGGAGATCGACATACTTGCGCGCGCGCTTGAAGATTGCCGTAAACTGTTTGCATGATGAGCGGAACGGAAAAGGATATGGATATTCAGAACGGTATGCCGTCGGCCGACGAGGCAGTGGACAGCAGCCCTCAGCACAAGGTGGACCCCTACAAGCTGCACGATCCGATCGTGGCAGCCATCAAGACCGTGTTCGATCCTGAAATCCCGGTGGATATCTATGAGCTTGGGCTGATCTACAAGCTCGATATCGACGAGGCAGGCCAGGTCGAGGTGGAGATGACGGTCACCGCGCCGGGCTGCCCGGTGGCGGCCGATATGCCTGGCTGGGTGCAGGATGCGGTGCGGACGGTGGATGGGGTGCGTGGCGTCAATGTGCGTATGACATTCGACCCGCCCTGGGATCCGTCACGCATGTCCGATGAGGCGCGGGTCGCGCTTGATATGTTCTGAGGGGCGGAAGCAAGGAGACGGTTATGGATATCATCGACAGCACTGCCGCGCCGGCACGGCGCGCGCGTCCCAAAGCCATCACCCTGACGGATCGCGCCGCGGCGCGGGTGAAGGAAATTATCGCACGATCGGACAAGCCGGTCGTCGGGGTCAGGCTCAGCGTAAAGAATACAGGCTGCGCGGGGCTGTCCTACGGCATGGAATATGCCACCGAGACCGACCCGCTTGACGAGATTGTGGAAGATAAGGGCGTCACAATCCTGATTGAGGCAAAGGCGGTGCTGTTTCTGATCGGTACCGAAATGGATTATGAGACCGATCGGTTTGAATCCGGTTTTGTATTTAATAATCCCAATGCGGTCGATACCTGCGGCTGCGGCGAATCCTTCCGGGTGGAAACTGCCTGAGCCGCGCAATTGAGTGTCAGTTCATCCTATAAACTGTTTGTTGCCGACCTTTTTGCACCGTTCGGCGAGGTCAATGTGCGTGCCATGTTCGGTGGCGGCGGGATCTATCATCAAGGGGTGATGATGGGGCTCATCGCCGATGAGCAGATCTATCTCAAGGTGGATGAAGAAAACCGCCCCGCGTTCGAGGCGGCGGATCGGCCGCCCTTTATTTTCGAGCGCAGCGACGGGCGGCAGATTGCGATGTCTTTTTATCTGGCGCCCGATGATATCTTTGATGATCCCGCGACAAAGCCAGTGACGCTT
>OBIY01000177.1_pt1 | contig 28327 bp, 27 predicted proteins | sample 1519841 | NCBI WGS metagenome assembly OBIY01 (sample SAMN03019774, study PRJEB22545) | beach sand metagenome | biome: beach; feature: sea beach; material: beach sand | place: USA: Municipal Pensacola Beach, FL | collected 2010-07-30 | depth 30-40 cm m
AGGGTGCAAGCGCCATAATGAGTGATGGGGAAACACAGTGGTTCGTCAAGGCGGACAGGCTGCTGGACACACATGAAATTCCCCGCGAACTCAATGCCGCCATTAGGAAGGGGGCTCACTTAGCGGAATCCATCGTAGCAGCGAGGCTGGTTGGGTGATAGGTGGCGCCAGAGATCAACTGGGCCTCGGTCTCGGCCAATAACTTCAGTTAAGCCCTTTAAAACCAAACAATCGCTTGGCGTTGCCGGCCAGCACTTTGGCTCTTTCCGCGTCAGTAAGATCACCCATGGTGCGCTCGATAGCTTGCGCGGAATAGGGCCAGCTGCCCTCGTGGTGGGGATAATCGTCGGCCCATAGAATATTGTCGAGCAGGCCGTATTCCTTTGCTGTGGTAATACCTACACGGTCTTCCTGAAAGCTGGCAAAACCGTGAGCGCGGAAATAATCGCTCGGCAGCCCCTGTAATTTAGGTCGCACGTACATATGGTGTTTTTTATAGGCCTCGTCCATGGCATCCAGGGCCCACGCCAGCCAGCCGATACCCGCTTCGATAACGCCGAATTTGATACCAGGGTGGCGTTCCAACACGCCGGAAGCACACAGGGTGATGACAGGCTCCACGGCAGGCGTCAGGGCGTGGGCGACGTAGTTGATGACGGCGCCGCCGTCGCCTCGGGATAGTCGCGGGTCGGAGCCCGTGGAGATGTGGAAGGTGATCGGTAATCCGGTTTCCTCGATGGCCGACCAGAGTCGGTCGTATGCAGGCGCGTTGTAATTGGTTTGTCCCGCTACGTGGGGACCGAAGTAAGGTTTTACCGGCAGGGTGTAGCCGAGAAAGCCGCGCTTTGGTAGTTCCTGTACGTCCTTAATGGTCTCTTCGAGATTGCCGGGCGACAGCGCGGCCATAACGTTGATGCGATCAAAATGCCCACCGTAAATATCGTGGACATAATTGTTATACGCCCGACACTGGGCCAGGGAAAACTCCAGATCCTCGGTGTACCACATGGCCAGGCCGCGATTGGCAAAGGCTACTTCGGCATCAACGCCGTCCACTGCCAACGCCGCCAGCCTTTCCTCTGGATCTTCCGGGGCAATTGCGCGGACGCCGTCCAGGCCCTTATGGATATTGCTGCGTACCTTGACCCGACGACCACCTTCGCTAACCGCCCAGCGCACCCCGTCATCGTCGGTGACCACCCGTGGGATGCGATCACGAAATTTTTCATCGACGCGGTCGTATAAAAAGTTTCTGTCCTCGTTGAGGTGCCCATCGGCGGAAATCATCAGATATTTATTGGGATCGCCAGGGCGCGCGGTGCGACTCCAGCCCTCAATGCCGGGTGTTTCCAGCCGCCACTGGTTATCGGTGTCCTGAGCAATGGTCTTGGCGACGGTATCGTTGAGGCTGGTCTGAAAATCGTTCATCGGTGGTGCTCCCACTACGGTTATTATTCTGGGTTTGCTTGTTTTAGTATCCGGAAAATACTATTGCCTGGATATCCGCGCAAGAGCGGCTAAAACCACTACGAAATGTGATTTTCTGGACAAAGGCGCGCGGTGAGGTCAGACTCAGACTGGATCGACAGGACTTCCCGCGAAACATCAGTATTCATAGCTTATAACCAAAGAAAAATTAAATGACCCAACCGCTAAAATCACCTGAACTCACTCGCATCTACCAAAATCATCATATTGACAGTACCCGTTGGCAATTACTGAAGCCTCGCCCGGATGACGTGATTATTGCAACTACCCAGAAATCCGGCACCACCTGGGTACAGAAAATCGTCTCGCTGTTGATTTTTCAGAATCAGAAACCACCGGCGCCGTTTCACGATATCTCTGTTTACGTGGATATGCGTCTTAGCGAAAGAGAGGAACTGGCTAATACGCTTGAGGCACAGCATCATCGCCGCTTTCTGAAAACCCACCTCGCCCTGGATGGCTTTCCGTTTCATCCCGAGCTAAAGCATATTTTTGTTAGCCGCGACGGTCGAGATATCGCCATGTCGCTGTGGAATAACTATCACAATTATTCGCCACAATTTCTGGACCTGCTAGCGAATTACCCCGGTCGAGTCGGCGATTCGTTCCCGCCGGCTGGCGACGATATTCATGAGTTTCTCGATAACTGGCTGTCTCGAGGCTGGTTCGACTGGGAGGGCGACGGTTACCCTTACTGGTCCAATCTTCACTGTGTAAAAACCTGGTGGGAATATCGCCACCTGCCCAATATTCTGTTTGTCCACTACTCGGATCTGTTAATGGACAGGAAGGCTCAGATCGAGCGAATCGCTGATTTTCTGGATATCGATGTGACGCCGGAATATCTCGAAAAAGCCAGTGAAGAAGCGTCTTTCGATGCCATGAAAAAGAAAGGCGACGAAGATATCCCCATGGCGAAAGTGTTTTTCGAAGGTGGCTCGGATATTTTTATCCACAAAGGCACCAACGGCCGTTGGAAGGATGTGATGACACCCGCGCAACTGGCGCAGTACAACAAGCGAGTTAAGGAGCAACTGTCGCCTGAGTGCGCTCGGTGGCTGGCACAGGGCGGAACTATTGAGTGATTGGGCGCCTTAAACCCGGAGCTGTTTTTCGTCTTCGGATTCGTGGTGAGCAAGTAGCTGCGGGAGTCCGGTTACCTGGACTGGTCCTGGGCAGGATTATCGGTATTTTGTTCAGTTGCTTCTGATTCTGGATCCAGACTGCCCTCCCGATAAATTAACCGTCCAAAAAACAGGCCCACCTCGTAGAGAAACCACATCGGTAGTGCCAGAAGCGTCTGGGAAATAATGTCGGGCGGGGTCAGCAGCATGCCAAACACAAAACAAAAAACCACTACATAGGGGCGTTTACCGGCCAGACTTTGCGGTGTCACAATGCCGGTCCAGATCAGCAGGATAGTGGCGATGGGTATTTCGAAAGCGATACCAAAGGCGAAAAACAGCTTGAGGACAAAATCCAGATAGCTAGAGATATCAGTCATCACGGCAACATTTTCGGGGCTCACGGCGTTAAAAAAGCGAAAAGCCAGAGGAAAGACCACGAAATAGGCAAACGCCATACCGGCGTAGAATAACAGTACGCTAGAGGCAAACAGGGGTAAAACGATGCGCCTTTCCTTTTTATAAAGCCCCGGTGCGATAAAAGCCCAGGTCTGGTAGAGAATGACCGGCATCCCCGCGAAAATCGCCAGCACCAGCGTTAGCTTGAAAGGTGTGAGGAAGGGTGAAGCCACTTGCGTGGCGATCATGGTGCTGGATTCTGGCAGAAAAGCGCGCAGGGGTTGGGAAACAAAGCCGTAGATTTCGTTGGCGAAAGGAAACATGCACACAAACAACACTAAAATCAGCACCAGAACGCGTAAAATCCGGTCGCGCAATTCAATCAAATGCTCGACCAGGGAAAGATTCTTGTTTTCGCTTGGGTTTTCTTCGCTCATGGAAGGGGGCGTCTATATCCGCGGATGACCGGCGTGGTCGGGTTCTTAGCTTGAACGTGAAGTTGTGCCAGACGTCTGGTCAGTATCTTCACGATTGGATTCATCATTGGGCCGCTCGCTGCCATCCGGTTCGATGCCGAATTCCTTTTCAAAATCCTCGAAGGCCTGAAGCATTTCCTGTTGACTCTCGGGGCCCACGTTGTCAGATCCGTTTTCATCCGGCTTGTCGTCGCCGTTATTCTGATCCGGTTCGACGTTGTCCTTTGTCGCTTGCTGGTCGATCGTGAACTTTTCCTCCATCTGGCGCCGTTCTTTCTCCAGTTGGGCGAGCAGTGCTTCGTTGTGCAGATCCCGGCGAATGTCATCCAGGCCGAACTCCCGTTCCATTTCCTGGCGGGCGTTGTGCACGCTGCGGCGAAATTTACCCAGCCAGTAGCCGATCACGCGTACTGCTTCGGGCATGCGCTTGGGGCCAATGACAATAAGGGCAATCACGGCGATGAGAAGCAGCTCGGCAAAGCCCATATCAAACATAAGTGGATTTTTCCGGGTTTGCTAGCGCTAGTGGGAATAACGATCAGGCCTTTTTGTCGCCCGACGACTCCTGGTGATCCTGCTCGGCGCTCTCCCTGGCCTGAGCGTTGGCATCCTTGTTTTCAGCATCCTTTTTTGTGTCATCGGCTTCATCTTCGTCCGAGCTGACGGCATCCTTGAAACCCTTGATAGCACCGCCGAGGTCGCCGCCGAGGTTTTTCAGGCGCCTCGTGCCGAAGATCAACAGCACAATGGCGAGAATAATAAGTAATTGCCAGATACTAATACCGCCCAGTCCCATAATTGCCTCCGCGTGGAATACTTCCTACTGCTATTTACTGCTTGTCTCGACTGGCCTTTTCGACCAGCCCTGAGGTGTTAAAACGGCGGGCGAGTTCGGTCAGCACCGCGTCGGCATTCTCGCCCAAGTGCGATAGCATTACCAGCGTGTGAAACCACAGGTCGGCGGTCTCACTGATCAGTTCTCGGTGTTCGCCCGTGCTGGCTGCGTCCTTGGCCGCGATAAGGGTTTCCGTGCATTCCTCGCCGACTTTTTCGAGAATTTTGTTCAGACCCCGGGCGTGCAGGCTGGCGACATAGGAGCTCTCTGGACTGGCGTTGCGCCGTTCAGCGAGAATCGCGTCCAGGGCTTCAAGAATATTGGGTTGGGGTTCACTCATTGGCTTACTCTTGCTGATTTGCCGATGCCGGCTGATTGTAGGCTCTATTGTGAATAAATCGACGCGGGATCCTTGATGATCGGGTCGACGGCCTGCCAGCGACCATCTTTTAATACACTGTAAAAACAGGAGCGACGGCCTGTGTGGCAGGCGATACCGCCGCGTTGGTTCACTTGCAGGAGTACCACATCGTTATCGCAATCCAGCCGGATTTCGCTGACTTCCTGCACGTGACCGGACTCTTCACCCTTGCGCCACAGTTTCTGACGGCTGCGTGACCAGTAAATGGCGCGGCCCTCGGTACGGGTGAGAGACAGGGCTTCCCGATTCATCCAGGCGACCATCAGGATCTCCTTGCTGTCCCGGTCCTGGGCAATAGCCGGAACCAGGCCCTGGTCGTTCCAGGCCACCTGGTCGAGATAAAGGGTGTCGGTGTCGCTCACGATCGGTTTATCCGCCTGGTTTCACTACGCTGTCTGTAACCAGGAATTATGACAGTATCAGCTCAGTAGCAACAGTAGGACGCCCGTGGCGACGACAATTAGCCCCAGGCTCTGATGGCCCATCGCGCTGGCTTGTATAAACAGTCCCCCAATTCCCAGCCCCGCAAGCAGGGCGCCGAAGGGTTTAAATTTTGATTGTCTTTTGGTGGAAGGCGATAGTGCATCCTTTGTCCCTGGCCGATCATATCCGTGTTCGGGCAGCGAGGCCTGTTGTAGTGCAGTGTGGATTAGCTGAGGTATCTCGGGGAACTGCTCAAGCCATTCAGGCCCGTCCTTACGCAGGCGATCCAGCAGGGTACGTGGGCTGAAATGTTTGAGTACCCAGCGCTCCAGGAAGGGGTGGGCGGTGGCCCAAAGGTCGAGATCCGGGTAGAGCTGTCTACCCAGGCCCTCGATATTAAGCAGGGTTTTTTGCAGCAATACCAAAGAGGGTTGAACCTCGGCGTCAAAGCGACGAGCGGTCCTGAACAGACTGACGAGCAGGTGACCACAGGAAATTTCTTTCAGAGGGCGCTGAAAGATGGGTTCACAGACAGTGCGGATGGCGGCTTCAACTTCGATGATCGAGGCCTCCGTACTTACCCAGCCGGCCAGGACATGGAGTTCCGCCACCTGGCGGTAGTCGCGCCGAAACACTGCCAGCAGGGTTCGGGCGAGAAAATACTGGTCGCGCTCGGTAAGTGAACCAATGATGGCGCAATCCACGGCCAGATAACGTGGCGAAGTAGGTTCACTGGCGTCTACGAAAATATTGCCGGGGTGCATGTCGGCATGAAAAAAGTTGTGTTCGAAGACCTGGGTGAAAAATATTTCCACCCCTCGTTCGGCCAGGATCTTAAAGTTGGTGCCCGCCGCCTCCAGGGTTTTTACGTCGGTCACCGGTGTGGCGTAGATGCGCTCCATGACCAGCACCTGCTCGCGGCAATAGGGCCAGTATATTTCTGGCACGTATAGCAAGGCTGAGTTTTCGAAGTTTCGCCTGAGGGTAACGGTATTGGCAGCTTCCCGTTGCAGGCTCAGTTCGTCGAGAATGGTAGTTCGGTAGTCCCGGGCAACCTCTAGCGGGCGCAATCGTCGGCCATCCGGCAAATAGCGTTCAATCACGTGGGCGATACCCAGCAGCAGGCGGCAGTCCTGCTCAATGACGGCTTCGATGCCCGGTCGGACAACCTTGACCACCACCTCTCGGCCATCGGGGAGCACCGCTGCGTGTACCTGGGCAACGGAGGCGGAAGCCAGCGGCTGGTGCTCGAAGGATTGGAAAAGGGTGTCTATTTTACCGCCCAGCGTCTTCTCGACGATGCCAACAAACTGTTCGCCGGAGAAAGGTGGAACCCGGTCTTGTAGATATTCCAGCTCTTCGCAGATGTCGGCTGGAATCAGATCGGGGCGCGTTGAGAGTAGCTGTCCGAATTTTACGAATACCGGTCCTAATTCCTCCAGCGCGGCGCGCAGGCGTTTGCCGCGGCTGGCTTTCGGTTGAGGCAGTAAACCCAGCGGCGCCAGTAATATTTTGATAGCCCAGGGAAGGGGTTGTTGCCGGAAGAAACTGTCCAGGCGGTAGCGCAGGAAAACTCGGTTGATTTTCAGTATACGGACGAAATGGGACATACTTGTTCTTGGAGGTGGGCCGGGAACGGGTTTTACCGCTGGGGCTTATGCAAATATTCGCACAAGCCGCGATCTCAGCTTGTCGATTTCGTGTGCTAGAACTTGCTTGACATGCTCGCCGCGACTTTCGCCAGTGAGCGTATCGCTCAGTCGTTGCGCGCCGCGAAACAGGGGATTAGCACGCCATTCGTCGCGCAGGAAGTTTTCCAGCGTTTCGGCGCCGTGACTGGTCAGGTGTTCTTTTCTCAGGCGGAACTGGAGCAGGGAATGGCCGATCAGGTGGGCGGGTACATCACCGATAAAACTTGCCAGCAAGGCCTCACGGTCCATTCGTGAAGACGCGAACAGACCGAGCAGCGTTGATATCAAGGCCCTGTCTCCGTCAAGGGTGACTGTTCCTTGATAATTGTCCCAAAACTCAGGTGTGGTGTTATCGGGATCAAGCAAAAGCACCAGAAGCGCGCTCGGGTGACCGGATAGCCGGGCGTCGGGCCCAGGTGAGTTATCGCTGCGTGAGTGGTCTTCGTTGACGGGAAGAATATAAAGGCCATCGTCCCGAAACCCCAATGCCAGCTCACAGGGAGGCAGCGTGCAGGTTATGTTCACCGATTTGCCCTTAAGCGAGGCCAAATTGGTGGCACTGTCCGGGGTGTATTGCAGAGCAAGATTAAGGCACTGCTCGGCTTTGGCGCAGCCCAGCGCCAGGCCAGCCGCTAGTGTTTCGTTCATCGCTTGATGCCTCGATGCAGGGCCACAATACCGCCAGTGAGATTATGGTAGCTGGCCTGCTGAAACCCTGCATCGGCAAGCATATCTTTCAGGGTTTCCTGATTCGGGTGCATACGGATGGATTCAGCCAGGTAGCGGTAGCTGTCGGCGTCGTTGGTTATCAGCTTGCCCAGGCGAGGCAGTACCTGAAAGGAATAATCATCGTAGATTTTGTTGAGCAGGGGATTGCGAGGCTTGGAAAATTCCAGCACCAGCAAGCGACCGCCGGGTTTAAGCACCCGGAACATGGAGCGCAGAGCCTGATCCTTGTCTGTGACATTGCGCAGGCCGAAGGCGATAGTGATGCAATCGAAGCTATTATCGGCAAAGGGCAGATACTGTGCGTCTGCCTGGACGAAATCGAGATTAGCGAGTTTGCCGGCATCAATCAGCCGGTCGCGGCCGACAGCGAGCATGGAAGCGTTGATGTCCGCCAGAATAACCTTACCCTCGCGGCCCACCAGCTTGCTGAATTTCAGCGCCAGGTCACCGGTACCGCCGGCGATGTCCAGCACCCGGTGACCGGGGCGTACGCCCGATAATTCAATGGTGAAGCGCTTCCACAGACGGTGAATGCCGCCGGACATCAAGTCGTTCATCAGGTCGTATCTGGCTGCTACCGAATGAAAGACATTGGCGACCTTGTCCGCCTTTTCGGTGACGGGGACCTGTTGATAACCAAAATCGGTGGTTTCTTCCGAACCCATGGAGGCTCCTCAAATCAGCGTATGATCCTGACGGGGCTCATTGTACACTCCGTGGCGTGTTGCCACGAGGTGTAACGATAGGTGGGGTTTAGGAATCGCTGGTTTGAGGGAAATCGATGTAGCGCTTGCGCCGCGCCAGTTTTATGCGTGCCAGATCCACGATCACCAGGCCATCCACGCAATTGGAAAATACCGGGTCAACATTGAAAGCCGCGAATTGGACACCACCACATTCGCACAGCTCCGAGTACTGTTTATAAAGCGTTGGTACCCGTAAGTTCATGTTGGCCAGTTCGCTTTTCAGCTGCGCGAATTCGTCGCGATAGTTCAGGCCAGGAAATTTTTCACTCAGGGCTTTGCTGTTTTCGGATGACAACTGATAGGGAGTTCTGGCAACTGCCAGGCTTTGCCAACAGCGAAAATGACGCTGGTAAAAATGCACCAGCATATCTTTCGCGGCGCCTGGGTAGGCATCGCTAAGAGATACCGGGCCGAACAGGTAGCGGTACTGGGGGTTTTTGCGTAAAAAGGCGCCAATGCCGTACCAGAGATAATCAAGGCTGCGCTTGCCCCAGTACCGGGGCTGTACGAAGCTGCGGCCTAGCTCCAGCCCCTGCGCAAAGTAGGGGTTCATACCCGGGGTAAATTCGAACAGGCTTGCTGAATACAGTGGCGTGCATTGAGCGGCGGTAACGGTCCTGGCGTCCTTCAGTCGATAGGCGCCAGCTATTTCAAGGCTTTCGTCGTCCCACAATACCAGGTGAAAGTAGTGTTGATCGTAGTGATCGAGGTCACGCCGCTCGCCCGTGCCTTCATCCACAGCGCGAAAAGCCACTTCGCGCAAGCGGCCTATCTCTCGCATGACACAGCTATCGGGTTGGTAGTGGTAAAGATAAATTTGTTTGTTGTCGGCGGTTTCGCCCAGCAGCTCACAGCTTTTGATTTCATCCCGCAAGCGCAGCCGGTGCTCGGGGTGGGCGACCGCCTTCTGGCAGTGGAATATGGTGGGCTTGTCGGCGCCTACACGATAGAGGTGACGTTTAAACAGGCGGGCTTTTTCCCTTAAGGGCAGATCTACCGCCTGATACTGGTTATAGGCAACCGGCTCGCCGATACGAATGTCGATGCAGCGATCCGCCTGCTTGAACATTTCTCGCACCAGCCAGAGTGTCGAGAGAGGCTTTGCCAGAAAGGACAGGGCATAGAAGAATGCCGAATTACGTCCGTTGATATGTACCGGCAGGATGGGTGACTGGGCGGTGGCGGCGATTTTCAGAAAACCGTGGTGCCATTGACCATCATGGATACCCTTGGGGCCGAAGCGGGACACTTCTCCAGCCGGGAAAATGAGCAGTGCTCCCTGTCGCTCCAAAAAGCCGCGAATGGCGGTCAAATTCTTACGCGGCGTATTACCGTTCATGTTGTCGACAGGCAATAACAAGGATTCTAGCGGTTTTACCGCCGACAGTACTTCGTTTGCGATCACTTTTACATCGGGTCGAACCTCGCGCACCATCTTCAGTAGAGCCAGGCCATCCAGTGTGCCAATGGGGTGATTGGCAACAATCACGACCTTACCTGTGTTGGGGATACGCTGGATTTCGCCATCCCGCAGGCGATAGGAAAAATCGAAATAATTGAGAACCTTCTCAACAAAGTCGAAGCCCTGTTGGTGAGGGCTGTCCGCTTCCAGCTGACGCAGCTCCTGTTCGTGGAGCAGCAGTCTTAGCGCCGTTACCAGAGGGCGGGCGATCAGAGGTTGCTTTAGACTCCAGCGGGGAAAGTGGTCTTCCAGTAAAGTCTCAACATCCAACATCGTTGTAAATTCCTGTCCGGGTCAATGGCGCCCTGCGTCGTTCTACCGAGTTGCCGGCAAGATATAACAGGAATTTGACAGGATTGTGACTTAATGGGGCCGGCGAAAGGCAAATAAAGGGCTGTTTATTTGGCGCTCCGGAGAGGATTCGAACCTCTGACCTGCCCCTTAGGAGGGGGCCGCGCTATCCAGCTGTGCCACCGGAGCGTAATGAGTTGCGCGGCGCGTATTATAGGCGGTGGCTAGCGTGATCAAAAGCGACGCTGGCCAGAATGAGGATAACTTTCCGGGTTTAGCTCTTAAGCAGACAGTCTTTGGCAGCGTTGATTTTTGCGGCCAGGTAGTCGTTGCCGCCGCGGTCCGGGTGCAGTTTCTGGATCAGCCGTTTATGGGCCTTGATGATGGCCTGCTCATCGGCATCGGCTTCCAGTCCCAGGATTTGCAGCGCCTCATCGCGGCTCATGGAGCTGGAAGGTGGGGCCTGGTATTGTTGCTGTTGGGAATCTCGGGCGCTCGCGCCAAAACGTCTTATCAGGTAGGCCTGTAGCAGCATCGCGCCTTCCCGGTCGACACCGCGCAGGGTTTCAAGCAAGTTTTCCAGTTGGGTCTGATCCAGCTGCGACAGGCTCTGGTCGGTGTGCTCGCCCTGTAGCACTTTGCCGTCGATATGGCCGTTGCGCAGGTTGATTTTAACTTCCAGATACGCGGTTTTGATGCGTGGGCCGAACTGGGAGTTACTGTGCCTTTGCCAGACCTGTAGCAGGGGCAGCGAGCGTAGTGTTAGTGCGATTAGTCCCTTTGCCAGGGGTAGCAGGGCGGCGAAGGCGGCAGTCAACCAATGGGCCCTGCCGGTGACTACCAGTGCCAGGGTAATCAGGAAAAAGGCGACAAAGCCTAATTTCCACATGCCGGCACGGCGTTCCTCTGGTGGTTTTTTGCTGAGGCTTTTAGCCTGCTCCCAGAGATACCAGGCGATGATGCCAACAGCGATGAGAACCAGGATGCGGGCCATGGCTTAATCCTCTCGTTTACTCAACGCTCGGGCAGATGGCGCATCAGCAGGGAATATTCGCTGGCCTGCTCGGTGGCCATACCGGGAGGCAGGGGAAACCGAACCACGTGGCCGGAGCCGGGAGCGGCGGCGACGGACTGACCATCGGTATTCTCCAGACACTCCAGCTGGAAAGCCAGATTGCCGCGCGGGTTGATCAGCTCCAACTGGTCGCCCGGCTCAAACCGATTTTTGACGTTGATGGTGAGCCAGCCGGTATGGGAGTCGATATCGACGATTTCCCCGACAAACTGTTGCTGGCTGTTACTGGAGACGCCCTGGGTGTAATTCTGATAATGCTCGGGCACATGCCGGCGGTAAAAGCCTTCGGTATAACCTCGGTTGGCGAGGTGGTCCAGCTCACTCATCAGGTTCATGTCGAAGGGCGCGCCGTCGACAGCTTCGTCGATGGCCCGGCGGTAGGTCTGCGCGGTGCGCGCCACATAGTAGTGGGATTTGGTGCGGCCTTCGATTTTCAGTGAATGGATACCCATATCCACCAGGGTCGGTACATGTTGTACGGCGCGCAGATCCTTGGAATTCATAATATAGGTGCCGTGCTCGTCCTCATAGGCGGGCATAAACTCCCCGGGACGGTTGGCTTCCTCGAGCAACATCAGGGGTGCCGGTTCATCGGATGGATCACTCTCCGAGATGGGGCTTCCTGGCGTCCAGCTCGCGACGGAGCTTTCAGCTGAGTTTTCGGTTAACGCAACAGCCTCAATATCTCCAGTCTCTGTTTCCCTCGCCTCATGGGCCTTGTATTGCCAGCGACAGGCGTTGGTGCAGGCGCCCTGATTGGGATCGCGATGATTCATATAGCCGGATAGCAGGCAGCGCCCGGAATAGGCGATACAGAGGGCCCCGTGGACGAAGACCTCAAGCTCCATATCTGGACATTCCTCCCGTATCTCACCAATTTCGGCCACGGATAACTCCCTGGATAGGATCACCCGGCTGATACCCTGCCTGCCCCAGAACATAACACTGGCGTAGTTAACGGCGTTGGCCTGGACCGAGAGATGCACGGGCATCTCAGGCCAACGCTCCCGAACCATCATAATCAGCCCGGGGTCGGACATAATCAAAGCATCCGGTTGCATATCGATCACCGGTTGCATGTCTCGCAGATAGGTTTTCACCTTGTTGTTATGGGGCGAGATGTTGCTGGCGATATAAAACTGTTTGCCCGCAGCGTGGGCCTCGGCAACGGCTTCCGCCATGATGTCGAGGTGGTTAAACTCGTTGTTGCGCACGCGCAGGCTGTAGCGGGGCTGTCCGGCGTAAACCGCATCGGCTCCATAGGCAAAGGCGTAGCGCATGGCCTTATAGGTGCCAGCGGGGGAAAGCAGTTCAGGTTTTCTTTGGTTGTGTGACACGATTTTGTTCTGGTCATTAGTGAAAGGCGTTCATTTTAACTGATTTATCGGCGAGCCATGTGATCGGGCAGGCCGTGTGAGTTTGGGACAGGGTTTAGTTACACCCCACCGTCTATGTCCCTATAATGAATGCGCGGGGTTAACACCCTGTATCTCGGAATCGGGATGTACATTTCAATGACAACCAACCCTGGAAGTAATTCTATGGCCAGTTCTGACTCTTCTCGTGTATCCGGCAGCCACGTGCCCTCGACGCTGGGCACCCCATTCTCACCTACGGCTACTCGCGCGCTTTTGTGTGGTTCCGGAGAATTGGGCAAGGAAGTGGCAATCGAATTGCAGCGCTATGGGGTTGAGGTGATCGCGCTGGATCGCTACGACAATGCGCCGGCGATGCAGGTGGCGGACCGAAGTTACACATTGTCCATGCTTGACGGCGCGGCCCTGAGAGCGATTATCGAAAAGGAACAACCTCATTATGTAATACCCGAAATCGAGGCGATCGCCACCGATACGCTGGTGACGCTTGAGGCGGAAGGTATTAACGTCGTACCCACTGCTCGAGCGGCTCAATTGACCATGAACCGCGAGGGCATTCGTCGATTGGCGGCGGAGGATTTGGGGCTTGCCACCTCGGCTTATCGTTTCGCCGGCACGCGGGAGGAATTTGATCGAGCGGTCGCGGAAATAGGCCTCCCCTGTCTGGTCAAACCCATTATGAGTTCATCGGGCAAGGGCCAGAGCCTGATTCGCCAGGAGGCGGAAATGGACGCGGCGTGGGGCTACGCTCAGGAAGGGGGTCGCGCAGGGGCTGGGAGAGTGATCGTTGAGGGTTTTGTGGATTTTGATTACGAGATAACGCTGCTGACCGTGCGCCACCGCGAGGGTACCAGCTTTTGCGCACCCATTGGCCATCGTCAGGAGGATGGCGACTACCGGGAATCGTGGCAACCCCAGGCCATGAGTGATAAAGCGCTTGTGGGGGCTCAGAAGATGGCCGAGACCATTACCGGGGCGTTGGGTGGTTGGGGCATTTTTGGTGTCGAGTTGTTTATTAAGGGAAATGAAGTCATCTTCAGCGAAGTCTCCCCCAGACCCCACGACACGGGCATGGTGACGATGATTTCTCAGGATCTGTCACAGTTCGCCCTCCATGTTCGCGCCATTCTTGGTTTGCCGGTACCCAACATTCAGCAGCATGGGCCTTCGGCATCGGCCGTTGTGCTGGTTGAGGGCGAGTCCCGAAAACCTCGATTCTCCGGCCTGGAACAGGCTCTGGCACAGCCTGATACGCAATTGCGATTGTTTGGCAAACCGGAAGTGGCGGGGCGTCGCCGCATGGGCGTTTGTCTGGCACGGGCGACGACGATTGAAGGTGCTAAAGCCAAAGCAATGGCTGCCAGTCAGGCAATCATTGTAGAAACGTAAGCGTGCGGATTGTCGAGTCACGGTACGGGGCATTTGTATTCCTGCTAACCGGGAATTTGTAACGCTTATGAGGTAAATCAAGGAGATAGCACTTTACACTTGTTAGCCTAAATAATAATCATTATCATTTGCATCCAGTTCAGACTCTTGCTGTGTGGTTGCAGAGCCAAATGCCTGTCAGGGCAATGATTGAATAATGGAAGGAGCGAGTGGATGAAATTGCAAAAACGAAGGTTGCTGATGTTGATGCTTCTGGTGGCGCCGTTGACGGCGATAGCCGAAGTGCCTGAGTTCCACATTGTGATCAAGGACCATAAGTTTAATCCGGCCAGGGTGGTGGTACCGGCCAATACCAAGGTCAGACTGGTTATAGATAATCAGGATCCGACACCGGAAGAGTTTGAAAGTCATGACATGCACCGGGAAAAAATTATTGCGGGCAATAAAACCGCGAAAATAAAGATTGGTCCGCTGAAGCCCGGCGAGTACTCATTCTTTGGTGAGTTCAATGAAGATACCGCTCAGGGCGTGGTGGTTGCTGAGTAAAGCCCCACTGTTTAGCCGTCGCTAACGGCGGCATACAAGCCGTCGTCTTAAAGAAGATTTTCCCAGTGTTTAGCTCGTTGATTATTGTATTTCGAGAAGTACTTGAAGCCGCGTTGGTGATCGGTATTGTCTGCGCCGCGACCCGTGGTGTGCAAGGCCGTAACCTGGCGGTAAGCGCCGGTATTGCCGCCGGGATCGCCGGGGCGGCAGTGGTCGCCTGGTTTGCCGATAGCCTGGCCGACCTCGCCGAAGGCATGGGCCAGGAATTGTTCAATGCCATGGTGCTACTTACCGTGGTTGTCATGCTCACCTGGCATGTTGTCTGGATGGCCTATCACGGTGCCCAGGTAGCCCGTGAAGCAGTAGATAAAGGCGAATCAGTAAAGCAGGGCAATGAACCGCTTAGCGTACTCTTCATTTTAGTGGGTATGGCGGTGTTGCGGGAAGGCGCGGAGGTGGTGCTGTTCCTTTACGGCATCGCAGCCGGGGGCTCAAGCGCGGTGATGATGATGACCGGTTCGGGGCTTGGCCTGACATTGGGCTTGATTGCTGGTTTTGCTCTTTACGTTGGCCTGATCCGCATCCCAACACGTTATATGTTTTCCGTCACCACGGTTATGCTGGTGCTGCTCGCGGCGGGTATGGCGGGACAGGCATCTAAATACCTGGTGCAGGCAGACTATGTCCCGGCCTTGGGCTACGATATTTGGGACAGTAGCTGGCTGATTGATAACAGCTCAATTCCAGGTGAGATTCTACGGACCCTGGTGGGTTATGACGCTCAGCCTTCGGGCATCCAACTGGTGTTCTATTTCTCGACGCTGGCGCTGATCGGTCTCTGTATGTGGTGGGTAAAAAGTCGGTGTGATTTGGGCAAGGGGCAGGCGTTGCCGGACATGCCGGCTTAGGGTTTGTTAGAACACCAGCGAGAGAACACCAGCGAGCAAATGCTGAACACCTTCAAGCATCTCTCCTTATTTTGATTGGGCGCTGCTGGATACGTGGTAGTGGTCGTCGAGAGAAGCAAGCATTTTACCCAGCTCCTGTTGCAGGGTTTCCAATTCCTCTTCGCTGCGGTCGAGGTTCAGGCGATTTAGTACCCGCTCTACAGCTGCTTCCAGCTTGGCCTGCAGTCTTCGGGACTTGTCGGTCAGGTAAACCCGAGTTACCCGTCCGTCGTCTGGATCGCTACGCCGATCCACGTAGCCCTGCATCTCCAGTTGTACCAGTGTACGGGCCACCGCTGCTTTGTCTGCCTGCATACGGTAAGCGATCTCCTGCTGGGTGACACCTTCGTTGATGTAGAGGATAAAAAGGTAGGCGAAACGACCGGCGCCCATGCCCAGTGGAGCGGTCTCTGCTTCGAGCGCGCGCATCATATAGCGGTATAGCAGACCAATTTGGCGGACCAGATTATCGGAAAGATTAATCATAAAACAGAGAATTCCTTGGTTGCTGGCAACGGTCAGTACTTCATAGGCCGAAAATTAAGTCAGTGTCACGATATGTGGCCATGAAGCAGGTTAGTGGCACGCATTGCCGGGTTTTAGCCTCTTCGCCTGTAGTGGGGAGCAGCGCCTTTGGTGGCATGCGATGTGTGATGCCGCAGCCGGCCATTTCCTGTGTGTCTTCTCGCCACTAGGTGCAGATGTAAAAAACTTTGGTGGCGGGTCTAGCATCACTGACGCGCATCAGAGACTCACCACCACGCTCACAAATTGCTATTTTATTGCAACTTTCTTCAGCATCCCGCCGCACCATCAGATATTTAAATAACGAGTTAAAGGTGGCGATGTCGCCGGTGGCGTAGTCCTTCCCGATATTGGTGTAGTGAAGACTTTCCGGATCGGTAGAGGGAGCGCAACCGAACCCTGACAGCTGCAAGACGTAGGTGAGAAGGTTCCAGACTCGGTGCATAGACGTAAGCATGCCTTGATTGTGATGGGGAATGTTTCCTAAGGCGAGTGAATTTATCTGAAAATCATTGATCAGTCAACGTTGATAAATCAACGAAATGCCTTGTTGTGACAATAATCTGGTGTTGTTTAAAGATGGATGGCGTGAGGAAGCCAGGTTCTTTGCTGCAAGCCGGAATAGAAAGCATCAAAAGCGCAGGAGTTTTTTGCACGCGCAAGGGGCGCCGGGCTGGGACAAAAGGGGGTCCGCTACAGGGAACCCCCTTTGAAGTCCACAATCAAGCCCTAGCTGACCTCGACGATCAACTCTGCGGCGATACGTTTGCCGTCTTCCGCGGCTTTCTGGAACGAAGTGATCTGATCAAAGTTCATATACCGGTAGATATCCGAGGCCATGGCGTCCAGCTGGCCGGCATATTCCAGATACTCTTCCGGGGTGGGCAGTCGTCCCAGTACACCACCAACCGAAGCCAGTTCGGCGGAGGTTAGATAGACATTAGAGCCGTCGCCGAGGCGGTTGGGAAAGTTGCGGGTCGAGGTGGACAGGACCGTACAGCCAGGCTGTACACGGGCCTGGTTGCCCATGCACAGTGAGCAGCCGGGCATTTCGGTGCGGGCGCCGGCACGGCCATAGATGTTGTAATAGCCTTCTTCCATCAAGGTGTGTTCGTCCATACGGGTTGGTGGCACAATCCAGAACCGGGCCTTGAGCTCGCCCGGATTGAGCCGTTCCAGCAGTTTGCCGGTGGCTCGGAAATGGCCGATATTGGTCATGCAGGAGCCGATAAACACTTCGTCGACCTTGTCGCCAGCGACTTCCGACAGTAGTCGGGCATCATCGGGGTCGTTGGGGGCGCAGACGATGGGTTCCTTGACTTCGTTCAGGTCAATTTCAATGACGGCGGTGTATTCGGCATCGGGGTCAGCTTCCAGTAGCTCCGGCTTAGCCAGCCAGGCTTCCATTTTCTGGGCGCGTCGCTCAAGGGTGCGGGGGTCGCCATAACCCTCGGAGATCATGCTGCGCAGCATAGTGATGTTGGAGCGCAGGTACTCGGCGATGGTTTCTTCGCCGAGCTTGATGGTGCATCCGGAAGCGGAGCGTTCTGCCGAAGCGTCGGACAGTTCGAAAGCCTGTTCAACCGTGAGGTTTTCCAGGCCTTCAATTTCCAGAATACGGCCGGAGAAAATATTCTTTTTACCTTCCTTTTCCACCGTCAACAGGCCTTGCTGAATGGCGTAGTAGGGAATGGCGTGTACCAGATCGCGCAGGGTAATGCCTGGCTGCATCTCCCCCTTGAAGCGCACCAGAACCGATTCCGGCATATCCAGAGGCATAACACCTGTGGCGGCCGCGAAAGCGACCAGGCCAGAGCCCGCGGGGAAGGAGATACCCAGGGGGAAACGGGTATGGGAATCACCACCGGTGCCGACCATGTCCGGCAGCAGCATGCGGTTCAGCCAGCTGTGAATAATGCCATCGCCCGGTTTCAGGGATACGCCGCCGCGATTACGAATAAAGTCAGGCAGAGTGTGTTGGGTATCGATATCCACCGGCTTGGGGTAGGCGGCGGTGTGGCAGAAGGACTGCATGACCAGATCAGCGGAAAAGCCCAGGCAGGCCAGATCCTGAAGTTCGTCTCGGGTCATCGGCCCGGTGGTGTCCTGAGAACCAACAGTATTCATTGCCGGTTCGCAGTAGGTGCCGGGGCGGATGCCCTCGACCCCGCAGGCCCGGCCAACCATTTTTTGGCCGAGGGTAAAACCCTTGCCGGTGTCGGCGGGTTGCTCGGGAGTGCGGAAGATTTCGGTTTCGCCCAGGCCGAGGTTTTCGCGGGCACGACGCGTCAAACCGCGACCAATAATCAGGTTAATGCGACCACCGGCGCGCACCTCATCGAGGATAACGTCGGATTTGAATTCATACTCCGACAGCACTTCCTGGGTTTCGTGATCAACGATCTTGCCCTCGTAGGGGAGGATATCGATTACCAGACCGGTAGATAGCTTTTTAACCGGCGCTTCGAACACCAGGGCGCCGGAATCTTCCATGGTGTTAAAGAAAATCGGCGCCACCTTGCCGCCGATGCAAATGCCGCCAGCGCGCTTATTGGGAACGCCGGGGGTGTCTTCGCCGATATACCAGAGTACGGAGTTAGTGGCGGATTTGCGGGAGGAACCGGTGCCGACCACGTCGCCGACAAAGGCCACGGGATGACCGCTTTTTTCCAGTTCGTGAATTTGTTCCTCGGGGTTTTCCGCGCCTTCGCGAGGAATCTTGTACATGGCCTTGGCGTGGAGGGGAATGTCGGGACGCGACCAGGCATCCGGCGCGGGTGACAAGTCATCAGTGTTGGTTTCACCGGGGACTTTGAAGACAATGGCGGTCAGTTTTTCGGGCACCTCCGGACGCTGGGTAAACCATTCGGCATTGGCCCAGGATTCCAGAACCGCCTGGGCGTTGGCGTTGCCAGCCTTGGCTTTTTCCGCAACGTCGTGGAAAGCATCGAATACCAGCAAGGAGCTTTTCAGTTGTTCGGCGGCCAGCTCTCCCAGATCGGCGTCATCAAGCGCGGAAACCAGTGTGGCGATATTGTAGCCACCCAGCATCATGCCGAGCAATTCAACCGCCTTGGCTCTATCGATAATCGGTGAGCTAGCATCACCATTGACAATGGCGGAAAGGAAACCGGCTTTTACATATGCGGCTTCATCGACGCCAGGGGGCACGCGGTTAGTGATCAAATCCAGGAGGAACTCTTCTTCGCCAGCCGGCGGTGCTTTTAACAGTTCGACCAGTTCGGCGGTCCACTCGGGATCGAGTGGTTTAGGGGGGACGCCTTCAGCGGCGCGTTCAGTGACATGTTGGCGATAGGCTTCTAGCACGACCTTGTTCCTCTTGCTTTGTGTGATAGCGCCTGCCTGGCAGGGATGCTTTGGGAGACGGACTATCCTGAGTAATGCGGTATTGAGTTGGAACGGCGCAGGGCCGATCCGAGCGGGCGAATTCTACCGCAAAGCGCCGGTCAAATGTAATGCCTCCGTGGGAGACCGATACAGGTAAGCAGCGTCAGCATCCTCAGTGGCACGGATTGGCATTAATTAACAGTGGTGCCTTCGCAAAACGGCCAGGCTCTTTTATAGTTGCGGCTGTAGAGTTGATGAAAGGCTTATGACGAGAACCCCCGGCACCCCCTGTGTTGGCATTTGCTCTTCGGGCATCGGCGATGATGTCTGCCGGGGCTGCAAACGTTTCGCCCACGAGGTGATTAACTGGAACGCCTACACGGAGGACGAAAGGGCGTTGATACAGCAACGGCTGGATCGCTTTCTCGTCCAGATCATCGAGCTCAAAGTCGAGATTATTGATCGTCAGCGGCTCATGTTGGTGCTCAAACAGGAAAGGGTTGCGTTTGATGAAAGCCGTGATCCGCATTTCTGGATCCATCATCTACTCAAAGCCCGTCACCACGACTGTCTCAATGCCGAACTTTGGGGTTTCCGCGTGCGACGCCCGTACCAGCACCTCAGTTGCGCCGCCCTCCATGAAATGATCGACAAGGAGTTTTACAAACTCTCTTTAGCTCATTACGAACGCTACATACAGCCGGGGTTAAAGGCTGGGAGATAGCAATCCGGGCTAAACCAGATCGCATTGTTGGCAAAATTGCTTATGGCCATGGCGGAAATTGATTAACTCAAACAGACCTGTGGAATTTAAGGTAGCTCACCCCTAAGAGATTAAACAATTGAGGAGATAGCGATGTACAAACTTTACGGCTTCCCGGTCAGTAATTATTACAATATGGTTAAGCTGGCTCTGCTGGAAAAGGGGCTGGATTTCGAGGAGGTGATCACCCGGCCCAGCCAGGAAGAGTCTTACCTGGCAAAAAGCCCCATGGGCAAGATCCCCTGTTTGGAGGTCAAGGAAGGACCGATCAGCGAGACCAATGTCATCCTCGATTATCTGGAGGAGGTGAGTGGTGACAGGCCGTTTTATCCCGAGGATGCTTTTCAGAGAGCCAAGGTCAGGGAACTGATGAAAGCCACGGAACTGTACCTGGAGCTGGTGGCGCGGCGGTTATTGGGCGGCGCGCTCTTCGGCCAGGAAATGAGCGAAGCGTTGAAGGATGAGGTGCGTGGGCAACTGGATAAGGGCTGCGCGGCCCTTAACAAACTGCTGCGGTTCAGTCCTTACGCTGCGGGCGAGACCTTCACCTACGCTGATTTCATGCTTTATTACACGGTGACGCTCGCCAATATAGTGACGCAAAAAGCGCTGGATGTAAGCCTGGAAGACAAGCTGCCGGGTCTCGCAGACTGGCTTGCCCTGACGGAACAGAATGCTCATATCCTGTCGATCAATGGTGAGCGGGATGCGGCGCTCAAGGCCATGATTGGTTAAGAGGATATTTTGACAGTGACAGGCGAGAGAGAGGGAGTATCGGAACCGGGCAAGACAAAACCCGGCAGGCTGGCGGCGTCCCTCGCCGCCATTGATGACTTTCTGCCTTGCCCGACTCCGGACGCCTGGATTGATGGGGCGCTGGCTAATTTGCCCTTACTGTTGATTGATCACGCCAATTGCGAAAAGAAGGCGGCCAGTACCGCCTTAAGCTTGATCTACCGCTACAGCGATCGCTTTGATCTGCTCAGCAAAATGTCACGTCTGGCGCGAGAGGAGCTGCGTCACTTCGAGCAGGTGATTCAATTGATGAAGCGCAGGCAGGTGGCCTACGAGCATGTGTCGGCCTGCACCTACGCAAGCGAACTGCGCAAGCTGGTGGCCACATCCGAGCCGCTAAAGCTCGTAGACACGCTGATTATCAGCGCTTTTATCGAGGCTCGCTCCTGCGAGCGTTTCGCCAAACTGGCGCCATATCTGGATCAGGAGCTGGAGAATTTTTATCTTTCCCTGCTTAAGTCCGAGGCCCGCCACTTCAGTGATTATCTAAAGTTGGCTGAGCAGTATGCCGACGCTGATATCAGCGAACGTATCGCCAGTGTCGCGGAGCGGGAGCAGGCGCTGATTACCAGGCCCTGTGAAGAATTTCGGTTTCACTCCGGCCCGCCCAGCCGGGGATGATTAACAGTTTGATGCCCAGGCTTACTGAGAGATATCAAAGCTAAGCAGTTCCAAACCCTCCCTAGAGGCTTCCACGTACCAACCTTGAGCCTGCCAGTCGCCGAGCACAATGCGCCGACCCCGCTGACTTACTTGATTATCATTCCATTCAAAATGATGATCCGCCGGGCGGTGAGTATGGCCATGGATCATGGTGTCCAGGCCATATTCACTCAGGACTGCGCAAACGGTTTTTTGCTCCACATCCATGATGGCATCGCTCTTGTCGCGGGTAGCGGCGGTGCTTTGCTTGCGACCCAGGCTGGCGATCTTCTGGCGGGTGCTCAGCGGCAGCCTCTTCATGATGGCCAGCAAAAGGGGGTTGCGAATCCAGCGTCGTGCTCGCTGATAGTCCACATCGCCAGTGCACAGGGTATCGCCGTGAAGTAGCAACACATTATGGCCGTGGAGCTTGGCGCGGTGTACTTCTCCCAGCAACTGGCAGCCGGTTTCCTGGCTAAAACGCCGGCCGATGGCGAAATCCCGGTTGCCGTGGATGAAATAAAGGGCGGTGCCGGATTTGCTTAGCCGGCTTAATGCTTCGATGGTTTCTCGAACCCAGGGCGTGGGGTCGTCATCGCCGATCCAGGCTTCAAATAAATCACCGAGGATGTAGAGGGCTTCACTCCGCGAGGCTCGCTCATCAATAAAGCGGTGAAAAGCAGTGAGCAGGGCGGGCTGCTCACCGGACAGGTGTAAATCAGATATCAAAAGGGTGCTCAACGGGGCGGCCCCTGGGGTCTCAGTCAACGTGGCGCGTCCACCGCGCCACCTGGATATGAGGTCGGAGTCATAACTCGACGGGAAAGCGCCTGCAGGTGTGGCAGATTGGCTGGTCGCCTAGCGGTCGGCGTAGGCATCGGAAATAGTGGTGCCTTCGATAATGACTGTTTCGATGGGTACGTCCTGATGATGGCCTTCGTTGCCGGTGGCCACGCCCTTGATTTTTTTGACCACGTCCATGCCGTCCACCACCTTGCCAAACACCGCGTAGCCCCAACCCTGCGGGGTTTTGGCGGTGTGATTAAGGAAGTGATTGTCGGACACATTGATAAAAAACTGCGAGCTGGCGGAGTCTGGCACCATGGTGCGGGCCATGGCCAGGGTGCCGGTGTCGTTGCTCAGGCCGTTGTCGGCTTCGTTGACGATGCTGGGGCGGGTGGCTTTTTCCTTCATGTCGCTGTCCATGCCGCCGCCCTGAATCATAAAGTTATCGATTATGCGGTGAAATATCGTACCTGTGTAAAAATCATCCCGGCAATATTGCAGAAAATTCTCGGCGGTGACCGGGGCTTTGTCGAAATTCAGTTCCACGGCGATGTCGCCAAAATTGGTGTGCAGCGTAATCATGGGTTCTCAGTCAGCTCAGCATTGTTAATCGAGCGGCGATGATAAGGATTTTAGTCGGTGAATGGAACAAGTCGCTTATAAAGGCCCGCCCAGCCCGCTATAATTCACCGTTTGACGGGCCTGCGTTTATCCCCGTGAAAGTCCGTTCCCTGTAACCCGCCACAGACCTTTTTGTAAGGAATTTGATGGACAGTTCCAGCTCAGGAAATTTTATCGAGCACATCATCGAGGAAGACCTTCGCCAGCAAAGGATTTCTCAGGTGGTAACCCGTTTTCCGCCCGAACCCAACGGCTATCTGCACATCGGCCACGCCAAAGCCATCTGCTTGAATTTCGGGCTGGCACAAAAATATGACGGCGCCTGCAATCTGCGCTTTGACGACACCAATCCAGAAAAAGAGAGCGACGAGTTCGTCCGTTCAATCATCGAGGATGTCCGCTGGCTTGGTTTTCAGTGGGACGGTGACATACGCTATGCCTCGGACTATTTCGAGCAGCTCTATCAATGGGCTGAATATCTGGTGGAGCAGGGCAAGGCCTACGTCTGTGAGTTGAGCCCCGAGCAGACACGGGAATACCGAGGTACCCTGACTGAACCGGGCAAGGACAGTCCCTATCGGGATCGCCCCGTAGCCGAAAACCTGTGTCTATTACGCCAGATGCGCGCGGGTGAAATCGAGGAGGGGTGCATGGTGCTGCGCGCCCGCATCGATATGGCCGCGCCCAACATGAATTTGCGTGATCCGGTCATGTATCGCGTCAAACATGCTGTCCATCATCGTAGCGGTGATGCCTGGGCTATTTATCCTTCCTATGATTTCGCCCACGGTCAGGAAGATGCCATCGAGGGTATCAGCCACTCTATTTGTACGCTGGAGTTCGCTGATCACCGACCGCTCTACGAATGGTTTATCGACAATCTCCCGGTCCCCTCGAAGCCCCGACAGTTCGAGTTTGGCCGGCTTAACCTTAATTACACGGTGACCAGCAAGCGCAAGCTCAAGCAGCTGGTCGATGAGGGGCATGTGGACGGCTGGGATGACCCGCGTCTGCCAACATTGTCTGGCCTGCGCCGGCGCGGAGTCAGTCCTGCAGCGGTGCGCGATTTTTGCGAGAGTCTGGCGGTGGCGAAAACCGATGGTACGGTGGACATGGCGCAGTTGGACCACTTTATTCGCCAGGACCTCAATGAGAACGCTCCCCGTGGTATGTGTGTACTTCAGCCGCTTAAGCTCACCCTGACTAACTGGCCTGAAGACGAGAAAGTTTCCCTGAGTCTAGCCAGACACCCCCAGCGCGAGGATATGGGCGAGCGGCAGGTGCCCTTTGGTCGGGAGATCTACATTGACCGCGATGACTTTAACGAAGACAGCAGTCTGTCGCGCAAGAAGTTCAAGCGCCTGGTGCTCGGCGATTATGTGCGCCTGCGCGGTGCCTACGTGATCAGGGCGGATGAGATGGTACGCGATGACACCGGGCAACTGCTGGAAGTGCTTTGTTCCGTGGTGCCTGATACGCTGGGTGAGAATCCCCCCGAGGGTATTAAGCCCCGAGGCGTCATTCATTGGGTGGCAGCCCACGACAGTATCAGCTGCGAGGTAAAACTCTACGAGCGGCTGTTTACTGAAGCGGAGCCGGGTGCCGGCGGTGCTGATTTCCTTGCGGCGATTAATCCTGAATCCCTGATTAGGCTGACAGGTTGTCAGGCCGAAGCCAGCTTAGTGGATGCGCAGCCAGGACAGACCTACCAGTTTGAACGGGAGGGCTATTTTTGTCTGGACACTCATGCCGGCGCGGTCGCAAATCCTGTGTTTAACCGGACCATCTCCTTGCGCGACACCTGGTCCGGGAAGTGACGTAACCCGATACACGATGTAAAGATAGAATCCAAGACGATGACTTTAAAGATCTATAACACACTGAAGCGTGAAAAAGAGGTTTTCCGACCCATCCATGAAGGCAAAATCGACCTCTATGTCTGCGGCATCACCGTCTACGACTACTGTCATATCGGCCATGCGCGGGTTTTGTTGGCGTTTGACGCCATTACCCGCTACCTGCGCAGCCAGGGTTGGGACGTCACCTATGTGCGCAATATCACCGATATTGACGACAGGATATTGGTGCGTGCCGGGGAAAATGGCGAACCTTATACCGAACTGACTGCGCGGATGATTGCGGCCATGCATGAGGACGAGCGGGCTTTGGGGGTATTGCCGCCGGATCACGAACCTCGGGCCACCGGCCATATTGACGACATCATCGCCATGGTCAGTAACCTGGTGAATAACCACTATGCCTATCGTGCGGATAACGGCGATGTATATTACCGGGTCAAGCGCTTTCCGGAATACGGCAAACTGAGCAATAAGAACCCGGATGAACTGCTTTCCGGCGCCCGAATTGAGCCGGGTGAAGCCAAGGAAGACCCCCGTGATTTCGCCCTCTGGAAAGCGGCAGGCGAGGGCGACGTGGGTTGGGAATCCCCCTGGGGCAGAGGGCGCCCCGGTTGGCATATTGAATGCTCGGCCATGTCCACCTGCCTGCTCGGCGAGACCTTCGACATTCATGGTGGTGGCCCCGATTTGCCTTTCCCCCATCACGAAAATGAAATCGCCCAGAGTGAAGCCGCCACCGGTAAAACCTTTGTCCATTACTGGATGCATGCCGGTGCCGTGCGGGTGGATGACGAGAAGATGTCCAAGTCGCTGAACAACTTCTTTACCATTCGCGAGGTGCTGAAAACCTATCACCCGGAAGTAGTGCGTTATTTCCTTCTATCGAGCCACTATCGCAGCCCGATCAATTATTCAGAGGCTAATCTGATCGAAGCTCGTCAGGGTCTGGAGCGCTTTTATCAGGCATTGAGAGATTACAGTGAGGTGCCGCCGGCGGCTCTGGGTGATATTAAGGGCAGCGCCTATTACCGACGCTTTGTCGAGGCCATGGATGATGACTTTAATACCCGTGAAGCGTTTTCGGCGATGTACGATCTGGTACGGGAGCTGAATACCCAGGCCAGGGAAGACCGAGAGCAAGCCGCCGTGCTGGCTGCCGAACTGAAAGCCCTGGGCGCGGTGCTCGGTGTGCTGGAGAGCGACCCAGTCGCTTTTTTACAGAATGGTGGCGTGGCCGAGCAGGGGGATGCGGACGAAGATGTTGAAGCCCTGATCGCCGAGCGGGAGACAGCCAAACAAAACAAGGATTATGCCCGTGCCGATGGTATCCGCGAGGAGCTAAAGGCCCGGGGCATCGTGCTGGAGGATTCCCGCGAGGGCACCCGCTGGCGGCGGGCCTGATTTGCTCCTTTGCGCCGTTCCCCGGCGTTCAATACCTACCGTGCGTGCCCCTGTTCGGGGCAAATTTATGTTACTAGCAGGTAACTAGCGCTTGATTTATGTAAATGTGCTGCGGCAAAATCCCTATCTGAATTCTTAGCTTGGTGGCAAAAAATGGCACAAATCGATCAATGCGATACTCTCATAAGAAATGCCCTGGTGTTTGACGGTAGCGGCCAATCTCCAGTGGTTGAAGATCTGGCTATCAAGGATGGCAAAGTGCTTGCACGGGGCGCTAACCTGGACGTTGGCAACGCCGGCGAAACCGTGGATGCGGAAGGACAATGGCTGATGCCGGGTCTGCTGGATATTCACACTCACCTGGATCTTGAGGTGGAAGTGAGTCCGGGCATACCCGAAGCGGTGCGCCATGGCACCACCACGGTTTTGCTGGGTAACTGCTCCCTGGGTGTGGCTTTTGGCTCCCAGTTAAAGGGTGAAGAGAACCCTATTCTCGATTGCTTTACCCGCGTGGAAAACATGCCCAAGAGCGTGTTGTCGAAATGCCTCGACAAGCTCACCTGGGATGACACTGCCGGTTATATGGATCACTTTGCTGATCTTCCTCTCGGTCCTAATGTCGCGTCTTTTTTACCCCATTCCATGATGCGTATTGAAGCCATGGGCACGGACGCTTCCATCAGCCGTGAGCCGAACAAGGAAGAACAAAAGCGTCTGGAGAAGATCATGGAAGACGCCATGGAGCAGGGCTATATTGGCCTGTCCACGGACCAGATCGTATTTCATTATCTGGCCAATGATCCCAACAAAAACATTCGTATCCCCAGTCACTTTGCCGAGTGCGAGGAGTTGCGTCCGTGCCTCGAAATTGTCCGCAAACACGGCGGCGTATGGCAGACCAACCCCGATGGCGAGAAAATGCTGCGCACGCTGAAGCGTTATTTCTGGTCCGCGAGCCGCTTCCGCGGCAAGCCGCTGCGCATCTCGGCGCTCACGGCCATCGATTTTGTGTCCGTGCCCGGCGTTTGGCAGAAAATGCTCAAACTGGGCAAGGTTATTAATTCCAAGCTGTTTGGCGGCAAAATCCACTTCCAGGCCTTGGGCGGTAGCTTCCGCATGTGGTCCGACGGCATGATTTCGCCGGTTTTTGAAGAACTCCCCTCGACCCGGGAAATGATTGCCTGTGAAGCGGATCAGGCTGATAAGCGCCTCGAATTGCTCAACGACCCCGCCTGGCTGGAACGTTTCGCCGAGGACTGGGCTAAGATGACCGTTGCTGATGCCAACATCACCAAATTAGGCGGCAACAAGGATCAGGCGACCTTCCAGATGAAGTTCGACGAAATGACCTTTGATGACTGCGCGGTGCCCAGCTGGAATGGTGATTCCTTACAGCAGGTTCTGGACCGCCTTACCACTTACATTGAAAGTAATGGTGAAAAAGGCGCCAAGGACGAAGCCGAAGCGGCCGAATTTGCCAAATTTCCGAAAGAGTGTACCCATCCCCGGGAGTTCTGGCTCCAGTGCCTGCGCCTCTACGACACGGGTTTCCGCTGGTGGTTTGATGTTGCCAACAAGGACGAGGATATCGTCGAGGAAATCCTTTTTGACGAAAACGCCTTGCCCGGTTTTAACGATTCCGGAGCGCACTTGACCAATCTGTCTTTCTATGACGGTAACCTGGGGACGCTGCGTATTGCGCAGAAGCGTGGTCTCGATCGCGTCGCTCATGCTGTCCACCGCCTTACCCGAGAGCCCGCCGAATTCTTTGGCTTGGATGTCGGTACCATTGAGCCGGGTGCTCAGGCCGATATCGTGTTGATCAACCCTGAAAACCTGAAAAACCACGATATGAACAAGGGCCGGACAAAAATCTTCCACGATATTTTCGAGCACGACGTGCTGGTTAACCGTTCAGACGGTGTGGTTGAGCAGGTCTACATCAACGGCACGCGGGTTTGGGAAGACGGCTGTCGTCACACCCCGGCGCTGGGCACCCAGACCCTGGGGAGGGCGGTTCGCGCCAGACGCGCTTGATCAGAGTCGTTCCTGGCTAGTGCAAAGGTCAGGCCCGTGATGGGCCTGGCCTTTTTAATGTCTATCTTTCAGGTGTACAAATTACATGTCGGATCTTGTCAGTATTATTGAAGACTGATATAGCTCTTCGCC
>OBIY01000178.1_pt1 | contig 28104 bp, 25 predicted proteins | sample 1519841 | NCBI WGS metagenome assembly OBIY01 (sample SAMN03019774, study PRJEB22545) | beach sand metagenome | biome: beach; feature: sea beach; material: beach sand | place: USA: Municipal Pensacola Beach, FL | collected 2010-07-30 | depth 30-40 cm m
AAACTACGATCTGGGCCGGTAATTTGCGCTAAGGGTATGCCTCGAGTCATGGATGTGCTCAACCGGGAAGGGTTGATCGAACCGGCGGAACCGTCTGGCATGCCGGAAGAAGCGACTGATTTAACACGTGAACCACTCAAATTGCCCGCCAACAGACCCACTCGCTTACAAAATCTGGCACGTGCGGACGAAGGTTTTTTATTGGCGCTGGGGTACTCAACGCAACGCGGTTACGCAAACTCACATCCATTTGCTGGCGAAATACGAGTCGGCTGGGTCAACGTCAGCCTGACACCGCCTGAGCTTGGGTTTGAAATCGAAATCGGTGAGATAGAAATCACCGAGTGTGAAATGATCAATCAATTCAAAGGCAGTAAAGAAGTCCCGCCGCAATTTACCCGAGGCTATGGCCTGACCTTTGGACACAGTGAGCGCAAAGCCATGGCCATGGCCCTCGTGGATCGAGCTCTTCGCTGCGATGAGTTGGGAGAAGAGCGCATCGCCCCCGCGCAGGATGAAGAGTTTGTACTGGCACACAGTGATAATGTGGAAGCCTCAGGGTTTGTGCAACACCTTAAATTACCGCATTACGTTGATTTTCAGTCTGAGTTGGAAATGATTCGTAAGCTTCGGGCCAAGCAACAACGTTCAGCAAACCTAACCGGTGAGGAAAACAGTGATGGCTGAACAGAACCCCCAAGGTGGCCTGGAAACGGAATACAATTTTGCTTACCTGGATGAGCAAACCAAGCGGATGATCCGGCGGGCCATTCTCAAAGCTGTGGCCATCCCGGGATACCAGGTGCCATTTGGCGGCCGGGAAATGCCCATGCCCTATGGTTGGGGCACCGGTGGCATACAGGTGACAGCCAGCATCATCGGGCCCAAAGACGTGCTGAAAGTGATTGATCAGGGCTCGGACGACACCACCAATGCCGTTAGCATCCGTCAGTTTTTTCAGCGCACAACAGGGGTTGAAACGACGGAAAGCACCGCCGCTGCCACATTGATCCAAACGCGCCATCGTATTCCGGAAAAGCCCTTAACTGAGCAGCAAATTCTGGTTTACCAGGTACCGATTCCTGAGCCTCTCAGGTTTTTAGAGCCCCGTGAGACAGAAACCCGCAAAATGCATGCATTGGCTGAATACGGCATCATGCATGTCAAATTGTATGAAGACATCGCCCACTACGGCCAAATTGTTCACAGCTACGACTATCCAGTGGTCGTGAATGATCGCTATGTCATGCGGCCATCGCCCATTCCCAAATTTGATAACCCTAAAATGCATCAAATGCCGGCGCTACAACTTTTTGGCGCCGGGCGGGAAAAACGCATTTACGCCATTCCACCGTATACCGATGTAAAAAGCCTGGACTTTGATGACCACCCCTTTGAGGTGCAGCAATGGGAAGAAGCCTGTGCGCTTTGTGGTGCCACAGACAGCTTTCTGGATGAAATTGTTATGGATGATCAAGGCCAGCGCATGTTCACGTGTTCAGATACCGATTATTGCCGTGAGCGGCAACAGTCAGCGGGCAACCACCGATTAGCCGGCCATGAACAAACGCAGGCAGGAGGCTGAGCGCTCAATGAACTCGCAAGCACGTAATGAACAACCGATATTAAGTACAAAAAATGTCACGGTTTATTATGGAGAGCATATAGGTTGCCGCAATGTCTCGTTTGATTTATGGCCAGGGGAAGTCATTGGTATCGTCGGAGAATCCGGGTCTGGCAAAACAACCTTATTAAACAGTATCTCGGCGCGGCTAGAACCTGATGAAGGGGGTGTCGACTATCAGCCTCATACCGGTGACCGGGTCAACCTTTATGCGCTTTCTGAAGCACGCCGGCGGTTTTTGATCCGGACCGAGTGGGGGATTGTGCACCAAAACCCGCGCGATGGACTGCGCATGGGCGTGAGTGCAGGCGCAAATATCAGCGAACGCCTGATGGCCTTGGGCGACCGCCACTACGGAACATTACGCGATAGTGCTGAACAGTGGATGACCTCAGTTGAGCTGGATACGGCCCGTATCGACGACATGCCCCGGCAATTTTCCGGCGGTATGCTGCAGCGTTTGCAAATTGCCCGTAACCTGGTCACCAAACCTCGTTTGGTTTTTATGGACGAGCCAACAGGTGGGCTGGATGTTTCTGTTCAGGCTCGCTTGCTCGATTTGATCCGGCAGCTGGTTTCAAAACTGGATTTAGCCGCAGTTATTGTGACGCACGATCTGGCCGTCGCTCGACTTTTATCACAGCGATTACTGGTGATGCATCAGGGCGAGGTGGTTGAAAGCGGCCTCACGGATCAGGTTCTGGACGACCCCCAGCATCCGTACACGCAATTGCTGGTGTCCTCTGTTTTACAGGTGTAAGTATGGTGATGGATTCCGTATACCTGAGTGTTGAAAAACTGGATAAAACGTTTTTGTTACATAACCAGAACAACACCCGGATCAATGTTTTTAAAGATGTTGACCTCAAAGCCTATCGTGGTGAGTGCCTGGTGATTCACGGCGAGTCCGGTTCCGGCAAAAGCACGTTGCTGAAAACCCTTTATGGAAACTACCTGGCCAAGGATGGCCACATTTTTATTCAACACCGTGGGGCTCGTGTTGATCTGGTTCGATCAGAACCCCGAAAAATTATTCAGATTCGCAAGGAGACGATGGGCTATGTCAGTCAATTCTTGCGGGTTGTACCGAGGGTTCCCTGCATAGATATTGTTGCGGAACCACTGCTTGAGCGCGGGATTGATCAAGCGGTCGCCTTGGAAAAAGCGCAAACCTTGCTGGAGCGACTGCATATTCCATCCCATCTTTGGAACCTTTCGCCTGTTACCTTTTCCGGCGGTGAGCAACAGCGGGTTAATCTGGCGCATGGCTTTATTGCAGATTACCCCATTTTGTTGCTGGACGAGCCGACCGCATCGTTGGATGCCATGAATCGTGATGTTGTGATTGGTCTGATCCATGAAAAGAAAGCGCAAGGCGTTGCACTGATTGGCATTTTTCATGATGCCCATGTGCGTGAATCCGTCGCAGACCGGTATGTTGATATGCATTCGATAGGATCGCTAACTCCATGAAAAGTTTGACATTAACTAATGCGCAAATCGTGACAGAACATGAAGTTATTAAAGGCACGCTTCATATTCAGGACGGTAAGATCAGCGCCATTGATACCGGTGTTAGCACACTCGCTGCCGCACAGGATTTACAGGGTGACTACCTATTGCCCGGGCTGATCGAGTTGCACACCGATAACCTGGAAAAACACTATAGTCCAAGGCCGGGTGTTATCTGGCCTTCTTTACCGGCAGTGATTTCTCACGACGCACAAATTTCAGCGGCGGGGATTACGACGGTTTTTGATGCACTCACACTGGGTGATGACAATCAAAAAGCGCGCCGGTCCGAGAATATTCGCGCCATGACGGATGCCGTCACACATGCGCAGAATAAAAATCTGTTGAGGGCAGAGCATTTGTTACATATGCGGTGTGAAGTCAGCTGTGAAGACGTGATCTCACTGTGGGAAGCCTTTGCGGATGACAGATTGGTCAAACTTGTCTCAGTGATGGACCATGCGCCCGGACAACGCCAGTTTGTCAGCCTGGATAAGTATCGTCTGTATTATCAAAAAAAATATAACCTTAATGACGCCCAAATGCAGGTTTTCATTGAAGAACAAACCGAAGCGGCAAAAAAACACAGTGATCGCAATCGCAAGCATATTGTTGAAAGCTGTAAAGCACGGGATCTGCCTATAGCCAGCCATGACGATGCCACGGAAGAACATGTTGAAGAATCGGCGGGTTATGGGATGGTTGTTGCGGAATTCCCAACGACAGAAGTCGCAGCAAAAGCTTCAAAAGCGCATGGCATGGGAGTTATGGCCGGTGCACCCAATATGGTCAGAGGGCAATCCCATTCGGGTAACATTTCTGCACGTGAATTAGCCGCACTCGGGCTTGTGGATATTCTTTCATCAGACTATGTGCCCGTCAGCTTGCTGCACAGCGCATTCTTGTTACACGAGTTGAACCCGGATATCAGTCTGCCAAGGGCGATTGCCACCGTTTCGTCGACGCCCGCTGAAATCGTCGGTTTACAGGACCGCGGGAAACTAGCTGCAGGAAAACGAGGGGATGTGATCCGGGTCTATCGCTCGGATGATCTGCCTGTTGTCCGGGAAGTGTGGCGTGAAGGCCTTAAGGTGCAGTAACGATGACGTTACCGCAAGATGTAGAGGTGAACCAAGCTCGTTTTGCCTTGTATTTCTGCCCGAACCCGGGGACGGCTTTGTGGCATTTTGGTAGCGCATGGCTGGGGAGGGATATTCAGGAACACACAGATCAAAGTAAGCCCCGCTTTGATGCACTTGATGACCTTTTGAAAAAAGGGGAATGTGAAGGCGTTGCACTGGATACGATAGTAAAACTTCCAAGGTACTATGGGTTTCACGCGACACTCAAGCCACCTTTTTACCTAAAAAAAAGCAAAACACTGGATGAACTGATGGCCGCTGTCCAGAATTTTGCCAGTGAAAATCGCACCTGCGTACTACCGCCCCTGATTGCTCACAGTCTGGGACGTTTTGTGGCTCTCGTGCCAGCGGCAACAAGCCCCGAGGTTGATGCCTTCGCACGGAATTGCGTAGAGGCTTTTGATGATTTTCGTGCATTACCCAGCGAAGCAGAAATAGCGCGGCGATTAAAAGCACGGTTGACCCCAAGGCAACAGGCGATGTTGGCCCTGTGGGGCTATCCGTTTGTGATGGAGGAGTTCCGATTCCACATGACATTAACAGATAAACTCCCACCTGACGTCCAGACCCGCCTGATACACCACTTAAAAGAGCCGGTCATCGAACTGAATCGAAGCCCCCATGCTATTGACAACCTTTGTTTGTGCTATCAGCCCCAGGAAGGGGCTGATTTCAAAGTATTGGTGCGGTTTCCGCTTAGAGGGTCTTAGGCCAAATATAGGCGTGGGACTATTTTTCTTCCCGGAGTGCCCGGCGCAGAATTTTTCCGACATTGGTTTTGGGCAGTTCGTCCCGGAACTCAAACTTTTTAGGAATTTTATAGTCTGTGAGCGACTTATGCAGGAAGGCTTTTATTTCAGCTTCTGTGAGGGACTTACCTGCTTCAAAGACGATGAAGGCTTTGACGACTTCGCCTGAATGTTCATCATCAACACCAATGCAGGCAGCTTCGAGGATGTCGGGGTGTTGCGTTAAGGCGTCTTCCACTTCGTTGGGGTAAACATTAAACCCGGAGACGATGACGATGTCTTTTTTCCGGTCAACGAGGTACATAAAGCCCACTTCATCCATATAGCCCATGTCACCGGTTTTTAACCAGCCATCCTGAGTGAGTGTGGCTTCGGTTTCTTCGGGCCTTTGCCAATAGCCTCGCATAACTTGCGGCCCTTTGACCCATAGCTCACCGATATCGCCAGCTGGCACTTCGGCTCCTGTTTCATCACGAAAGCTCACATCTGTATTCGGTGCCGGAATGCCGATGCTGCCTGTGTAATCAGTAATATCAACCGGATTCACAGAAACCAGGGGCGATGACTCCGTTAACCCATAGCCTTCAATAATGAAACATCCCGTAGCCTGTTTCCATTGCCGGGCCACATCTTTTTGTACCGCCATGCCTCCGCCAATGCTGAGTCTTACTCCGGAAAAGTCCAGCTCATTAAAGCCAGGTTCATGAAGTAAAGCATTGAACAGGGTATTCACCCCTGTAATAAAACTGAATCGCCATTTACTCAGCTCTTTTACAAATGCGGGGAAATCCCGGGGGTTTGTAATGAGAACATTCGTGGCGCCCCGAGCGAAAAAAGACAGGCAGTTCGCGGTGAGACAAAAAATGTGGTAGAGCGGAAGCGCCATAATCGCGACTTCGTCTTGCTCCTGTTTGAGTGGTTTTAAATAAGCTAACACCTGTTCAGTATTCGCCACCATGTTTTCGTGCGTCAGAATTGCGCCCTTGGCTGCACCGGTTGTGCCCCCTGTGTATTGCAAAAAGGCGACATCATCGGGCTGTACATCAACCGGCTGAAAGTCATTGGCCTGGCTGTTTTTTAAGGCCTGGCGAAAGCTCACGGCCTCGGGCAAACGGTATTTGGGAACCATTTTTTTGATATGCCGTACCACCCAGTTAACCAAAATTGACCGAAAAGAACCCAGCATGTCACCGATTTCCGTCACAATGATGTGCTGGATATTGGTTTGGTCCACCACTTCTTCCAAAACAGAGGCAAAATTAGCCACCACAATGATTGCAACAGTGCCGGAATCGTTGAGCTGGTGCTTTAATTCGGGCGCGGTGTACAAGGGGTTGACGTTCACAACCGTCAATCCTGATCGCAAAGCGGCAAAGAGTGCCACGGGGTACTGCAAAAGATTGGGTGACATGATGGCAATACGGTCACCCTTTTTAAGTTTTAACTCATTTTGGAAATAGCTGGCCAATTGACGCGTCAATACCTCCAGCTCGGAATAACTGATGTTTTTTCCCATACAGGAAAAAGCAGGCTTTGATGAAAATGTTTCACAAACGGACTCAAACATAGAAGCCAATGATGAATATTTGCTTGGGTCAATTGTGAAAGGCATGCCTTCCGGGTAGCGAGTTAACCAGGGTTTATTCATATGAGATTACCTGCGCTGATGTATGTGCGGTAGTTTTTGACAGATTTATGACATAAAAGCAAGTCCCACTCTATTATAGTGCGCCGGTGAACTTGAGGGAGTGAGGGTGTGTTACAACAGCCTGTTTAGTGCCAAATCGAGCGAGTCATACTTAAAGGAAAAGCCGGCGCTCAGTACTTTTTGGGGCATTACTTTTTTCCCCGAAAGCAGTAACTCCTCTCCCATTTGCCCCATTAATAATTTGACTGCAAAGGCGGGGAGAGTGAACCACGTTGGGCGGTGCAATGCCCGCCCCAGTGTTTGTGTGAAGACGGTATTCGTCACAGGGTTAGGGGAAACGCCATTCACCGGGCCACTCATTGTGTCGTGATGGAGACAATACAATATGATATTGATCAAATCGTCCCGGTGTATCCACGGCATCCACTGGTGGCCATGGCCAATTTTCCCTCCAAGGCCTAATTTAAAAGGGAGCAACATCTTCTTCAGGGCTCCGCCTTCCTTGCCCAGCACAATGCCTGTGCGTAACAAGCAAGTTCGGATACCCATGGCTTGCGCTTGTAACGCAGCAGCTTCCCACTGCTGACACAATTGACTGGAAAAACTCTCGTCCCCCGGCGCCTCTTCGGTGATCTCATCATTACCCGTGCCGACGCCATAAAACCCGATGGCAGATCCACTGATCATCGTGTTCGGCTTTTGATGTGTGGTCTGTAAATAGGTGATCAGATTTTGGGTGGTTTCGAGCCGGCTGGTGCAGATCCTGTTTTTTTGCACCGTTGTCCAACGCTTATCGGCAATCGGTTCCCCAGCCAGATTAATCACAGCATCAAATGTGGCATCTGCCGGTAATGCCTCAAAATGTGAAATTCCGTGAATACCGTGCCGGACAGCTACAGGCGTTCGGCTGAGCACTGTGATGTCATGGCCTTCCGCTAATAAATGGGAACAAAGGGCGGACCCAATAAAACCTGTGCCTCCCGTCATTAATACGTTCATTGGCTTAACCTTTTTTCATTAACTCCTGTTATAAAATAAACTGAGCGAGGAAGGAGCGCCGGTTTGGATGGTATTAGTTACGCACAAATCTCCGACTTGGCCCTTTGAAGAAACCGTGCTTTCAAGACCCTTTCAACTATGTCCTTCGCATCAGAAATTGCTCGCTTGAGGTCGTGAGAGTCTAGCGTTCCTTCATGTACAATCGTACTTCTTCAGTGAAAAAGAATGACCGCCTATTTCACCAGATTCCTCTACGAGATCGATCTCCCGATTCATAGGTAAGTTGAATGGAAACCTCAGCGTGTACATTCCATCTTACTCCTTAGTGATTTAAAAATGATCTTTAGATGAACTAACATTGAATAATGTTTGTTCTTTCCTCAAAGAACGATAGCATTTTAAATACAGAGTCCGGCTGTTTTAGTGTGCATTATTTCCCTTCCGCTTGTTCCTTGTCATTGGTTTGAAGTGGGCGGGGTTGGGTGGTGAGGGGGTCGATGTCGTCGATTTGCTTTTTGGGGTGAATGCCCAATTCGGTGAATTTGCGGGCCCCCGGTAGGAGTTGGCGTTCCAGTGAGCCCACTGCTTTGTTGTAGTGATCAATGCTGCTGCTCAAACTTTTGCCGACTTTGCTGAGGTGCGCGGTAAACGTGGCGATGCGGTTGAACAGTTCTTCACCCAGTTGGCGGATGATTTCAGCATTTTCGGCAACATGTTGTTGCCGCCAGCCAAAAGCAATCGTTTTCAGCAGTGCAATGATGTTGTTGGGTGTGGCCAAGACCACTTTTTGGCGGAGTGCATCTTCTTGCAATTCGGGGTTCAGTTCCAGGGCTGCGGTCAGAAATTGTTCGCCAGGAATAAACAGCACAACGAATTCTGGTGATTGACTGAACTGCGCCCAGTAGGCTTTGTTGGCCAGCTCTTTGATACGCTTGCGCAAGTTGCGCACATGGGCTTCTAGGTGTTGTTTACGCTCAATTTCATCCACGCTTTCTATGGCGCTCAGGTAAGCGTCCAGCGGGGTTTTGGCATCTACAATAATTTCCCGGGATTCGGGCATCCGGATAAGCATATCAGGCCGCATAAGGCCCTCAGCTGTTGTTTGGCTGGCTTGTTCGATAAAGTCGCAGTGCTCCACCATGCCCGCAAGTTCGACCAGCCTTTTCAAAGTCATCTCACCCCATTGTCCGCGAACTTCGGGACGCCGGAGTGCTTTCACTAAATTACGGGTTTCTGTTTGCAGGTTGACTTGCGCTTCGGCCATACCACGCAGTTGCTGGGTGATGGAACCAAAAGATTCTTTGCGCTCTTTTTCAATCTGTTGGATTTGTTTTTCGGCTTTATCCAGTGCTTGCTGGATAGGCGTTACGAGGTTGGCAACGGCTTGTTCGCGCTTTTCGAGGTCGGACTCGGCTTTAACCTGCAAGCTTTTGAAGCTCTGAGCCGCCAGCTTCAAAAAAGCGTCGCTGTTGTGTTGCAGGGCGGTTTTGGAGAGGGAGGCAAAGCGGTCATCCAACTGTTGTTGGTTGTGCTCGTAGAGGGACAGTCTTTCGCTGTGCAGCCTTTTTTCACTCTCCAGTTGTGCATTCAGTAAGGCGATATCTTGGCGTTGTTGCGTGATTTTCCGCTGTGCAATCAGGTAGCTGATCAGGGCGCCGATTAGGCCTGCGAGCACGGCGGCCAAAGCCATCAGGATCATGGGCAGTGGGTTGTTGATTAGATAATCCAATTCAAAAGCTCATCGGGCTGTGTGAGGTGGCCGTCTGCCCCCCAGGTGGTTGGGTCTTCATCATCAGGAATATAGCCCCAGAGGGCAGCCAGTGTTTTCATGTTGGCTGCGTTACCGGCAATGATGTCCCGTTCGTGGTCACCAATGTAGATGCAGTTTTGGGGGGTCGCATCCATCAACTCACATGCGTGGAGCAGGGGCAGCGGGTGCGGTTTGGCGTGAGCGACGGTGTCGCCGCTGACGACGCAGGCTGAACGTTCATAAAGCCCCATTTTTTGCAGTAAGGGGTCTGTCAGCCAGCCGGGTTTGTTGGTGATGATGCCCCACCTTAATTGGCGTGATTCAATTTCATTGAGCAGTTCACTCATCCCTTCAAACAGTGTGGAAGCTTCGGCCAGTTTTTCGCTGTAGTGGTGCAAAAAGCGTTGCCTGAAAGGCTCATGTTGGTCGTGTTCGGTGGTGATGGCAAAGCCCAGACTGATCAGCGCGGAACCTCCTTTTGAGACATGAGGGCGTATCGCCTCCAGGGGCATGGCTGCCCGGCCGCTTTCGATCAGTGTGGTGTTGAGTGCGTTGCCCATATCTGGTGCGGTATCAACCAGTGTACCGTCCAGGTCAAAAAGCACTGTTTCAATGGCTGGCATCAATCGGCCTCTTTTGTCAGATGCATCAAATAATTAACAGAAACATCACGGCCCAACGCATATTTTTGAGTGAGTGGGTTGTACGTCATCCCGATGATGTCCTGTGCGATTAAGCCTGCTTGTCTGGCCCAGCGATTGAGTTCGGAAGGGCGAAGGAATTTTTTGTGTTGATGGGTGCCTTTGGGCAGTAACCTTAGGATGTATTCAGCACCCACGATCGCAAACAGGTAAGACTTTGGATTGCGGTTGATGGTGGAAAGAAAAACGTGGCCACCGGGTTTGACAAGATCAGCACAGGCTTGAATGACAGAGGCCGGTTCCGGCACGTGTTCGAGCATTTCAAGGCAAGTCACGACATCAAAGCTCGCCGGTTGTTTTTCTGCAAGCGCCTCAGCGGCAATCATTTCATAGTGAATGCTTGTTTCTGTTTCCAGTGCGTGTAAGCGTGCAACTTGTAAAGAGGCCGCGGCCATGTCAATCCCGCTAACCTCAGCGCCCCGGTGTGCCATAGACTCACTGAGTATGCCACCGCCACAACCTACGTCGAGTACGTTTTTCCCCTTCAGGACGGCCTTTTCGTCAATGTAGTTCAAGCGCAGAGGGTTGATATCATGCAGAGGTTTAAACTCACTGTGAGGATCCCACCAGCGGGCTGCCAGTTCCGAAAATTTGGAGATTTCTTCCGGGTCAACATTTGCGTGTGTGTTTGTCATCAAAACGTCCTGCTGTGATTAAAGGCGTTCAAGATTTTATGCGGTTTTGCCACATTGTAACCTCTTCACACAGGTCTGTTTCTGACAGTGTTGTCAGCTGCCGATCCTTTAACAGCATTTGCCCTGCGACCCAGACGTTGGCCACTCGATCCCGGCCAACGGAGTAAACAATTTGTGCAACAGGGTCGTACAAAGGAAGTGTTTCGATACTTTGTAAATCAATTGAGATCAGGTCGGCCGATTTACCTGTTTCCAGGGAGCCGGTAATGGCATCAATACCCATGGCTTTAGCGTTGTTGATTGTTGCCATACGCAGCGCTGTCTCTGCTGGAAGCGCAGAAGGGTCACCCATCAATCCTTTGCTGAGCAGTGCTGCGGTTCGCATTTCCCCGAACATGTCCAGGTCATTATTCGAGGCTGCGCCATCCGTGCCGAGGCCGACATTGATGTTTTGCTGTAAGAGTTTATGGACTGGGCAAAATCCGCTCGCCAGTTTGAGGTTGGATTCTGGACAGTGAATGATAGAAACTCCATTTTCAGCCAACAGCTCGATTTCTCCATCGGTCAGTTGGGTCATATGGATGGCAATGAGCGATGGGGTTAATAACCCAAGCTTATTGAGGTGTTGCAGAGGACGCACTCCGTGCAAGTCCAGGAAGTCGTCGACCTCTGCAGCGGTTTCTTGCAGATGTATATTGACCGGAAGCTGCAATGTTTCTGAAAGCGCTTTCACACGTAGAAGGGGCGTTTCAGAGACGGTGTAGGGGGCATGTGGCGCAAGTGTGACGTGGATTAAAGGGGACTTTTGGAATGCTTCGTGCAAAGCCAGGCCTTTTTCAAAATACATGTCGATGTTTTCGGCCCAGCTTGAGGGGAAGTCAATAATTGTCATGCCAACCCCAGCGCGAAAGCCGACTTCATTGGCTACCTTGGCCGTCACTTCGGGGAAAAAGTACATGTCGTTACAGGTTGTCACGCCGCCACGGATCATTTCTGCAAACGCCAGTCGGGAGCCAACTTCAACAAATTCGGCGCTCACCCATTTGGCCTCTGCTGGCCAAATATGGTCTTGTAGCCACGTCATAAGAGGTAAGTCATCTGCGAAACCACGGAAGAGGTTCATGGGCACATGGGTGTGGCCGTTGATCAGGCCGGGCATCACAGCGTGGCCTTTTAGGTCATGTTCATCCCGTCCCTGGTAGTGTTGTGACATTTGTCCGGCTGGTAGAATGGCCTGAATGGTACCGGCGTCAATCGCCACACTGTGCGCTTGGTGAACAGTGTTGTTGCGGTCGGCTGTAATGATCCAGTCAGCGTGAATAATGGTATCTACGTGCTTCATGAAGGCCTCGGTTTTTGATTTACGATTAAGCGACGGTACTTATGCTACCACTATCGTGAACCCGCTATCATTAAGTGCTGCGGTTCCTTATACTTGAATGGTTGGGCCAATAGCCCATTGGAAATACGCATCAAAAATGTCTGATTAGGAGGATGTATGGATTTTTCACTTACAGAAGAACAAATCGCAATTCAAGAAGGTGTTCGCAAGACACTTGAACCGTTTACTGATGACTATTGGCTAGAACATGATCGCACGGGTGAGTTTCCCCATGAGTTTTATCAAGCAATGGCCGAAGGTGGTTGGCTGGGTATTACGATGCCTACCGAGTACGGTGGCTCGGGACTGGGAGTTACCGAAGCGGCTTTGATGATGCATGAAGTGGCGAAAAATGGTGGGATGAGCTCGGCCTCAGCCATTCACATCAATCTTTTTGGTCCGCACCCCATTGTTGTTTACGGAACAGACGAGCAGAAAAAGCGCTGGATACCTGATTTGGTCGAAGGTAAAGCCAAAGCCTGCTTTGGTGTCACAGAGCCGGATGCAGGTCTCAACACCACCGGCATCAAAACCCGGGCAGAAAAAACAGCAAGCGGTGATTATGTTGTGAATGGCCAGAAAATCTGGACATCCACAGGCCAGGTGGCTGATAAAGTCATGCTACTCACACGAACAACGCCAAAAGAGGAGGGTAAAAAACCAACCGACGGCATGACATTGTTCTACACCGATTTCAAAAGCGACCATATTGAAGTTCGAGAAATTGAAAAAATGGGACGTAAGTGTGTCGATTCGAATCAGGTCTTTTATGACAACCTCCCTGTTTCCAAAGAAGATATGATCGGAGAAGAAGGCAAAGGGTTTTATTACCTGCTGGACAGCCTCAACCCGGAACGGGTATTGATCGCCATGGAGGCGACAGGTATCGCGAAAGATGCTTTACGCAGAGCCAGTACCTATGCGCGTGAGCGTGTAGTGTTTGATCGCCCAATTGGTATGAACCAAGGCATTCAACATCCCCTGGCAGAGTGCTGGTGTGAAATCGAAGCGGCTTATTTGATGGCGATGCAAGCCGCGACTTTGTACGATAAGGGTGAACCATGTGGACCTTTTGCAAATGCGGCTAAGTATCTGGCCGCGGGTGTGGGGTTCAAAACCGCGACACAAGCTGTTATGACGCACGGCGGCATGGGATATGCCAAAGAGTTCCATGTTGAGCGGTTATTTAGGGAATCGATTGTTGGGCGTATTGCCCCTGTCAGTGAACAACTGATTTTGAGCAACATTGCGGAACGGGTATTGGATTTACCGAAAAGCTACTGATCTGAATATTTTCAAACAAGAAAAAAGGCCGGATAATCCCGGCCTTTTTTATGCTTCCGTTTCAGTCAATGCTGTTTTACCTTTTTGTTCTCGGCGTGCGATATAAAGTGTACTGCCTACAATGACGGAGGCGCCGAGTAACCCAATGGTATCGGGATATTCATGGAAAAATATCGCGCCAATGATGCCTGCAAAAAGTAAACGTGAATAATCAAAAGGGGCAATTGCGGAGGCAACCCCTACCCGGTAACCAAGTACAAAGCCCAACTGTCCTAATGATCCAAGCAGGCCGCCAATAACCATTAATGTTGATTCCCATAAAGTCGGTGTTTTCCATACCGAGAGGGTGAAGGGCAATAAAATCAGTGTGGCGATCAAACCAAAATAGAAGAGCATCACATAGGGGCTCTCATGCAGGGGCAGTTTTTTAATCAAAATCAATGTACTGGCGGCGAGAAATGCGCCAAGTAAAGCAACCAGGGCCGCATCACTCAGCCCATTTTCACCGGGCCGCATCACGATAATCACGCCGATAAACCCAACACCCGTAGCCGCCCAGCGCCACATTTGAACGTTTTCTGCCAGAAAAAAAATCGCGAGTACTGTCACAAAAAGTGGGCTCGTAAAGGCAATGGTTGTGGCCTCAGCCAAGGGCATATGCGTGGCTGCATAAAAGCCGCAAAACATGGCGCTTAGGCCGCTGATACTGCGGAGGCTATGCATCTTCAATTGGCTCGTTTTTACAGCGCGAAACCCTTGTCGGCTGAAAGCGAAGATGATTAAAACACATACAAAACCAACGATACTTCGATAAAAAGTGATTTGTAGAGTATCGAACTTACCTTCAAATGATTTGGCCACAGCATACATTGAGGTCACGCCCAATGCTCCAAGTGTGACCCATAGTGCTCCGCGAATATTGGGTGGAATATTAAACCAGGCGTGCTGTAGTGATTGGAGGTGGTATGAAAAACCCTGGGCAGATGCTGGTTTGTGTTCTAAGGGATTCGGTTGATTTTTCACAGTTATTCCGACATTTCGGGAAAATACTCAATGGTAGAATTTTTAATGATTACTATACAAGATCTTTTTGCATTAGCAGCCATCCACATGTAACTATTAACAGTTTTTTCACGCAACACTCAGGTTTGCAGTCAATTATTGAGATTCTATGGGAGAAAAAATGTCATACAAATCAATCTATAGCCGAGATCTTTTCAGAAATAAGGTGATCGTTGTGACAGGCGGAGGTAGTGGAATAGGGCGCTGTACGGCGCATGAACTGGCTGCGCTTGGGGCTAAAGTTTTATTAGTCGGCCGGACTCAGTCCAAGTTGGATACGGTCAAGCAAGAGATTGAGATGGAAGGTGGACAAGCTGAAACCTACGCGTTTGATATTCGTGACGAAGCCGCTGTTCAAAGTCAAATCTCAGCCATGCTCGAAGCCAATTCGCGCATTCATGGACTTGTGAATAATGCCGGGGGGCAATTTCCAGCACCGGCCGAAAAAATCAGTGCAAACGGTTTTGAGGCAGTGGTTCGCAGCAACCTGCTCGGTGGTTTTTTGATGGCACGAGAATTATTCACACAGCACATGGAAGCCTATGGAGGCGCTATCGTAAATATTACCGCCGACATGTGGAAAGGAATGCCCAACATGATCCACTCGGGTGCTGCGCGGGCCGGTATGGACAATGTCACCAAAACACTGGCCGTTGAATGGGGCAGGGCGGGGGTACGCGTCAATTCCATCGCACCCGGTTATATTGCATCTAATGGGCTCGATACGTATACCGATCCGGCATTTAAAGCGCTGATTCCCCGTTTGAAAGATGCCGTTCCACTTAAGCGAATGGGTACAGAATCGGAGTGCAGCGCCGCGATTTGTTATCTGCTCTCGGATGCGGCAGCTTATGTCACCGGTGAAGTCATCCGCGTCGACGGGGGATGTTCGCTCACGAGCCCGATCTATGCCATGCAACCGGCTAAGAATAATGAGGCTTTCGACGGCTTCCACTTGGCAGCGGAGCCAGCGGCATTAAAAAGGAAAGATTAAAAGCCGCTTGCGGGATTTAACCCACAGATTGAGACAGTTGATTCTGTGGGTTAAATTCTCGCTTGATCAAACTGTCATTAATAATTGATTGTTAAGAAAAATATTTTAGATTAAAGTAATTTCACGCTTATCCCTAAGCGCAAACCAGCTAAGCAATAATTAATAATCAACCGAGCGGAGAATGCAAGGAGTTGTTTTATGAAAAAGCCAGTTTGGATCTTGAGCTCATTACTCGTTTTAATGCCTGTCTTATCAAGCGCTTCTGATAGCCTCGCTGACAAAGCCGTCGATTACCGACAAGGCGTTTTTAGTATTTTGGGCTGGAATATTGGCCCGATGGTTCAGATGATGAAAAAGGAAAAGCCTTACGATAAAGATATTTTTGCACGCAATGCGCAGAGAATGGCAACTGTTGCTCCGATGGCTTTAGAGGGTTTTATCCCCGACTCTGTCACCGAAGACAGCGATGCGAAGCCGAAAATCTGGTCCAATATGGATGATTTTAAAAGCAAGATGAAAGACTTGGAAACAGCCTCCTCAGAACTGGCTGCTGTTGCTAAAACGGGTGATATGGCCCAAATTGGTCCGAAGTTTCAGAGCCTGGGGCAAGCGTGTAAAGCTTGTCACGATGAGTACCGTGAAGAATAAACTTGTCTGAGTGTTTCAATAAATTTCCACAATGTAAAACACAATCAAGGCGCTGATCGCAAAGCAAATTAAAGCCAACCACACCGGTTTAGCTTGCGTTTGCGGGACCCAATCTTCAGCGCCTGTTTTCTCTTTCCTGCCGTGAATCATCGGCGCAATCAAGTTCTCCTTTTTAAAAAGCCAGTAAGCCAGATTGGCGCATATATGCACAATGATGGCAATGACCAGCAAAATAATATTCGTGTGGTGAACGCCCGTAAAAAAATCCGAGAGATCACCAGAGACTTTTCGTACCAAAGGCCCGTCGGTGAAGATGTCATCGCTGCTGAATAAACCACTTACGGCTTGTATGACAAGCAAGAGCAACATCAAAAAAACCATTAAGGCGCCCAGTGGATTATGTCCGAGGTAGCGCTGGTCTTTGTGCTTTATAAAAAGCGATTGGGCATACTTTAATACCGTTTTGGGTGAATAGATGAAGTTCTGGAAACGTGCGTAATACGGCCCGGTGAGGCCCCACAGTACTCTAAAGATAAGTAATGTCAAAATGGCATAGCCAATGCGCATATGCCATTCCATGTAGGCAATGGGCAAGTTCGCGGTGACCACAGCGCCAATGACCAGGGAAACCAGCGCCCAGTGAAACAGGCGCACAGGGAGGTCCCAGACTTCCAGAGTGTCAGCTTGATTCGTCGTATTTTTTTGCATGGGGTGACTCCGCCAGTCATCAGCAATTGGGAAAAGGGATAAGGCTTAGGCATTATCCCCATTGATATTAAGGGGTGTGATCAAGTGCTTGATCAATATCTGCGATAATATCGTCGATGTGCTCAATACCCACAGAAATTCTGACCAGATCTTCTGAAACACCGGCACTCGCCAGTTCATCAGAATTGAGTTGGCGGTGAGTCGTCGTTGCCGGGTGGCAAGCCAGGGATTTGGCATCGCCAATATTCACTAAACGCAGGATCATCTGCAAAGCGTCAATGAACGCTGCGCCGGCTTGCCGGCCACCTTGTATGCCAAAACTGAGTATGCCGGACGCTTTCCCCTGGGTGACTTTTAAACAGGCAGGATGTAATGGGCTTTCAGGTAATCCTGCGTATTTAACCCAGCTTACTTTGGGGTGTTGTTTTAAGTGTTTGGCCAAAGCCAAGGCATTTTCGCAGTGCCTTTCCATCCGCAAACCCAGGGTTTCAAGCCCTTGTAAAATCAAAAAAGCACTGTGCGGCGATAGTGCCGCGCCGGTATTGCGCAAAGGCACCACACGGCACCGGCCGATAAAAGCGGCTTCGCCAAGTGCTTCTGTATAGACTACGCCGTGGTAGGAGGGATCTGGTTCGTTCAAAATGGGGAAGCGTTCTTTGTGCTTGGCCCAGTCGAACTTCCCTGAATCAATAATGACGCCTCCGATTGTCGTCCCATGCCCACCAATATATTTTGTCAACGAGTGGATAACGATATCCGCGCCGAGCTTGAAAGGCTGGCAGAGATAAGGTGTGGCAACGGTATTATCAACGATGAGTGGCACACCATGTTTATGTGCAATCGTGGCCATTTTTTCGAGATCAACAACATTGCCGGCCGGGTTGCCGATAGACTCACAGAAAAGTGCCCGTGTTTTATCATCAATGTGTTTTTCGATGGTGTCATAATCATCGTAGGATGCCATTCGCACGTCGACACCTTGGCGAGGGAAGGTGTGCGCAAAAAGGTTATAGGTGCCGCCATATAACTGACTGGTGCTGACGATATTGTCACCTACTGAAGTAATGCACTCAATGGCGTATGTGATGGCCGCCATCCCAGAGGCAACAGCCAGCGCACCAATGCCACCTTCCATGGCCGCCAACCGCTGTTCCAGCACAGCTGTGGTGGGATTCATAATGCGAGTGTAGATATTACCTTCAACTTTTAAATCGAAGAGATCGGCACCGTGCTGTGTGTTATCAAATGTATAGGAAGTGGTTTGGTAAATGGGGACTGCGGCAGCTTTGGTTGTGCTTTCCGCTTGATAACCATGGTGCAAAGCCAATGTTTCCAGATTCATAATATCCTCCTGTTATTATTGATTGATCATCTGCGCATATTCCGTATTCCGTATTCCGTATTCCGTATTCCGTATTCCGTATTCCGTATTCCGTATTGCGGATTTTACATTGCCTGGTTTACGGGTGTTTTTTACAGATTATTGGGACTGTAACCAGTTGAGAATGGGTCTCCATTGGGTTTGATCTGTTGTAACACGGCTGGGGGGTAAATCAAAAATACTAATGCCATTTTCCAGTGCTTTATTGTAATTTTCAGTCTCTCTCAGGCTGGCCAGCAATGGCATGTTGACGTGCGCTAAGAACGCCGTAAGAGTTTTGTAATAGTTGGTATGCTTCTTCACGCGATTGGCGACTAAACCGGGGAGGATCCCCGACTGTTTAAACCATGGGTGTCGATTAACTGCCATTAAGAACCGAACGCTGGCTTTAATATCCGTGGGAGAGGGCAAAATGGGTATGATCAGCTTGTCACCCAATTGGCCATAGGGTTGCAGAGCCCCAATTTCACTGGCCGCAGGCATGTCATGAACAACATAATCAAAGTTTGTGGAAAGCACCTCATTAGTGAAACCGGCATAAACCGTTATGGGCGCGCAGGTATCAGGGCGGCACTTGAACCAGTCCAGAGCAGACAGTTGTGGGTCATGATCAACCAGTGCGGTGCGGAACCCTGATTTGGCTAAGTAAGCCGCAATGTGTACGGCAAGGAGCGTTTTGCCGCAGCCGCCTTTTGAATTGATGAGAAAAACCTGCGTCATTATTAAGTGTGGAAATGGTCCTTCTGAAAAACATCACTCATGTGATACGCCTTAAATCATAGACAAAATTCAAGCAAGCTCGATGGCTTTGGTAAGTGGCCCGTCACTTCAGTTTTTAGACAACTTGGCGCGAATCACGGGTTCCAACCTCGTCATCCCCCAGTCCTTCCCGGTGATGATTGCCTGCTCAATTGGTTGGGCCTTGTTGATCGCTTTATCCACTGCAATCAATGCCCCCACACGATTACCACTGGCGCAATGGATCAAGACCGGCTCATCATCTATTGCGGCGAGCAAATTAGCCAATGCTGTGGCATTTTCTGCCGTTATGTTATCGGCGCCTGCAATTGGGATCGTGTGATATTGCATACCCAGTGATTGAACCCGTTGACGCTCATCCCAGTTTTGCTCTTCGGGCATCCGTAAATTGATAATATGCTTGATTCCGGCCTCAGACAGGGTTTTAAGCTGTGCCTGATTGGGCTGACCACCAGAAAAGTGTGTGGCGTTTTGTTGCCGAAGATTCAAAATCTGGGAGGCCATAACGGTACGAGCGTCAAGCGGTGGTTGACTTTCTGCAAAGCCATGGCCTGTAAAAAGCAGTACCAGCAATGTACACAGGGTGATCGACAAACGCCGTCGAGTTATCATGAGTAGGTCCTCAAGCCTTAAGGCAATTTGATAGAGCAGCAGTATGATGCGCGTGCGGGCTAAAACGTACCGTCGCGTTGATTACCCCCGGCACGATTAATGATGCGCGCGCGGGTTAAAACTAATAGTCTATACATTTTCGCAGCGAGCCATATCGTGAATCAAGGGATGAAAATCCAGTGGTATCCGGGCCACATGTTCAAAGCCGGGAAAGAAATCAAAAACACCATGTCTGAAGTGGACGTGGTGATTGAAATTGTAGATGCACGGATCCCTTACAGCAGCCAGAACCCCTTATTAAAACAGTTACGGGCAGGTAAACCTTGCATCACGGTGTTGAACAAAAGTGACCTCGCAGATTCGGAAATAACATTAACATGGCAACACTACCTGGAAAGGGAGCACACTGTAAAAACACTGGCGATCAGCTGCCTTAATCCAGAAGAAGTTAAACAAATCCCGGCACTTTGTCTCCAAGCAGCCCCGCGAAAATCAACTCACCTTCGGCCCATTCATGCCTTGATCATGGGGATTCCTAATGTGGGTAAATCGACCATTATCAACATCCTGGCGGGAAAAACGATTGCAAAAACTGGTAATGAACCGGCTGTAACCCGGCAGCAACAAGTGATTAAAATCAACCCATTGTTCACACTGCTGGATACGCCGGGCATGCTTTGGCCCAATATCGAAAATAAGAACAGTGGTTATCGGCTGGCGTGTACCGGTGCTGTGAAGGAAACGGCGATGGAGTCAGCCGATGTTGCCTTGTACGCTCTCGATTACATGTTAAAGCACTATCCCGATCGTTTGCAGGCGCGTTACCTGTTTGAGCACTTACCTGATGAAGATATCGCTTGTCTTGAAGCGATTGGCACCCAGCGTGGATGTTTACGCAAGGGTGGGCATGTTGATCTGGATAAAGCTGCCCGGCTTTTCCTGACAGAGCTGCGTGCGGGCACTTTAGGTCCAATCACGTTTGAAAAGCCCGATATGATCGCAGCTGAAGAGCAGGAGGTGGAAAACCAGCGTGCACTGAAAGCGGCCAGAAAAGCGGAACGAAAAAAAGCGGTCCGTGCGCGGCGTAGAAAAAATAAATAACTCACGAAGGAGGAAGGAATATGGAAAAAAGACAGATTGGCGGCCTTTCTGTCTCGGCGATTGGCTTGGGCTGCATGAGTATGTCCCAAGCGTATGGTCAGCCTGATCGCTCCGAGTCTGAGCGCGTTTTGAATCGTGCGCTTGATTGTGGCTACACATTTTTGGATACCGCCAGTGTTTATGGCCAAGGCCACAACGAAACCTTGATTGGTGAAGTGCTCAAAGGTCGGCGCAGTGAGTTTGTTCTTGCCAGCAAATGCGGTCTAAGCGCAAAACCAGGGGGTGGTCGTGCAGTTGACGGGCGGCCAGAGAGCATAAAGTCGGTTTGCGAACAGAGCTTGAAGCGTTTGCAAACCGATGTAATTGATCTGTACTACCTACACCGAAAAGATCCCAATGTACCCATTGAAGACAGCGTCGGTGCCTTGGCTGACCTCATTGCTCAGGGAAAAATACGTCATATTGGTTTGTCTGAAATTTCTGCCACGACATTGAAAAAAGCACATCGTGTTCACCCGGTGACTGCGGTTCAGTCCGAATACTCTCTGTGGACACGAGATCCGGAGCATAATGGCGTCTTGCAAGCCTGTCGAGAATTGCAGATTGGTTTTGTACCCTTCAGCCCACTGGGACGCGCGTTTCTCTGTGGGACAATTCAGGATATGGCGCAGCTGGAAGCCGATGACATGCGACAAGGCATGCCCCGTTTTCAAGGCGAGCATTTCAATACCAATTTAAAGTTGATCGAACCTTTTAAACAGATTGCGAAAGAGCAGAAGTGCTCTATGGCGCAATTGGCATTAGCATGGGTGCTGGCGCAGGAGGATGGTACCTTGGTGCCAATCCCTGGCACCAAACATATGAAATACCTTGAAGAAAATGCCGCAGCGGCAGAGATCGTCTTGTCATCCCATGTGATCGAAGCCTGCAATAAGTTGATCAACGAGAAGACCGTCTCTGGCCATCGCTATAATGAAAAGCAGATGGCCTCGATTGATACGGAGCCCGACAATTAAGGCAGGTTAGGCGCCAGCCAGTTGCGGGCTTCTTCGATACGGATATTTCGTCGTCGCGCATAGTCTTCGAGCTGATCTTCCCCAATGGTGCCCACGGCGAAGTAACGTGAGTCGGGGTGGGAAAAATACCAACCACTGACGGAGGATGCTGGCCACATCGCCAGGCTTTCGGTCAGCTGAATGCCGGTATTTTTTTCCACATCGAGTAACTTCCAGATTACGGCTTTTTGTGTGTGGTCCGGGTTTGCCGGGTATCCAGGGGCCGGGCGGATGCCCTGATATTTTTCCCGGATGAGCGCATCATTATCTAACTGCTCGTCAGCGGCATAGGCCCACAGTTGCGTGCGGACGCGTTGGTGCAAATATTCAGCGAACGCTTCGGCCAGCCTGTCCGCAACCGCTTTGGCCATTATGCTGTTGTAATCATCGTGGTTTTTTTCATAAATTTTGACCAGTTCGTCCAGCCCCATACCCGCGGTGACTGCAAAGGCGCCAATAAAGTCGGTTTTCTGGCTTTCTTTGGGGGCGATAAAGTCAGCCAGACATAGCCGTGGCTTTCCCTCTTGCCCAGATGATTGTTGCCGCAGGTTGACAACGGTTGCTTTGATATCGGTTCGATCGTGTTGACCGTAGATTTCAATGTCGTCATCGTCTACGGTATTGGCGGGAAAAATACCGACCACTCCCTTGAGCTTGACGCTCCCCGTTTCGATGAACGTGTCGATCATGGCATTGGCATCAGCAAACAAGCGCTGTGCTTCCACACCGTATTTTTCGTGTTCGAGTACCTGCGGATAGCGCCCACTGATTTGCCAGGTGTGGAAAAAGGGTGTCCAGTCGATATAGCGGCGCAACTCCGCAATAGACACGTCATCGATTAACTGTACGCCCAGTTGAGAAGGGGTGGGCGGGGTGTAATCACGCCAGTTAATAGTGAGCTTACGCGCCCGGGCCACCTGGAGTGATAGTTGCGATTTGGCTTTGTTTCGACTTTCAAACTGTGCCCGCAGTTTTTCAAAGTCGCTCTCGTGGCGTTTGAGAAAATCAGCCTGCAATGTTGTGCTCAACAATTGATTGGCTACCCCCACGGCGCGGGAGGCATCGGCGACGTAAACCACCGGGTGCTGGTAATGCGGGTCGATTTTGACGGCCGTGTGGACTTTGGATGTCGTGGCCCCACCAATCATGAGTGGAATAGTAAAGCGCTGACGTTCCAGCTCTTTTGAAATATGTACCATTTCTTCCAGTGAGGGTGTGATGAGCCCAGAAAGCCCGATGATATCGACTTTTTCTGTACGTGCGGTTTCAAGAATTCGCTCGGTCGGCACCATGACGCCTAGGTCAATCACTTCATAGCCATTACATTGAAGTACAACCCCGACGATATTTTTGCCAATGTCATGTACGTCTCCTTTCACCGTTGCCATGAGTATTTTCCCGTTGGAATGGTTTCCGGTATCCGTTTTTTCTGCTTCAATAAAGGGTGTCAGCCAACTCACGGCTTTTTTCATGACGCGGGCAGATTTGACCACCTGAGGGAGAAACATCTTGCCACTGCCGAAGAGGTCGCCAACAATGTTCATGCCATTCATCAATGGGCCTTCAATGACATCCAATGGTCGTTCGACGTTCAGCCGGGCTTCTTCGGTATCGGCTTCGATAAATTCGGTAATGCCTTTTACCAATGCGTGTTCTAGCCGCTTTTCAACCGGCCAGGCACGCCACTCCTGGTTTTCTGTTTTTTCAACAGCCCCTGTTTCCCGGTAGTCGTCTGCAATCTCCAGCAGTCGTTCTGTTGCATCGTCCCGGCGATTCAAAATCACATCTTCGGTACGTTCACGTAAGGCTTGCGGAATTTCATCGTAGACAGCCAGCTGGCCGGCATTGACGATTCCCATATCCAGACCCGCCTGGATGGCGTGGTATAAGAAGACGGCGTGAATCGCTTCGCGTACCGTGTTGTTCCCGCGGAACGAAAAGCTGACATTGGAAACACCGCCGGATGTCAGGGCATGCGGCAACTGGGTTTTGATGTATTGAATGGCTTCGATGAAGTCTAAACCGTAGCGATTATGCTCTTCAATGCCGGTTGCAATGGCAAAAATGTTGGGGTCAAAAATAATGTCTTCTGGCGGAAACTGGACGTCATTGACCAGTAGATGATAAGCCTCCGTACAAATGTCAATCCTGCGCTGTAGATTGTCTGCCTGGCCGGCTTCATCAAAGGCCATGACGACCACTGCCGCACCGTATCGTTTGCATAATACAGCTTGCTGAACGAAAGCCTCTCGACCCTCTTTAAGAGAAATGGAGTTGACAATGGGCTTACCCTGAACGCACTTCAAGCCTGCTTCGATAATGCTCCACTTCGAGGAGTCGATCATAAACGGTACTTTGCTGATATCCGGTTCGGAAGCACAGAGATGGATGAATTTCACCATGGCGGCTTCGCCATCGAGCATGGCCTCATCCATGTTGATATCAACAATCAGGGCGCCATCTTCTACCTGGGCGCGACAGACTTCAAGTGCTTCTTCGAAGGCTTCATTGAGGATTAAGCGTTTGAATTTTGCAGAACCGGTGACGTTGGCGCGTTCTCCGACATTGACGAATAGTGAGTCGGACCCAATATTCAGCGGTTCCAGCCCCGAGAGACGGCAAGCCTTTTCGATTACATGCAACGTTCTGGGTGATTTATCCTCCACAGCCTGTGCCATGGCTTGAATATGCGCCGGTGTGGTGCCGCAGCAACCGCCCACAATATTCAGCAAACCGCTTTCTGCCCATTCGGCAATATGTTCAGCCATATCGGACGGGCTTAAATCATACTCACCCAGCTCATTAGGCAAGCCGGCATTAGGGTGTGCTGATATGGCAACCTCTGAAATGCGGGATAATTCTTCGATGTACTGCCGCAGCATGTCGGGCCCCAGTGCACAGTTGAGGCCGAATGAAATGGGTTTAGCGTGTCTGAGTGAATTGTAAAAAGCTTCTGTTGTTTGCCCGGTCAGTGTACGACCTGAGGCATCAGTGATCGTGCCCGAAATCATCACAGGCAAGCGGACTTGCTGGTCTGCGAAGTATTTATCAACAGCAAAAATAGCCGCCTTGGCATTGAGTGTGTCAAAAATGGTTTCGATCAGGAGGATGTCACTCCCCCCCTGTATGAGTCCGTGTGTCGCTTCGTAGTATGCTTCCACCAGTTCGTCAAAACCGATATTGCGAAAGCCTGGATCGTTTACATCCGGTGAAATGGAAGCCGTCCGATTGGTCGGGCCAAGTACACCTGCCACAAAACGTGGGTGACCTGCTGTGCTGTATTTGTCTGCCGCCTGACGGGCAAGGCGGGCAGAAACTTCGTTCAGCTCGTAGGACAACTCTTCCATTTTGTAGTCGGCCATGGCAACACGTGTGCTGTTGAACGTGTTAGTTTCAATGATGTCCGCACCGGCCTCTAAATATTGTTCGTGTATATTCTGAATGATGGCCGGTTGAGTTATCGAAAGTAAGTCGTTGTTTCCTTTAAGATCGGAAGGCCACTCTTTGAAGCGTTCACCCCGAAAGTCAGATTCTCCCAAAGCGTGCTTTTGAATCATGGTTCCCATCGCGCCATCGAGAATAAGAATACGGTTTTTTAGTGCTTGACTGAGCTGTTGTTCGGTATTTTTGCGGGTCACTCGTTATCCTTGCTACAAAATCAGGTTGACTCAAATATACAATACATGTACATATAAAGATATGTTTATATCTATGATCATTCGCTTGTGAATCAATTTTTAACAGCCCTGCGTGCAGCCGGCGAAAGCACACGCTTACGCTTACTGATGCTCTGCGCCAAAGGGGAACTCGCCGTAGCCGAATTGGCACAAGTATTAGGCCAGAGCCAGCCCCGGATATCTCGACATCTCAAGTTGCTTGTTGATGCCGGTCTTTTGAACCGGTCGCGCGAGGGTGCTCAGGTGTTTTATCGCCTTGCGGAAAGCAGCCAAAGTGCAGAGCTAGGGCATATTCTGGTTCGTCTGGCGCCTCAGCAAGACCCTGTGCTGGCGCGTGATCAGGACCGATTACAGCAAATTAAAGCACAAAGAACCGAAGTTGCTGAACGTTATTTTAATGCCAACGCCGTACAGTGGGAAAAGATACGGCTGAAATATGTTTCTGACGAGGAATTCGAGCGTACCTTTTTAAGCTTTTTCGCCAAGCGGCGGTATAAAAATATGCTGGATATCGGTACTGGAACAGGGCGGATGCTCAAACTACTGGCCAGTTCGGTAGACAAAGCGCTTGGTATCGATAAAAGCACAGAAATGCTCGCGGTCGCCCGCGCTACACTGGAGCTGGCCGAGTTTGGTAACATCCACCTCCGCCAAGCGGATATGTACGATATTCCGGTGGAAAACAGCCATTTTGATTTAGTCACAATAAATCTAGTGCTGCACTACAGTGATAATCCACAGGCTGTGCTTGAGGAAGCTTCGAGAGTCATGGCAGACGGCGGTATTCTTTATTTGATCGACTTTGCCCCACACAGTGATGAGCGTCTCCGCGAGGAACACAATCATAGACGCCTGGGGTTTTCAGATACTGAAATCAAGAAATTTTTTATGCATGCTGGATTAACACTGGAACGACGACACGCTTTTGAAGGCAACGCTTTAACCCTTGTTATCTGGCAAGCCATCAAGTCATTTGGAGTTTAAATGAATCCGTTAGAAACTGCCTTGGAATCCAAGAAAATAAAGTTCTCATTTGAGTTTTTCCCGCCAGCCAACGCGAAAATTGAGCGAATGATGTGGCGTTCAATGGGGCAGTTTATGCTACTCGACCCCGAATTTGTTTCTGTCACTTACGGTGCCGGCGGCTCGACACAAGAAAAGAGTATTCAAATTGTTGAACAAATGCAGGTAGAAACCAGTGTCCCTACCGCCGCACACCTGACTTGCGTGGGTGCCTCTAAAAGTGAAGTGAATGCCGTGGCTCAGAAATTTTGGGACTTGGGCATTAGCCGCATCGTAGCTCTACGCGGTGATCCACAGGGAGAGACGCAAGCGTTTACCGCGCATCCGGATGGCTATACCTGTGCTGCTGAATTGGTGGAAGGACTCCGGCAGCTGGCGGATTTTGACATCAGTGTGGCGGCTTATCCCGAAATGCATCCAGAAGCTCAATCCCCGCAGGCTGACATCGATTATTTAAAGCGTAAATTGGATGCCGGCGCTAACCGAGCAATCACCCAATATTTTTTTGATACAGAGACTTATGAAGTTTTTTTAAACAAATGCATTCAGTCGGGGATCGAGAAAGACATTGTCCCTGGCATCATGCCGATTCATAACTTCAAAAAGATAGTTAACTTTAGTCAGCGTTGTGGGGCAGGCATTCCATGGCAATATGAACAGGATTTTGAACGTCATGAACATGACCCTGTGGGGTATCGCCAATTATCCATTGACCTGGCTGTTGAACAATGTCGTCAGTTACAGGATATCGGTGTTATGCACTTTCATTTTTACACCCTTAATCGTTCTGATTTATGTTACGAGATTGCGAAAGCGCTATTAATTTAGTGCTTTCCCTTACTGTGTGGCTGTGTGCAGGTGGTTGTTAAAGAAAGCGAGCAGTTTGTCATGCAGCATGTTTGTGTTTTGATAGAGGATGCCGTGTGTTTCTGACGGAATCAGCTCCAGCATTTTATCTTTTACTTGTAATTGATCGTAAATGATCTGAGCACTTTCTGGGGCGACAACAGGGTCTCTGTCACCCTGAAAAACAGATACAGGCTTTTCAATCAGCTTCAATCGGGGCTGTAAATCCGCGATGAGCTTGCGTAACTCATTTAAGCCATGCAAGGGGATACTGCGGTAATTGATGTTTGCGTGTTCAGGGACGTTATCCAGATAAGGTTTAACACCTTCTCGGAAGGACAGTAGCTGGGCGATTTGGTTGACCCCATGAACGAGGGGGACCAGCATCATAGCTTTGTCCTGGAATCGGATGGGCACTGAGATGGCTGCCGTACCACAAAGACGGGTAGGGTTTTCCGAGGCGACATGCAAGGCCAGCGCGCCACCGGTCGAAAAGCCGCTTAGAAACACGTAATCTGCATAGCCTTGGGCTATTGTGATGGCTCGACGTACGTCGTCCAGCCATTCCTCGTAGTGGCGCTCTCGAAGATCGGCGGGGGAGGTTCCATGCCCGGCCAGCCTGGGCCCGATAGCGATATAGCCATGTTGTGCCAGGTATTCACCAAAACCGATCACTTCAGCCGGAGAGGCTAGAAAACCGTGAACAGTCACCACGGCGGCGCCGGTTTCCTTTTGCGGGAAAAGTAAAAAAGGTGAAGGATCCGCTGTTGCGCTCTCCTTAGCATTGATTTCCAAATATTTGTCTTGTGCAAA
>OBIY01000182.1_pt1 | contig 27792 bp, 32 predicted proteins | sample 1519841 | NCBI WGS metagenome assembly OBIY01 (sample SAMN03019774, study PRJEB22545) | beach sand metagenome | biome: beach; feature: sea beach; material: beach sand | place: USA: Municipal Pensacola Beach, FL | collected 2010-07-30 | depth 30-40 cm m
CGCCGCGCGGTGGAACAGAGTTGACTGCATGCGTTTGCTCCCTGTTTTCCCCAGCGTTGCCTCTTATGGGCACGCTTGTTCTTTGCCGTCACCGGCACCTGGAAAGCGAAGTTTCAGGATTGATACAGCGAGACCCGCCCCCACACCAGTCTCCGGACAGCAACGACCAAGGGGGTGGTCGTTTATTGCTATCGCACAGAGCACAAACGTCAGTGAAATCAAAGAGCTAGTACCCAGCCACCCTGATCACACCGACTTGCCATGGGTGCGGCAAAATGTCCCATTGCATTTATGGGCGCCAACTGTAGTCATTCAGGTTATTAAAGTCCAGCCAAATGGTAGGGATTTCAGGCATATGCGCGGTCACTCCCTGTGCTAGACTCCGCGGCCATTTTCCATTAGCGGGTGAGCAGACGATCATGTCGGAAGAGCGGCAAGTGTATCGGGTGATATTCCATAACAACGGCGAAGTTATGGAGGTTTATGCCTCACAGATATATCAAAGTGAGCTGTATGGCTTTATCGAAGTGGAAGCGTTCATGTTCGGGGAGCGTTCAGGCGTCGTTGTGGACCCCGCCCAGGAAAAACTGCAAAGCCTGTTCGCCGATGTGACCCGTTCCTTTATTCCCCTGCATGCCGTGATTCGCATTGATGAAGTGAACACGCCAGGAACAGGAAAGATTACTGACAGCAAGGCCTCAAACATCACCCCTTTTCCCTACCCCCCTGCACCGACAAAAAAATAGGGCGCCGATTGACTCGTACGCCCGAGGGTTGCCTGATATTTCTTGGAGGAGAAAACGTATCGCTTTCAGGTAATAAGAACACGGTTACGGCAACAAGTTCCCCGGCAAGACAAAATTCTTTTGCCGGGAAGTTTTTACGGGCAGCGTCCCTGCCGACTCCGGGTTCGCTACCACTGGGCCTTGCTCCGCACGGGCCACGAGCCGAATAAACACCATCAGAATCAAACGCATCACGAACATGACTGGGCTCCCCAGCTACTGGATTCCATGTTTTTGAGCCTGTTCACCGCGGCGGGTTCACAGCCAAATCCGCTTTTTACGGGGCTTTTACGGTTGCTCGCCAGGAGCCTGGCCAACAGGAGAGGTTGGCGACGGCGCAGCAGACGACTCGATAGGCTGCCCATAGCGAAGCGTCGGATTAACATCGTGTGGTGCAATCCAGCCCATCACCATGCTCAGCAGGATAAACAGGAAAATCACCACCGAAAATCCCACCCGCCACGCCAACGCACGCATGGTCTTGCCGGATTTGCTGTCACCCTGCACCAGCCCCATCAGGGCTCGTCCCAGGGAAAACACCGCCGCCAGCAGCAGTACGATTACAATCAGCTTTACCCACCACATGGAATGACTTGCTCCTTGGGGAACGACACACCTGTACTCCTGTGTCGTCCTATGTAGAATGTGCCGCCATTGTACTGACCGGTCGCGGTGCTGCCCACTAAATATGGTGTAGTCAGCGACATCACTGGCCCTGACTACGGAGCCTCTGATCATGGCAAGCCATCGCAACGGTTCACGCTGGATGACCCTGATTGCCTTCACGTCACTGTTCATGGTGGTCGGGGTATGCTTGCGCCTGAGCTGGTGGCAACTGGAACGGGCGGAAGAAAAACGCATCTGGTTGGCGCAACAGGCAGAACGATCTGCAATGACGCCGGCGAGCCTCGACGCGCTGTTGAACGATGCCAGCCCTCTCCACCGATCTGCCCGCCTTGAGGGCGTGGTAGATAATGCACATCCGGTATTACTGGATAACCGCACCTTAAACGGCATAGCGGGATACCACCTGCTAAGCCCGATGCAGACCCACTCCGGGCTGTGGGTGCTGATTAACCGGGGCTGGTTACCCAGAGGAGCCAGCCGACAAATTCTGCCAGACATTCCCTCTGTCGAGGGCAACCTGGTGGTTACAGGTACGGTCTACCACACCTCTGGCTCCCCCTTTGTCCTGCAGGAGGAGGAATTGCCGGACAATCAGTGGCCATTACGGGTGCAAAAAGTGGATTTTGGCGCCATTGGCGAAAAACTTGGGGTAGAATTGGCGCCCTTTGAAATCCGGGTCACCCCGGAATTGGCGCTGGGCGGCCTGACACCCCTGCCCCGCCACTGGCAAGACGTCACGCCGATGGGCCCCGAACGGCACAAGGCGTATGCCTTGCAGTGGCTCTGCCTGGCCATCGCGGCGCTGGTGATTTTCCTGTTTGCCGCCAGCCGGGCACAACGCAAGCGCCTCACTCAGCAACAGGGCCGTTAAACGCGACCCGGGAAGCAGATCAGACCATGTCACCAAAAACGAAGAACATCGTTACCCTGGTTGCCATCATCAGCCCCTTTATCCTGTTTGCCCTGGCGGGCCGCTACTTGATCGACTTGCGCGAGATGCCAAGGACCAACAAAGGTCAGCTGCTAATTCCCCATATCGATATCGCCGACCTGCAAGTGCGTGATGACCAGGGCAACGACTACACCGGCGATGACATGACCGGTCTGTGGACCATCCTTTACGTCGCAGACGCGAATTGTGATACCCGCTGCAAGAACGCGCTCTATTATCAGGTTCGTCAGGTCAGGCTGACGCTGGGTGAGGATATTGACCGGGTTCGCCGGGTTATCCTGCACACCGCACCAGCGCAGGAAAGCCTGAGCCAATTTATGAATGACAATGTGGAAGGCATGATCTCTGTGCATGCCTCCCCGGACACCGTACGGCAAGCGCTAGCGCCGGTGTATGCACCGGCCGAAAGCCAGCCGGTGGGCGATGTCTTTCTGGTCAGCCCGGACGGCCAGATCTTCATGCGTTACCCCACGCACGAGAACATGGATGCCACCCTGGAAGAGGCGGAGAACATCCGCGTCGATCTCAAACGCACCCTCAAAGGGTCCCTGATCGGTTAATTAGGCTGCAGGTATGCAAACACCGACTTCTTCACAGCGCTGGCTGCGCGGCTTCTGCGTTCTCGCGGTCATTCTGGCCGCGGGCGTAATCACCCTTGGCGCCTGGACCCGGCTGGCAGATGCCGGCCTTGGTTGCCCTGACTGGCCAGGCTGTTACGGCCACCTGGACGTACGTAAGGCCATCGACCACGTCAACACCACCAATGAAGCAGTGCCAGGCAGCCTCCGCGAAGCCCACAAAACGGTACCCGAGATGGTACACCGTTACTTCGCCTCGACCCTGGGACTCATCATCATCATCATTGCGGTGCTCTCCTTCATAAACCGCAAGCGGGAAAAACAACCGCTCAAGCTGCCCCTGTTCCTGGTCGCCCTGGTGATTTTCCAGGGTATTCTGGGCATGTGGACCGTCACCATGGGGCTACAGCCCACCATTGTGATGTTGCACCTGCTGGGAGGCTTTACCACCTTTACCCTGCTGGTGCTGCTGACCGCAAGGGTATTCCGCTGGCCAAACTTCCTGAACGATTGCGATGTGCGGATGCTCAAACCGCTGGCCTCCATCACACTGGCCGCCGTCATTCTGCAAATTGCCTTGGGTGGCTGGACTGCCAGCAACTATGCCGCTGTGGCCTGTACCGAACTGCCGGTGTGCGAAGCAGGCTGGCAAGAGCGTCTGGACTTCGAGGAAGCCTTTATCTTCTGGGGCCATGAGCATGATCAACCGGATTTTGAATACGGCGTCCTCGATAATCACGCGCGTACCACCATTCACGTCATGCACCGCTTTGGCGCTTTACTGGTGACCCTGCTGGTACTGGCGCTGGTTGCCAAAATCCTGCTGCGCGCCCGCAGCACCTTCTTCCGTAACTTCGCCCTGACCATCCTGTCCTTGCTGGTCGTACAGCTCGCCCTCGGCATCAGTAATGTGGTGTTTGCGGTCCCTCTGGACGTGGCCGTTGCCCATAATTTTGTAGCCGTTATTCTGCTGGCATCACTGGTGCTGTTTATCCGCGCCATCAATGTGAAATGCGGCATACGCAATCCGCGACAGGGAGAAGCAAAATCATGAGTGATACCACAACCTGGCGCGACTACCTTGCCCTCACCAAGCCGGGCGTGGTGATGCTGTTGATGGTCACCGCCGTGGCAGGCATGTTCCTGGCGACCGATCCCCCGGGGATGGTGCCGCTGGATATTTTTATTCCGTCCTTTATTGGTCTCACGCTGGCCATGATGTCTTCTGCGGCCATCAACCAGATCATGGACCAGAAAATCGATGCGATCATGACTCGCACCGAAAAGCGGCCTCTGGTCGCCGGCAAGCTCAGTCCGAAAGCCGCCATTACTTTTGCCGTTCTGCTGGCGGCGGCGTCCATGGTCATGTTGTATTTCCTGGTCAATCCACTGACCGCCTGGCTGACCCTGTTTGGTTTCGTCGGTTATGCGTTCATTTACACCTTGTATCTGAAACGGGCGACCCCGCAGAACATCGTGATCGGCGGTATTGCCGGCGCCATCCCGCCGCTGCTGGGGTGGGCTGCCGTGACTGGTGACGTTCACCCTTATGCCTGGCTGTTGGTGCTGATCATCTTCGTGTGGACCCCTCCCCATTTCTGGGCGCTGGCCATCCACCGCAAGGACGAATACGCCAAGGCAGACATCCCCATGTTGCCTGTCACCCACGGCATCCCCTTTACCCGGGAATCCGTTCTGTACTACACCATCCTGCTGTTCATCTGCACCTTGCTGCCCTACCTGACCGGCATGAGTGACCTGATCTACCTGCTTGCCGCGCTGATTCTGGGCCTGGTATTCCTTTACCACGCTGTGCGGCTGCGCTTTTCAGATGACCCGAAACTTCCCATGAAGACGTTCGGCTATTCCATCACCTACCTCTTTGCCCTGTTCACGGCTCTGCTGGTGGATCATTACCTTCCCGTAAAGCCCACTGACGTGGCCATCTGGCTGGGGGCGTAAAAACCAATTGGTAATGGATAATTGATAACTGCCGCGAGCCAGGTTTGAGGTTTTCAGACGCGGGGAGGCCGCGCCCAGACTTTGGGCGCGGTCTCATTGCTTTCAGATTCCTGGCCGGCCCTTCCGCGCCATTATCAATTCTCAATTGCCCCCTCTCGTATCCTGGCCACCACATCGCGCTATACTGTCAGCATCGAAAAATTACCGGGAGGCAACCATGGCAACCCGCAGCATGGATGACTGGCTCGACGCCTATGGCGAGAGCCACCAGAACCCCACCAACAAGAAAGTGCATTTTGTCTGCGTGCCGGTGATTTTTTTCACCATCGTCGGTTTTCTCTGGGCGATTCCCGCCCCCCTTTTCACCGGCTTCTGGGCCTGCCTGGCGCTGGTGTTCGTTACCGCCTATTACGCCCGCCTCTCCAAACCTATCGCCCTCGGCATGCTGGTCTTCAGTGTTATCTGCCTGGCCGGGCTTGGCCTGATCGCCTCGACCGGCATCAGCGTCGGGCTGTTTTCTCTGGTGGTCTTTGTACTCGCCTGGATCGGCCAGTTCTGGGGCCACAAGGTGGAAGGCAAGAAACCCTCGTTCTTTGAAGACATCCAGTATCTGATGATCGGACCCGCCTGGATCATGGGCTTCCTGTATCGCAAGTGGGGCATCAAGTACTGATACCCCGCAACGGCTTCGGCGCAGAACCACCTTTCCCCACTGGTACTTTTGCAGTAGTTTAGAGCGACAATCATCTCTGCTTGGGGAAGGACCACCCGCATGGGCACTTTGCTTTTCTTTGGCGTGATCGCCGCCGTCGTTATCTACATCATCGCGGTATACAACCGACTGATCGCCCTCAAGAACCGCTTCAAAAACGGTTTTGCCCAGATCGACGTACAGCTACAACGCCGCCATGATCTGATCCCCAATCTGGTGGAGACTGCCAAAGCCTATATGAGTCATGAGAAAGAGACCCTGACTCAGGTTATCGAGGCGCGCAATCAGGCGGCCAGCGCCAAACAGGCCGCCGCCACCCACCCCGACGACCCCAGCGCCGTGGCCCAGCTCGGCAAAGCAGAATCCATGCTGTCCGGCTCCCTCGCCAACTTCTTCGCTCTCAGTGAAAACTACCCGGACCTGAAAGCCAACGAGACCATGAATCAACTCATGGAAGAGCTGACCAGCACCGAAAACCGCATCGGCTTTGCGCGTCAGGCCTTTAACGATGCCGTCATGAACTTCAACACCTACCGCGAGCAGTTTCCGCAAAACTTTATTGGCGGACTGTTCGGCAACTTCAAGGAAGCCCAGTTGCTCAAGATCGAGAACGAAGAGGCCCGCAAGGCCGTCAAGGTCGGTTTCTGATCCACTGAGATTGGGCCATGGATTTCTTCCAGCATCAGGAACGTGCCCGGCGTAAAACCGGCTTGCTGGTGCTCTATTTCGTCGTAGCTGTGGTGGCAGTGATCGCCAGTGTGACCGCCGCCATGCTGCTGATCCTGCATTTCTCCGGCGCGGGAGTCTCTCTTCAGGCTCCCTGGGCCCACCCCCTTACGGCCTGGATCGCACTCGGCACCTTTGTGGTCATTGTCGGCGGTTGTCTGGTGAAAACCTGGCAGCTACGCAAGGGCGGCCCCGCCCTCGCCGAGATGATGGGCGCCAAGCCAATCGACGCCACCACCACCGATAACAGCGAGCAGCGCCTGCTTAACGTGGTGGAAGAGATGAGCATCGCTGCCGGCATCCCGGCACCCAGAATCTACGTCCTTGAGCAGGAACCGGCCATCAACGCCTTTGCCGCCGGCTTCCGTCCTTCAGAAGCCATCGTCGCGGTCACTCGGGGCACACTGGACAAACTCTCACGGGACGAGCTGCAAGCGATTATAGGGCATGAATTCAGCCACATTCTCAATGCTGACATCCGCATCAACCTGCGGATGGTGGCAGTGCTTGCCGGCATTCTTGCTGTGGGCAAAGTCGGCGAACATCTGCTTCACAGCCAGCGTCATCAGTCCCGATCGTCCAGACGCAACAACAAGGGCAATCTGGTTATTGTCGGGCTGGCCCTGATGGTCATCGGCTATGTGGGCTTGTTCTTCGGACGCCTGATCAAGGCGGCTATCAGCCGTCAGCGGGAGCTGCTGGCTGATGCGTCTGCCGTGCAATTCACCCGTAACCCCGATGGCTTGGCCGGCGCCCTGATCCAGGTGCGCAACAACGGCGGCTCCTATCTTGCCAACGCCCATGCGGAAGACATGAGCCATATGTGCTTTGTGCTACCTGTCAAAATGCACCTGCAACGCTGGCTCTCCACGCACCCACCGGTGGATGAACGCCTCACCGCTCTGGGTGAGGGCTGGGTTGCGCGAGCCAGGGCCCGGGCCAGACAATCCGGCGACCCGTCACCCAACCCACTGTCAGCGCCACAGGCTGCCAATGTGGACGGTTCTCTGGGCTTCGCCCCGGGCGCCAGCCCTGTCCGGGTCTCCAGTCAGGTAGGGACCGTGAAAGACGCCGACATTGATTGGGCACAGACCACGCTGGCGCAACTGCCAGAGGAAATTCGCCAGTCCCTGCGCCAGCCGCAAGGTGCCCGCAGGGCATTGCTGGCCCTGATTCTGGCCAGCAATCGCAACGACACGGCCCACCAGCTTCGTCAGGCAGGGTTGGCGGACGATCAGCCTGCCCTTGAGACGCTGGCAGAAGCGCTTCGCCCCCTGGGGGCTACCCTCCGCCTGCCGGTCATTGATCTGGCCTTGCCCGCACTGAAGAACGAACCCCGTGCCGCCCGCGAACAGCTACTTGCTGAACTGGAGTCTCTCGCCAAAGCGGACAACACCTTCAGCTTGTTTGAATGGGCGTTGCTGGGGCTGGCAAGGCAACAACTTGGCGAGCGGGCGGGGCGCAACCGGCACACCCGCTTTCATCGCTATGGCGCGGTAGCGGCAGAACTGCAGCTTCTCTTTTCCCTGCTGGTGTGGGCCAGTGGCGCCACACAAGACACGGGCACAGCATTGTTCAGCCGCTATACCCAGGGACTCCTTCCTGCCGGGCGCACCTTGCTCCCGTTGACCCATTGCAGCAGCGACAAGCTGTTTCAAGCCGTCGACCGCCTGACGGATCTGTCCCCCTTGCTCAAGGGGCCCATCATCGACAGCGCCGTTGCCCTGGCTATGGACGATGGCGAATTGAAAACCCGGGAACGGGAGACGCTGCGAGCTCTTTCTTCTTTACTGGAATGCCCCCTTCCACCCTGCTTTGCCGACCATTGATCGCTTTGCGAGTGTGAATCTGCTTCAAAAATAGGAAAAGGCTTACACTGGCTTACGCAAATTGCCTATTTTTTAGCACGTTTGTCCATGCAGAATCATGGCATTGTAGGGAGAGGTTGAAAGACATGGAATTCAACAAAGTCAGCACTCGCAATGCTTGGGCCGCGGTCGAAAATATTACGTCTCAAGTCCGCAGTGGCACATTAAACCCCGCACTGACGCAATGGGTGCGAGGACACGGTTTTGACCCCGACACCACCGTTTTTTCCGGCGTGTGCCTGTTTGATGACGGCATCTACACTGGCACCCTCATTGACTGTGAAGAACGAGTCTGGGAGTTTTTTGCCGATCTAAAGGACGAAACCGCCAGTGAGCTGGACGACGTTACCGCAGAGCTTGGCCCCAAATCACCGGATCACCCCGACGCAGACCTCTGCGACAGGGTAACCATGGCAATTGTGTACCACCGTGAAGAATCAATCGCCGCCTAGTCAGCGCGCATCTCGCCGATAAGGCAGCAGCGAACGCGCCTCTTCCCTGTAGCGCCGCACGTGTTCAGCCTCCTCCCGACAAAAATCGGCAATCGCTCGCTGAAAGGCGGGCTCACGCAGGTGATGCAGCGACCAGGTGATCACCGGTTCGAAACCGCGCAGGATCTTGTGTTCTCCCTGCACCCCGGGGTCGAACTCGGCCAGTCCGGACGCAATGGCATGCTCAATGCCCTGGTAGTAACAAAGCTCGAAGTGCAGCCCGTCACACTCTTCCAGGCAGCCCCAGTAACGACCGTAAAGACAGTCACCATCCTGAAAATACAAGGCCGCCGCCAATGGCTGCTCACCACGTCGTGCCAGCACCAACATCAGCTGATCCGCCATGGCCTCACGAATCGCCGCAAAGAATGCTTCATCCAGATAGGGGAGCTGCCCACGTTTCAGGTAGGTGCTGGCATAGCACTGGTAGTAGAAGGCCCAATCCTGATCGCTAATTTGCCCGCCCTGTAAACGTGTGACAGCGATGCCCTGCTCAGCAATGCGGCGCCTTTCCTTGCGCAGGTTCTTGCGCTTTCGCGACTGGAACCGGCTCAAAAAGTCCTCGAAGTCCTGATAATCACGGTTGAACCAGCGAAAGTGGCAGGCCTGGCGGGAGACAAGGGGTAATGCCGACAGCTGCTCTCGACACGCCCTGTCAGGAAACAGCACATGCCAGCCACTGGCGCCCTGCTGCGCCATTTGCTCGCTAACCGCCCCCCAAATCTGGTCTGCATTCAGGGTCCCACGCCAACGGGGTCCAACCACAGGCGTAAAAGGAATCGCCGTCACCAACTTCGGATAGTACGCCAGCCCATGGCGCTGATAGGCGTCTGCCCAGCTGTAATCGAAGACATACTCGCCACGGGAATCACTGCGGGCGTAGAGGGGCAACCAGCCTTGATTCAGCGTTTGATGACAGGGGCCCCAGCCGCGCTGGGGGCTCACCGCCCCGCCACTTTCCAGTGCCGCAACAAAAGCGGGCTTAAGAAAAGGATAATCAGTCAATGTGACTCCACATGAGTTTCCTTGCCGGCTTGGGTACAATGCGCCAGTTGCACGGTCGTACAGAGCGCTGACAAGGCCAAACCGGGCCCGGTACCGCGCCGCCCTGCTTCACCGCCTCTTTTTAATCCGGCGGTTTTCGACACTTTCATCATTGTGAATGCATTTTTTCAACAAGGTAATGTCTAGTCCATGAATGTTTCCAAACCCCTGACCGCATTTTATATCGCTGCGGCACTGTTACTGGCCATCCCCGGCGCCTGGCTGCTTTTCGCCCCGGAAATGGCTGTTGTCACTATCCACGAGAATCTGGCGTTTGTGCAGGTCTCCAACATTCACAGCCAACAAACCGGGCTGGGCCTGCTGCTGGCCGCGGCGGTCAATCTGGCCTGCCTGCTGGGCGGCCCGCAGCGGGTTCCGCTGCATGTGGCAGTGTTTTTCTACCTGGCAGGTCTGGTCGCCAGCCACGGCAACGCGGTCTTCGCCGACCAATGGTGGCTGTGGATCCCCGCCCTGGTCTACCTGCTGCCGCTGATTCCTTTTGCAAAGCTGGTGCCCGCAAAATTGCCACTGCCAACGGGCGGAAGCGGCCAGCAACGCGGTGAGGTGAAGTGGTTCAACCCCAACAAGGGCTTCGGTTTCATCCTGACCGACAAGGGTGAGGAGCTGTTTGTGCACTTCAAGGCCGTTCAGAATGGTGGCCGACGCAGCCTGCGGACCGGCACCCGGGTTCGCTTCGACACGCGCATGTCCGACCGTGGCGAACAGGCCGATAACGTTTATATCGAGCAGTAACCCCGAACGCATTTCGGGGCACGCAACACAACATGGTTGCCGCCCCGGATTGCCTGACCCGGAATAACAATAATGACACTGGCAATCGCAGACTGGATTGTCCTGGCCGGTTATCTGTGTATCGTGCTGGGCATTGGCATTTACTTCTCTCGCCGTAACACCTCTACCGAAGAATACTTTGTCGGCGGCCGTCGCTTTCGAGGCTGGGTGATCGGCCTGTCGCTGGTGGGCACCTCCATCAGCTCGATCACCTTTCTGGCCTACCCCGCCGACGCCTTTAAAACTGACTGGCTACGCTATCTTCCCAATCTGGCATTGCTGCCTGCGATCCTGGTGGCGGCCTTTGTATTTCTGCCGTTTTTCCGCCGCGGCAACATGACCAGCGCCTACGAATTTCTGGAAATGCGCTACGGACCCTCGGTACGGGTCTACGGGGCGGTAGCGTTTCTGGTAGCCCAGGTGGTTCGCCTGGCCATGATCCTGTGGTTGCTTTCCCTGCTGATTCAGCAAGTCACGGGCTTGTCGCCCACCACAGCCATTGTGCTCGGCGGGCTCTTTGTGGGGCTATACACGGTGATTGGCGGTATCGATGCGGTGATCTGGACCGATGTGCTGCAAACCGTGGTACTGCTGTTGGGCGGGATACTCTGCTTGTGGGTGATTCTGGAGGCACTGCCCGGCGGTCTGGGCCAGATCGTCGATCAAGCAGGGGCGGCCGGCAAGTTTGCGTTGGCCCCCTGGGAGAACGGCGCTCCCGGCGAGACCTCCTGGTCACTCTCGCTGAGCGAAAAAACGGCCACCATGATGCTGCTGATCGGCCTCACCAACTGGCTCACCGAATACTCCAGCAATCAGAACACGGTGCAGCGATACTGCGCCTCACAATCCACCCAGGAAGCCCGTCGCGGCCTGTGGGTGTATCTGTTCACCGCCCTGCCAATCTGGGCCTTTTACATGTTTCTGGGTACCGCGCTCTGGGTGTTCTTTGAGACGTTCCCGGATGTTCAGGCCAGCGCCATTCTGAATGGCGAGGCCCGTGCCGAAACCCTGATGCCACATTTCATCACTGGCTACCTGCCTGCCGGCGTGGCCGGCCTGGTGATCGCTGCCGCTCTGGCAGCTGCCATGAGTTCTCTGGATTCCAGTATTAATTCGGTGACAACGGTGAGCGTGGTCGACCTCTACCGCCGACATCTGCGTCCGGACAAAGACGACCGCCACTACCTGAAAGCGGCCTGGACCATTGCCGTCGCGGTGACGGCCCTGATGATCGCAGGTGCGCTGTGGCTAAATGGGACTGACACCAAGACCCTGCAGGACACCTCGACCATTCTGGTCTCGCTGCTGGGCGGCGGGATGCTGGGGCTGTATCTTCTTGGTTTCTTTAGTCAGCGCGGCGATGCGCGAGCGGCCTGGTGTGGGATTGCCTGCACGCTGGTCTTTACCGGCTGGACCGTGCTGACCAACAAGGGAATGTTGCCGGAGGCGCTAAGCGCCCCCTTTGACCTCTACTACACCGGGTTGATTGGCAATGTACTGATGTTTGTCGTCGGTTATCTGGCTGCATCACTGTGGTCTGCCGGAGTCGCGTCAGCACGATCCTCCTGACACTCGCCACGGGACCGCAGCAGCCGGTCCCGTACCAGCCAACCCGCCGCCCAACACACCAGCCAGGGATCAAGCAGGTAATCCCACAGGTTATCACTGACCAGAAGATCCGCCCGGAAGGCCAACTGCGCTGCCACCAGGATCAAGCAAGAGGCGTAAGCACGGGTCACCCAACCTACCAGCCCCACCAATAGCAGCCCAGTGCTCAAGGCAAAGTCGCCAAACCCCATGGCATACGGATCCGCATAGCTGGAACCCATGCTTGTGGGATAAAACCACAACGCCAGCAACACCAGCATCACACAGGCGCTTCGCAACTGCCCCACCGGTAACCAGTAATAGCCGGTGATACGATGTTTGATCGCCAGTATCGCCAACAAGCCGCTAGCGATACTGAACCCGGACAGGTAGCTGTTCAGCCATGCAGCCGGGCCCCAGGGGTAAGGCAATAACGCCCAGACGAAGACCAGAACCGCAAGAATAATGCGAGGTTTGAACTCCAGCATAGACGCACTAATACGCAGCTGTACCGCTACCAGCACCAGCGCCGTAATTAACAAATCAATGGTCATTGCGGTGCTCCTTCGTTCGGCGCGGGGACAACGGACTGGCCGGTGCCTGCGACACCCGCCGGCAACCAGGCATGACGAATGGCGCTCTTGTTCCAGGTATAAAGCACGTGCAAGTCACCATTGCTTGCCCGGATCATATAGGGATAGTCGTACTGGAAACGGCAGCCATGTCGCTCATCACATTTATTGGCCTTGACCCTTTCCAGCAACACCTCGGGATTTTCCGGCGCATTCCCCGTCTGCAACTCAGCCCGAATCAACGCCTCGTACTGCCCTGTTGTCAACGCCTCATCACGCCACTGTTCACGATCATGCAGAGTCCAGGCCACTTGCCATGTGGTGCCGCCATCCCGGGTTTCACGAATGCACAGGTCATCGCGCTCTTCCCGGTTACAGTTGGCTACCAGCAGCCAATGATTCCTGCCCAGTACCACCCCCCCTACCGCCGCACTGGGGTTTTCCAGACTAGAGTAAGCCAGCGGGGTCCACTGCCAGCCGCCATCATCACTATCAGACTGATACAGGTAACCATTGTTGGGCTCGTTTTCATTTCTCAGAAAGGAAACCGAGTGGTCATGAGCGTCCACCAGCACTAATGGCTGGATCGCCTTGCGACCGTGGCCAATACGGGCACGGCCCAAAATTCGGCTATTGGCGTCAATCCGGAGGATTTCACCGTATTTGCCAATCATTTCGTGATACACCGGCAATCCGATGGTTCCATCGGCATACTTTAAAGGGGGGGTTTTGACCAAGGTACTGATATTCAGGAAGGGGGTAGTAACCAGCGCCTTGTCAAACGACCAGGTTTCACCCTGATTGTCGGATTCCAGCACCACGATACGGCTGGCCGCCCAACCTCCGAAACTGACCGCAACCACAAAAAGGCGCATACGGCCGTCTTTATCCAGAACCGGGACGGCATTCCCCAGCTTGCGTACATGACGATTCCAGCCAGACGCAATCTGCTCCCGGGTCACCACCACGGCTTCGTCAGTCCACTTGGCAGTAGAAGGATCAAAAAGGGCACTGTGAATCGCCACATCTGCCGCACCTTCACGGGTACCGGCAAACCAGAAGGCCCTCAGTCGGCCATCTGGCAACTCCACCATAGCCGGGGCGTGGACCATCCGGGTATCCGCATCAGAAGCAAACTGCCCTGTCCAGCCACCACCATAGTCAGCATTGTTGGTGCTGGCATCAGGTACCAAAGGGGGCGTCGGGTGCCAGATATGAGACGGAGAAGCTGCGTAGTAACCCGCCACAAGAGCCATACCCACCAAAAGATGAAAAGCACGTTTCAACATAAAAAATGATCGTTGTATCCGTTATCGGCGGGCCTATTCTCCATGAATCGCACGCCAGTGCCAGCGCCTGATACTTCAAACGCAATGAGACTGGCCAGTATGTATCCTTGTCAGAAAATTGCCTGCCATTGACCTCGCGAACCCTGCCGACCGTCCGAAGTTGTGAACTCGCCCACTGCCTTTTGATCACAATGTGTTCACAGCAAGAGGGCGATGTCATAATGATGACAGACACTATTCCAAGAACAGCACCAAGGACTTTACTTTCTGCAATGGAACGTTTTGCAATTGCCTGGTTGGCATTATTGCTGGCCCTCTCGTGCCTGCCCGCCCACGCTGAAGACAACCATGACTGGAAACTGGTGAGCGAACGTAACGGTATTCAGGTGTATATGAAGCATCGTGACGAATCACGCCTGAAAACCTTTCGGGGCACCACTCGCTTCACCCTCAAGGACGAATATGCACTGGTGGCGTTGATGAACGACTACGCCGCCTACCCGAAATGGCTGCACTTCATTGACAGTGCTGAAGAGTTTGACCGGCAAGGCCCGCTGGACCGTAGCCTGCGGTTTACCACCCAGCTCCCCTGGCCGCTGGCCGATCGCGAGGCCGTGCTGCGTGCCAAGGTGCACCAGACCCTCAATGACGAGGAAGAGTCGGTGATGATCGAATTGATCAATCGCCCGGATGCCCTCCCCCCCAATAATGACTACATCCGCTTCCCGGAAATGTGGGGCAAACTGGGCTTTACCCGTATTGGCAATGACGAAGTGGAAATGATCTACGAGATCATTCTCGATCCAGGAGGGTATATTCCCGCCTGGATTGCCAACATTCTGCTGCGTGACGCACCGTATTTCACCCTTGAACGGTTGCGACGCATCGTCATGAAGCCGGAATACCAGAACCGCTACTATGACTATCTGGATCTGCGCGGCCCGGGAAGACCTCAGTCTGCGGCCCCGCTGACGCCACAGGAAAGCACGCCAGTCAAAACAACGCTGTAAAGGCCGAAAGGGAGATAATGAAAACGTAACAAAGTGATTATCACCCTGTCATTTTCGGCCACACCTCCCTTAACATGGGTACCTATCCGTCCTTCTGGAGCGTACCCATCCATGACACGGCTGTTCTATTTTCTTTATAGCTGGCTGATCTTTGTACCGCTGATGGCAGCGACCACTCTGGTCTGCGGAGCGATCTGTCTGGCCCTGGTGCCCTTTTTACCTGCCGACCGTGTTGCCCGCTACAGTGCGGTCCCCTGGGCTCGCCTTTGCCTGTTGTACAGCGGCGTGCGGGTAGACCAGTTTGGCCACCACAATCTGCAGCCAGGCCAGAGTTACGTCATCGTGGCCAACCACCTGAGTCAGTTCGATATCTTTGTTCTCTACGGCTATTTGGGCGTGGACTTTCGGTGGGTAATGAAACATGAACTGCGCAAGGTGCCCGTGATCGGTATCTGCTGCGAAAAGCTGGGGCACATTTTTATCAACCGAAGCGACCGGGACGCCGCCATCGCCAGTCTCAACGAGGCACGGGTACGGCTGAGTCATGGCGCCAGTGTGCTGTTTTTTCCTGAAGGCACCCGCAGTCGTGACGGGCAGCTCAAACCCTTCAAGAAAGGCGCCTTCAAAATGGCACAAGAGCTGCAACTGCCGATATTGCCTGTCACCCTGACCGGCACCTTTGATATTCTGCCGCCCGGCACTGCACGACTGCAGCCTGGCCACCAGGCCACATTGACGCTGCATGCTCCACAGCCCATACCCCGCAACGAGGAAGACGTCGATCGGTTGATGAAGACCTGTCATGCACTCATTGCACAGCCCCTTACCCATGCGTGCCCACAAGCGCTGGTATAGCTACAGCGACCGCCATAACCGGCGGTGATGCCATACCGGGCCGATCCTGTCGGACAGGATTGGCCCATTCGGCAGTGACAAAGTGTCTACACTCGGTGCCCATCGACCACGGGACTTGAACACGGAGTCATCATGAAGAATTTTAAAGACAAGGTTGCCGTTATCACCGGTGCCGGTTCCGGTATCGGCCGTGCACTGGCCAAGGAACTGGCCGCCAGCGGAGCCAAACTCGCCCTTTCCGATATCAACGAAGCTGGCCTGAAGCAGACCGCCAAGGATCTCGGCCTGGCCGAAGACCGCCTGCTGACCAAGGTGCTGGACGTGGCAGACCGCCAGGCGTTCTATGACTTCGCCGACGATGTGGTCAACCATTTCGGTTACGCCAACATGATCTTCAACAACGCCGGTGTTGCCCTGGGTGCCACCGTGGAAGACATGAGCTACGACGATTTCGAGTGGCTGATGAACATCAATTTCTGGGGCGTGGTGTACGGCACCAAGGCGTTCCTGCCGTACCTGAAGCAATCCGGCGAGGGGCACATCATCAATGTGTCTTCCATCTTTGGTCTGGTCGGCATTCCCACCCAGTCAGCCTATAACGCTGCCAAATTTGCGGTACGTGGCTTCACCGAATCGCTGCGCATCGAACTGGAAATGGAAGGTAGCCCGGTGTCCTGTACCTCCATTCACCCCGGTGGCATCAAAACCAACATCGCCAAGGCCGCGCGCATGAGCGAGGGCGTGGAGCGCATCACCGGTGCCAACAAGGAACAGTCCATTCAGGATTTCGAGAAACTGTTCCGCACCACCCCGGAAGAAGCCGCCAGCACCATTCTCAAAGGGGTGCGAGGCAACAAGCGCCGGGTCCTGATCGGTTCCGATGCGGTGGCAGTGGACACCATGCAGCGCCTGCTGCCGACCAGCTACCAGAAGCTGATCGCCATGGGCCAAAAGTACATGAGCAAGAAGTAACCGTGTCCGAGCGCCCTTTTTCCCAGGCCTGCGAAAACAACAAGGGGCCGATCCTGGCCGTGCTGCAACAGCACTGCCAGGCACCGGGGGCGCTGCTGGAAATCGGTTCGGGCACCGGGCAGCATGCTGCCTGGCTGTCCGCCCAGCTTCCTCACCTGCAGTGGCAAGCATCAGATGTGGCAGACAACCTGTCAGGCATCCGTCTTTGGCAGCAAGAGCCGGCCAACCGCTCCCTGCCCGCTCTTGAACTGGACGTGTCCGGCGACTGGCCTGCTGGTCCCTACCGTTATCTCTTTACCGCCAACACCTTCCATATCATGAGTGCAGAACAGGTATCTCGCTGTATCAAGCAAGGGTGCGAGAGACTGGAAGCCGGAGGAGCCTTTCTGGTCTATGGCCCGTTCAATTACGACGGTCGCTATACCAGTGAATCCAATGCCCGTTTCGACGCGTGGCTAAAGGCAGCCGGTAGCCACCGCGGGATCCGGGATCAGGAATGGGTAGTTGAGGCCTTTTCACGCCATGGCGCTACGCTGCGGGCAGACCACGCCATGCCCGCCAACAACCGGATACTGGTTTTTACACGCTAGCCTGGCGGGCACGGCGCATGCGAGGCTTGAGGTAGAGCACTCCGAAGATCATGATCATCACCCCGTCACGCCAGTGAAACAGCCCTCGGCGACGGATCCAGACCCCGAACCCCACCAGCTCCAGGGCATGTAAAAAGGCCACCACCGCCCCCGCGCTCAGTAACAAACGGTCGAACGGTACCGGTAAATCCGCGAAAATGGCTAACAATACCGCCAGCCAAAACACTACAATGACCCCGCGAAACATGTTCATGCTCAAGATCCTCTGACAGCGCTGGCTATTTTTTCTACAATAGGTGGTTTAGAGGATCGGGGCCGGTCTGCTGGCCGGAACCTTGGACCTGCCCGACAAGCAGCAGGTTCTACAACAAACCACTCGCATTCAGACTGAGCGAATACATGCAAAAAGACAAGGCAACCGCCTGGACCCTGGATCAGTTCCCGGTCCCCGAAAAAGACGGCGAACGCCGCTTTCACGATTTTGATCTGGACCTGCGCCTGATGCGCGGGATTGCCGATCTTGGCTTCCAGTATTGCACCCCCATTCAGGCCGAGGTGCTGGAACACACCCTGGCCGGCGCCGACGCCATTGGTCGCGCCCAGACAGGCACCGGTAAAACCGCCGCCTTCCTGCTGACCGTCATCAACGATCTGCTCAAACACCCGCTGGAAGTGAAACGCTACGCCGGTGAGCCCCGCGCATTGATCGTCGCCCCTACCCGCGAACTGGCGATGCAAATCGAAAAGGACGCCAAAGGGCTGGCGAAGTACACCGACCTGCAGGTCATGAGCGTGGTCGGCGGCATGAACTTCAACCGCCAACAGGAACGCCTGCAAAGCCGGGAAATCGATATTCTGGTTGCCACACCTGGGCGCTTGCTGGATTTTGCCAAACGCCGTGACCTGTGGCTGGACCGGGTGGAATTTTTGGTTCTGGACGAAGCCGACCGCATGCTCGACATGGGCTTTATTCCAGACGTGAAGCGTATTGTCAGCATGACGCCACGCACCAAATACCGCCAAACCCAGCTGTTCTCGGCCACCTTCAACGACGATGTCATGAACCTGGCCCGTCGCTGGACCCAGGACGCCGAAGTGGTAGAAATCGAGCCGGCACAGGTCACCACTGAGCGTGTTGAGCAGAAGGTCTATATCACCAACACCGACGACAAGTTCAAGCTGCTGTACAACCTGATTACCGGCATGAACATGGACAAGGTGATCGTGTTTGCCAACCGTCGGGATATTACCCGCCGCATCAACGACCGCCTGCACAAGAAAGGCCTCAAGGTTTCGATGATCTCTGGCGATGTGCCCCAGAACCAGCGCATGAAGACACTGGAGCGCTTCCGCTCCGGCGACCTGCAGGTGCTGATTGCCACCGACGTGGCCGGGCGAGGCATCCACATCGACGGCGTGTCCCACGTGGTGAACTACAACCTGCCGGAAGACCCGGAAGACTACGTGCATCGTATCGGCCGTACAGGTCGCGCGGGCGCCAGTGGCATGTCCATCAGCTTCGCCTGTGAAGACGATGCCTTCCTGCTGCCCGAACTGGAAAATGCCATCAGCATGAAGCTGGAATGCGAATACCCTCCAGCAGACTTGCTGCAGGAACGAGAGGAAAACCATGCCTGAACGGATCAGCCCTGCGGAAGGCAAGGCCCGCTTTGATGACGGCAACGCCCTGTTCGTGGACATCCGCGATCCCGCCAGCTTCGCCGCCGGGCACCTGCGCGGGGCTATCCACCTGAGCAATGCCAACGTGGATCAGTTCCTCGCTGACACCGGCCGGGAGCGTCCCCTGGTGATCTACTGCTACCACGGCAACAGCAGCCAGGGCGCCGCTGACTGGCTGGCCGAACAAGGTTTTCAGGCCGTGAGTCTGGATGGCGGCTACGACATCTTTCGCCAGCAATTTCCAGAGACTCTCGAGGAAACCGCCTGATTGACGTGGGTGGCAAGCTCCCCGCCTGCAGGGCAATCTGACCTGAAACCAGATCACCCTGCTCGCCAGTCCCCTGCCTCTGTCACAGTGACGAATCAGAAGCGGTAGCCCAAGCCGACCATGTACACCCATGGATCGATTTCCACATCGATCTTGTCTACCCGGGCATCATTGACGTACAACCGGGCCTCGGTATCGATATCGATATTCCAGACGCTCACGTTGAACAGCCAGTTATCATTGATCGCCACATCCGCCCCGACTTCCCAGGCAAAGCCCACGGAATTACTGAGCTTGACGTCGGCATCAGCGCCACCCAGCAACGGACTGACAACCGCATCATCAATAGAGTCATCAAAAAAGAGCGTGTAGTTGATACCCGCCCCGAGATACGCCCTTACCGGGCCAACCGACGGCGCGTAATACTGGGCAAGCAAGGTCGGAGGTAAATGACTGGTTTCACCAATCACGACACCGCTGCCACCGGTATCCAGAATAATGTCATGGGTAAATGGCGTCGCACCTACCAGCTCTACCCCAATGGCGTCGGTCACCATATAGGCAAAAGTCAGCCCCAACTGGGTATCGTCGTCCACGTCCACGCCCAACCCGCCCACGACGGGCAAGGCAGAATCGAACGTCTCACTACTGACATCGGGATCAACCTGAATTGCCCCAAAACGTACAATGAAATCCCCTGCTTCATGAGCCAATGCGGGTCCTGCCGCCATCAAGGCGACCAGAGCCATCGCGTTTTTTCCCTGTCCTCGCAGCTTCATATTTTTCCCCTTTCGTTAGCACTATTCTGCTGTGGCGCCTACATCCCACTCTCACTGAGGCTGGACATCATTGAACGCCACAAGCAGCCAATGGGCATTGCGCTACGTCAATATGGCAAGCGAAAACAGCCGCAATCCCCTGCCCCCGGTGCCGCAACCACTGCTGGACGTAACTGGTCTGCAAGCCAACGGGGACGTCCCCAGAATAGGCAGAGAAAACCAATGCATGCTTATGCGTATCGACAAAATGAAGCGAATGGAGGATCAACGGTTCTTGAACGAAAATCACCCAATCTGACACATTCGCACTAGCGCCCTGATTTCACGTCAACCCAGTTACATACACATCCAGCGTGATAGCGCAGTATAGGAAGCCATCATTGCGACCACCCTGCGCCCCACGCTGACTCGCAGGCCGCACACCAATAACAAAGAGATATTCATCATGGCTTCAAGCTCTCTGATCAACGCATTGCGTGACGCCCACAAGACTCACCTGACCCAACAACTGCAGGCTCCCGAACACTGGCAGGCGATGATGAGCCAAGCCAGCGCCCTGCTTACCGATGTGCCGCTGGGAAAGCTGGTTGACGCCGACAGCCTCTGCCAGGTGGTGGATGCCTGGCTGCAAGACGCCCTGAGCGCCCAGGGACTTCAGCAAGTCGTCACCGATGTCACCCTGGCCGTCTGGGACGCTGCCGAACGCGATGATGCCACCCTGGGCGAGCTGCTGCGCGAAGAACACTTTGAAGCCATTCTCGAACAGGCTCTGCAACTGCAAACCTTGCGAGAAAAAGCCGTACATGCCGCAATGAACCATCCTCTGGTCAGTGAGATGGTGAGCGAGATGCTGTACACCGGCATCAAGAACTTTCTACTGGAAGAAAATGCCCTGGCCAAGCTGCCAGGCGTCAGCAGTGTGATGAAGATGGGCCGCAAGAGTGTGGTCGGCAAGGCTATGGGCGGCATGGAAGAATCCATCCGTACCTATCTTCAAAAAAATATTCGCGTCACCCTGAAAACCGGCGAGCAGTGGCTGAATAAACAACTCACCAACGAGCGCATCGAACAACTTGCCCGAGACGGTTACCGTCGGGTCGCCCCACTAAAGCCCGCTGACTACCTGGCCCTGGTTCCCAAGGCCACCATTGGCGACGTCATTGAGCAAGGCTGCCTCATCGGTGACGAAAGCGCCCGGCTGGATTACACCCGTCGCCTGGTCGGTGTCGGTATTCGGGCCGCCGTGGATTCTCTGAGCCAGCTGCCCCTCAAGACCCTGCTGGAAAACATGCAGATCAGTGAACAACGGGTCCACGCCATCACCACACCCGCGCTCGCCAAAGGTGCCACTGTATTGGTAGAACAAGGCGTTCTGGAGCCGTTCGTGGAATGGGTGGTGGAGGATTTTTATGGGTCGGAGGCGTGCAAAAAAGTTGTTGAGACAGTTAACAGTTAATAGTGAACAGTTAACAGCGACGCGCATTGGCATTGCTGTGCGCTGAGAGTACAGAGGCCGCGCCCAAGGTCTGGGCGCGGCCTCTTTCATTGGTGAAAAGAAAAAATTTACCGCGAGTATTTCGCTGTTAACTGTTCACTATTAACTGTTAACTAGAGGAACGACTCCGCATATTCCGCCAACAACGATCTCGGCACGCCATTCAACTGCACCGACCCGCCATGGACAAAACGCTTGAAGCGTTCGGTCATGTAGGTGAGTCCGGAGCTGGTGGGCGAGAGGTAAGGGGTGTCGATCTGGGCCAGGTTGCCCAGGCACACCACTTTGGATCCTTCGCCTGCCCGGGTGATGATGGCTTTCATCTGATGAGGGGTCAGGTTCTGGCTTTCGTCGATCAGGATCAGGGACTTCTGAAAGCTTCGGCCACGGATGTAATTCATCGCCTTGAACTGGATATTCGCGCGCTCTTTCACGTACTGAATGCTGCCCGTGGGATTCTCATCGTTCAGGTGCAGGGCTTCGATGTTATCGTTGATCGCCCCCAGCCAGGGATCCATCTTCTCTTCTTCGGTGCCTGGCAGAAAACCATGATCTTCAGCCAACGGTGGTGTGGAGCGGGTGGCGATAATCTTGTTGAAGCGCTTTTGCTCCACCGTCATTTCAATGGCCGCTGCCAGCGCCAGAATCGTTTTCCCCGAGCCCGCCGCCCCCGTCAGATTGACCAGATGCACATCCGGGTCGAGCAATAATTGCAGCGCAATGGCTTGCTGGATGTTCATGGGCTTCAGTCCCCATGCCTCCTGCTCCAGCATGCTGTCTGCCTTGTAATGCTTCAGGGTCACCACCCCGTTTTCGATATGCATGACCCGGCCGACAAAGCCTTGCTCATCAATGATGTACTGGTTGGGATAGACCTCTTCCCCCAGAATCTCGCTCACCAGCAAGCCGTGGGAGAGATAATGCAGGGTATCCGGTCCGTCCTGCTCGGTTTCCACCTGGGTGACCTGGTCCCAGAACGAGCCGGGCACCTCAAAATAGCCCCGGGTCAGTTGCTTGATATCCGTGACCAGCTGATCGTTGTGGTAGTCCTCGGACTCGATTCCACAGGCCCTCGCCTTGAGGCGCATGTTGATGTCCTTGGTCACCAGGATAAAGCGTTCATCCGGGGCCTGGGCCTTCATGGCGACCACATCGTTGATGATGCGGTTATCGTTCAGATGATCCGGCAGGGGGGCCTTGATGTCCTCCAGGCTCGACATGAGTACCGTGAGGGTGCCCTGGGTTGAGTTATCCGGGCCGCGCGGAATGGGAATCCCGGCCTCCACCTGTTCCGGCGTAGCGTGACCGAGCACCTTGTCGATTTGGCGAATAGCCGCCCGGCAATCGGCGGCGGTATGCGACTTACCGCTTTTCAGCTTATCCAGTTCTTCCAGCACCGTCATGGGGATCACCACGCGGTGCTCTTCAAAGTTCAACAGGGAGTTGGGGTCGTGGATCAGGACGTTTGTATCGATGACGTAGGTTTTTTTCTGTTCTTGCTCGATGGTGCTGTCGTTCTGGCTGGCGCTCGCGTAGTGGCTGGTGGAAAGGGTGTGGAGTCTGGCCGCGCGCTCTTCCATGCGTATCCCCTGTGCCGTTAAACGGTACGGTTGCGTTGGTTTGGCGGCATTCGGTGAGCGTCAGGTCTGAAATTGCGAGAGTGACGCCTGCCCCCTGCCGCCCTGGTTTTAAGCCTTTTGGCGGTTCAGTTGCATTCAGCTGTTAACAGCTTTTGATCGCGATCACTCCCGCAGAGGCGGGAATGGAATTACCATAACCCAGCTTTTCGAAAGGGATCAATAGCCCTCCTTGAAAACTTTTGCCTTTTCTTTTTCCGTTCTGTCCATTTCATCTGTCCGCTAAACTGGTGAACATCAAACATCGCATAAACGGTAAATCAATCTTATGTCTCTGGATCACCCTCAGGTAATGATGCCCCCGCCAGCGCTGTATCTCGGCGGCCTGTTAATGGGCTATGGCATCGACAGGGCAATTCATTTCCCGGCTGTCCAATTCCCCGGCAGCGTATGGCTGACCAGCCTGCTTGCTGTATTCGGGCTGTTACTGGTAGTACTCGCAGCCCTCCAGTTACGACGGGCGAGGACAACCCTCATGCCTCACCGCGCGGCAAGCACACTGCTGACAACGGGCGTTTTCGCAATGAGCCGTAACCCGATCTATCTTGGCTTCAGCCTGCTGGCCATCGCCGCCGCGCTCAGCCAACACAGTACAGGCATGCTTTTGATGCAGCTCCCGGTGCTTTGGGTCATACATTCACACGTGATTGCCGCAGAAGAAGCGTTTCATGAACAGCAGTTTGGTGAGGCCTGGCAACAGTACCGTAACCGCACTCGACGCTGGCTCTAACCTGAATTCGTTCACAACCCGGTCCCTGCTTGAGCCACAGTGGCGGCTCAAGCTTGCCGTTTTGCAATCGCATGTGACGAGATCCGAAATGGCCAGGTACCAACGTGCTGGCGCGTGTATCAGGCGGCAACCAACCCACGCGGCGATAGAGCTCGGCAACCAGCTCTGAGCAGAACCAACCGCGCCGGTCCGGCTTCCGCTGGAAGGCGGTCAAAACATCAATGGCATTACAGAGCAGGTAATTCTTGTAAGGACGATGCAGCAATCGCCTGACCAAACGCTGCAGCAGCCTGTCCTGACGGTCAGAAAGATCAGGCCCAAGGCGACGGCGCACGGCAACGGATCCGGGATAATCCGCCAACTTGCTGGAAAGGAATACCAGTGACACCCCCGCGACAGGTTTCCCCAGTCGAATATCTACCGACTCCCCCAACGTGGTGGACTCCAGCACCAGAGGTTCGCTGCATTCCGGCAGTCGCACCACCATGCCAATGTGGCTCCAGGGGCTTCGGGTAAACAACCGAATAACCTCACTGGTCACCCCGCGTCCGGAGAACAGCAGTATATCGCCGGTCCGTAAGGTAAAAGCAGAATCCAGAGTGGATGCCATCGCAGACGTTCCCAGGTTTCTGATCGTTCCCGTTGAGAGCACGCTATGCCTGCCGAATGACAGATCGCTGACAGGATGGTCACGGTTTGGTTAAGGCGCTTTCCGTTTTCTCTGCATCCAGCTTTAGGAGCCTGCCTGCAAACCCTCCAGGTGACAGCGAGGCAAAGGTGTCAGAAGGGAGTTTCGAGTAACGAGCTGCGAACCACTAAAAGATGACTACCGGTTTTGCCTCTCGAAACTCATCCCTCGCCTGGCCTCGGCTCGCTATGCAAGCATAGTTATTCGCTTCGTAACGCCCTTCGGGACCGCCCTGCGTGCGTTATCCCGCTGCACGACTCTCCTGCGGAGTGCTCGGGTTAGTTTTAGGCGCAGAACTCAACGATAACGAAGGCATTTCCGTTCTTCTAAAAAACCCCTGAACGATTTTGCGTTTTCCATTCCAACCGGGCTTAAGCTCGTAGCGTGCCGCCATCGTCACATTTCTGTTACCTCCTTGCGGTAACCTTTTCGACACTTTTCGCTCCAGCCCACCCCGCCTATGGAAGAACGACTCTACCTGCTGCAACGCCATCTGCCGGAACTGCTCGAGCTGGAATCCCTGATCCGGCATGGCAAACGGCATTTGCGGGTCAGTACCGTTCATGACGTACCCATGGGAAAGATCAGCCTGCCCATCAAGGTTATCGAGATGGGTTCCACCGCTCCCCGGGCTCCGGTGATTGGTTTTTTCGGTGGCGTTCATGGCGTCGAACGGATTGGCAGCCAGGTTCTGATGTCCTGGCTGCACAGCCTTATCCATCGCTTGCAGTGGGATGATCAGCTCCATCGGCGACTTGAGCAGGTGCGGCTGGTATTCATGCCAATGATCAACCCCGGGGGTATCTGGAACCGCACCCGCAGCAATCCCAATGGGGTTGATCTGATGCGCAACGCCCCGGTGGATGCCATGGGCAAGGTACCGTTTCTGGTAGGTGGGCATCGCATTTCCCGCCATCTTCCCTGGTACAGAGGCAAGAGTGGCGATCCCATGGAACCAGAAGCCCAGGCTGTAGCCAGGGTAGTGCAGGAAAAGTTGTTTCCCGCGCCTTTCTCCATGAGCATTGATTGCCACAGCGGCTTTGGGCGCCGGGACAGAATATGGTGCTGCTATGCCCGTAGCCACAGGCCCATTCCACACATTGGCGAGGTCTACCGGCTTAAACAAACCCTGGAGGGCACCTACCCTCATCATCACCCCTACCTGATTGAACCTCAGTCTGTTAACTACACCACCCATGGCGACCTGTGGGACTACCTCTACGATGACGCTCAAGAGAAAGCACCAGCGCATACCTTTCTGCCCTTTACGCTGGAAATGGGCTCCTGGCTTTGGGTGCGCAAGAATCCCCGGCAAATGCTCGATTTCTTTGGCTACTTCAACCCGGTGATCTCCCACCGTCATCATCGGGTACTACGCCAACACCTGCCGTTGTTTGAGTTCCTCACCGCCATGACAGCCAATGCTGGCAACTGGCTCCCCTCAGCCAGTGAACGCAAAACGCTGGCACATCAGGCGATACAGCACTGGTTCCATCACCAGGCATGAGGCTTCGTGAAGCTGGCCCTGCATTTGCATTAATTCGGTGCACACAGTTGGGTCATTCGGCTCACTGGCTTACACTTGCCCAAACCCGATTCAGGAAATTTAGGTATGAAACGATTCGCTCCGGCTCTGGTGCTGGTCCTTGCAGGCTGCCAGAACTTTGGTTATCAGGCCCCCTACGGTGACGACACAGCCCAGATCACCTTTACCAGTAACGATACCGCGGCCCAACCGGCTATCTGTGTTCCGGGCAAGGGCTTCCAGTCCACCGAGTACTCCATCGCCCAGAAACCCATGGGCGGAGACGCGCTCAACGACTTGCTTGAGACCATGAAAAAGAGCACGGAAGTGACCACCACTCTGGCCCCCTCCAGCCAGACTCGGGTCGGTATCATCTACAACCAGAAGCATCCCAACAGCACCCAGCGCGACCGCTGCCGGGTCGCGCTGCAATTTGAGGCCGTTGCTGGCGAGCACTATCAAGCGGTGTTCAATTACAGCCAGGCACAGTGCGGACTGTCCATTACCGATAGCCAGGGCCAGTCGGCCGATGCCGTCCGGGTTGACTGGGAATGCCCATAAACAACATACCAATTTGGTGCACCGCACAATAACGGTGCACCAATACCTCTATTGCAGCCTCTTTACATCCCTTCCTTCTCCCCAAAAAAACAGCAACCCTCTGTTTTAAAAAAGAAAACGAAAACTGGCACGCTCTCTGCAATAGCTTATGCGAGCCTGATAGGCGGTGCGCCACTAGCGCACACTTGAACAATTAAGACTTGTTAAGAGGGTTGCACATGAAGAACGTATTTGGTCTGAAGAAAACGGTTATCGCCTCTGCGGTTGCAGCTGCCAGCGTAATGGCGCCTGCCATTGCTGCTGCAGAAATCAGCGGTAGCCTGGGCATTGCCAGCATGTACCTGTGGCGTGGTCAGGACGTGTCTGCTGGTACTGCAAACGTTTCCGGCAGCCTGGATTTCACCACCGACGTAGGTCTGTACGCAGGTACCTGGGTATCTTCTGCAGGGACTTCTGTTAATTCCGAAGGCACCACTTCTACTGAAACTGACTTCTACGCCGGTTTTGGTGGCGAAGCGGGCGGTCTCAGCTACGACCTGTCCTACTGGACCTATGTTTACCCGGAAGATGATGTAGGCGCAGGTGAACTGGCTGAAGTCATTGCAAGTGTTGGCATGGCAGGCTTTAGCCTGACCGGTTATGTCAGCGCCAACAACCTGAGCGATTCCGACGAGGAAAACTTCGGCGATGACCTCTACCTGACCCTGGGCTACGAGTACGACAAGTTTGGCGTACTGGTCGGCACCTGGGATCTGGACGCTGACGATGCTAACTACACCCACGTAGATCTCAGCTACTCCCCGATCGAAAACCTGACCTTCACTGTGTCCAAAGTCGTCGACAGCGACGAGTTTGCGGCAGTGACCGATGATCAGGATCCGCTGTTCGTGGTTGGCTACAGCTTCCCGCTGTAATCACACTGCACGAATCTGGGGCGGCATACATACGCCGCCCAATGTTTCAACGCCGCGGGGCTCTCCCTGGTCCTCGCAAACACGCAAGCAACCCCGCGGCGTC
>OBIY01000183.1_pt1 | contig 27776 bp, 31 predicted proteins | sample 1519841 | NCBI WGS metagenome assembly OBIY01 (sample SAMN03019774, study PRJEB22545) | beach sand metagenome | biome: beach; feature: sea beach; material: beach sand | place: USA: Municipal Pensacola Beach, FL | collected 2010-07-30 | depth 30-40 cm m
GTGACCCCGGCCCGGATGTGGATTGGGCTTCGGCGAAGTGTATTTCCCCGCATCCTGACCACAAGCCATGCAGGCGTTGCCAAACTCCCCGAGAATGCCGCCGTTCTCGTCATAGCCGTAGGCCGGACGGTAATCCTGGGTGCACTGCTGCGGCGGATCTTCCGGGCAGCTTTCCGTATCTGTCGGCAGGCCCATGGGGTAATCCGTGTCGTATTTGTGGGTACAGCCCGCCATCAACAACACAAGGGCAGGCAAGGCCAGTGCAGCAGCTTTCATCAAAGCATCTCCTGAATTCATGAGCGTTCTGCCCCAAGCATAGTCAAAGCTGACGGCAGACGCATGTATCATGAACCGGATTTCTCGACTATTTTTCCCTTTCTGTCCGTTGTGGAGTTTTCATGAACGCCTCCTCCCCTCTCGACTGGCGCACCCTGCCTGCGGCCATCTGGCGCGGGCGCACCGCGTCACTGCGCCCGGTGCAACATCCCGACCCGGTACGACTGGATGATCTGCTCGGCATCGACGAACAAAAGCGAAAGATTATCCAGAACACCGAGCGTTTTCTGGCCGGCCAACCCTGCAATCATGTGTTGCTGTGGGGCAGCCGCGGCACCGGCAAGTCGTCCATCGTCAAGGCCCTGCTCAATGCGTATGCCCCGCGTGGTCTGCGCGTGATCGAGGTGGATAAGGATGACCTGCACGACTTGCCGGAAATCGTCGATGACATTCGCGAGCGTTGCCAACGGTTCATCATTTATTGCGACGATCTGTCGTTCGAAGACGGCGAGAACCAATACAAACATTTGAAAAGCGTACTGGAAGGGTCACTGGAACTGCCGCCGGAAAATGTGCGCATTTACGCCACCAGCAACCGCCGACATCTGTTGCCGGAATACATGAAAGACAATGCGCAATCACAGGTGGTTGGGCGGGAAATACACCACGGTGATGCCGTGGAAGAAAAGATTTCCCTGGCGGATCGTTTTGGGCTGGGGCTGAGTTTTTACCCGATCAGCGAGCCACAATTTTTCGAGATTGTGGATCACCTGTTCGGTGAGGTTGCAGACCGCGAACAACTCCACATTCGTGCGCGGCGCTTTTCCATTGAAAAGGGTGTGCGCTCAGGGCGCACTGCACGGCAGTTTTATAATCAGTTTGTGGGGGAATTTTAACAGCAGCTGCGAGCTTTGAGGAAAAGCCGAGTCTCGAGTTACGAGTAGAAAAAGGCAAAATCTTCAGGCTTGCGATGTCTGGTTTTCGCAACTCGCAGCTCGTAGCTAGAAGTGATTTGCCGTCGCGTCGCAGATCGCATCCAGGGCCGCTTTTGCCGCGGGAATCACGCCACCCATGGTGAAAAAACCGTGGACCAGCCTCGGGAAATCCAGACTGCTGACGGACACCCCGGCCTCACGCAGTTTTTCCCCGTAGGCCAACCCTTCATCGCGCAGCGGGTCGGTGGCGGTCACCAGCACCGCTGGTGGCTGACCGACCAGATCAGGGTTACGCAGGGGGGATACGCGATAATCCTCGACCAGTGCGTCATCCTGAATAAAATGGCTGCGGAACCAGGTGAGCAACGGCAGGTCCAGACCAAAACCCTGCCCCAGATTCTGAATCGAGGGATGCGCCAGACTCCCATCGGTAGTGGGATACACCAGCACTTGCAAGGCCGGCACCGGCACCCCGGCCAGGGCCGCCTGCTGACAGACCACGGCAGCCAGGTTTCCGCCAGCACTGTCACCCATGACCGCAAGGCGCGTGGAATCCAGCCCCAACGCCGCGGTGTTGTCCAGCAGCCATCGCCACACCGCCAGGCTCTGATCGGCACCGGCCGGCGAAGGATGCTCAGGGGCAAGGGGGTAGTCCACACTCAATACGACGGCATTGGTGCGTTCGGCAATGTAGCGACAAACACGGTCATACTCATCGACACCGCCTACGGTAAATCCCCCGCCATGAAAAAACAGGATTGCCGGAGCCAGCCGCGGAGCATTCTCGGGGCGATAACGTCGCACCAGAACCGCGGTGTCTGTTGCCACCGGCACCTGGTGATCCACCACTACCGGCATGGGACGCTCAGGCACGTCCAGCAGGGCAATCATGTCACGATAGAGCTGGCGCGCTTGCGCCACCGGGACACTGTTGAGTGCCGGCTTGGCAGCACTCAACGCAAGCAGAAAACGGACGTGCGGATCGAGATGATCCCTGGCCCGGGTTTCCATTCCCGCGGCAAGTCGGGACAGCACCGGTCGCGGCAACATCATCAGGGATTTCAGCGCAACACGTTCCAGAGCGACTGAGCTCATCGGGACTCCTTGACTATGGGATCTGCAATCGCGTTTGCCGGCGAGCGTGCTGCGTGCCGGAAACAGAATGTGCGCGAGTGTATCAGAAATACCACTCCAGGCCGCCCTCGATCCCGGTCACGGTGATGTATTCCTTGTCTACGTATTGCATGTACTGCAGGCTAAGACCGATATTCCAGGCCGTGCGCACCCCAATGGCAGCACCGAAAGCCAGACTGGTGTCATCATTGCGATCCACATCGCGACGACAACCCGCCGCATTGCAACGATGCGCTTCGGTCTTGACCTTCACATCAGCAATGCCCGCAAACCCTTGCAGAAAGACACTGTCCAGATGCTGTTTGGCGACCGGGGCAGCGAACGACCACTTGCCGGTCGCCAGCAGCGCGGCGACGTGATCCACGCTGTAGTCAACCTTGCTGCGACTGGTTTCCGAGCGCCGGGTATCCGGGGAAGGGCCAGCCCCCAAACGCAACTCAACCCCCCAGTTCTCATCCACCATACCCCCCAGACGCAGGGCAAGGCCGGAGGGCGTCGTTTCGTAACGGTCGTAATCCAGATTGAAGTGCATCAGGTTTGCAGCAGCGTACCCATAGCGGGCATCCTGAAAGTGGGCAACCCGGGAGGCAGAGTCACGCTCAGCCGCTTCGGCCGCCCATAGGGCGGGGCTGATGAGCAAACCGAAAAGCATCCAGTAACGCATGGAAAGTCATCCTTTTTTGTTATTCTTTGAGTCTCGGCTGCCTGTTATACCACCGCCAGCAGGCTGAGTCTTTGTCCATCGGCCGGGAAGCCCCTCAGCCGCCGCACCAGGAAGCTCCTCATGTCTGTCTACACACCACTTCCCCCAACAGAGATGGCCCGAGTGCTGGCAGCATTTGGTTATTCGCTGGTGAATTTCCGTGGCGCCAGCCACGGCATTGAAAACAGCACCTTCCTGATTGATGCCACAGATTCACAGGGGCGATCAGCAGGCCTGGTGCTTACCGTGTTCGAAAACCTGGACCGCAATGCAGTGCAACCCTACCTGCATTTGTTGGCGGAACTCGCCACTGACCCACAGCTACCCGTACCCGGCCCATTGCGGGATGCCCATAACCGCTGGCAAATTACGGTCGCGAACAAACCTGCAGTTCTGATGCCACGCCTGCCGGGCGACCATGATTTTTCCGTGGATGAGCTGCGCTGCGGCCAGGTTGGTGCCCTGCTGGCACGACTCCATCAGTGCGACACCCGCGCCCTGATGCCGCTCCCGGCTGAACGCCAGCGGCTGGCGTCACTACAGGCCCAGCTGGACAAGCTACCCGCCGCCCAACAGCCCATCGCCCGCGCCCTGCTGGACGCCTGGCAGTCAACCGCTACCGGCAATACCTTGATCCATGGCGACCTTTTCCGTGACAACCTGCTCTGGCAAGACGGCCGCATCAGTGCGCTGCTGGATTTCTACAACGCCTGCCTGGATCACCCGGAATACGACCTCGCCGTGACCCTTAACGACTGGTGTGTGAATGAGGAAGGCAAGCCGGTACCTCTGCGGGAAGAGGCGTTACTGAAGGCGTACCAACAACAGGGGGGAGTGATCGATAACGCTCGCCTGGCACTGGCGCTACCTGTAGCCGCACTGCGTTTCTGGTTGTCTCGACTGGCCGGACCGGTGGCACAACAAAGCGAAGGGCAGGGCAGTAAGGATCCCGCAGAATTTGCCCGGATTTTTGCCTGGCGGACGCAAGATCTCGAATGAATCCGCCTTCTTCGAAGGCGCCACACTGGCAGTGTGCATAACTGCAACAATCCATCCCTGCCGCAGGCTCTACTGCCGGGTCCGGTCAGCGCGCTCCCGCCAGGATCATGTGGTTCAGGTGGGCCAGGTAGTCCTGCTCCTGCCACAACCAGTCATAATGCGGAGAGGCCAGCGAGGTTGGGGTCATGGCGTCGACGCCCTGAGTCAGGGCATTCACGACCATCATTTCATGCAGATCCGCCCAGCCTGTCGGCATACTGCGCAGCCCTCTCGGCTGGCGCACAAAGCCATTGCCCAAAACCGGGCTCAGCCGCCGCAAGCGGGTAAACGCCATACGGCGCTGCAACTGCTCTTCCAGGCGCCGCTGCCAGTGGGTGCCCGCCGCATCCAGCAATACCTGTTTGACCGGACTTGCCAGGCGGCCAAGCAAGCCGGACATGGGCATGGCCTCGCCAGTGGCAAGCCGATACCGGGGATCCTCATCGAGCCACAGGCTGAAATCGAGAAAATCCAGCTCACTGGTGTCCAGCTGGCGCAGCTGTTCACTGAGCGCGGAGGTAGTGCTGAGCCCTACCGGCACCGAGGGGAACAGCGCATGCAACGCCCGTGGCACCTCCAGCAGATAGGCCTCCAGCCGTTCGGCGGCGGTGGGCGACCAGCGAGACGGCAAGCCACGCTCCGGCGAACGACCGAAGACCCTCCGGGTCACTCCATGGGCCGCCGGCAGCGACGGAAACTGATAGCAAAAATCCACCCCCGCGACGTCATCCAGGTAACCCCATTCCTGAATCAGCGAGAGCGTATCGCTCCACACGGCCACATAATCAGCCGGCCGCCGAACAAAGGAGCGGCGGGCACGGCTGTCATTGATGAAGTGACTGCTGAACCACAGCTTCATGCCCCGTTCATGGGTGGATTGCATCAACTGCTGCAAGGCATGTCGGATTTTGACTTCTACCGGTTGGCCGTGACTGGGGATTAACTCACAGCGATCCAGGTGGATACCATTTTCCGGCGAAGCAATCAGGTGAGGGCAAGGATCCACACGCAGGGCATTGAACCCACGCAATTGGGTGTCGTCGAGCACACGCTCCAACGAGGCAAAGGCACCGTCGCGCAAGTCGCGGTGCAACAGCCAGGATAGATCCCAGCATGCCATTGCCAACGGTTGAACCATGTGTATCCCTCATAGAAAGCGAACCAGCATACCGGTTTCCGAATCCGCCTCAATGGCTATGGTTCCTGTTATCGGTGAAATGACCCACCTTGACATCCCTCTCAGGGAAAACATTCCCCTTTTGGAGGGCGGCAGCTATGATTCGAGACATGAAAAAACTGATAACAAGCTTACTGCTGGCACCGGGCCTGAGCCTGGCCGCAGAACAATTGCCGGATACGGCGCCGCCTGATGAGCAGGCCCCGCAAACCCGTGAGTCCGGCCCCGCCACTCCGCTCAATGGCGATGAGCTGGAGTCGCTCTACCTGCAATCTCCGGTCGAGCTGGATACCAGCGACGAGAGCCAGGGACTTAACGCCATGAGTAACGAGGCTCGCTTTCTGGAAAATGAGCAGCAGGAAATGCGCCAGCGTCAGGCAGAAACGGTCCGCCCTGTGGCGCCTCCACCCAGTGAGACGCCGCCTCCACCGCCACCCACACTGATCCCGATTCGGGATTTATAGTCCGGTTAGCGGCGACGCGATGCTGAGCCTCCCCTTCAGCCTCGCGCTTGCAGGCAACGCGCAAAACCCTCCCCCAGGGTGTTGAGCCAGGGGAGATAGTGTAACGACGGCTGATCGCGCCCCAGAGGATCCAGCGCCACGGCCTGGCACTCCGGGCAGAGCCTTTCCAGCATGTTGACTCGCGCTTCCGGCTCTACAATCATGCAATGCAGTTCACGGTCACGAATCTCTTCGGCCAGCGCCACAAAGCGGCGGCTTCCAGGGCCGGCATCCAATTGAACACTCACCTGCACCGGCTCAGCCAGCCCCATTGTCTCACTGAAATACCCCCACGGATGGTGATAGCTCAACCAGTCGGTGTTCCCATGAGGCGCCAGTTGCTGGCGGAGTGTTACACGGGTGGCATCAGCCTGTTGCAGCCACACCTCTGGCTGCCCCTGCAGTAACCCCCCGGGCATGGCGTTGGCCACCGCCTGCGCCAGCAACTGCATGTTCTTGATCGACAACCACAGATGAGGATCCAGGCTGGCATTGTGATGCGCATCGCTATGGTCAGGGAGATCATGCTCATGACCGTGCTCGTGATGGGCATGCTCTCCCTCGCGACGCTCCACTGTTGGCTGCTCCAGTAGCGCCACTGACGGCCGGTTACGTCGCGCCACCAGTGGCGCCAGCGGCGCCTCCACTCCAGCGCCCAGCCACACCAGCAAATCCGCGTCGCGCACCTGCATTACCTGACGCGGCGACAGCGCCAGCTGATGCGGGTTCTGGTTGGCCTGCAACAGCGTGACTACCTCCACCTCCGAGCCATACAGGCTGCGCAGCAGCTTGGCCAGCGGCTCCACACTGGCCACGATGGTCTGGCTCCAGGCCGGACCGGCAAACAGCAGCAGAACAATCAACCCCAAACAGCGCATAGCGTCATTCACTCTCAGACCTTTGTTGTCAGCCCCCTGCCTGAGTGCCGCCAACACCGTTGTTTACCGCCCGCTTCGTGCAGGCGAAAGGGCAGCAGTATATCATTGCGCCTTTGTTCTTCGGGCGGGTTTCTCATGTCGGAACCACTGGTCAAGGTTGAGTCGGTCTCGGTCACCCTGGGTGGCACCTCGGTGCTGTCGGAGGTGAGCCTGGATCTTGCGCCCGGCCGTATCACCACACTGATTGGTCCCAATGGGGCAGGCAAGAGCACTCTGGCACGGCTGGTACTGGGTTTGGTGACCCCGGATCAGGGTACGGTGGTGCGCCGGCGCGGCCTGCGGGTCGGCTACATGCCCCAGCACCTCAATATCGACGACAGCCTGCCACTCACCGTGGACCGCTTCCTGTGGCTGGGCGCCAGCGGCCCCACCGCCGCCCGCCGTGCCGCCCTGGAACGGGCCGGGGTCGCGCATTTGCGGCGTCGTGCGGTGCAAAAGCTGTCCGGCGGCGAAATGCAGCGGGTATTACTGGCCCGGGCCCTGCTGCGCAAACCCGACCTGCTGGTCCTGGACGAACCGGCCCAGGGCGTGGATGTGGCCGGCCAGAATGCCCTCTATGGATTGCTCAAGGATGTCCGAGACGAACTGGGCTGCGCCATCCTGCTGATTTCCCACGATCTGCACCTGGTGATGGCCGCCACCGACGAGGTGATCTGCCTGCAACGCCATGTGTGCTGTTCCGGCAGCCCGGAAACCGTTAGCCGGGACCCGGCCTACCACGAACTGTTTGGCCCCACTGCCGGCACGCCGAACCTGGCGCTCTACACCCACGATCATGACCACGATCATGATCTGGATGGCAATGCCCACCACCATCACCACGACCATGAAGGCCCCTGCAACCATGATTGAACTGCTGCTCCCTCCTTTGCTGGCAGGGCTGGCCGTGGCGCTGGTCTCGGGCCCCATGGGCGCATTTGTGGTGTGGCGTCGCATGGCCTTTTTCGGTGACACCCTGGCCCACGGAGCCTTGCTGGGCGCCGCCCTCGGACTGGCACTGGATATCAGCCTGTATGTGGGGGTAGTGGCCATGTGCCTTGGCCTTGCCGCCGCACTGACCGCGCTGCAACACCAGCGCCAACTGGCCAGCGATACCCTGCTCGGGATTGTGGCCCATACCACCCTGGCACTGGGGGTGATTGCCATCAGCCTGCAAACCGGTATCCAGGTAGACCTGTTCGCCTACCTGTTCGGTGATCTGCTGGCCGTGGGCTGGCAAGAAGTGGTCGGGCTGTGGGCTGGTGCATTGGTGATTCTTGCCATGATGGTGTGGCAATGGCGTGCCCTGTTGAGCATCACTGTCAACGAAGAGCTGGCACAGGTCGAAGGGGTGGCGGTGCAACGCACCCGCCTGTTGCTGATGCTGCTGCTGGCGCTACTGATTGCCGGCGCCATTCGTACCGTCGGGGTGCTGTTGATTACTTCGCTGCTGGTCATCCCCGCTGCCAGCGCCCGGCGTTTGACGCACACCCCTGCCCAGATGGCGATCGTCGCCAGCGTCCTCGGCACCCTGTCTGTGCTCGCCGGGCTGACGGTGAGCTGGTTTGCCAATACGCCCGTGGGGCCGTCGATCGTGGTCGCCGCCAGCGGCTTGTTTATGCTGACGCTGTTGCGCAAAACCTCGTAGGAGCGTCGCTGGCGGCGCGATTCCAGACCAGGATCAAAAACGTTTCCACCGCAGAGATCACGGAGACCACTGAGGAAAGCCATTGTTTTGACTCAGTGAACGCTATGTCCTCTGTGGTAAATCTGCCTTTAACAACGCAGGCGATCGCGCCGCCACCAAGCGCAGCGAATAACCGACGCTCCTGCGGCGGGGCATTTTGCCGGAGCATGAATGAGTCTGTCGCTTAACCAACGCATCTGGATGCTGGCCTGGCCATTGCTGCTGTCGAACCTGACCGCGCCGCTGCTCGGGCTGGTCGACACGGCGGTGGTCGGCCATCTGGCACACCCTCGCTATCTGGCCGCGGTGGCGCTGGGCGGCAATTTCTTCATGTTCCTGTACTTCTCGTTCAATTTCCTGCGCATGGGGACCACCGGTTTTGCGTCCCAGGCCCGTGGCGGGGGCCGGGACACCCGCGTGGTGCTGTTACGCGGGCTGGTACTGTCCTGCGCACTGGGGCTCGCCCTGATTGCGCTGAGCCCCCTGCTACGCGAGGCCGGCCTGTGGCTGTTGGGCGGCAGTGACGAGGTGCAAGGCCTGGCGCGCGATTACATCGATATCCGTATTCTGGGTGCCCCTGCCGCACTGGCCAATTTCGCCCTGATCGGCTTTGCCATCGGCACCCATAACACGCGGGTACCACTGAAAATGACCGTGCTGATGCACAGCACCAATGCCCTGCTGGATGTGCTGCTGGTACAGGTGTGGCACTGGGATGTGCGCGGGGTTGCCACAGCCAGTGCCATCGCCGAGTACGTGGGCCTGATTGGCGGGCTGTTCTGGCTGCGTCATGCATTGCGTTCGCCATCGCAGCCCGAACCGGTATGGCGGCTCAGTGCGCTGCTGGCGTTGATGAGTGTGAACCGCGATATCTTCATTCGCAGCCTGGCGCTGCTGACCGCCTTCTTTTTCTTTACCGCGCAAGGCGCCCGATTGGGGGATACGGTACTGGCCGCCAACGCCGTCCTGATCACCTTTCTGCTGATCCTCAGCAACCTGCTGGACGGCTTCGCCAATGCCGCCGAGGCGCTGGTGGGGGAAGCACAGGGCAAAGGAGATCACGCCGGATTTCGTGAGGCCGTGAGCGCCACCGGACGCTGGACCATCGGCTGCGCGGCCCTGGGCTTGGCGGGCTTTGCGTTGGGCGGCGCCCCTTTGATTGGGTTGCTGACCGACCTGCCCGCGATCCGTGATACGGCCACGGCATATCTGCCGTGGGTGTTGCTGTTGCCACTGACCGCCAGCGCCGGCTTCTGGCTGGACGGCATCTTCGTCGGTGCTACCTGGGGCGCCGCCATGCGCAATACCATGCTGGTCTCGGTGGCCCTCTTTTTCGCCATCTGGGCGCTGACCCAGCCCTGGGAAAACCATGGCCTGTGGCTCACCATGAACGCCTTCATGGCCGCCAGGGGGATGTGTATGGGCTGGGTGCTGTGGCGTAACCGCCGCTAGCCGGCGGCTACATCCTTGCTGGCAGATTTGTTCAGGTACATACGCCGGTCGGCAGACTTGAGCAGGGCATCGGCATCTTCGAAATGATCGGGCCCGGTCTGCACCACTCCCATGCTGATACTCACTTCCGGCAACCGCTCCGCCAGCAACCGCCGAATCCTCTGGCAATAGGCGGCCTCCGCCTGCTCCTCGGTGCTGTTGGCCAGCAGCACACAGAACTCATCACCACCATAACGCACACAGGTGTCCTCGCCCCGCGCCGTTTCCAGCAAGACCTTGCCCAGCTCCGTCAGCACGCGGTCCCCATAAGCGTGGCCGCGGCGATCGTTAAGCCCCTTGAAGTCATCGACATCCACAAATATCAACGAAACCGGCTCGCTGCGCCGCTGCGCCGCCTTGACGGTCCGCTGCAGGGCTTCATTCAGATAACGGCGTGTTGTCAGCCCGGTCAGTGCATCCGTGCGCAACTGGCCATTGCGCATGGCAACCGTTTCCTCCAGGGCCCTGGCATATTCTTCCGTGCGGTTTTTCACTGCCTCGATTTCAGAGACCAGACTGAGGATATAGGTTTCAAACACCAGGGTGACGTCAAAGTAGATCAGCTTGTCCAGTGCCAGCAGTGCTCGCTGCAGCTCCAAACCGGACTCCATGGTGTCGTTAAGGTTTTGCACCAGCAACCGGTGCAGCAGATACACCGCCGACAGATAGAATTTGGGCTCTACCCCAATACGCTTGTGGACCAGCCCGATTCGCAGACGGTTATTCGTGTATTCCAGGTCATAGGCGCCGGAAAACAGATCCATGATATAACGGCGCTGGGCGGTCTCCAGGCGCTCAAGCGTGTCGGAATCCCCGATCAGTGAAGCAATATCCGGATTACTGGTCTGAATGCCATAAAAGGTTTCTACGATGTCATCCAGACGACGTTCGATGTGATCCCGACAGCGCAGCAGCGCGGCGACATCCTGGTCATCAAACTCCAGCAGCCGCTTTCGCGCCCCGATTTCCATTTCGGTAATACGCATCTGTTCCAGCAGGGTTTTCATATTGGAATGCATGCACGCTCCCTCGCCCCAAGCAGGTCATCCTGACCCCATGCAAATATGACGGTTATGCCACCATAGTACCCCGTTGTCCGAACATGACCATAGGACCAGGGGGAAAGTTGTGCGTAAGGGACAGACCTGAGGATGAACAGAGTTCAGGAAAGAGGCGCATCCGCCGTGGGAAAGAACAGGAAAGCCGGGCTGGCAAGGCAGCCAGCCCCGGCGGGAAGTCAGCGTTTCAGGGCACCATCCTTGTCCAGCTGGCCCACCACGCTTTTGGCGTAACCCTCAGCACCACTCTTCAGGTTATAGGGGTTCATGCTGCGGGACTGGGCCTGCCACACCGGTTTCTCCGTGGCTGCACTGTAAACCTGAGTTTGCAGATAATAGTCGGTGGCGTTCTGGTAGTAGCCTGGCTGGTAGATCGCGCTGTAGCTATAACCCACATAAGGACCATAGCCCAGATACATCGGTGCAGAGGTCATGGGCATGTAATCCACGGTAGGCGGAATGTACTCATCGCGCTCTTCCACCTTTAGCAGGCTCACGACCATGACACCATCTGCTCCGCTTTCCTTGACCGCGGCTTCGATCTGTTCACGGAAGTCATCTGCGTGTTGCCGCTCGCCTGCGAGACTGGCGGTAGACAGGGTCGAATCTATCGAACGTTTTTTGAGGCTTTTGGCAACTTGCTGCTCAACGACAGCGGACGTCACCGCCGTTTCCGCCAGTACCACAATAAACAGGTGATCAAACGCCGGGCGTGGCTCGCCGGTCTTGGTTTGCCAGGTGGAGTGAGTTTCGGTGGTAGTGGCACAGGCAGCCAGCATGACTGCGGCAGCCAGAACGAACAGGCGAGTAACCATCTGCATGGGGAATCCTTCGTTATGCAAGGGAATGAATCCACACAGAGTAATGCGGCAAGCGCGGTTCGCCAAGCATCTTGCCGAGTATCAGGGCGTCAGCAACCTCTGCGCTGACTTCCCGCAGAATTGCTGCCGGCTTTCGCCACCACGCTGCCGCACCGAGGCCATGCACTTGCTATAACTGCCATGGGACACCACGTTCAGGACATCATTCTCGATAGTCACCGAAAAAACATTGTCCCGAGGGCGCATGCCACTGCGATCCCAATCGGAGAATCGCTGGACGCCACTGGCACAGGCATAGCTGGTGGTGTAGGTAAAACCACGGGCAGCACGGGTGATGTGGGTATAGACCTGCCAACCCCCCCGTCGCCCGTACATAATCTCCCGCTCGCACCCTTTGATCGTATCAATGGCGTCATCCTGGAAAAAAACCACCTCGTTGTAGGTAGTACCATCCAGGTCGAACTTGGCTACCAGATACACAGGGGCATCCGAAGCAGCAAAGGCCCGAACGCAAGACAAGAGAAAAACGACAGCCACGAAACAGGGAAAGGGTCTCATTAATCCGCCAAATGCAATTTTTTGTTATTCAATCCTAGCGGAGAAAACGCAGGCAATACAGGCCCGCCATCAGGCAAGGTTATTTTTTTCCACCCGGCATGATGAATTTCATCAACGTCATGAACCACATCAACTGACCGGGATCGCCTTCGATCTTGATATCACCGGACTGCATCCCTTCCATGAAGGCCATCTGGTTCTTGCCGGCCTTTTGCAGGGTGTCGAAGGCATAGCCCGCATCTTTGAAATTCAGGGTGACGGTCGGTGCCGGATGAATCCCTCCTTTGGCTGCGACCTTGCCCGGAGTGAATTGGAACCAGCGCGCCGGCTTACCGTTAAAGGTCCGCCATTGCATGATGACGTTGCGGTTTTCCAGCTGCTTTCGGAAACCTTCGTTACGCCACGCCAACCAGCGCAAACGCCACCCCAGAACCAGCAACACCAATGCAAATTTCATGGACCTTCCTTTATCAATGAACAGCGCAACAGCCGGGCTCATGGTGACATGAGCCCGCTGCAAGCTTACGGCATCACCGCCGGCAGTTCCTTGTTGAGCTTCATTTTTTCCTTCACCGCATCACCGGTGAGGGCATAGCCCAGCAAATTGCCGTCCTTGCCGCGGAACAGGGCCTGAACCGTGTTGCCATCGGCTTCCACTTCCCAATCGCCTTCACTGCCTGCCGGAGCCGGACACACCACCACCGGGCAGGCCGGGGTCTTGATGGTGACGGGCATTACGCCGTAGCTGACATCGGTGGGCTCACCGGCCAGCGTTTTGGCCAGCGCCCGGGCAGACGCCATCAGCGGCAACACGTAGGGCAGCACATGGCCTTCTACTTCGGCACAGTCGCCCAGGGCAAAAATATCCTCGGCGCTGGTGCGCAGGCCCTTGTCGGTGAGGATGCCACGATTGGTGCTCAGGCCGGCTTCCTTGGCCATGTCGATGCGCGGGCGCAAGCCGATGGCAGACAGCACCACATCCGATTCCAGCTTGCTGCCGTCAGACAGCTCGGTCACCAGCTTGCCGCTGTCTCCGTGGTGCACCGCCTTGGCCAGCGGGCCGAAGTGGAACTGCACACCCAGTTCCTGCAGGCCGCGACCAACCGCTTCAGAAGCAGCTTCCGGCAGCAGCAAAGGCAGACAGCGTCCCATGGGCTCAACCAGCTGTACCTGGAACCCACCGTTAGACAGATCGTTGGCAAATTCACAGCCGATCAAACCACCACCGAGAATGGTGATTGTCTTCTTGCCCTCAATGGCTGCACGGAATTTGGCGTAGTCCATCAGATCGTTGACGGAGAACACCTCGCCAACCGCGTCACCTTCCAGGGGCGGAGTCCAGGTATCGGCACCCAGCGCCAGCACCAGCTTGCTGTAATCCAGGTGGTCATCCGGCAGCAGTACACGCTTTTTTTGCGGATCGATTCCGGCCACATGAACACCGGTACGCACATCCACATTGAACTGCTCGGACACCTTTTCCGGTGTCGCCATGCACAGGTCATCGGCGGTCTTTTCCTTGGTAAAACCGGCGGACAGCATGGGCTTGGAATAGTTACGGCCGTCGTCTGCGGTGAGCATGACGATGGGCGTTTCCTTATCCAGCTTGCGGAATTCCTTGACGGTATTGAAGCCGGCGAGGCCGGTGCCGATGATGACGATGGGCTGCATGAATGATCCTTTCACTGTTCAATGGACGGGCGGGATGCGCGGGCGCTCAGAATGCGCTGATGCCAGAAGAGATCGGGCGGCCCCTGCCGGGGCCAGACCTCGGTGGAATCAGATTTCCACCATCTCGAAGTCTTCCTTGCCCACACCACAGTCCGGGCAAACCCAGTCTTCCGGCACATCGTCCCAGGCGGTACCCGGGGCAATACCTTCGTCCGGCAGACCTTCGGCTTCGTCATAAATGAAACCGCACACTACACATTCCCACTTCTTCATGGTGAACCTCATCGGATTGAAGTAAGCACTCGCTTACTCTGCTACATACAGGGTGTATCTCGGGGGTCGTTAACCTATCGGGGCGGCGCCGAAAAATCAATGACAGTGACCACTGTCATATTCGGTCTATTATGCCGATCCGCACCCCGCAATCCCCGGGTTTTGCGGCCGCCCTTGCTCTCTGTACAACCATGGGCCATAGTCCGCCGGCCTGAAGCCCGGAAGATCCCATGCTGCCTGCCGCCCTGCATCCTGACAGCCTTTGGCGCCCGCTGGAACAGCTGGTGCTACCCCCGATAATCCGCGACTGGATGGCGGACCCGGACTCGCTCACTCGCCGGCTGTCCCGCTACGGTGCCTTCCGCGTTGTCCCGGGTTTCCATGCCCACGCCGTCCCTAAAGCCGATGAACGGCAACTGCTGGCACTCCCCGCCCGTCAGGTAGCACTGATTCGCGAAGTCACTCTTATGCTGGATGATACCCCGGTGGTTGCCGCCCGCAGCGTATTGCCGGTTGGCAGCCTGACCGGGGCAAACCGCTCTCTCGGGCACATGGGCAGCCGCTCACTGGGACTGGAGCTGTACAAACGTCCCCTCTGCCAGCGCGACCAGGTATGGGCAAGGCGGGGCTCACCCGATCAGGAGCTGCCGCTGTGCTGGGGCCGCCAATCCCGCTTCATCAAGCGTGGTGCACCGCTACTGGTAGCGGAGTATTTCCTGCCGGCGTTGTGGGAGAAGGTGGGGTAGCGCGTTGCCGAACAGCCCCGTACTCGTCTGCCATTAGACTCTCTGGGCCTGTTTCCTCTGCGTCGCGCGGCGCAAACGATACTCGTCTGGCGCCACAACCCGCTCGCGCGTTTCCACTTTGAACTTTCAACTTGCAACTCAACCCCACCCATCCGGACAATACCTCCACGCCTGACAACCGGATGTCCCATGTTTGCCTTTGTTGAAAACCGCTATCCCGGCCTGTGGCCCTACCTTCAGCTGATGCGCCTGGACCGGCCCATCGGCACCCTGCTGCTGCTGTGGCCGACCCTTTGGGCGGTGTGGATTGCCGGGGCAGGCACCCCGAGCCTGACCACCATCGTGATCTTCTTTCTGGGGGTGGTGATCATGCGCGCGGCAGGCTGCGTGATTAACGATTTTGCCGACCGGGATTTCGACGGCGATGTGGAGCGCACCCAGGGCCGGCCGCTGGCCACTGGCGCCATCAGCAGCAAAAAGGCGCTGGCGCTGTTCGCCGGGCTGGGGCTGCTAGCCTTCGTACTGGTGCTGTTCCTCAACGAATTGACCTTCTGGCTGTCCTTCGGCGGCCTTGGGCTGGCGGTGCTGTACCCCTTCACCAAGCGCTTCACCTTTATGCCGCAGCTGTTTCTGGGGGCCGCCTTCAGCTGGGCCATCCCCATGGCTTTTGCCGCAGAAACCGGCGAGGTCCCGGAAATCGCCTGGCTGCTGTACGTGGCCAATGTGGTGTGGACGGTCGCCTATGACACCCAGTACGCCATGTGTGACCGTGAAGACGACCTGAAACTGGGCATAAAGAGCACCGCTATCCTGTTTGGCGACGCCGATCGGTTAATGATCGGTGTCCTTCAGGGGCTAACCCTGCTGGGGCTGATCATGGTCGGCCACCGCCTTGGGTTCAGCTGGCCCTGGTATGCAGGCCTGGCAGGGATGGCCGTGACCTTCCTCTACCAGCACAGCCTGATCCGCTATCGCGAACGCTGGCCCAGTTTTCATGCCTTCCTGAACAATCACTGGAGCGGGGCGTGTGTGTTTGCGGGGTTGTATTTCCAGTACTTTTGAGTTGAAAGTTTAACGCTCAAAGTGGAAAAGGCGGGAGGCAGGTTTTGCCGTTCCGGCTCTCTGTACCCGCGCCATTACCTGCGAGCGCGGGCACGGCTATGCAAAACCTGCTGGCTTGGGCCGCGTTTCAATTTTGAACTTTCAACTCATCACTCCCTCTCCCGCTTGCAATTCCCCCGCATCCGGCTCAACTTGTCATACGCATGTCATAAAAGAGCAATCTAATAGGGCACCAACAAAAGACTGACAGGCGAAGGAAGGAAGCCATGTCCCGTAACCGAATTTTGATTGTTGATGACGAGCCGGCTATCCGTGAGATGGTCGCTGTCGCCTTGGAACTGGCGGACTTTGATGTACTGGAAGCTGAAAATGCCCAGCGCGGCCACGAGATCATCGTCGACGAACGGCCAGACCTGGTACTGCTGGACTGGATGCTGCCCTCCGTGACCGGCATTGAGCTGGCCCGTCGCCTTAAGCGTGATGAGACCACCAATGAAGTGCCGATCATCATGCTTACCGCCAAAAGCGAAGAAGATAACAAGATCCAGGGCCTGGATGTGGGTGCTGACGACTACATCACCAAACCGTTTTCCACCCGCGAACTGATTTCCCGGATCAAGGCGGTACTGCGCCGCTCTTCCAGCGCTGCCGCCGAAAAAGCTATCGAAGTGGAAGGGCTATGCCTGGACCCGGTCAGCCACCGTATCAGCGCTAACGACGAGCCGGTGGATATGGGGCCAACCGAATATCGCCTGCTGGAATTCTTCATGAGCCATCAGGAGCGAGCCTACTCCCGCACCCAGTTGCTGGATCAGGTGTGGGGCGCCAATGTGTACGTGGAAGACCGCACCATCGACGTCCACATCCGCCGTTTGCGCAAGGCTCTCGCACCCTACGGCTTTGACCGTTTTATCCAGACGGTACGAGGTACGGGCTATCGCTTTTCGATCAAGGCCGCCAAGGCGAGCTGAAGCCAATAATGTGTTAGGGTTCATGACCTCGGTATAACTCCAGTCTGACCCCACAAGGGCAACACACGATCATGAAAGCCAGTCTGGCCAAAGAAGTTAATCGAATCGCCGGCCTGATCGCCCTGGCCGCCTTGACCGCTCTCGCAGTCGGTCACATCTGGCCATTGCTGGTAGGCCTGGTGGGCTACATTTTCTGGAGCACCCGGCAGCTGTTCTCCCTCTACAGCTGGCTGGTCCGTGATGATCATACCGAACCGCCAGACAGCATCGGTCTGTGGGGCGAGTTCTATACCCGGCTTGAACACTTGTTTCAGAAAGAACGGCGTGCGCAGGAAAACCTGCAAAGCATCATCCACCGCGCCCAGCAATCCGTAAACGCTCTGGAAGAGGTGGTCATCCTGATTGACCAGCACGGCTATCTGGAATACTGGAACGCCGCCGCAGAGCGCTATATGGGCTTCAACCCCAGCCAGGACCTGGGGCAACCGCTCACCAACCTGGTGCGCCACCCCGGATTTACCGAATACCTTCATCGCGCCGATTTTCGCGAACCCCTGGAAATTCCCTCTCCGGTGAATGACAACCGCATCCTGCAATTCAGGGTGACGGAGTTCGGCGTTGGCGAGCAACTGCTGATGGCCCGTGATGTCACCCGGATTCATCACCTCGAACAAATGCGCAAAGACTTTGTAGCCAATGTCAGCCACGAGTTGAAAACCCCTTTAACAGTACTCAAAGGCTACCTTGAAACGCTGCTGGATACCGTGCCTGAAGAACAGCCTCGTCTGCGGCGTGCACTGACTCAAATGGAAAGCCAGTCTGACCGCATGGAAGCGCTGGTCACGGATCTGTTGTTGCTCTCGCGACTGGAAAATACCGATGCGGATAACGATCGCCAGGCCGTCGCTGTACACGGCATGCTCAACCGCATGCGCGAAAACGCCCAAGCTCTGAGCGCGGACAAACATCATCAGATTGAAATGGATGTCCCAACCGAGGCGCGTCTGGTCGCCAACCCCGCCGAACTGGAAAGCGCCTTTGGAAACCTGATTACCAATGCAGTGAAGTACACCCCTTCCGGTGGCCTGATTCGCATCCAGTGGTGGCAGGACGAAAAGGGCGCGCATCTGGCCGTTACCGATAATGGTCTGGGAATTGACCCTGCCCATATTCCACGGCTCACAGAACGCTTTTATCGCCCCGATAATAGCCGGGTCACCCAAACGGGTGGCACGGGTCTGGGGCTCGCCATTGTCAAACACGTGATGATTCGTCATAACGGCAAACTGGACATCAAGAGCGAGCTGGGCAAGGGCAGCACCTTTACCTGCCACTTCCCACCAGAGCGACTGGTTAATCGCCCCACTGCAGTTGCAGGGTAAGACGCTCCACCTGCAACCGATTTGCGACAAACCCAAACACCATTAGGGATGATGATGAAAAAAGTCTGCGTTTACTGTGCTTCCAGCGACGGAAACGATCCTGCTTTTGGCATCGCGGCTGAAAACCTGGCCGCAGCATTGGTAAGCCGAAATCTTGGGCTGGTGTATGGCGGCGCCAGCGTGGGGATCATGGGAACTCTGGCCAACGCGGTCATGGACAGGGGGGGAGAGGTAATAGGAATTATCCCCCAGGCACTGCTGCGCCGTGAGATTGGCAATCACCACCTGACCGAGTTGCAGATCGTCGACTCCATGCACGAGCGCAAGGCAGCCATGGCGGATCAGGCCGATGCGTTCATCGCACTCCCCGGTGGCATGGGCACCCTGGAAGAGCTGTTTGAGATTTTGACTTGGGCACAGCTAGGCTTTCATCACAAGCCAATTGGTCTGCTGAACGTCAACGGTTACTACGACCACCTGGCGGCCTTCCTTGGTCACAGCGTCGACAAGGGTCTGCTCAAGCCTGAGCACCGGAACTTGATGCAGATCAGCGCCAGTGCGGACGACCTTCTGGGACGCTTCGCAGACTGGAAATCGCCACCGTTGGAGACCTGGCTGGAAACAAGCCACCCATTGTAACGCACGCCACCCAGTCAATAAGACGCGTGCTTTCTGCAAACACCACGATAATGTTTCTAATTCTGGCGGCCGGAAAACGCGAGCACAGTATAAAAAATCGTTAAAGCATTAACCTCTGCACGGAAGCTAAAACGCAGCAACGTCATTCTTGAGACTCATTCTATTAGCGAGGACATTCTCATGCTTGGATGGGCTCTGACTTTTTTTATTGTTGCCATTATCGCTGGCGTACTCGGGTTTGGAGGCATTGCCTCTGGCGCCGCCTCTATTGCGAAAATTATCTTTTTCCTTTTCCTGATACTGCTGGTGATCAGCCTGGTCGCCAACGCCTTGCGGGGTCGAGGCCCCAAAGTCTGACGGTTCACGAAAAATGGGCTGACCATGCCTGCAACGCCACCAACTGATCGGCGATCAGGGATTGTGTCTTGTCGTCGGCCAGGTTGCCTTGCTCGTCACATTTTTCGTGTGCGCTGGAGACAAAGACTTCGGGCTTGTTAAGCAGGTAGGCATCCAACCCCACCAGTATCTGCCGCAAATGGTATTGGCTTCGGCTGCTGCCCATTCCGCCCATGGATGCGCCCATGATAGCGGTGGGTTTACCCGCGAAGACTTTGCCCGGCACCCGGGACAGCCAGTCCAGCGTATTCTTCAACACGCCGGGAACGGAGTAATTATATTCCGGTGTGGCAATCAGCAGGGCATCGGCCTTCTGCAGTTTTTCTGCCAGCGCCAACACTTCGGCAGGGCGTTCCTTGTCATTATCGATATCGCCGTTGTACAGGGGGATGCTAGAGATATCGGCGATCTCGATATCCATGCCTTTCGGGGCACAATCAACGGCAGCACGCACCAGGCCTTGATTGAAAGATTGCTGTCTGAGACTGCCTGCAATGGCGATAACTTTCATGGCTGACATTCCTTTGAACGCGAGAAAGTGAGTGGGTTGATGCTCTTTGACAAACCTTGAGGAGTCAACCCGATTTCCGTGAAGATTCAGCATGGGATGCCCATCGTTTATCCCGTGCCTTAACGGTAATCCAATAGCACAATCCCGGTGGCTCGGCACGAGCCTCGCCAACGGGAAAGCCTTTCCTTTGATGGCTAGAGTTGTGACGGTTCAGCAGTCAGGGTGCCATTGCGATAATCACTCAGGGCCTGATTGATTTCTTCCTGGGTGTTCATCACAAAGGGGCCGTACTGGGCAATAGGTTCTCCCAGGGGGCGACCTGCCAGCAGCAGCAGCCTTGCGCCCTCACGGCCCGCCTCGACCGTGAGATGATCACCGTCAGTGAGCGTCGCCAGGTGATCCTGCTGTACCGTTTCCCCTGCCACGGTTATCAGGCCTTCAAACACATAGACAAAGCTGTTGTAGCCCTGAGTGACCGGTACAGTCAGCGCTTCTCCCGGACGCAGTTTCACATCCAGATACAACGGATCGGTGCTACCGCCTTTCATCGGCGCGGTCAGCAATTCACCCGCCACCGTGACTTCACCGGCAATTGCCTTGATCTGTCCGCCGCTGGCCAGGTCCAGACGTGGCATCTCTGTATCCGCCACATCCCGGTAGCCTGCCGCGGTCATTTTTTCTGCAGCAGGCAGATTGATCCACAGCTGAAAGCCACGCAACAGACCGTCTTTTTGTTGGGGCATTTCTTCATGAATGATGCCCCGGCCTGCCGTCATCCATTGCACCCCCCCCTGCGTCAGATCTCCTTCGTTACCCAGGTGATCCCGGTGACGCATATGTCCTTCCACCAGGTACGTTACCGTTTCAAAACCACGGTGGGGGTGCGGAGGGAAACCGGCAATATAGTCATCCGGATTCTCCGAAGAAAAGGCATCCAGCATCAGAAACGGATCCAGACGCACCATGGGGTTATAACCCAGCGCCCGTTTCAGGCGAACCCCTGCGCCATCGGATGTATCCAGTGCGCGAATCGTGTTGAGAAGGGTGCGTTCCATGGGAACCTCCTGTGCAAATAAGCTGCGAGCTACGAGCTATCAGCTTCGAGTTAACATCAAAATCCTTTCCTCACCGCTCACAGCTAGTCGCTGATTTTTCTCTCCCCCAATCGCTCACGGTCATGGGCAGTTTGCCAATCCAGTTTCGGGCCGATGGAGATGATCCCGTGAGGGTTCACCGTCGGATGGCTGCAGAAGTAGTGATGGCGGATGTGCGCCAGGTTCACGGTTTCTGCCACGCCGGGCAGCTGGTAAATATCTTTCAAAAAACCCTGCAAATTCGGGTAATCGCTAATGCGTTTTCGGTCACACTTGAAGTGGGTGACGTATACCGGATCGAATCTCACCAGAGTGGTCCACAAACGAATGTCGGCTTCTGTGAGGGTGTTACCCACCAGATAGCGCTGCTCACTCAACCTTTGTTCCAGCTCATCAAGCCTGTCGAACAGCGTCGTGACAGCTTCGTCATAGGCGTCCTGACTGGTGGCAAAACCACTCTTGTACACGCCATTATTCACATCGTGATACACGCGCTCGTTAATGGCATCGATGTCGGCCTGGAGTGCATCCGGATAGTAATTCCCCGGCGTGGCACCCAATGCATCAAAGCTGCTGTTGAGCATGCGAATAATGTCTGCCGACTCATTGCTGACAATCGTTTCGCGTTGCGTATCCCACAACACGGGCACTGTGACACGACCGCTGTAGCGATCATCGGCTTTCAGGTAAAGCTCATACAGTTTGCTGAAGCCGTGCAACGCATCGCCAGTCGCGCCGGCAAAGTCATCGCGCAGCTCCCAACCGTTTCCCAGCATGTGGGGATGGACCACCGAGACACCGATGTGGTCCTGCAGCCCTTTCAGTGCACGCACGATCAGGGTGCGATGCGCCCAGGGACAGGCATAGGACACATACAGGTGGTAACGCCCACTTTCCGCCGGGAAACCCTTGTCCCCACTGGGGCCCGCACTGCCGTCCGCCGTCACCCAGTGACGGAACTGACTCTCAGAGCGCTTGAAGCGGCCACCGGTGCTTTTGGTGTCGTACCATTTGTCCTGCCACTGTCCATCCACTAACAGTCCCATGATGCCTCCTGATCGTTGCCCATGACGTTTTCGGTGTAGAAACCTCGAGCCTTATCCTGCAATCACGGACTTCGCTTCCTGCATCGCTTTTTCTTTGGCCTCATCACCCATGTTCAGGCCTTCCGCATACACCAGTTCTACAGACGTGATGCCAACAAAACCGAAGAACAATTTGATGTAGGGCGTCACGGTATCGTTATCGGTTCCTGCATAGAGCCCCCCCCGGGCCGCCAGCACCGTTACCGGCTTGTCATCCAGCAAACCCTGAGGGCCATTCTCGGTATAGCGGAAGGTAATGCCGGCACGGGCCACATGATCAATCCAGCTTTTCAGCTGGCTGGGAATGCCAAAGTTGTACATCGGCAAGCCAAGCACGACATGATCCGCGGCTTTCAATTCTTCAATCAGCGTCAGGGAAAAATCGTCCACCTGTTGCTGCTCGGCCGTACGTTCTTCGGCCGGGGTGAAAAAGGCACCGACACGCTCTCCATCCAAGTGTGGAATCGGCTGTGCAGACAGGTCACGCACCACCACGGTCGCTCCCGGATTGGCTGCCTTGAGCTGCTCCACCTTGGTATTGACCAACGCAGAGGAATTGCCGTTATCACCGAATACACTGCTTTTAATAACCAGAATGTTCATGTCTGCCACTCCTTGTGAAATTTGGGTACGACCCGGTGTCGAATCGTTATGGGACTATTGTGATTTCAGCTGATCCGATATAAAACGGGACAAATTCGCACGTTTAGCTCAGGATTTTTGATATGTCAGCCAAAATCACGCTGGATCAATGGCAAGCCTTGCTGGCCGTGGTCGACGAGGGCGGCTACGCCAACGCCGCCGAGGCCCTGGACAAGAGCCAGTCGGCCATCAGTTATGCCGTGCAGAAGATCGAAACCGAGCTGGGCGTGCGCGCGTTCAGCCTGGAAGGCCGCAAGGCCAAGCTCACCGAAACCGGACAAATGCTCTATCGCCAGGCCAAAGTGCTGGTGGAAGAGGCGGAGCGTATCGAGAGCACGGCTATCCAGCTGAGCCAGGGCTGGGAACCGCTGGTGCGGGTCGCCGCCGATGCCCTGTTCCCGCAGCACTGCATGCTGACCGCATTGGACGCCTTTGCCCAACAGAGCCCTCTGACACGCGTCGAATACAGCGAAACCGTGCTGTCCGGATCTGATGAGGCCCTGCTACGCAAGGAAGCCGATGTGGTGGTGAACGCCCGCATCCCCCCCGGCTTTGTGGGCGAACCACTGATGCGGGTGCGCTTTCTGGCCGTGGCGTCAGCTGACCATCCGCTCAATCAGGTCGACAGCCTCACCCACGAGGACCTGCGCCAGCATCGCCAGATCGTAATTCGCGACTCCGGCAGCCGCCGCATTGATGCCGGCTGGCTGGGCGCCGAACAGCGCTGGACGGTATCCCATACCTCCACCCGGATTGCCGCTATTCGCCGGGGACTGGGCTTTGCCTGGATACCGGAAGCCGAAATTGGCGATGGTCTGGAAACCGGTGCGCTCAAGGTTCTGCCGCTCAAAGAAGGGGTCGAGCGCTTTGTGGACTTACACCTGATCTACGCAGAGGGTCAGTATGCCGGCCAGGCCGCACGCTATCTTGGGGAACAGATTCATGCCGCCGTGGCCAAACCTTGTCCAGGCGTCACCGTTTTATGACGTCATCGCCACTATACTGAATATTCTTTCGCCTGAAGGAGAAAGCCATGCGCTTTATCGCCCCCACCCTGGGCCTGCTGGTCAGCCTGCTGCTGACAGCCTGCGTCAGCCCGGTGGTTATCGACCGCCAGAGTGACACCAATCTGGCCCATCTTCAGACTTACCGCTTCGTCAGCCAGGACGAGGACAAACCCCGTGAACTGGATGACCAGCGTGCCCGCAGTGCTTTGGCGCTGGCACTGGCTGACAAGGGGCTACACCCCGATGAAAACCAACCGGACGTGGAAGTAAAACACTTCTTCAAGCGTCAGCAACGCTTCGATGGCTCCACCCTTCAGTTCGGCTTTGGCTTCACCCGCAACAATGTCGGCCTGGGTGCCAGCACTCCAACCGAAGGTGAAATCACCGAGGAATACAAACTGGTCGTGCAGCTGATCGACCCCCAGAGCAACAATGTCCTCTGGCAAGCCACCAGCCGGGATCAGCTTTATGACGAGATGAGCAGTGCACGCCGTGAAGCGCATATTCAGCGCGCAGTACAGGACATGTTCAAGAGGTTCCCGTAATGCCATTGCGTGCGTGGTTGGCCAGCCTGTTGATGCTGGCCACGTTGGGCGCCCATGCCAGCCAGGCAAACAGCGAAAGTCGCGAAGGCGCCAGCATGGATTCCTTGCTTGCACGACTGGAGAACAGCAGCTGGGTCGCAGAAGGCCCCGCGAAGCCGCAGCGGGTGGCCTATGTGTTTACCGACATGGCCTGCCCCTATTGCGCTCAGTTGTGGGAAAACATGCAGCCACTGGTGACCGATCCCGCCAACACGCTACAGGTGCGACACATCATTGTCGGCATGATCAACCCCAAGCGCAGCTTCAGCCAGGGTGGGGCCGTGCTCGCCGCCGACAACCCGGCCGCCGCCCTGGCCCTGCATGAATCCCGTTTTGAAGCCGGCGGCATTGAACCGCTGCTACCCGTACCGGCAGCGATTCGCAGCCAGATCCACAACAATACGGGCCTGATGATCGGGCTTGGCCTTGGCGGCACGCCCACCCTGGTATTCGAAGATCGACAGGGGCAGTGGCGAGTCGCACCGGGGGTGGTCAAACCCGACGCCCTGCGCGATGAAGTGTTTCAGCTGGAAAAACCGAAGCCCTGAACCCAGGCCAACAAGCGCTGCTCCAGCCAGTAGGGATTCTCCGCGCCGACAAACCCTACATGACCACCGTGATCACTGATTTCTGCCGTCACCGCGGGGCCCAGCTCCTCACGGCGAGGCAGGGTCTCTGGCGTCATGAAAGGGTCGTCCCGATTCTGCATCAACAGGGTAGGGGTGCGTATCCCTTGCAGGCGCGGCCCCGCACTGCACTGGGCGTAGTAATGACTGGCGCCGCGAAAGCCGTAAAGCGGGGCAATAATCTGATCGTCGTACCGCCAGAACGAACGGATGCCCGACATGTTCAGGCGATACAGCCGCTTGGCTTCCGCCGGATTGACCTGATCCAGATGTCGCTTCTGGTTGTCCAGGTAACCCAGCAAGGCCTTGAGCAAATGGCCGCGATACAGTCGTGACAGGCCGCGGTCCAGCCGGTTGGCGCACAGGTCCAGGCGCAACGGGGCGCATACCGTCGCCACCCCTGCCAGGCGACCGGAATCCCGATGGATCAACCAGTTGAGCAGCCGGCTGCCCCCCAGCGACACACCAATAGCGATACGATGCCCGGTGGGATCCTGGTGGAACACATGCTCAATCACGGCGTCCACATCATCGGTTTCCCCGGCGTGATAGCACAGGGCCGTGTCATTGGGGCCCTTGGCCCCGCGGCTGTTGATTGCCACCGAACGAATACCGGCGCCAGCCAGGGTTTTCTGGATACCGCGCATGTAGTGCGAGTCACTGCAACCGGATAACCCGTGCAGCAGTATCACGGTGAGGTGCCCCGGGCCATGTCGGGGACCGGCCCAGTCCAGCAGCAGAAAATCACCATCGGCCAGATCCAACCGCTCACTGTGACGCGCCACCTCCGGCAACGACCGGCCCAACGGCCCCCACAGGGTTTGCAGGTGCGCATTGCGCAGCCACAGAGGGGGCCGGAACGCAGAACGGACAATCTCGCCCATGTTTTACTCGCTTGATAGCAGCCTGTTTGACCGGCGCTATGGTAGCCTTTTGCTTCTGCCTCTGGCGACTGATACCTGTCCGACAAGGGGCTCTCGTATGGACCTTTCGTGTAGTACAGATTACGCAGCCGCAGGCTATCACTGTTCTGGTCGAGTTCATGATTGATCAGCACAAACTGGCTGGGGCAAAGTGCGAGCCTGGCAACCCGTGTTAAGGCGATTGGGGGCTGCCGCCATCAAAGACGACAGCCTTGCTTTACACCGGCAACCTCGCCAGACAATCCGTGATCATCGTGCGAATCAGGGTTCTGGCCTGGCGATGTTGCAGCAACGGTGACGCTTGGCTGGCCCACAGGGCCAGCAGCTCCGGGTTTTCCTGCTGCTGGGCAATCTGTTTCAGTGGCCGTGTCATCCAGGTTTGCAGTGGGTAGCCAGGGATGTCTTGCCGCCCGGCCATTTCCTCCATGAAGCGATTGCGGATCCCCCGCGCCAGCCGGCCGCTAAAGGCCCGCGTCAGGCCGGTGTGTTGTGCCCGCTCACTGAACAGCATGTCGCGGTGCAAACCAGAGGCATTGGATTCCTCGCAAGCCAGAAATGCGGTACCCACCTGAACGGCATCCGCGCCCAACATCAGGGCGGCGGCCATGCCTCGGCCATCGGCAATACCACCGGCAGCAATCACGGGCAGACTCACCGCGTCACGAATTTGGGGAATCAACGCGAAGCTACCATTAAGCGAATGCTCTGCTTCCTCCAGAAACGACACCCGGTGACCGCCCGCTTCAAAGCCGGTAGCAATAATGGCATCCACACCCGCCTGTTCCAGGGCCCTGGCTTCTGCCACAGTCGTCGCCGTACCCAGGGTGCGGATACCCCGTTGCCGGCAGGCACGCAGAGTCGCCGGTTCGGGAATCCCATAAACAAAGCTGAACACCGCCGGACAGGCTTCCAGAATGGCTTCCACCTGCTCGCCATAGTCCGGCCAGTAATCCGCATTGGGGAGGGTGGGCGGCGCCAGGCCCAGTTCGCGGTAGAACGGTGCCAGCAAGTCACTACCGTGCTGCACATCGGCAGGGGTGGCCGGGTCATAGGGAGGGATCCACAAGTTCAGGGCGAATGGGCGATCAGTTCGCTGCCGGATGGCCGCTGCCGTTTCCAGAATGTTGTCTGCTGTCAGGTGGTGTGCTCCAAATGAACCCAGCCCCCCTGCCGCACTAACGGTTGCGGCCAGGGTCACCGATGACAGCCCACCACCAAAGGGCCCCTGAACCAGTGGTATATCGAGATCCAGCAATTGGGTGATGCGGTTGCCGTTCCACATGTCGTACTCCTTCACAGCAGGCTTTCGGCTTTCATCGCCTGACGGACACTGTCGCGCCGTATCAGGGTTTTCCGGTAAGTCTGCAGGCGCTCGGGCAACGCAATACCGGCAACGTCTGCCCAGCCAGTGACGGTGAACAGGTATGCGTCCGCCAGGGTGAAGGTGTCTCCGGTGAGAAAGTCGTGCTGCGTTAATTGATGCGCGATCCAGTCAAATGTGTTTTCCAGAGTATCGCGGGCCCGTGCCCGGCTGGCGTCCGGATAGCCGGGTTTGAAAAAGGGGGCAAAGTTCTTGTGCAGCTCCGTGGCGATGAGGTTCTGCCATTCGTGCACCCGGAAGCGCTCCAGACTGCCTGCTGCGGGGAGCAGGTCCCGGCGCTGGAAATGATCCGCCAAATACTGGCAGATGGCAGGCCCTTCCGTGAGCCGGGTACCGTCATCCAGTATCAGAAGTGGCACCCGACCGTGGGCGGACAGCGAGAAAAAGTCCTGCTCACCCGCGCGGTGAGTGGTCAGGTCCACCTCGGCGAGGTTCCTCGGCCGGTGCGCCGGCTTCTGTACCGGCCAAGAAGAGATCTCGCTGTC
>OBIY01000185.1_pt1 | contig 27559 bp, 30 predicted proteins | sample 1519841 | NCBI WGS metagenome assembly OBIY01 (sample SAMN03019774, study PRJEB22545) | beach sand metagenome | biome: beach; feature: sea beach; material: beach sand | place: USA: Municipal Pensacola Beach, FL | collected 2010-07-30 | depth 30-40 cm m
CGCTTGAGCAACGGCCCGGTTAGGTCCGCTGATTCATGAGTTTGGATGGAAGGAAAGCGATTACGACTATTTAGCGGCGGGTAGCCTCGCTGGCCATCTCATTGAGTGCGGCCCTCAAGCGACGGGAGGTAATTTCACCGATTGGGATAAAGTCGAAGGCTGGGAAGATATGGGCTTTCCCATCGCGGAATGTTCTGCGAACGGCGAATTCATTGTGACCAAGCCGGAGGGAACTGGCGGTATGGTGACTCGAGGTACCGTCTCTGAGCAAATGCTCTATGAAATCGGTGACCCGTGCAATTATCTGTTGCCAGATGTGACGTGTGACTTCAGCCAGGTTGTTTTGGAAGAAGTGGGTAAAGACCAGGTCAAAGTCACCCACGTCAAAGGGCGTGAACCAACAGATACCTATAAAGTTAGCGCCACCTATGCAGACGGTTTTCGCGTCATATGTACGCTGACGTTAGGGGGTATTAATGCGGTTGCTAAAGGTGAACGCACAGGTAAAGCATTGATTGACCGCGCAGAGAAACTGATCCGAAGCAAAGGGTTTGACGGGTTTCGTGAAACCAGCGTTGAAGTACTTGGCGGAGAGGCGATGTATGGACCTCATAGCCAGGCGCGGAACGTGAGAGAAGTGGTTTTGAAAGTGGCTGTGCGCCATGACAATAAAGATGCACTCAGCATTTTTGCACGTGAAATCGCACCGGCTGCACTGATGATGTCACCCGCCATGACAGGTTTCTTTGCGGGGCGGCCGGGGGTATCTCCCGTTGTACGGTTGTTTTCTTTCCTGGCTAAAAAATCGGATGTGCCACTGTCGACAGCGATGGGCGGTGACCCTGTCCCCGTCCCCATGCCAACTGTCGGTCGAGCCGATGTCGAGTTGAAAGCCGAGCGGCCCAAGTTGACATCGGCCGCACCCGAAGGCGAGGCGGTTAATGTCCCCCTCTATGCGCTGGCTTGGGGGCGAAGTGGTGACAAAGGCAATAATGCCAATATTGGAGTGATTGCCCGAAAACCCGAATACATGCCCTACATCCGCAATGTGCTGACTGCTGAGTGTTTGGCGGATTATTATGCTCACATCCTGGAGGGTAAGGTAGAGCGCTTTGATCTGCCTGGGAGCCATGCATTGAACTTTCTGCTGCATGACATATTAGGCGGTGGCGGCATGGCATCTTTGCGTATTGACCCTCAAGGTAAAGCGTATGCGCAAATGATTTTGGACTACCCCATTCCGGTACCCAAGTCACTGGCAGAAAAAGATGGTTTACCAGCGCTGGGCTAATGGTCGTATTGGTTAGGGAGAAGAGTCATGCTCAAGGTAACCAATGCGCAAATTGTCTATGACAACGTCATTGAGGCCGTACGAGATGTTTCGTTTGAAGTCAGAGATTCACAAATTGTAGCGTTACTGGGTTCAAATGGAGCAGGTAAATCAACCGTTCTAAAGGCGATTTCGGGTGTTCTTTATCCGGAGGACGGTGAAGTACAGAGCGGAGCCATCGAGTTCGATGGCCACTCTTTACTAGGCTCAGCGGCCGACAAAATCGTCCGTTCGGGGATCGTTCAGGTCCCCGAAGGCCGGCAACTATTCGACGAGCTCACGGTCGAAGAAAACTTACTCATGGGCGGTTATACACAGCCGGTCTCGGTTGTTAAACAAAATCTTGAAAAAGTCTACGACCTGTTCTCCCGCGTCGCTGAACGCCGTTCCAATATTGCAGGGTACTTGTCAGGCGGAGAGCAGCAAATGGTGGCGGTAGGGAGGGCGCTGATGTCAGACCCCAAACTCTTGATGCTGGATGAACCTTCGCTCGGACTGGCGCCACAAATTATCGAAGAAATCTTTCAAACCATCGTCAACCTGCGCAAAGAGCGGGACGTTTCGATTCTCTTGGTGGAGCAAAACGCACGTCTGGCGCTTGAAGTGTCTGATTACGCTTACATTATGGAGAACGGCCGAGTTGTGATGGATGATGAGCCGGCGAAGCTGCTTGAAAATGAAGATGTAAAAGAGTTTTATCTGGGCTTCTCTGATGGCGGGACGAGGAAAAATATGCGGGACGTAAAACACTATAAACGCCGCAAAAGGTGGTTGTCATGAGCTCATTATTACAAGTTGACGCAATCTCCAAACGATTCGGTGGCGTTCAGGCGGTATCCAATGTCAGTTTCGACGTTGGTCAAAATGAAATTTACAGTTTGATTGGCCCGAATGGCGCAGGCAAGACAACCTGCTTTAACCTCATCAGTGGTATTTTCCCCTTGAGTGAAGGGCGGATCACGTTTGATGGTCAGGATCTCGGACGCGTTAAAACCCACCAGCTGGCAAAATTAGGCATCGGCCGAACGTTCCAGAACCTGGCGGTCTTTAAGCATGCGACGGTGGTTCAAAATATCCTGGTAGGCCGCCATTCCCATATGGAAACCGACCTCTTTAGTTGCTTGTTTTTTGCCCCTAATGCACGCCGCCATGAAAAAGCGCATCGGCACAAAGTTGAAGAAATCATCGAGTTTCTGGAAATCGAAGATATTCGTATGCAGCCGGTTGGGACTTTGTCTTATGGATTGCAGAAGCGCGTGGAACTCGGTCGTGCCTTGGCTACAGAACCGAAATTACTACTCCTGGATGAAATGGTTTCGGGCATGAATGCCGAAGAAACAGAAGACATTGCCCGGTTCATCTTGGACATTAAAGACGAATTGGGAATCAGCGTACTCATGGTAGAGCATGATATGGGCATCGTCATGGATATTTCTGATCGGGTTTGTGTATTGAACTTTGGTGAAAAAATTGCCTCCGGTACACCGGAAGAAATATCAAAAAACACAGCGGTCATAGAAGCGTACCTTGGGCATTCTGGAGGGGGTTGATGGACATCAAATCACGTATAGAAAAGGGTCAAATTACTCTACCGCAGCTACTAAGTCACTGGGCGCATACCCAGCCCAAAGCTTTGGCGTTAAGGGAAAAAGATCTGGGTATCTGGAAGCGCTACACCTGGAAAGACTACTATCGAACGGTTTGCCGCACCGCCTTGGGTCTCAAGCAGTTAGGCTTTCAAGAGAATGACAAACTCTCGATTGCCAGTGAAGATACGCCGGAGTGGATGTACGGTGACTTGGCGGTTCAGGCATTGGGCGGGGTAACCGTTGGTATTTATCCCACGAACCCATGGCCGGAACTGACGTACATTGTGGGTCATTCCGAAAGCCGCTTTGCGATCTGTGGTGACCAGGAGCAGGTTGACAAGTTTATTGATGCACGAAATAACGGCGAGCCGCTGGCCGAGCTTGAAAAAGTGATCTGCGTAGATATGAAAGGCATGCGAAATTATCAGCAGGACTGGATTATTTCCTTCGATGACCTGCTTGCCCTGGGGGATGAGTACGCCAAAAATCACCCAGGTGCTGAGGAAGCGTTTGCCAAAGAACTGGATGCTCGGGATCCGGGCGATGTAGCCGTGTTGGTCTATACCTCAGGTACAACGGGCCCACCGAAAGGCGCCATGTTGTCTCATAAAAATCTGATTGTTGGCGCACACCCCATTAAACAGAAGTTTGGCTTTAACCAACAAAATTACGAAGTTGTTTGTTATCTGCCTTTATGCCATGCCGCGGAACGACTGTTTTCTACTGTGATGCACTGTATGACCGGTGGCATCGTGAATTACGCCGAGTCGGTGGACACCGTGGCATACGATGTGAGAGAAATTGCGCCCAAAGCCTTTTTGGGGGTTCCCAGGATTTGGGAAAAACTGCAGCAAGGGATTTTGATCCGCATGCAGGATGCAACCCCCCTGCAAAAGCGCGTGTTTGATTTTTGTATGAAGCAGGGTCGCGGCATTCTGGATAGAACAGTAGCTAACCAAGGGCAACGAACCTTTACAGACTCCCTGCGGTATTTTTTGCTCTGGGTTCTCTGCTTCAGAAGCCTGCATAAATACCTGGGGTTGAACCGCTCTCGCGCAAACTTTTGTGGCGGGGCTTCAATTTCACCCGAAGTCGTTCGCTTTTTCTACATCCTTGGTATCCCTGTTTTCCAGGCATATGGGCAGACGGAATCATCCGGTTTGTCATTTGTTCAGGACCTTGATCACTGGGAAATTGGCGCCACAGGCTTGCCTGTCCCAGGACTTGAGTATCAACTCAGTGAAGAAGGCGAGTTGCTTGTCAAGTTTGATAGCGTTTTTGTTGGCTACTACAAAAATGAGAAAGCAACGGCTGAAACCATCGTAGATGGCTGGTTGCACACCGGTGATATTGTCGAGTTTTCAGACAGGGGTGAGCTGCTGATTGTTGACCGGAAGAAAGCCATCATCATTACCAGTGGCGGTAAAAACATCTCGCCTTCTGAAATTGAAAACGCTTTGAAAGACAGTTTGTATATCCGCGAAGCAATTGTTGTCGGAGAAGGGCGTAATTATCTCGGCGCTTTGATACAAATTGACTTTGATACCGTTGGTAAGTGGGCGCAAGAGCGGAAAATCGCCTACACCACTTTCAAAAGCCTAAGTAAGTTACCGGAGGTGGCCGCCCTCATTGAAAAAGAAGTCGAGCGCGTCAATGCTCAGTTTGCGCGGGTTGAAAATATCCGCAAGTTTGTGCTGCTGGAGAAAGAACTCGATCACGATGACGGTGAGCTGACGGCTACGCAGAAGGTTCGACGTAGCACTATCGAGAAAAAATTCGAAAAAGAAATCATCGAGTTATATGGGGAGGCTGCCTGATGGAGTACTTTTTAGCACTAACGACCTCGGGTATTGCCGTTGGCGTGCTCTATGGAATGTTGGGAATGGCCTATGCCGTGATTTACAAATCCACCGGCGTGGTTAATTTTGCTCAAGGCGAAGTCATGATGCTTACGGCTTATACCGCCTATGCCATTGCCAGCTTGTGGGATGTCGGCTTTTGGACCTTGTTGATATCGGTCACGATCATTGCCATTTTTGTCGGTTTGTTTATCGAGTTTGTCTTTATTCGGCCTATGTTGGGGCAGGAAGTGTTCTCGATTGTGATGGTCACGATTGGCTTAGCCGTTGCGATCCGTGCGATTGTCGTCATGATCTGGGATGCGGACCCTATTCCTTTTCCCAGTGGATTACCCGGGGACACAGTTTCGGTATTGGGCGTTGGCATGTATAAGTCACAGGTGTATTCAATTATTGTCTTCCTTGCCCTGGTTTTTATTATGTGGGTTTTCCTTCGCTTTTCCCGCATTGGCATCGCTATGCGAGCAACGGCCAACTTGCAGACCACGGCCTTGTTGATGGGTATTAACGTCAAGCGGGTTTTTGCCATTGCCTGGGGGCTTTCTGCCATGATCTCGGCAGTAGCCGGCATCTTCATTGCCTCTGTTCAAGACCTGATGCCTGATATGTGGTTCAACGGTTTGAAGGCTTTCCCCGCCGTGATTGTAGGGGGGCTGGACTCCGTATTTGGTGCTGCGCTGGGCGGAATCATCATCGGTTTGGTTGAAAACTACGCTGAAGGTTATATCGGCTTCAACTTGAAAGAAATTGCCGGTTTCATTGTCATTCTCATTGTGCTGATGATTCGACCTTATGGGCTGTTTGGTAAAGAAGAGATTGAGCGAGTCTAATTATGAGAAGTGGTCATTTTATAGAGAGTTATGACAAGCTGGTTAACCTGACCGATAACCCGGTCAAAATGGCCTGGTCCTGGATTTTGGTGCTGGTTTTAGCCTTGGCGCCACTGGTATTGGATTCATTTTGGACGTCTATTTGCGCCACGGTCCTTATTACGGCCATCGGTATCATTGGCCTGAACTTGCTCGTGGGGACAACGGGGCAGATTTCCTTGGGGCACTCAGGTTTTCTTGCCGTAGGCGCCTACGCTACCGCGATTTTGACAATGGATTACCAGGTGCCTGGCATTATCGCCATATTATTAAGTGGGTTTATTGCGGCATTTTTCGGGTTAATTGTCGGTATCCCATCGTTGAGGCTCAAGGGTTTGTACCTGGCCATTACTACGATGGCATTTGCCATTATCATCAACCACGTTATTTTGAACGCAGAAGACATCACCCGAGGTTCTGAGGGTTTTATCATTGACCCTCTACAAGTATTTGGTTTTAGCTTCGAGAGTGATGCCTCTATCTATTATTTATCGTTAATAATTTTGGTGCTTACAGTACTGGGTGCCTTGAATTTGATGCGCTCACACATTGGCCGTGCCTGGGTTGGCATCCGTGACCATGATATTGCCGCTAAAGTCATGGGCATTAATTTGACAACCTACAAATTACTGGCGTTCATGGTCAGTGCATTTTTTGCCGGTATCGCCGGCAGTATTCTGGCTTTTCAGCTGCAATATATTAACGTTGATAATTTTAGCTTACTGCTTGGTATTGAAGCCTTATCAATGATTATTGTTGGGGGGTTAGGGTCGATCTCTGGTTCCATCGTGGGTGTTATCTTTATCATCTTTTTGAATGAGCTCGTACGCATCACGACCGGTATTTTTGCAGATGATGGAGGCACAATGTCGCTCTATATCCATGAAATGAAAGGTTTGCTTTATGGCGTCGTGATCGTACTGTTCCTGCGGTTTGAGCCCGACGGCATCATGGGTAAGTGGCGCGATATTAAAAATTACTGGTCGAACTGGCCGTTTCATCACTAGGTAAACGGCATTCTCATGTCAATGGGATAAGGTTGGCTGGGTAGGCTTTTTAATTAATAAGTTTAGGAGGAAGTGACCATGAAAAGAATGCAAAGTGCTAAAAAAGCTTTGGCGATTGCTGCGGTTTGTTGTGGCGGGTTGCTGTTTGCGCAGCCGGCGTTATCGGAGCCGGGCGTGACCGATGACACGATTTTGATGGGCTCACTAATGGCGGTTAGTGGCCCGCCCAGTTTAATGGGCAAAGCGGCGACCAGTGCACTTAAAGTCTGGCAAGAAGATGTTAATGCGAACGGTGGCATCAATGGGCGTATGTTGAAGCTCATTACAGCAGATGATGGTTATGTGCCCGCACGAACCCGTCAGATGGCCAAGAAGTTGATTGAAAATGACAAGGTATTCGCCCTCGTCGGAACATCCGGCAGTTCTCACTTACTGGCAGCCATGTCGGTGATTGATAAGCATAAAGTGCCGGCGATCAATACTATGGCTGTGAATTCAGCGCACTTCAATCCACCCCGTGACTCTGTCTTTGTGGCCGGTGCAACTTACTGCCAGGAAATCGAAATCGCCATGACATATGCGGCCAAGAATCTTGGCAAGCAAGATGCCAAATTTGTTCTTATCTATCAGGATGATGAGTTCGGTAAAGATATGAAATGCGGATATGACAATGGCATCAAAAATAATGGCTTGGCCGATGTTGGGCAATTCAAGTTCAAGCGTGGACAAAAAGACTTCTCTGCCGAAATTTTGAAAGCTAAGGCAACCGGTGCGAATGTGCTTATTTCTGGAGGTATTGTCGCTGAGCACGCTATTTTCCTGAAAGAAGCCCGTAAAATTGGCTGGGACATGACGCTGATCGGCATGCATGGCGCGCACCTTTCAGCGGTACAAGCCTTGTCAGGTGAAGCAGATAATGGTTATTACACGGCAGACTATGTGCCACCTTTAAGCGCAACCGACATCCCCGGTGTCAAGAAATTCATGGAGCTTTCAGAAAAATATCTTACTGAAAAAGAGCTCAAAGGGCTTAACCGCTATGCACTGTCCTCTTATGCAGCGGCGCTGATGATGGAGCATGCCATGAGAGAGTGTGGCAAAGAGTTGACGCGTGCCTGTGTTATTCAGAATCTGGAAAATATGAATGGTTTTGATGTTGGTGGTGTAATGTCGCCTATCACCTATGGCAAAGGTAATCGTTTTTCAGTGAGTGGCATCATGGTGATCCAGTCTAACGGCCTTGGAAAAGACTTTAAACGTATTAGTGACCCGATTGTCCTGACAGAGTAATTGTCTTCACCGTCAGGCTCAAAATAGCGTTGCGTAAGAGGAAATGACCATGTTGAAAAAGCAGACAAAAAAGTGGCTCCTGGGTGCTTTATGCCTGGGAGGAGTCCTGGGTGTGACACCAGCACAAGCGGAAGTTGGTGTAACAAATGACACTATTGTGATTGGCTCGATTAACCCATTGAGCGGATCACCCAGCCTCCTAGGGCGGGCGCATTGGTTGGCTCTTCAGGTCTGGATAGCGGAGGTAAATGAGCGGGGCGGGATCAATGGGCGCAAGCTTAAACTGATCGCTGAGGATGATGGCTATGTGCCAGCTCGTACCCGGCAAATGGCTAAAAAGTTGATCAGCAAAGATAATGTTTTTGCTTTTCTGGGGACTTCCGGTAGTTCACACCTTCTGGCAGTTATGCCGTTGCTGGACAAAGAAAAAGTACCAGTAGTCAATACATTAGCTGTTAACAGTGCTCATTTTGATCCACCTCATCCGACCGTTTTCAATATTGGCGCAACTTACTGTATGGAGATGGAGTATGCCATTGAGTTTGCAGTCAATCATTTAGGTAAAAAAGACAGCAAATACGTCTTAATCTATCAGGATGATGACTACGGGAAAGATACGCGTTGTGGTTACCTCAATGGTGTTGAGCGCTATGGCGTCAAAGATGTTGGTCAATTTAAATACAAGCGTGGCCAAAAAGATTTCTCCGCAGAAATCTTGAAGGCCAAGGCAACCGGCGCGGATGTGTTGATTTCCGGTGGTGTGGTTGCAGAGCACGCCATCTTTATGAAGGAAGCTAAAAAGATTGGTTGGGATGTCACCATGATTGGCATGCATGCGGCACACCTGCCGCCTGTGCAAGCCTTAATGACTGGCGCAGACAATGGGTATTACGCCATTGACTATGTCCCGCCGCTCACACAGACCGATATCCCCGGCGTTAAGCGGTTCATGGATAACGCGCAGAAATACCTTGATGAAAAGGAATACAAAGGGCTCAACCGTTACTCATTGGCTTCCTACGTGGGTTCACTTGTCATGGAAGAGGCCATCCAGCAGTGCGGAGAGACATTGACCCGGAGCTGTGTGGTTGAAAAACTGGAAAGTTTGGATAACTTTCAAGTAGGCGGACTGATGTCGGGTGTCACGTTTGGAGAGGGTAATCGGTTCTCGATCAGTGGTGTGCTGGCGGTTCAGTCCCAGCCGGAAGAAAAAGTCTTCAAAATGGTCACAGACCCTAAAGTCATTCCTGTGCGTTAGCCTTTATTCTTTCCTTGTGTCATGTGAAAACACCTCGCCAAAATACGGCGTGGTGTTTTTACCGTTTATGTCAGTGATTGTGATTTTCTAGAATTATCTTGGATCGTTTATGCAAAAAATAAAGAAAGTACTGATTGCCAATCGGGGCGAAATTGCCTTACGTATTCTGCGAACACTGAAAGCAGCAGGCATCCCCGGCGTTGTGATGTACCACAGAGTAGATCGTGGGGCGCCGGCTGTTAGAGAAGCTGAAGAAACTTATCTGATCGAAGGTGAAACACCCGTCGCAGCCTATCTCGATATCGAAAATATTCTCGCAGCCTGTCGAACAACAGGCGCCAATGCTGTTCATCCCGGGTATGGTTTTTTGGCTGAAAATGCGCCCTTTGCAAAAGCCTTGGCCGAGGCCGACGTGATCTTTATTGGCCCAACCGCTGATGTTATTGAGCTTATGGGAGATAAAGTCTCGGCACGAAAGTTTGTTGAAGCACGGGGGTTCCCGGTTGCTCCCTCAGCCATCGAAGAAGATGATCCTGCCACATTCGTTGAGCGTGTGGCCAAAGTGGGTTTCCCTGTTTTGATTAAACCCGCTGCTGGAGGTGGGGGGAAAGGAATGCGCGTTGTTTATGATGGCGCCAACCTGGCTGAGGAAGTTGAAAGAGGTCGCCGGGAGGGTGAGCGTTACTTCGCGGATGGCCGGTTATTTGCTGAACGGTTCATTGAAAACCCCCGGCATATTGAAGTCCAGGTTTTTGGTGACCAGCACGGCAACTACGTGCACTTTTGGGAACGGGAATGCTCCATTCAACGACGTTTCCAAAAAATTATCGAAGAAACCCCGTCGCCGGCGCTGAGCCCGGAACAGCGCCAGGAAATTTGTACCGCTGCGGTGGGCATTGCCGAGGCTGTGGGTTACCAGGGGGCGGGTACCGTAGAGTTCATCTACGCACCGACAGGGGAATTTTACTTTCTGGAAATGAACACTCGATTACAGGTGGAACACCCGGTTACCGAAATGGTGACGGGCTATGATTTGGTGTACGAGCAGCTGCGGGTCGCAGCCGGCGAAGCCCTCAATTACACCCAGGCAGACATCACTCAGACAGGCCACTCGATTGAATGCCGGATTTGTGCCGAAGATGCCGATGCGGACTTTGCGCCGGCCATAGGAAAACTGCTAAAAGTGCGTGAGCCAGTTGGCCCTGGTATCCGAGTCGATAGTGGGGTTATCGAAGGGCAAGACGTCACCACGGCATTTGATCCCATGCTATCCAAACTGATCGTATACGCACGTGACAGGCAGCAGTGTATTACGCGAACCCAGCAGGCGCTGCGGGATTACGTCTTACTGGGAGTGACAACGAATACCGCCTACCTGGACAAAATTTTGTCCCACAGTGATTTTATCTCAGGAGACGTTCATACAGGCTTCTTAGCGGAACAGGCGGATGTATTGAAACAGAACCTGAGTCAGGACACGTTGGACTTTCTACTGTCAGCCGCCGCCTTAACAGACGAGCAGCTTTGCAACGCTGTTGCGGAAATCCCCGAATTGTATGCTGCCATGGGTCACTGGAGAAATTAGCATGAAAAGAGAATTTGTGATTGGCAGTGAAAGTTATGACGTTCTGCTCAATAAAGCTCTGGGAGAGTATCACCTGGATGTTGGCGATCGGCAGCTGGCTATACAGGCTGAAGAAATTGGGTCAGGGGAATACTTCATTTATGTTGACGGCCGCAAACAGCGGGCGTTTGTCGCCGTGGATGATGAAAACACCTACATACACATGGAAGGTAAGGCCGTCACCATACAGCGCATTGACCCTTTTGAGAAAATCATGGGTGGCGATGGGGCGGATGGCTCAGGCTCCAGCCTGTTAGCGCCCATGCCCGGCACTGTCATTTCAGTCAATTGTGAACCTGGGCAACAGGTGTCTGAGGGTGACGTGCTGATGGTGATTGAGAGTATGAAGCTGGAAACAACGGTGGCGGCTCCCCGAGAGGGTATTGTTGAGCAGGTCAACTTTTCTGCCGGGGATACTTTTGATCAAAAAGCGTTGCTGGTTTCCCTGCAAGCTGAAGAGGAGTGAGTCATGCAACGTATCCGCTCGGCGATTCGAACGCAATCGGAGTCATACCTCGCCAACAAAGCGCACAATGAGAAGGTCTTTACCGCATTTCGTGAGCGGCAGGAACGTGCTCGTTATGTGCGCCCGGAGCGGGAGTTAGCTCGCCTGGCTCGTCAGGGGAAAATGACAGGCCGGCAACGCGTTGAAATGTTGCTTGACCCAGGGACGCCTTTTCTGGAGTTCTCCAGCCTGGCCGCTTGCGAAGATTATGACGGCGAAATTCCCGGAGCCAATGTGATTTCGGGTATTGGTATTGTCTCCGGGCGGGAAGTGGTTATCCATGCCGATGACAACAGCATGAAAGGGGGAGCCTGGTATCCACGGTCCACGCAAAAGATCATTCGTGCCCTGGACATCGCGATCGAAAACCGGCTGCCTGTGATCCACATTTGTGATAGCGCGGGTGGGTATCTCGAAGATATGGCCGGAGTCTTTGTGAAAGGGGGGCGGGTTTTTCGCAATCAGTGCATCCTCAGCAAAATGAATATTCCCCAGGTGGCCATTGTGTGTGGCAACTGCACGGCCGGTGGGGCCTATATCCCAGGTTTGTGTGACTACGCCATTATTGTCCGTGGTATGGGCGCTGTGTTCCTCGGTGGCCCTCCCTTGGTGAAAGCAGCCACGGGCGAGGAAGTCACCGTCGAAGCTCTCGGTGGCGCAGATATGCACACCAGCATTTCGGGCACGGTGGACTACCCGGTTGACTCAGAAGAACAAGGCATCGCCATGGCTCGGGAAATTGTCGGACAGTTCCGCCAGCCTACCAAGGCGTATCACCCGCAGGCTACCGAAGCGCCTTATTATGACCCGGAGGAGCTTTTTGGCATCCTGCCGAGTGATATCAAAGTCCAATTTGATATGCGCGAAGTGATTGCCCGGATTGTAGATGGTAGCCGCTTTCACGAATATCAACCGGCTTATGGCAAAACACTGGTATGTGGTTATGCCCACATTTGGGGGTACAAAGTTGGCATTCTGGGCAACAACGGTGTCCTGTTTAATGACAGTTCGCTGAAAGCCGCGCACTTCATTTCCTTGTGTAACCAAAACGGCACACCGCTTGTTTTTTTACAAAACACAACGGGCTACATGATTGGTCGTGAATACGAAGAAAAAGGCATCACCAAAGACGGAGCCAAGATGCTCATGGCACAAGCGGGCAGTGAAGTGCCTAAGTTTACGGTGCTGACAAACTCGTCTTTTGGGGCCGGCTATTACGGCATGTGCGGCCGTGCCTGGGACCCGCGGTTTCTTTGGTGCTGGCCGAATGCAGAGATGGGTGTCATGGGCGCAGAACAGGCTGCTCGAACGTTGGGGGATGTCAAACTTGCTCAGTTAAAGCGCGCCAATCCAGATGTGAGTGAAGAAGAAGTTGCGGTGCTTCGGCAGCGGGTTAAGGAAAAGGCCGAGCGGGAAACCAGTGCGTATTTTGCGACCTCCCGCATGTGGGATGATGGTATTTTGATGCCCACAGACACTCGTAACGCATTGGCAATTGCGCTCTCGGTTGCCGCCAATGCACCGTTAGCCAATCCCAGTTATGGCGTTTTCAGAATGTAATCCACGGGTTTAAAAAAACGACAAGCAGTCGACAAAATTTGCAGGAAAAGTAATGCGCAGAATTGTTTCAAATATTAGTACACAGTCCCACGAGTTCAAAGAAAACCAGGCTGATATGGCTCGCGTACTTAACGAGTTCCGTCAGCTCCAACAGAAAGCGCGTTACACCCGGCCCGAGCGGGATATGCAACGCCTGAACAAGCAAAAGAAACTCTTTGTTCGGGATCGCCTGGAGCTGTTGCTGGACCCGGGCACACCCTTTTTAGAGTTTTCCTCGCTGGCGGCGCACTATGCTTATGAGGGGACTGTGCCGGGCGCAGCGGTGGTCACTGGTATTGGGCTTGTCAGTGGAAGAGAGGTCATGGTGATTGCCGGGGATGCCAGTGTTAAAGGCGGGGCCTGGTATCCTCTGACGGTTAAAAAAATGGTCCGTGCATTGGATATCGCCATTGAGAATCGGTTGCCGGTCATCCACATCTGCGACAGTGCGGGTGGCTTCTTACCCCTGCAAAGTGGCGTATTTCCAGACCGCTTTGCTGCCGGGCGTATTTTTCGCAACCAAGTTCAGCTCAGCAAAATGAACATCCCGCAAATCGCCATTGTTTGCGGGCACTGCACAGCCGGCGGCGCCTATGTGCCGGCGCTGAGCGACTACAACATTATTGTTCGGGGAACGGGCGCCATTTTTTTGGGTGGCCCACCGTTGGTGAAGGCCGCAACGGGTGAAGTGGTGACGGTCGAAGCATTAGGCGGGTGTGATATGCATACCACCACCTCTGGCACAGCGGATTATCCGGCGGACAATGAACCACAGGCCTTCGCGATTGCACGAGATATCGCTGCCCAGTTCCGCAAACCGAAGAAACAGGTCATCGAGACGGCCCCGGTGGAAGCACCCTACTACGACCCGGAAGAACTGTACGGCATCATCCCGATGGATCGCAAAACTCAGTACGATGTGCGAGAAGTCATTGCCCGGATTGTAGACGGCAGCCGCTTTCACGAATACCAACCGGCTTACGGCAAAACGTTGGTGTGTGGTTATGCCCACATTTGGGGCTACAAAGTGGGAATTCTGGGTAATAACGGCGTGTTATTTAACGACAGCGCTAAAAAAGCAGCGCACTTTATCCAGCTGTGTAATCAGAATAAAACGCCTTTGGTTTTCTTGCAGAATATTACCGGCTACATGGTCGGTCGGACTTATGAAGAAGAGGGCATCACTAAAGACGGGGCGAAGATGTTAATGGCGCAAGGGGGAAGCGTCGTACCGAAATTTACCGTCATTATTGGCGGCAGCTTTGGTGCCGGAAATTATGGTATGTGCGGCCGAGCCTGGGATGCCCGGGTCCTATTCATGTGGCCCAAGGCCGAAATTGGTGTCATGGGCGCCGAGCAAGCGGCCAATACCTTAGTCGACATCAAAACCCGGCAGATGCAAAAAGAAGGTATTACCCTCAGCGAGAAAGACATCGAAGCAATTCGTACGCCCATTATGGAAAGTTACGAGCGTGATTTAAGTGCTTACTACTCGACATCAGAACTGTGGGATGACGGTATTTTAGACCCTGCTGATACACGTAATGCCCTCGGCATGTCGATCGCGTGTTCACTCAATGCACAAATTGACGATCAAAGTTACGGTGTATTCCGTTTTTGAGTCCAATGCGGTAGCCGCATACTGATGCTACGGAGAAAGGCCGCCTGTAAGCGGCCTTTCTTACTATCAATATCGTATTTGTAATTGCTAAAAACAATTAGTCGTCTTGTTCGAAAACCCGTAGTGTTTTAACACTTTCGTTAAGCCTCCCTGTCAACACTCATAGAAAACATGGACGTGTGAATGAGTTCTGATGAACCTACAAGTCTTGGTCAGCGTATCGTTGGGTCTGCCGCTGCACGTCTGAAAAAATTTGATCGCTTTAGTAAAAAGTATCTGCGTGATCTCTGGGATACTTTGAACTATGTCTGGTGGGACCGAATTTACCATTCCCTCCTGATCCTTTATTTATTGTTTTCAGTTTTAGTCTTCAATGCTTATTTCTTTAAAGAAGAAATCGAGGTATTTGAATCTATTTGGCGGATGTTTGATGAAATTAAACTATGGGTCGCTGTTTTAGGCGCTGCTTTGGCTTTATTCATCAATCAGAGTCGAAAAAAACTTCGTGGTGAAGCTTTCTGGAACAAAATCGATAAAAAAAGAGGGTTTAATTACGCATTTGCTCACAAGATTCCACCCCTCACTTTTCGTTCACGACTTGTTGCCAGTCTGATTTTGTTGCCACTCATTTCCCATGTTGTTTCTTTTTGGGCAGGGTGGGTCACCCTCGAAGATTTTATTCGTGACAGTTGGTATCAATGGCTTATTTTGGTCGTTACGGACGTCTTCATTCTTATGGCCCTATGGTACGACGTTAAATTACGACAAATGCTACGGCGGTACTTTATCGATTGGGTTCAAACATATCATACCGAGGCGCTGCAACGGTTTGAGTCTGTCTTAATTGCTCATTTCTATGAAAAAGTAGTGGGGCTTCGGGAAAAAGTCGGCCTTCCGATTATCAAAGTCAAAGAAGCGGAAGGCGCAAAAAATAAAGAGTGGCTGGGCAAAACATTTTATGACCAGGTGAACATGACAGTGATGCTGTTTTATGACGGCGTGTCATTTGACTCACTGGCCGAAGAAGCAACCGTTGCGCTGAATGTGGAAAATCACTTACGCGACTATTATTTCTCAAATGCTTGGAGTGTGCCCGGAGGGCAGGCCCCTGTATTGAGCCCACCTTTTAAAACTCTCTTGGGTAAGACTTACTTTGTAGGCGGTTTACCCAATCAGTTCGCTACCCGCACCATTGACTATGGCACTTATCAATGGGATGCGGACCGCATGAAAGCATTTAACAGCCAATTGAGCTACAAAAAGGTGTACTACCAGAGTATTGATAGCATCAACTACTGCAATGATCACTTGAAAATAGAGGGGCAGGGTGTCAGTTTTGAAATCCCGCTGTACAGCAAAGATGCTGCGGGTAATCAGTCGCTTACCAAACAGATATATGACTTGGTCCACCCGCAGAGAGACTATCATTAGGTGGTACACTTCAACGCAGTTAAATCGTAAAAGGCCGGTTAAATGAGTGCAGTTCGCATGCGGATGGGGGTGGGGTTTGGCTATTGCGTAGTGGCCATGCTAACCGCCATTGTTTATTTTCAAATGTATCTGGAATTAGAAGCCTGTCCCCTGTGTATTATGCAGCGGGTGGTTTACATTGGGCTGGCATTGTTATTTTTGATCGCTTTTCTCCACAACCCCGGCTGGTTGGGAGAAAAGATATATGCCGGGTTGGTTGTGATTAGCGCGCTTACCGGCGCGGGCGTTTCTGCCTGGCATGTCCGCTTGCAGCACTTGCCCGAAGACCAGGTTCCGCTGTGTGGTCCAGGGCTGGAATACATGATGGAAGTGTTCTCTTTCACCGAAATGCTTCAACAGGTTTTTCAAGGCTCGGGTGAATGCGCCGACGTTCTCTGGCAATTTCTTGGCCTTTCCATACCCGGGTGGACGCTTGTTTCCTTTTTAGTGGTCGTTGTTTATGGTGTTGGCATACTGTTCACGAAAAAACCCGTGTCTGGATAATCACAACCGCTTCTTGCGCTAAGTGAGAACAGGGTGCCAGCAGTTGGTCACTCTGATTTGGTATGGTGTTCTCCCGCGAACATTCCCATTTACCCGCACTGGTCAAAGGAGAGGCCTCATGCTGAATATCGCAACCTTCAATGTCGAAAATTTGGACGACAAACCGAGCTCAAATAAACCTTCACTGGCCGAGCGCATTCCTGTGCTGCGGGCGGCGCTGAATCGGATGGATGCACAGATCATATGCTTGCAGGAAGTACACGGTCAGGAGCTGCCGGGGCATACCACGCGTGACCCTGAGCGTGACCTGGCCGCTTTGGGCGCGGTGTTGGCCGGCACGCCGTATGAAACATTTGAGCGGGTGAGTACGCTCACGTCCGATAATGTCCCCTACAATGAGCGCAACCTGGTGATTTTGTCCGCTTTTCCGGTTTTGTCATTTGAACAATATCGGAATGACCACATTGACACACTGCTTTACCGCAGAGTCACGGCAACAGACCCAAAAGATGGTGAGGCAAAAGTGTTGCGCTGGGAACGGCCCATTTTGCATGCGCAAATTCAGGTCCCTGTGCTTGGGAAAGTGCATATCATTAACCTCCACCTTAAATCGCGATTGGCGACAAACGTTCCCGGGCAGCGCGAGGGCTATCTTTGGCGCAGTGCCGCGGGTTGGGCCGAAGGCTCGTTTCTTTCCTCGATCAAACGGGTGGGGCAAGCACTGGAAACCCGTGTGCTGATTGATTCAATCTTTGATCAAGAACCCGATGCACGAATCCTTGTATGCGGTGACTTTAACGCAGGCCCGGGTGAGGTGCCTGTCGAGACAATTTGCGGACGTGTTGAAAACACAAATAACCCGGCGTTGCGATCCCGGGTGCTGGTTTCCTGCAGCCGCAATATTCCCGACTCTGTTCGGTTTAGCCACTACCATCATGGACATGGGAACCTGCTTGACCATGTTCTCATGTCACAAGCCGTACTGCCTTACTTTCGTTACGGACAAATTCATAACGAAAACCTGCATGATGAGAGCCTGCCTTTTATGAGTGACCTGAAATACCCTGAATCTGATCACGCACCGTTTGTTGCCGCGTTTGATGTCCCTATACCTGACTAGGTCAGCAAAGCGGCAGACAGGAAGGTAGAACGAAGGCGAGAGAAAAGCCAAGCACGCCCTTGTTAAGGGCCTCGTGTGCCCTTAAGCAGTTGGCTGCATTAGGTGGCTTTTCTTAAAGCCCCCTTCTTATTTCTCGCCCGGGTATTTAAAGTAATCGGGCTTTCCGGCGGGCCAAATTTCACCCCAGAGAGACATACCTCCACCCACGGTGACGGTTTCTCCAGTGACATAATTTCCCGAGTGAGAAGACAGGTAGACACACGCCTCCGCAATATCCATGACATGCCCCGGACGCTTCATCACGCCAGCACCGTAGAAGGTCGAACGCCCTTCATCTGAATAATTATTAAACCCGCTGCTTTCAATGGCGCCAGGTGCAACGGTGTTAATGCGAATATTAAAAGGCGCCCATTCAACCGCCAGCGTTTTAGAAAGGAAGATAATCCCGGCCCGTGAGGCGGTTGTGTGTGCCATCTGGCTAATGCCGCGCCAGACTTCGGCGGTAATGGTGACGATACTGCCGGGCTGCTCATGCTCACGCCACCGCTTGGCGGCGTTTTGCATCATATACCAGCTGCCGTTAAGGTTCGTGTCGATAACGGCTTGCCAGCCTTTGTAGCTGATGTCGATAGCGTCCTGAGCAAATTGCCCGCCCGCATTATTAATTAAGTGATCGAGACGGCCGTATTCTTCCCAAGTCTTATCCATCAGGCTTTCGACTTGCTCAGGATCACGAATCGTCATGGGCACCGCGAGCACTTTGCCTCCAAAGCGGCGCAGGAATTCAGCGGCTTCGGCCAGGCGTTCCTCATTGCGGCCACATATCACCAAGTCTGCTCCCAGGCGCGCAAACAAAGACGCAATGCCCCGCCCAATGCCGGTTGCCGCACCCGAGACGAGCGCGACCTGACCCTCTAACAAGTCGGTTGAATAGACCGTGGGGTAGTTGGCGAGCTCGTCGTCCGTGAGTCCATAGTGTTCTTTATATTCAATTGCCATCGTTGCCTCCAATTAGCGTTATAAACTGTGCCTAGGGGACTTACCGGTCTGCTTTTTTGCCTTCAACCGGTGTGTGGATATCGATTCAGCGCCTTTTGATCGATGAGTGGTTAGGCCCAGTGCCCCTCTTATAGGGTCTATGGTATCAAAATCAAAACACGGGCGATGGGATGTGCTGTGAAACGAGTCGGCGGCCATTGAGCCGCGCCACAATGGTCATACGATTATCCGTGGATCATCAATGGCAGATGAGGGCGAAAGTCATGCCGGTGGTTTTCTGCGCTGTCAAAGGTAATTTCCATAAGGTGTTCAGGCCCTGGCACAATCGATAGCCGTTCCGCACGGCTTGCCGTTAGCAGTGTTTCGGACAGGCTCGGGCTGTGAATGTTAACGTGGGTAAGCGTATGAAAACGGCCGCCTCCCGGAGCCTCGGGTTTAAATTGGGTGGTATCAAACGGGGCATAGATGCACAAGGGCTCGCGCAGTTCGGTGGCGTTTGCCCCCACGTGAAAGGCCAGCGGAGGTGGAAAATAGTCGGGCTGATAAGACCAGCCGGGAAAAGGCATCACGGGGCCAGGGGGTTGGTCTTTTGCGAACAGAATCACGCCAAAGGGTGAGGCATCCTGGTTGCCTGCACGCTCGGGGAAGTACAGCTTGCTGCCCGGACCATGGCGTGCCTCTTCGGCATCCCGCACATATAAAAGCTCTAACATGCCGTTTTTAAAATAGAAGCGGCGGTTTGCGGTGCCTTGGCCGGGGTGCGTGTTGGAGCTGCCTTCAATCAGGCCAGCGGCGATGAGTTGATCGGCTACTGCTGCGCCGGGTTCAACAAGGATAAAAATGTGGTCAAGGATCATATCCATGGAGGGCCCTTTTAAATTACGCTGTGCGCTTTATTGTGATTAAAAACTCAGTCGATGGTAGCGGTTTTAACGCAATCACTCATCTTCACTCGATGGCAGGGGTTCCCACAGTTCAATGGGGTTGTCTTCCGGGTCGTATAAGCGGGCAAAACGGCCATTGGGGTAGTCTTGCGTATCCAGTTCCACCGCGATGCCGGCCGCTTCCAGTTGCGCAATGATTGCGGAGAGGCTGCGCACACGAAAGTTAATCATCCAGCTTTGTGAGGGGCGGCCAAAGTAATCGGTTTCTTGCGGGAACGGTGCGAATACAGTGGGGCCTTCAGACTGCTGCCAGGGGGTTTGATTGTAGTCTTTTGGAACCGGTGAAATACCAAGATGAGTTTCATACCAGCGCGATAGCTTTTCCGGGTCTTGAGCACGAAAAAAAAGACCGCCAATACCTGTTACTTTTTCCATAGCTTTATGCTCCTGTTTTTTAGGTTGGTATTTTGAAACTGGCTGTTGCCGGACTTCATGGGGCCGCCGTGGTGCCGGTCTCCCGCGATGTCGTGGCAAGGTGTTATCGAGAAGATCCTGCTCCTGTTGGTTTGAGTTGTTTTAGAAAGCACACAATGCGATAAGTTTCCTCAAATCCAAGATGTTTGTGTGCTGCGATACTCGCGTGGTTGTGGGTATCGGTATCACTGCCGAGCTCGCTAAAACCCTGCTCCAGCGCCCACTGCTCGGCGCGTTTCATCAGTTGTATGCCGTAGCCCTGGCCTCTATGATCGGGTTCGACATACCAGGCTTCGACGTAGGGCACTTGTGGCATGCGACTGCCTTCAACAAAGTTGCGGATATTCAGTTCAATGAAGCCAGCGAGTTGGCCATCTGTTTCGATGACGAAGCATTGCTGGATATCAATGGATGTATGGGCAAAGTAGGCATTGATTTCAGCGAGGTGCTGGTCATGACTATCCGGCCACAAGTTGGTACGCATGTGTGACCATGCTGGAATATCATCTGGGTTTGCGGGTCGAATGATCACTGCTGGGGCTCCTTCGGCTAGTGGTCCTTTGCCACGATAGTGGGTGGGCTCGCAGGGATTCCTTGAGGGTCAAAAAACGGGTTGGGTCGGGATTGTCCAGTTAATTTCCAAATCAGCAGTTTTCCCATCACGCGGCGTACTAACTGTGCCTGTGAGGCAGGCCCTAGGAGTGTGTCTGGAATGGGTTTTACCGCAAATTTTTTATGTACGCTTCCTAACACCGGGCCGATTTTTTCGTCCAGCTGATCTTCCTGAATGAAGGTGTGGATCAAACCGATGAGGGGGATACGTGCGCTGACAGTATTCCCGATGGGCGTATTGCAGCAACCGGCATACCAGCGGAATAAACCTTTGGTTGTGAGACGCAGGCAGGCCAGCTGATCCGCGCTTGTGCGGATACTGATCTGTGAAGGGGGCAGTTGGTAGATTTCGGTACCGCCATAGTTGTTTAAGGTGGAGCTGGCCTGGTTTAATTGGTGTGCGAATGCCTGGCAATCATCACAATAGCAAACCAGATGATTTCCTTTTTTTGGGGATACATTGTTGGCCAGGCCCTGGATCTGGCCGCATGTGCAGCCCAGTTTGAGTGTTGACATAGACATTCCTGTTACCGTGTAAGCGATTCATGAGTCGATAAGTGATCAGTGCCCGCTCCGTTTTGATCAAGCGCTACATTGGCACGATTTCAGCCACTTCCAGAGAGCCATTAATCGCCAGAAAAGGACATGATTTGCTGTACGCAAGGGCTTGGCTGATGGATTCTGCCTGAACGATGGTATGTCCAGACATGGCGGTTGAGCTGCCTTCTGAGACAGAACCATCTGGATGCACCGTGTGTACATTCTGAAAGGGCACCATGGCTTTGATAACGGCATCCCCGAGAGAGCCCAGCCATTTCTGGTAGGCTTCAAAGTGTTTTTGACCTTCTTCAGGGTTTTGGGGGTGGTCCCCACCTAAGTAGGTGATGATGTAATGATTCATCGTATGCCTCCAAGTGCATGTTTTAAGAACGTGCTGGACTGCTTCATAAATGCGTATTCTGTTCTTCAAGCAATCCCCTCTTTGTTGCGAATCTTCGCAATAGCGCACGATATACGTTTGATTGAATCCTTGAGGCTGGGCGTTGATATCCATAATTTACTGTGTTTGGAAGAAACCAACAATACTTTCAATGAGTTGAATGATAGTACCGTAAGAATGTTTGATTAGTTATAGCGGTGCTCAAGATGACTGCCCCCATATCGAATGCATGGATGAGGGAAAGGCATTTAGACTGTACGCAGGGGTGCCGGCTAAAGAGATAAGCACTGTTTTTATGTTCGCCGGCGCGTGTGTGCGAGGGTTCCGCTTTATTCTTTATCCAACCCGTCCACGATGATTGCACCCATCGAAGCGGGCATAACGATGACAATCAATCTTCTGAGTGCCAGTTCGGGTTCTGAGAGCAGCGGGAATTTATTGAGGCTGATTAACACGCAAGCGACAACGATTGCCGCAACGATATAGGCCGCGGCAATGCGGAAAATAAAGACCACCACCCGTTCTCGCACATTGGCTTGAAAGACACTGCCATAGGTGAAAAAAGTCAAAAAACCGATCGACAGTAAGAAAATCAGTACCAGATTGGTCGGCGGCAATGTGTCTCCCAGCTGCCAGGCCTCCTCTGTAAACGAGATGGGTACAGCCAGTGCAAACGCGCCAATTGCAATTTGACTGGCATCTTCAGCGTTGAAATACCAGTTAATGCGCAAGGACATCAGCGGTGCTTTGTTGCCAGCTTATCGTGTTTAAAGGCTGGTGGCATTGTGGTGCCTATTGTTTATTTATGGGCGATCGGTTTGTCTGTAAACAAGTAGTCTTTGAGCTCCTTGTCCATGACTTTATCACGGCGCCGTATCCACTCCAGCGTCATCGCTGCGTGCTCTTTTTCCTCATCACGATTATGGATAAGAATGGCCTTTAACTCTTCATCTTTGCAGGCATCGACTCGCTGGTTGTACCAGTCAATGGCCTCCAACTCTTCCATGAGCGAGATAATAGCCCGGTGCATATCTCTGGTTTCATCAGAAAGTTCTTCGATTGGTTCATGGTAGCCTTCGTTCGCCATTACCGTTCTCCTTAGGTTAATAGTGAATACATTAATCAGTTTATCCTGGCTTGTTGACACTCCGTGCTGGGTGATGCTGTGTTCAATAAAACCAACCTGTTCGAAAAGAAACGCCGACTACGACAAATAATACGGATAAAAGCGTGACAGGCACAATGTGCCAGGCCATATCTGTAAGGTTTTTTTCGGACAATTTGGGTAGCACGCGAAACTTCGCATCCAGTGCAAATCCGATTGTAAGTGCGAGTAAGGTGAGTTTTAGTAGAATCACGCGCGCTACGGGGTGGGTGCTGAGTACCCATGCCTTGAGATCAGGCAATAATTGATAAGCCAGTATCAAGCCCGTGATCACTTGGATGATTAAGGCAGGCATGCCCACTTTTTCATATTTTGATTCAAAGCGAATCAGTTTTTGCGGTGAGCGTTCTCGCAATACCTCGGGCAAGATAATGGTTGAGAGAATGATGTGTCCACCCGTCCAAACCGTTGCCGCAAGCAGATGGATCAATAACAAAAAATCGTGCATGGCGTCCATTGGATACAGAGGCTGTTTTTAGGCGCATTCCTTTTCAGTCAGGGCATTGTAGCATTAACAGATTGAATGGGGAGGCTTCCATTGGGTGCCGGGTGGAGGTGGTCCGTTTATCGCGACACGCCGTTCTGTTTGCTGAGTACTATTCATTGACAACCATTTGAAATCCACCAAAAATCATCCGGCCTCCATCAAACGGCATTGGATTGTTGTCAGCGTTCATGGCGTCTTCGGCCATGACTTTTTTCATGCCAGCATCACGGACTTCTCGCGAGGGCCATACGATCCACGAAAAAACAACGGTCTCGTCATCTTTACAGTGTACGGCTTTGGGAAAAGAGGTGAGTGCGCCTTCGGGGACATCGTCTCCCCAGCATTCAACCAGTTTAAGCGCACCGTGTTTTTTGAAATAAACAGCGGCCTCTCGGGCGTGTTGAATATAGAGCGCTTTGTTGGCTGTGGGGACAGCGGCCACGAAGCCGTCGATGTAATGCATGTTTACCTCCTTAGGCGATTATTCCGGGCGTTTGAATTGCGCACGGGCTGACGCTACTTGAGCCCTCATGATGCACTCGGCAGCATGATCATTGACCAGGCCCATGGCCTGCATAAAGGCATAGACGGTTGTGGGGCCCACGAATTTCCAGCCGCGCTTTTTAAGATCTTTAGACAGCGCGGTTGATTCCGGGGATGTCGAGATTGTTTGCGGTGGGGACACTGGCTCGGGATCAGGCTCATAGCGCCAAATATAAGCGGCCAGCGAGCCCTCTTGCTGGACGAGTTCTCGTGCGCGCTTTGCATTATTGATAACCGCCTCAATTTTGCCGCGGTGGCGAACAATGCCTGCATTTTGGAGCAGGCGCTCAATGTCTTGGTCCGTAAACTCTGCGACTTTGCTGAAATCGAAATGATGAAACGCGGTGCGGAAGTTTTCCCGTTTGGCCAGGATAGTGCGCCAGCTTAAGCCAGACTGAAAGCTCTCCAGGCAGAGCTTTTCAAATAGACGGACGTCATCGTCCACCGGGAAGCCCCATTCCTCATCGTGATAGCGGATAAACTCAGGGGCGGCGCTGCACCACTGGCAACGGGGCTGGCCATCCTGTGCGATCATGACGGTGCTCATGAATTGGGTGTCCTTTCATTGAATTGAAGTGATTCGTCGAGCAGAAAGTTTAACCGGGCATCGGTTTTGACGGGAGTCATTTCAAGTATTTCTGCCTTGACCACGCCTTCTCGGACAAAAGGGTCGGCATTCACCCGTTCTTGTAGTTCGGCGAGAGAGGTATTGTGTACCAAAACGGCGCCACCCTGTTGGGGCTGAAGACTCCCGACAACCAGGAATAAACCTGCATCTATGCCTTCACTTATCCAGGTATTGTGCGCGGCCATGAATTGGCCCGCCAGACTTTTATTCTCTGCAAATCTTAGTAATACGACAAACATATTCTTTTCCTCCTTTAAGATAAAGACGAAGGCATCGTTGGAATTCAGTGCCCCCGCAGGGTGTTGTCATCTGTGTGGATGGCCGATTTTTTCAGTGTGCTCAGCCAGCGGCGTAGTTGTGCCACTTCATGTTCAATGAAGGTTTCGTCCTTAAAGGTATTCGCCAGAAGCGCGATGCCCTGGCTCCGGCCAAGCAAGTGCATGGCCAGAGTATTGGCTTTTGCTTCGTAACCCATCCGAATGAACTGTGATTGCAGCCAATCTTTAAACAGTGTGAAAATGGCATTGGCTTGTGTATGCGAGGCATGGTTTAGTTTTGCCAACTCCGTGCAAAGCGTGCCGACAGGGCAGCCAAATTGTTTTATTTTGGCTTGGTTCATGATCAGAATGTGAATGAAGTGGTTAATGCGGGACTCGGGGTCTTGGCTGTTTGTTTCCCAGGCCGCCAGCATTGCTTGTGTATTGCTCAGGCGATAGGCAATGACCGCTTCTAGAATGTCGTCTTTTGTCTTGAAGTGGTGATAAAAATTCCCTCGGGATAGATTTACAGCCTGGGCAATATCTGTAAATGAGGTGTGTTCAAAGCCGCGCTGATAAAATAGTTCGTCTGCGGCTGCGACAATACGTTCACGGGTTGTTTGTGTGGGTTTGCTCATCAAATATTACATTTTTCTGTCGATCATTTTCGGACTGTCGCTAGGGCAAGTGTCCTAGGCGGGGAGATTAGGACATGCATCCTAGTGTGTCAAGCAACGATGACTCGCCTTTATCTGTTGGCGGGTGTGTGAGATGAACCGGTGGTTATGAGGCGCATCGGGATGGCGAAGGTCCCGTCTCTTTCTTCTGGAGCTCCTTGTGTGATAAAGCCGAGTTTTTCGTAAAACCCGACGGCATATCGCGATGCATTAACCGTAAAAACACCGGGATTTCCTTCCGCGAGACAGGCACTGCATCCAACCTGCCAGAGTTTTTTTGCGATGCCTTTGTGGTGATGCGTGTCTGCAACAAATAAATGATACAAGTGGGCATTTTGCCTGAAACCTGCCACACCGATGATACGGCCCCCGTACTCGGCCACATGGTAACGAAAACCGGTTTGAAGATAGTCGGTCATTGCCTGTGGTGAGAGTGCATTCAAAAAGGTTTCTACCCCTTCTGGTGTAAAGTCAGGAGTTATGTATTTTTCGGATGACGCCACGATTAATGCACTGATGGCTGTTGCGTCGTCGATTGTTGCGCTACGGATGCTGATCAAGGGTTCCTGATCCACAACGGTTTTTCTCCTTCGTGATGTTTTTGCGTGGTGAAGCTTACTTTGAAGGGTTGAGCGTACGTTGAGGGTGAGCCTTAGATTTTATGTGGTCATCGCATTCAGAGTTTTTTCATAAAGCTGAAGATAAGCCGCTGCACTTTTTTCCCAGCTGAAGTCTTGTTGCATACCGGTGCGTCGGAGTTTTAACCAGGCGGGTTTATCTTTGTAGATATTTAAAGCTTGTTTGAACGTCTGTTTGAGGCTGGGAAGGTCGGCGCCTTTAGTCACGAACCCCGTGGCTTGCTTTTTATCCAATGTACCCGGCGTCGTGTGAACAATGGTATCGGCTAACCCTCCGGTGGGTGTGACGATGGGAACCGTTCCGTAGCGCAGGCTATACATTTGATTGAGCCCACAGGGTTCGTAGCGTGAGGGCATAAGGAAAAAGTCGGCACCCGCTTCAATCTGATGAGCCAGTTGTTCATCGTAACCCGGCGTGAAACTGATCGTCGAAGGGTGTGCGTCGGCCAGTGCTTTCAGCTCACGCTCATAATCGGCATTGCCATTCCCGAGGATGGTCCATTGTACAGGTTCGTCGGCGTAGGCTTTTATCAACTCAATGACCAGGTCAATCCCCTTTTGCTCGACTAATCGGCTGATCAGACCAATCAGAGGTTCAGAGGGGTTCGACGCCAGCCCCGTCTGCTTTTGCAAATACTGCTTATTTTTTGTTTTTTCGGTGAGTGACTGGCTTGTATAAGGGAAGGCGATAGCTGAGTCCGTTTCAGGGCTCCAGGTCTCGTAATCGACACCGTTGAGAATGCCAGTGAGTGCCTTTTTACGATAGCGGAGAAGGCCGTCCAGCCCGCAACCGTAGGCTTCTGTTTGAATTTCTTTGGCATAAGTGGGGCTGACAGTTGTCAACGCATCGGCAAAGCCGAGCCCTCCTTTCAGGTATGAAAATTGGCCGTAAAACTCCAGGGCGTCGAACGACCACAGCGAGGCGGGTAATTGTAGCTGACCGAAAATGTCACCATCGAACAGACCCAGATAGGCCAAATTGTGAATGGTGAACAGTGTTGGTGGTGCTGATGAGGCTTGTTTCAGTAAAACCGGGATAAGGCCCGTTTGCCAATCGTTGCAGTGGACAAGGTCCGGCTGCCAATCGGCCACGTGACCGGATGCAATTTTGCAGGCCACGCGACAGAGTTGCGCATAGCGCTGCCAGTTGTCTGGCCAGTCATGGCCATGGGCGTCGGCATACGGCGTGCCGTCACGATCATACAGTTCGGGTGCTTGCAGCAACCAGACGCGTTGACCGGTTTGCTTGACAGTGCCTTCGATTAACGACAGACCAGGTTCAAGCAAGGGGCCGTCAATCGAGCCCAGTGTGCGGGTGTTCTCCAATTGTGCCTGAGCCCCCGGATAGGCAGGCAATAGGGTGATGACATTTAAACCTTTTGCTGCCAGTGCGCGTGGCAGGCTGGATGAGACATCTGCCAGCCCGCCCACTTTAGCAAGCGGGTAGCATTCGCTGGTGACAAACAGGATGTTTCGGATGGAGCGATTGGGGTTCATGGCATGTCTCCGAGTGTGAATGTCAAGGTCAGGTTTTGTGTTTTAAAATCAGGCCTCCCAGTGGCGGCAGGTCCAGCACGATGGACTGCTCAAAGTGGCAGTAACGTCTCCAA
>OBIY01000187.1_pt1 | contig 27240 bp, 27 predicted proteins | sample 1519841 | NCBI WGS metagenome assembly OBIY01 (sample SAMN03019774, study PRJEB22545) | beach sand metagenome | biome: beach; feature: sea beach; material: beach sand | place: USA: Municipal Pensacola Beach, FL | collected 2010-07-30 | depth 30-40 cm m
TCGGTGACCTTGAAGCTTTGGTTATCCTCCCAGTACTGCTGGGCTTGGGCTTCGATCTGATCGGGGCGATACTGTGCGTCCATCGGGTCTCTTTACTGATCAAAAAAACAACGGGTGTACGGGGTCGGAACCTTTGGCTGGCCAACAGGGCCACACTATCCAGAGGTTGCCGGCAAAGGAGACATAGGATACATGAGCTTGGCGTGGATTTCTCAATGGTCTGAGTGTCATTTGGCATTCCTCTCAGGCCCCGGACGTGGATGGCTGGCATGGGGCTGACCTGGCTGGCGTTGATGGTGCTGGTGGGCGCGACCCTGCCTGCGGTGGTGAGGGGGCTGTTGCCACCGCTGCCGCGTCGCAACACTGGCATTTCTCCTCAAGCCGTGGTGGTGGTGGGGGCGGGGCGCCGACGCCAGAACGGCCAGTTCTCCCTCACCACACGGGGCCTGCGTCGATTGCAGCTGGCGGCGAGTCTGGCCAACGAGCATGGGCTGCCATTGTTGGTGAGCGGTGGCATTAACCAGGCTCCGCAGGCGGATGGGGAGCCCACGGAAGCCGCGTTGATGGCGGAACAGGTACGCCGGCGCTGGCCTGCCCTCGAGGTGATTGAGGAAGGTCAAAGTCGCAATACCTGGCAAAACGCGGTCAACAGTGCCGAGTTGCTGGCGGCCAGGGGGGTGGATGAAATTATCCTGGTGAGCGACCGTACCCACCTTCCCCGTGCCCTGCTGTGTTTCCAGAGTCAGGGGGTGTTGGCCCAGGCCGCCTGGCAAAAGCGCTTGCCAAAGCAGGCCTGGCGACCGTCTGCCGGGGCTCTCTCCATGGTGCCGGAAATCTGGTACGAATGGTTGGCGTTGGTGTGGTACCACTTGCGGTATCTCTGAAGAGCGCAATTGGCCAACAGGGTTTCAGGTCCGGAGTGGGGCGTGGCGGTGAAGATTCGCTAGCCCAGAGCCTCTACGGCCAGGTAGTGGCTCAGGAATATCTGGCCGCTCAGCTCGCTTTCCAGCCCGGTTTTTTTCAGCAGGTCCATGACCGGGCCTTTGACTTCCGAGAGATGCAGCTGCACCCCGGCGGCGTCCAGCCGGGCATTCAGGCTTTGCAGGCTTTCCACGGCGCTGGCATCCAGATGATTGATTGCGGAGCACATCAGCACCAGATGGCGCACCTCTGGCCTGGCCATGGTGCGATCGTAGAGCAGGTCTTCCAGCGAGCGGGCGTTACCAAACCAGAGAGATTCATCCACGCGAATGGAGAGAAGGTGTGCCTGACGCTCCACGTCGTGGCGATCAATATTGCGAAAGTGATGGGTGCCGGGGACCAGCCCGACTTCTGCCACGTGGGGCTGGCTGGTACGCCACAGAAACAGGCCCAGTGACAGCACCACGCCGATCAGCAAACCGGTTTGGACATTGATCAACAGCACCCCGGCCAGGGTGGCCGCCATGGCCAGGCAGTCCGGGCGGCTGAATTCCCACAGGTGTTTCAGCTCCCGCCATTCAATTAGCGAAATGACGCTCATGACGATGATGGCGGCGAGGGTGGCTTGTGGAACGTGGGTAAACCCGCCGGTAAACCACAGGGCAACGCCGCCCATGGCAAGCCCGGCCAGCAGGCCGGTCATCGGGGTGCGGGCACCTGCGTCAAAGCTGACGGTGGTGCGTGAAAAGCTGCCCGTCACCGCAAAGCTGCCAGATACGCCACTGGCCATATTGGCCAGCCCCAGGCCCAGCAGCTCCCGGTTGGCATTGATGCGTTCGCGGCGTTTGGCGGCCAGGGCCTGGGCCAGGGAGATGGATTCCACAAAACCGATCAGCGCCAGCAGCAGGGCGGGCATCAGCACCTGCTGCCATTCGTCCTGGCTGAGCCGGGGCAGTGCCGGTTGTGGCAGTCCACCGGGGATGGTGCCGACCACGGCAAGCCCCTGCTGGTCCAGCTGTAGCAACAGGCAAAGCACCGTCGTCACCAGCATTGCGAGAACCGGTCCGGACTTGCTCAGAAAAGCGGCGAGCCAGTGGGGCAGAGAGGCGCGTTTGAGAGCCCCGGCCAGTTTTTTGGGGAGCACCAGGCAGATGATGGCAAGCGTCGCGATGGCGACCGTGAGCCAGTGGGTCTCGTTAAGGTGGGAGAACAGGTTGAACCCCAGCTGGATCAGGTTCTCGCCATGGGCATCAATGCCGAGCAGATGACGGAGCTGGCTGGCGGCAATCACGATGGCGCAGCCGCTGACAAAGCCGAGAATGACCGGGTGGCTAAGCAGGTTGGTCAGCCAGCCCATGCGCAGGGCCGCCATGACGACCAGGATCAGGCCGGAGAGCAAGGCCATGCCGATGGCAGCGTGTAGGAAGCGTTCCGGGTCGCCTGCGGCGATGGCCCCTGCGGCAGAGGCGGTAATCAGGGAGGTGAGGGCGGCGGGGCCTACCGAGAGTGCCCGGCTGGTGCCAAACAGTCCGTAGACGATCAGAGGCAGCATGCTGGCATACAACCCGGTTTCCGGGGGCATGCCAGCCAGCAGGGCATACGCCAGGCCCTGGGGCACCAGCAGCAGGGTGACGATCAGGGCGGCAATGGCATCCCCCGTCGCATCGTCCTTGCTGTAGCGAGCCAGCCAGTCGCTGGCCGGTAGCCAGCGCAGCAGTCGGAGGGCTCGCGGCATGGATTACTGGCCCCGGCGCTGGTCGAGGCGGTCGGCCAGTTTGCTCAGGTCATAGCCGGCCTGGCCCGCGGTGGTGAGGATGCTCTGGTTATCCTGCTCAGCGGCCTGACTCAGTGCCCACAGGGTGGTGCAGCGGGTGCCTGTGCGGCAGAACGCCAGTACCGGCGTGTCGGCCAGTGAGACGATGGCGTCGAAGCCATCAATGTCTGTTTCGGCGATGTTGCTGCCGACCACCGGCTGGTGGGCGTACTCCAACCCTGCCGCTTCCGCGGCGGCGGCCATTTCGGCGCTGCTGGGCTGGTCTTCACCTTCCCCGTCCGGGCGATTGTTGAGCACCGTGCGGAAGCCGGCATCGGCGACGGCTTGCATGTCTTCCGGGCGCAGCTGGGCGGAGACAAAAAGGGTGTCGGTCAGCTTCTTGAAATCGGTCATAGGTTTCCCTTGATAGCGTTGCCGTTGGTTGTCGGAGGCGATCAGCTTACGCAGTTGTGGCGCCGATCTCATCCTTGGGCGGCAAACAGGTTCAATGGAATTTTGAGGTACTGCACGCCGTTGTCTTCTGCCGGCGGTAGATGGCCTGCCCGCATGTTGACCTGTACCGAGGGCAGAATCAGTCGCGGCATGTCCAGGGTGGCATCGCGGGTTTCACGCATGGTCACGAACTCGGTCTCGCTGATGCCGTCGTGGACATGAATGTTGTGCAGGCGCTGTTCGCCCACGGTGGTCTCCCAAATGAAATGGTCGCGGTCGTCGGGCAGGTAGTCGTGGCACAGAAACATGCGGGTGGCGTCGGGCAGGGCCATTAGCGTCTGGATAGAGCGATACAGGGTACGGGCATCACCGCCAGGGAAGTCACAACGGGCGGTACCGTAATCGGGCATGAACAGGGTGTCGCCCACGAACACCGCATCGCCGATGACATGGCTCATGCAGGCGGGGGTGTGGCCGGGCGTGTGCAGGGCCCTGGCCTGGAGATTGCCGACCCGATAGGTCTCCCCATCCTGGAACAGGTGATCGAACTGACTGCCGTCCCGGGCGAAGTCACTGCCGGCGTTAAAGGTCTTGCCGAAGGTGTCCTGCACCGTGCGGATGTGTTCCCCAATGGCCAGCTTGCCGCCCAATTGCTGCTGTAGCCAGGGTGCAGCGGAGAGATGGTCGGCATGGACATGGGTTTCCAGCAGCCATTCCACGGTCAAGGATTGCTCACGTACAAAATCGACAATGTGCTGGGCGCCGCTACAGGAGGTGCGGCCGGCGTTGGCAGCGTAATCCAGCACCGAATCCACAATGGCGCAGTGGCGGGTTTCAGGGTCGGCCACCACATAGCTGACGGTATGGGTGTCCTGATCGAAAAAGGCTGTGACATCGGGCCGGGACATGGGATCTCCGTAGGTCGTCGGGACAAGATCGGATGCCCTATTTTCAGGCGATTGCGGGCCGGATGTCAAATATGGTTATAAGCTTATTCCATAAAGAGATATCAGGTGGGGCTTTTCATTCTCAGTGCCCAGCCAGCCAGGATCAGCAGCCCGGATACCAACAGCCATGGCCATACACCGGTGGCCATGAACGGGGTTACTCCCGTTCGCGGTTGGTAGTGGCTGTAGAGCACATCGCGGGTGAACTGGGGCAGCTCATCCACGACCTTGCCGTGATGGTCAATCACCGCGGTGACTCCGTTGTTGGTGCCGCGTAACAGCCAGCGGCCGGTCTCCAGTGCGCGCATGCGAGCCATCTGAAAATGCTGGAGGGGGCCGGCAGAGGTGCCGAACCAGGCGTCGTTGCTGATGGTGATCAGCGCATCGGCGCCATGACTGCGCTGCGCCACCAGTTCAGGGTAGAGAATTTCATAGCAGATAAACGGGGCGATGGTGTGGCCCAAGGCGCTTAGATTGGGCTGCTCCGGGCTGCCTGCGGTAAAGCCCGACATGGGTAAATCGAAGAACGGGATCAGGCCACGAATCAGCGACTGCATAGGGACATATTCGCCAAAGGGCACCAGTTTTTGTTTGTGGTAGACCCGTTCCTGACCCGCATCATCTGTGAGCGGGATGGAGGCAATGCTGTTGTGGTAGGTCACTCCGGTATCCCCCAGCGTGCGCCAGGGAATCCCGGTGATAAAACCACTGTTTCGGTCGGCCAGCAGCTGTCCTTCCTGTTCCACGAAGTCAGTAAGGGTTTGGTAGAACTCGGTGAGTGCAGATTCCGGCCAGATCACCAGATGTCCCGCCGGGATGCCAGCAGTGAGATCCTGGTAGATCTCGCGGGTGCGCTCGCGCATGGAGAGCTGCCATTTCAGATCCTGCGGGATATTGCCTTGTACCAGTGCCACTTTTTGGTTGGGACCGGCGGGCCGGGTAAACGACAGCGCATGGGAAACGGTTGTCAGCACCAGAATAACCAGGATGGAAGCGGTCGCCGTCCATCGTGGTCGCCCGGCCTGTGCGCATTCCACTGTGGCGGCACTCAGCAGGACCGCGCTTAGCGTCAGTAACCAGACCCCGCCCAAAGGCGCCAGTGGGGAAAAGGGAGTGTCGATCAGGGCATAGCCGGCATAGAGCCAGGGAAAGCCGGTCAGGAACCAGCCACGGAACCAGTCGATCAGCAGCCAGCAGCCAGCAAACGCCAGTGCGGAGCGTCCCAGACGCCAGCTGGCGTAGAAGGCCAGACTATTGAAGAGTGCCAGGAAGGCGGCGAAGACAGCGGTAAAGGGGATTGCCATCCACAGGGGCATGTAGCCGTAGTCGTGCATGGAGACATGCACCCAGCTTACTCCGAAACCGAACAGGCCCAGTCCGTAGAGCCATCCACGCAGCATGGCTTCACGGGCGCTGGGGGCGTGACGCAGGCTCCAGAAGCTGGCCCCGATGCTGACCAGCAGCAGCGGCCAGAGGTCGTAGGGCGCAAAAGCAAGCGGAAATAGCAGGCCGGCAATCAGGGCCAGCAGACGGTCACGCATGGGTATCCTTGTTTTATAGCCGCCTGGCGGCCAACGGTAGAGTCTGTGCAATGGATTGAATAAAGTAGCGGACATAATAACGTTCAACCGCCGGGGGGCAGTTGAACTTTCAACTGGCCCAGGCCTGAAAGGGCTGTGGCGGCTTTGGGGGCATCATAGTGAATCAGCCATGCAAGTACCATCCGGCCACGGAGGCGCTCTGGTTTTGTCGTCATGATGGTCTGTTTCTATGTCAGCAGTGTGTGGATGGCCGGGAAGACAATCTGGTAGAAGCCCGCTGCCTTCTGTGTAACCAGGATGTGGAGGCCACCGGGCAGTCGGGCGGTGGCCCGCTCTGGCAACAACTGGAGCGTTGCCTGCGGTTGCCCTTCACTCCAGTGCTGTTGCCTGTGTTGCTGGTCTGGGGGCTGGTGGCCGCCTTGATTCCGCCGGTGCCTGAGCTGCTCGCCTTGACCTTGCTGGGCGGCGTGCCGGCATTCGGGTTCGGGCAGGCGATCATGGCTGCCCGGACCCATCCGCGCCGTGGGCGGGCGGTGGTGGCTGTCCCTGGCTGGGACGCGTTGTCCTCAGGGCTGGGTTGGAAAGGGGCCTTGTTGCAAGCGGCCCCGGCGTTGTTGGTCCTGCTGTTGGCCGGGGCACTGATGCTGTTTTTCTCTGTCCCGGTGGGGTTGGTGGTTGGGGCTCTGTTGTTGTTGCTGGTGCCAGCCTTGTGGTTGGCGATCCAGGTGCAGGGGGCTGAGCCAGGCTCTTATGCGGCGGCGCCCACCTATCTGGTGAGTGTGCCCCGTGACTACGCCGTGGCAGCGGGGCTGGCCTCTGTCGGCGGGCTGCTGGTGGTGGCTGTGTTACTGGTGGCGGTAGACGTTATGCCAAGCCCGCTTGTACAGAGCCTGGGCGGTGTGCTCGCGGCTGTCTGGTGGTTATCGTTGGCGGCCCTGTGCGGCGAAATGCTGGGCCGCCATGGGCGGTTGTGGGGCATCAATACCGGGAGCGCGAGAGTGACCACCCCACTGGCCGCTCGACGCCAAAACGTACAGCTATGCGCGGGGCGTTACGACAAGGTATTGCTCAGCACTGCCAAGATCGTGAAAACCAAAAAGGCCACCGTGGCCGACTGGCAGCGTCTGGATCGGTTGTTGCAGGTGCTGGGGCGTGAGGATGAGCGTCGGGCCAATGCCGAGCCCTATCTGGATGCGCTGGTGAGCGCGGAGAACTGGTCCGCTGCCCGGCAACTGATCGCCGAACAGCAGCAACGTCAGCCGCAGTGGTTGCCGGGCGATCCTGGCTTGCGATGGGTGTTGGCGCGGGGGCTGTATGACCTTGATCCCAAACTGGTGGTCAACCTGCTCAAGGAAATGCACGAGCGCCACCCGGAGTTTTCCGAGTTGGGGAATGCCTACTTACTATTGGCCCGGACGCTGGCCGAAAAGTTCGGGCTCGCTGGCAAGGCGGAGCAGTACCTGCGCTTCGTGGAAAGCCACTGCCGCGACGCCCGGTTGCGGCAGCAGGTGGCGGAGTACAGAGCGGCCTGGGGGGCGTAGCGATGTGGGCCCCTATGATTCACTGTGTTGTCGGGTGGTTGTCCCGATAACGTTGTTGTAGCTGTGAAATCAGGCTTTCCATGGAGGTTGCCGAGACGCTGGTGGGTTTGCCGTTCAGGGTGGCCGATACCGGTATGGAGACTCCGGCTGCCGCCACGGCGGTTTCCTTGTAACCACTGAGCAGGTATAGGTTGGCTTTGCTGGAGGCCAGTTCGTCTGCACTCACGTTGGCCGCGTTGAGCAGTTTCAGCGGGTCGGTAATAAAGGCGTTTTTTGCGATTTTCAGGCCGGTCAGCAGATTGGCGTTACGCAGGATTTTTGCCTCTTCCATAATCTTGGCCTGATTGACGGGAAAGTCATCGGTGGCCAGATACAGATCAAAGTGGACCTGGCTTTTGGCCACGGCAAAGTCGGCCAGTGCCAGGCGGAATGATTCGATATCGGCGAGGGCCTGATCATCACCCGGAGCGAGTGAGTGCTGTTGCCAGCGTTGCGCCAGGGGTGGATCGAAGCCTGCGATAAACTGGCCATACCGTGCTGCACCAATGAGGCTGCCTGAAGACGGTAGCTCAGAGAGCAAACGCTGACTGTCCAGTGCGAAGACTTTCAGATAATCCGCAGCGGGGAAGCGCTCGTCGAAGTTATCCATCTTGAGAATGAAGTAGGGATATTGCTGTGGTACCACGGTGCTGTAATGGGTTTTGCTGTCTTGCGACCAGTGCTGGCTTCGGTTGAGCAAGGAGAACACATCGGCACTCACACCGTCGCAATCGAGAGTGTCTGCCTGAACGGACTGGGTGCCATTCATCAGCCGTGTAGTGGCCGCATAGAGGCCATTACTGTCAGCCAAAGTGGCCTGGTCCATGCGCAGGCTAACGATGGGGGCGATGCCCTTGCCGTAGGTGGCGGGTAAACCGGACCAGGTGCCGGGATGAAAATACGGATCCACGTAACTGAGGAAGTTCATGCAGATGTCTGCGGGCAGCCCGGGGTAGGGACGTTCCTGGCTGAGTTTGCCGTTGCTATCCAGCGTCAGTACCGTGGGCTCCAGAACGATGTGCGCATTGTCGCCAAGCTGGTCCTGCATTGCCTGATACAGGTACAGCGCATAAAAACTGGTTTTTTCCAGACTCTGTTGTAAGGCCTTGGGGTTGACGTCCAGTTGGCGTTTGAATTTGGCCACCATTTTTTGTTCTTTCTGATCCGCCATCCTGGCCATGTAGGGCGTATGGTCGGCATACAGGGTGGCGATAGCGTCGCGGTGTTGCGGTTCGATCCCTGCGGGATAACGAATGCTGATGACCGGGAGGGGCGTGGTTGTCTCACTGAGGGTGGGAGCAGGTTGATAGTAGCGGTCAGGTAGATTATTGCGGGGAATGTCGGCGCTGTTACACCCGCTGATACCTGCTACCAGCAGGCCGAAGGCTGTGATTCTTTTCAACATGGGTATTCCTTTATCGTCAGCGGGTCAGCGCCTTGGCACGGTGGGAGAGTCCTTCCTTTTCCAGCGCCTGGCGCAGGGTTCTGACTGCGCTCTTGCGGGACTCATGATCATCCAGTTGCTCCACCAGCGCTTCTGCCTGCTGGAACTCTGCGGCCCGGGTCAGGGTTTTGACCAGCTGCCAGCCTGCCTGGGTCTCGATGGGTGTGTGACTGCGTTGGCGGAACTGTTTCCAGCATTGGCTGACCTGGGTTGCCTGTCCGGGGGCATCAGCGGGGTGGCTGAACAGGGTGTTGGCCAGGTGCTGCCAGGCAAGTTCCTCTTGAGCCAGTTGCAGTGCGGTGAATTGCCCGGTGAGCGCATCAAACTGCTGCGGCTCGCTCTCCAGAATGTTTCCGAACGCGTTGGCGGCTGCCTCGCCGTCAAGCCGGGCGAGGGCTTCCCACCCCCGGGTTAATTCCTGTTGTTGTGTCGGGGTGAGCACCGGCGTCACCTCGGTGCTGGAGGCCCCAAAGGATTCGCGAGGCAGCAGTATCTGAACCAGCAGTGCACCGCCAGCCAGCGCGAGAATACCCGCGCACAGGGTAGGAAGCAGAGGGTCGGCTTGCAGGGAAAGAGCGCCTAGCAGGGCGGCCGGGAGGGCCCACAATGTGACGGCGGGCAGTGTCAATTGTTTGCCGTTGTCACCGGGCAACGTGAGCGACAAGGCGGCTTTCTGGCTGGCGATGGCTGCGCCGAATAACCCCAGCAGGGCGGGAGCAGCACCATGCAACGGCAGTTGGCCAGGTTGTGCCAGTAGCAGATAGCCGCCACCGGCAAGCAGGCAGCCGGCAATCCAGACCAGCAAGGTTTTGCCATGACCGATGCGCTGTTCCAGCGGGGCGGCCAGAGGCACCAGTAGTGCCAGTGCCAGCAGCGTCAACCAGAGCGGGGCGCCGGTGAGCGGAGCGGTGAAAAAGTGGGCCGGTCGCGGGGCCTGATCGGTCAGCCCCCAGCGATACAGGGGGCTGCTGGCCAGTTGTGCGGGGACTTGCGATCGCAAGGTTTTCCACTGCTCTCTTTGCGAGGCAGTCCAGAAATCCCGGGCGCGGGCATCACTATCGGCAACAAAATCGTGAGCAAAAAGGGCAGCCGCGTAGGCGTGGCGGTCACTCTGGCTGAGCTGTTGTTCCAGTCGGCGGGCTTGCTCGCCCTGGCCGTTGAAGCGTAGCCAGGAAAGATAGTTGTCCCACTCCAGCTGTTGCAGTCCGCTTTGCGCGTACCACTCCAGCGCGGGCTGTTTGCCTTGCCCGCTATTGAACAGGGCGCCCGCCAGCAGACAGAGCGCCAGTGTCAGGATGACCCAGGGCAAACGCTGCCAGAGGGTGGTGTCAGCTTTCGGCCTCGCTGGCGATGTTGTCATCCTGTTGTTCCCCCGGCGGAGTGACCCGCAATAATCTTATTGTTCTGCCGTCGGCGCTGAGTACGGTGAACTGATAGCCGTTCAGCTCGACACTTTCATCCCGCCCCGGCAGGCGCCCGAACTTCTGCATCACCAGTCCCCCGATGGTGTCGAACTCTTCATCGCTGAACTCGCAGTTGAAGTGTTCGTTGAAGTCGTCGATGGGCGTCAGCGCCTTGACGGTATATTCCTCGTTATCCAGATCCTTGATCAGATAATCGTCTTCTTCGATATCGTGCTCGTCTTCGATTTCGCCGACGATTTGTTCCAATACATCCTCGATGGTGACCAGCCCGGCCACGCCACCGTACTCATTGACGACGATGGCCATGTGATTGCGGCTGATACGGAATTCCCGCAGCAGGGAATCCAGTCGCTTGGACTCGGGTACTACCATAGCCGAGCGGATGTGATCCTTGATGGCAAAACGGTCCATACGGGCCGGTTCCAGGATCAACGGTAACAAATCCTTGGCCAGCAGAATGCCAATCACTTCGTCCGGATCATCGCCCAGTACCGGGAAGCGGGAATGGGCGCAGTCGATGATCGTTGGCAAAAAGTCCCGAGGGTCGGAGCTGGCCTTGATACTGACCATCTGGGAGCGGGGGATCATGATTTCCCGCACCTGCATGTCGGCCACACAAATAGCCCCTTCTATGATGCCGAGGGTGTCCCCGTCGATAACGTCGCTGTCGCGCATGGAGCGCATCAGATCCAGTAATTCGCTCCGGTCTCCTGGAGTGGAAGAGAAAAACTGGCCGACACGCTCCAGCCAACTTCGGCCGGTACCGTTATCCGAGTAATCGTCTGACATCAGGGGGTTTGCTCCGTGTTATGGTCGGGCCCGGCGTAGGGATCGGAATAGCCCAGTTCGCCAAGCGCTTGAACTTCCAGGTTTTCCATGACGACAGCATCATCGTCATCAATGTGGTCATAGCCCAGCAGGTGCAGAACACCATGGGTGACCATGTGAGCCCAGTGGGCATCCAGGGTTTTGCCCTGCTCGTCGGCCTCACGGCGAACCACGGCATCACAAATGATGATGTCGCCAAGCAGAGGGTCAATGGCATCCTGTGGTAATCCTTCCGGCATTTCAAACGGGAAGGAGAGCACATTGGTGGGCTTGTCCTTGTCGCGGTAGTCGCGATTCAGCTCGCGAATTTCACTCTCATCGACAATCCGCAAGGTAATATCGCCAACCACACCGCCTGCGGCGCGGCTGGCATTGCGCACCCATTCGCACAGGTGGTTTTCGTCGGGGGCATCCGGAGCGTCGGTGGCCCACTGGATCTCAACGGTCGGGGTCGGTATCCCGTTCATGACGGTCGTAGGCCTCTACAATGCGTTGAACCAGCGGATGGCGAACCACATCCTTGCTGTCGAATCGGGTGATGCCGATACCTTTCACCTCTTCCAGGACTTCCAGGGTATTGATCAGCCCGGAGCGTTGATGGCGGGGCAGGTCAATCTGGGTAACGTCACCGGTGATCACGGCACGGGTGCCGAAACCAATGCGGGTGAGAAACATCTTCATCTGTTCCGGGGTGGTGTTCTGGGCTTCGTCCAGAATCACAAAGCTGTTGTTCAGGGTGCGGCCGCGCATGTAGGCCAGCGGAGCGACCTCGATCACCATGCGCTCCATCAGCTTGGCCACTTTTTCGAAGCCCAGCATTTCATAAAGGGCGTCGTAAAGGGGACGCAGGTAGGGATCGATTTTTTCGGCCAGGTCGCCGGGCAGGAAACCCAGCTTTTCGCCCGCTTCCACCGCCGGGCGCACCAGCAGAATACGCTGGACTTCGGCTCTTTCCAGGGCGTCGACGGCACAGGCTACGGCCAGCCAGGTCTTGCCGGTGCCGGCCGGGCCAATGCCGAAGTTGATGTCGTGCTGGCGAACCTTCTTGACGTATTCGCGCTGGTGTTCGCCGCGGGGTTTGATACGCACCCGACGGGTACGAATTACCACCTCGTCGGTGGGAAAGGCGACGGTGTTGTCGGCCTTGTCAGCCACGTTGGATTGCTGCAGGTGCAAATGCACCATTTCCGGGGTCAGCTCGGTGCCGTCACGGGTCTGGTCGTACAGCTCGTTGAGGATGGCCCGGGCTGCTTCCACCAGATCCGGCTCGCCGGCCAGATGAAACTGGTTGCCGCGGTTATGAATATCCACGTGCAGGCGGTTGGCAATCTGCTTGATGTGCTCGTCCAAATGGCCGCAGAGACTGGCCAGGCGACGGGAATCGTTCGGTTCGAGGCTGATGTGCTGTGAAGCGAGTGGTGTGTCCAAGATGGAAAAGGTGGCCCTTCGGGCTGTTGCGGTGGCTTCCAGAATACCCCGAAGCCAGGCTGCGGGGAAGCGAAATTCGCGGTGCAGGCTAGCGCGTGTATTGACCGTCAGCAAGCCCGCCGGGGGGAATCTCGAACAACCGGCAGGAGGCTCCAAGACGCAGGGCTTTACCGTAAGCCATCAAAGCCTTACTCAATGTTACATCCGTTGGCGTTGTCTGCGGGTATCAGCAGCAGGACCTCGCGTCCTCACCAACCGGCTGTGGGCCGGAATTGATATCCATCAAGGAGACAACGCATGAATGCGAACGGCAAAGGTTTTTTGTGGCTTTCACCGCTGGCCATGGCGGTAGCGCTGGCAGCCTGTGGGAGTGACGATAACGACCGGGGACGGATTACCCTCCCGGGCGAGCAGCCGGGCAATCAACTGCTGGTGATGCATAACGGCAGCAGCAATGCCGGACAGGTGGATCTGCTGGATGGCCGCCTGAATGTGATCCAGACATTTAACGCCGATGCCAATGAAGGCATTGCGCTGGACCTGTTGGGGAACCTCTATGCCGCCAACGACAGTGGTGGCGCCCCGAGCCGTCTGCAAGCGCTGCACAAGGTGGTGGAGCGCAGTGAGAATGCCTCTGCGGTCTCGACTCTGGATCGCTCCCTGCCTGCCGCGGGGTCTATGACACTCAAGGGGATTGCGATTGCCCATGAAGCAGGGTTGGTCATGGCGGCCAATCTGGGTGGCAACAGTATAGAAGTCTTTGGTACTGCCGCCGGTGAAAACGCGGTTCCGCTGGCCAGTACTCCCTTGGCGGGCAACGCCTGGGATCTGGTATACGACGAGCCATCTGATCGGCTGTTTCTGGCCATGACCAATGGCACGGTGGTGGTCGTGGACGATTATGTGGCTGGCGGGTTCATGGCGACCCCGTCACGTACCCTGACCCCGGATACGGCCGGTACGGTCTCTAATATCCACGGTATTGCCTACCAGGCGGACACCGATACGTTGGTGATTACGGATGTGGGTGACGCTGCAGTCGCTGATGACGGGCGCTTGTATGTGATTGGCAATGCTTCCACGGCTAATGGCACGGTAACCCCCTCCCGGTCCCTGTTTGGCCCGGCCACGATGATGGGTAACCCGGTGGACCTGGTGCTGGATGGCGACAAGGCGTACATCGCGGAAAAATCCAATGATGCGGTGCTGGTCTACAACAATGTGGTCTCCGGTAATTCGGGTGATGTGGCGCCGGATAATGTCGTCGACAGCACCAAACCGGAGTCTCTGGTGCTGGTGGTCAACCAGCCGGTGCTGGCAGACCTTTCTGACATTGATGAAAGCGGCACGGGCTTCACAGGCGTTGCGGTGACCAGTAATGCGCCAGCGTCACCCTCGGACCCGGATGTCGTGGTGCTGGACGTCGATCTGGGCGCCATGCAGCGTGGCTTTGCCACGGGACTGGATCGCGAAAGCCTGGGGTTCAATCAAATGGGGGATGCCTACATCACCTATGACACCGGCTTGGCGGTGATCAACCGTCTGGCCACGGGCCGTGATGGTGAAATGTTTGCTGCCAGCCGCGATCGGCTGATTGAGGGCGCCAACACCGGATTGTCATCACCCAAAGGATTTGATGTAGCGGACCAGCAGGGCTGGGTGCTGGTGACTGATAATGGTGACCCGGCGGTGCGGGTCTATGGTGCTCAGGCCGGTGGCGATGTAGCCCCTCTATTCAGTACTTCCTTGAGTGTGGCTCCCTGGGATCTGGATTATGACCCCGATGAAGACCGGCTGTATGTTGCGCTCACCGATGGTTCGGTGGCGGTCTTCGACGAGTACAGCACTCGCCGTGGCAGTGCGGGAGCTGACAGGGTCATCATTCCGGCAGAGGGCGGGGTGGCCTTTGCCGCCCCCACAAATCTTCACGGTATCGTGCATGTGGCAGAAACCGATCAGCTGATTCTTTCTGATGTCGGCAGTGGCGCAAACCCTACCGATGGCAAGTTGTACGTGCTTGGCAATGCGTCTGGTGCCGATGGGCTCACGGAGGTGTCGGTGCGCATTGATGACGGTGATAATAATGCGGTTGGTGCCACCCAGCTGGGCAACCCTGTGGATATTGCCTTCGACGGTGAGCATCTTTATGTGGCGGAGAAGTCCCAGGGCATGGTGCTGCGTTTCGACAACATTCTGTCCTCCGCTGGCGGCGATGTGGCGCCGTCACTGACCTGGATGCAGTCCGCTCCGGAATCCGTGTCACTGATCAGCGATGATCTTGGGCGCAGCCCGGAGTAACGGTAAGCACAGCCTGTCTTGACACGGTCTTCTCGTGGGGTGGTGGAGTATCAGGGCTCCGTTACCCTTTCGGGAAACCGTTTCATGGATGATATCTCCGCAGATCTTGAGGCCGGTAATGCCCTGATGCAGGCATGCGCTGGTGGCGATCGGCAGGCCTTTCACCAACTTTATCTCAATGAGGCGCCGCGCATGCTGGCGTTTGCGCGGCGCTTTACCGGTGAGTCAGCTTGCGCCGACGATGCCTTGCAGGACACCTTTGTACAGGTCTGGGAAAACGCTCACCGTTTTCGCCATGAGCGGGGCAGTGCACGCGCCTGGTTATACGGATTACTCCGCTACCGTTTGCTAAACCAGCAACGGCGGTCATCGCGCTACGAAGTCGGTCATCTGCCAGATGAAAGCTGGCCGGATCCGGGATTGTCTCCCGAACAGTGCTCGCTGGCAGACAATGATCGCAAGGTGATGATCGAATGTCTCAAAACACTGCGATTGGAGCGTCGTCGCCCCATCCTGATGGCTTACTACATGGGGCTGTCCTATGAGCAGATAGCGGATTCTCTTGCGGTGCCGCTGGGGACCATCAAGAGCCGTATTCGATCTGGATTAAAAGGGTTACAGGAGTGTTTGCGACTATGATTCCTGATGATCCGCAGGAACGGCAGCTACTGATTGCCGAGCATGTGCTGGGATTGCATGACCCGCAACGCCGCCAGGAGATAGATGCCTGGCTGGCGCAAGATGAGGAAGCGTCGCGGCTGGCCGGTCACTGGCAGGAACACTGGCTTGGGGCAGCAGAGCTGCTTGAACCGGCCCCGTTGCCTTCAAGGTTGTGGCGCCGGATTGCCCGTCAGGCAGGTGTGGCACCCTCCCGTTGGCAGTGGGTGTGGCAGAGTCCTGTTGTGTGGCGCACGGTGAGTGCAAGCCTGCTGGTCGTGGTGGCCTTGCTGTTGGGGCCCTTGCGTCAGCCAGCACCGGTCTACACGGTGATCTTGCAGGCGCCGGGAGAGGCTGCTGCGCCGGGTTGGCGAGTCACGGTCTCCGCGTCAGGTGACCTGCAACTGATTCCTCTGCAGGAGGTGGCGTATCCCCGTCAGCACAGTGTCCAGTTCTGGACCCTCCAAGATCCGGCCAGGGGGCCGCGATCGCTGGGGCTGGTGGAGCGGGGCCAGCCGGTAGTGATTCCTGCATCGCAGGTGGGAGAGGTGAAAAGCGGGCAGCTGTTTGAGCTGACCCTGGAACCCCCCGGCGGTTCGCCGGGGGATCGTCCAACCGGACCGGTGTTGTTTATCGGCCGTGCGGTGGCTTTGTAACGTGGCTATTACCCCGGGTTGCGTGGGTCCGTACCGAGCAGGGAGTTGCTGTAGGCTTCGGCGATGGTGACGTCCACGAACTTGCCAATCAGGTCCGTGTCGTCGCAGCGGAAGTTCACTACCCGGTTGTTCTCGGTGCGGCCCTTGAGCTGGCCAGGGTCCTTCTTGGAGAAGCCGTCGACCAGAATGCGCTGGGTGCTGCCCACCATCTTGCGGGAGATATCCTGGGCATTCTGGTTGATGCGTTGCTGAAGAATCGCCAGCCGCTGTTTCTTGACCTCCATGGGCACGTCATCTGGCAGGTCGGCTGCCGGGGTGCCGGGGCGGGCACTGTAGACAAAGCTGAAGGACATATCGAAACCGATCTCGTGGATCAGGTTCATGGTGTCTTCGAAGTCGCGGTCGGTTTCACCGGGGAAGCCAATGATGAAATCGGAGCTAAACGAGATATCCGGGCGAATCCGCTTGAGCTTGCGCAATTTGCTCTTGTATTCCAGCACCATATGGTTGCGCTTCATCATGGCGAGAATGCGGTCAGAACCGGATTGCACGGGCAGGTGCAGGTGGCTGACCAGCTCGGGGACTTCGGCGTAGACCTGAATCAGGGCATCCGAGAATTCCACCGGGTGGCTGGTGGTATAGCGAATGCGGTCGATGCCATCGATGTCACGGATTAGCAGGATCAGGTCGGCCAGATCCAGTACCTCGCCGTTGGCGCCCTGGCCGCGGTAGGCATTCACGTTCTGCCCCAGCAGGTTGACCTCGCGAACGCCCATTTCTGCCAGGTGTTCGATTTCCGCCAGTACCGGCTGTACCGGGCGACTGACTTCTTCTCCCCGCGTGTACGGCACCACACAGAAGGTGCAGTACTTGGAGCAGCCCTCCATGATGGACACAAACGCGGTCGGGCCATCGACACTGGGCTCGGGCAGGTTGTCGAACTTTTCGATCTCCGGAAAGGTCACATCGATGGCCAGTTCGCGGGTGCTGGCGGCCTGGGTGATCAGCCCGGGCAGGCGGTGCAGGGTCTGGGGGCCGAAGACCACGTCCACATAGGGGGCCCGGTCACGGATGGCGTCGCCTTCCTGACTGGCCACGCAGCCGCCGACGCCGATAATCATGTCGGGTCTGGCTTCCTTGAGCTTTTTCCAGCGGCCAAGCTGATGGAAGACCTTTTCCTGGGCTTTTTCCCGGATCGAGCAGGTGTTCAGTAGCAGAACATCCGCTTCATCAGGGTTGTCGGTCTGCTCAAGGCCGTGGCTGGATTCGAGCAGATCCACCATGCGGGTGGAATCATACTCGTTCATCTGGCAACCGTGGGTCTGGATGAAAAGCTTGCGTGCCAAGGGGCACCTCCATCTATGGTGGCCACCCTTTTGGGTTGCCTCACCGTCGAATAGCGTCAAAATGGGCGCGGATTATATCAACCGGAGCGATCATGCGAAAACTGCCGTACATCCTGCCGATGCTGTTACTGGTATTGCTGGCCGGGTGTGACAAGCCGGAAAGCGACCTGCCTGTAAATACTCGCCTGGGGGGTGAGTTTACGCTGACTGACCAGGACGGGCAGCCCTATACCCACGCGGACCTGAAGGGCCAGGTCTCGGTCCTGTTCTTCGGTTATACCCATTGCCCGGATATTTGCCCGGCGGTACTGGCCCGGGTGGCGCAGGTCTATCGGCAACTGGATGAGGCCGGTGAGGCAGAAGGCTTCCAGCCTGTTTTCATTACCTTTGATCCGGAGCGAGATACAGCCGAGCACCTGAAGCAATACCTGCCCTGGTTCAAGGCTGACATGATTGGCCTGACCGGTAGCCTGGAGCAGATTCGGCAGGTCGCGGAGCAATACGGGGTGGTCTTCATCAAGGGGCAGGAAGAACAGGATTACCTGTTTACCCATAGTGACTATATCTATCTGCTGGACGATCAGGCGCGGGTGCGCAAGCTGTATCCGGCGGATTTCAAGATTGATGAGGTGATAAACGATGCGAAAAGCCTTCTTTAAGGGTCTGCTTGGCGGTTTGCTGGTGTTGGCGGGGCAGGGCCATGCTGGCGAAATCGAAACACTTGAAGTCAAGGATGCCTGGTTGCGTGCAGCGCCACCGGTTGCCTCGTCCATGGCGGGGTACCTGACCATTACCAATGCGGGGGCTCAGCCAAGAACCGTGGTGGGCATTACCAGTGATTTTGCCGGGCACGTGATGTTGCATGAAACGGTGACCCGGGAGGATGGCACCCGTGCCATGCGTCACCTGCACCGTTTGACGGTGGCGCCGGGAGAGACGGTCACCTTGGCGCCGGGAGGCAAGCATTTGATGTTCATGGATCTCAAGCGGGTCCCGGGTGAGGGTGAAACGGTGCAGATCTGCTTTGATATGGAGGTATCCACCGACTGCGAAGCGTTTCCTGTGCGCAAAGCGGCCCCATCGGACCATTGAAGCTGTGTGACAATCGGGGATAATGCCATGCTTTCGTCGTAGCTACGTTTAATCCCTATGGATTAGTCAAGGCATGGGAGAGTCATGAAACGCATCGTGTTTGCCGCGTTGGCGGCGCCAATGGTGAGTGTCGGTGTGCAGGCGGAAACGCCTGACCCTGATATTGAACAACAATTACAACAATACGAGCGTCGTCTGAGCCAACTGGAGAGCCAGCAATTTGGATCGTCCGTGGACGAACGCATTCGCATCAATGGTTTCATTTCTGCGGGCATGAGTCAGGCAAATGCCGACACCACCACTGGCGAGGCAAGCCATATTGATGGTGCAGATGGTGACTGGAGCCACGATGCCCTGACCCGGGCGGGGATTCAGTTCAATGCGCGTATCAATGATCGTGCGGAGGCAGTGGTTCAACTGTTCGCTTCTGGCGAAGACGATTTTGACGCCGAGATTCAATGGGGCTATCTGGATTACGACCTGACAGATACGGTGGCCATCAAGGCTGGCCGGATTGTGGCGCCGTTTTACATGCACTCTCAGTATGTGGATGTGGGGTATGCCTATCCTTGGGTAACTCCTCCCGCCGAGGTTTATCAGCTCGCGCCGATCAAGACCATGGAAGGGATTGAAACCGCCTGGTCGTTCAATACCGGTGGGCTGTCCCACAGGCTGGCAGTGTTCTGGGGGTCCAGTACCGTGGATGGCGGACCTCGAACTGGCAACGCCAACTTCCAGGCAGACGATCTTAGCGGGATTAACCTGACGAGCCGGTGGCAGGATTGGAGTGTCCGCGCTTCTTATTCCGGCGCCTCAGTGACGGTTCCCCAGGACGATCTTGATGCACTTGTGCCGCCTGCACCGTTGCTCGGTCTGACACTGGATGATGTTTATACCTACTTTGCCGGTCTGGGTTTGCAATATGACAACGGCAGCTGGTTTTTTGCATCGGAAGTGGCACGTCTGAGTTTCAGTAACTGGTATCCCAGCAGCGAGAGCGGTTATGTTTCCGTGGGCAAGTATCTGGGCAAATGGATGCCGCTCGTGACCTGGGCCGCAGTGTACCCGGATGAGCTCGACGAACAGCTGCCGCAGGCACTTAACAATGGGTTGGCGGAGCGTCAGAAAAGCTGGACCGCAGGACTTCGTTATTCCTTGACCGATTCCATCTCTCTTAAGGGGGAGTACAGCTACTACTACGACTTTTCGGACGAAGACGTAAGCACCAATGGATTTTTTGTGGTGACGGATGGCGGTGCGTTGAAAAACGATCATGCCAGTGTGGTGCGTCTGAGCATGGATCTGGTTTTCTAGGGAGTGGAAAAAATGAAAAGTATTTTAGTTGTGTCGTTTCTGCTCCTCACCGGTTTTGCTCAGGCCGGCATCGTAGTGGTGGTTTCCAAAAACAGTGATCTGGGAGGGTTGACGCGCAATGAAGTGCGTCAAATTTTCAACGGTCAACTCAATCGTGTTGGTGAGATATCTGTGAAACCGCTGGATTTGCCTGTGGCCGCCAGCCAGCGAGAGGTGTTCTACCAGCAAGTCATGGGGAAGTCGGTAGAGCAGATGAAAAGCTACTGGGCGCGCATGATTTTCACTGGTCGTGGCATGCCTCCCCGGGAAGTCTCCAGTGACAGGGAGATGACGCTGTTGGTGGGGTCGGACCGAAAGTTTATCGGCTACATGGACGAGGCGGATGTGACGTCTGACCTGAAGGTGGTTTTCCGACCCTGATTGTTGCTTCTTGCGCCCTCCGCGATCAGAGGGCGCAGCCCCTTTTTTCTCCAACCGACGCCGTTTCTGTGTCGTCCCGATCGCCTATTTCGTACTTTTAAACGAGAGTATCTCCTCTGTTGCCGATGCCAATTGGCACGTAGACTGCCCGAATGAAAAAGCTGATTGCAGCACTTTTGCTAGTAGGCCATTTACCTGCCGCCGCGGCTTGTGGGGATCTGGACGCTCCACGAGGTGTGCCCGAAGCTGATCAGGGGCAGTGGGCACTGGCAAGCCTGAATTTGTGGCGTCTTCGTGATGCGACTCGTGAATCGGATCTGGACGATGCCTTGCCAGTCGCTTTGGTTGAAGATCGGCTGGATTCGATTTCGGAATTTATCGCCGAGGACTTGAAGGCCCCGCATGCTCTGGTGCTGCAAGAAGTAGAGAACAAGGCGTTGCTGGATTCCCTGGCACAGCGTTTGCGGGCGAAAGGTTTACGTTATTTTTCTGTCCTCATCGAAGGCAATGACCCTTCCGGGATGGATGTCGGGCTGTTGTACCGCGAGCCGATTCAAGTCGATTCGGTTGCCGCACTGTATGCGAACGAGCAGTTTCAAAGGGGCCCGCTTTACTCCCGGCCACCGCTGCACATTGCGTTGGCCAAACCCCTGGCGCTGGACCTGGTTGCAGTGCATATGCGTAGCGCCAGAAATCTGGGATCCGCTCGTGTTTACCAGAAGCGCCGGCAGCAGTCTTCGCGGTTGGCGCATTGGGTTCGTGAAAACAGAGACCGTCGCGTGATAGTGGCTGGCGACTTTAACAGTAGTTGGGGCAAAGGCCGGTTTTCCGATAGCTACAACCGTTTCCGGTCCGCAAAGCTGGTTAACGTCTGGGATCGACTGCCTGAGAATGAACGCTTTAGCTATCGATATCGTTGTCGACCACAGGCGTTGGATCACATCTGGATTTCCGTTTCGCTCGAAGACAGTGTGGAAAGGGTCGCCGTGAGCCGCGGGAATGCGGGGCGATACCAAAAACTGTATGGGTCAAAAGGGGTTTCACCGGTGTCGGATCATGATGTGCTGGTGGTTTACTTTTCCGAAGGGCGGTGATCAGAGGAGTCATTGTGGTGCAGGGCTGTGCCTGAGTAAAAAGACGCCGCGGGGTTGCTTGCGTGTTTGCGAGGACCAGGGAGAGCCCCGCGGCGTTAAACAGTGGGCGGCATGCGCCGCCCGTGTTCTTGGTGCTTACAGTGCGAACTCGTAGGAAACGCTCATCACCAGATCGTCGTCGTAGGTGTCGTCTTCTTCCTGATCAACGATCTTGGACAGGGTGAAGGTGAACTGATCGGTAACGGCGTAGCTCAGATCCAAGTGAGTGTAGTCACTGTCGTCAGCTTCAAAGTCATAGAAGCCCACGGTGGCGGAGTACTTGTCGTAGCCGTAACCCACAGCGAAGTAGTCACTTTCGTAATCTTCATCGCCACCCTTGCCGGAATTACCCACACCGATGAAGGCATCAGCGCTCAGGCCGGCAAAGCCAACGCCCAGGTGAACTTCCTGGAAGTCAGCGCCGGATGCAGGGTTGTCGCCTGCGGTGCCGCCAGCGGTGTAGTTGTAGTCGATGTAGCTGATGTCGTAGCTCAGACCTTCGAACTCACCACCGAAACCGGCGTACAGGTCGTACTCGGTGTCGTCGGTTTCAGAAGAGGCCCAGGCACCAGCGTACAGACCGGACGTGTGGGAGTAGTCAACGCTACCGTATACCGCAGCACCGTCAGTCAGCTGCTGACCACGCCACAAGTACTGGCTGGACGCACCCAGGGTACCACTGACTTCAGCAGCAGCGATGGCCGGAGCCAGGCTGGCAGCGACGATGGAAGCGGCCAAAACGGTTTTCTTCAGACCAAATACGTTTTTCATGTGCAACCCTCTTAACAAGTCTAATTCGTTCAATGTGCGCTGGTGACGCACCGCCTTTTCGGCTCGCATTAGATATTGCAGAGAGCGTGCCAACTATTTTTTGTTGATAAAAAACAGTGGCTTGATGATTGTTGGGGGGAAAAAAGCGGGTTTCACAAAGGGGAAACAGAGAATGCGGTGCGCGAAATTGGTGCCGCGCACCGCATTGGTGCGCCCGTTATGGGCACTGCCAGTCAGTTTGCACTGCATCGACGCTGTTGCCAGAGGCATCCTTCAATGACAGACCGCACTGACCCTTGTCGTAGACAAAGTGCGCCTGGTACTCGCCACCGGCCTGGGGAGAAAACTGCAGGGCGACACGACAGCGGTCCCGGCTGTTGTCCGCCTGGCGTCGATTGTAGATCACGCCAATGCGGGTGGCGGGGGCCGCGTCGACCGTTGTTGTGACCTCCGGGCTTTTCTTCATGGTTTCCAGCAGTTCGTCCAGTGCACCACCGCTGATCGGGCTTTGCGACAGGGCATAGTCGGTGGATTGGAAGCCCTTGCCGGGCACACAGACGACGGGCTGGGCGGCGGTATCGTTGCTGGTGAAGGTAACCTGGGCGGTCTCGCCAGTGGTGGGTTCCTGGTAATTGAGATGCTGACAGCCGGCCAGCAGGGCCAGAGGGGCGAAAATCAGGGCTTTCATGATGTGTCCTTATCAGGGCGTTTGGCAAAGTGTATGTCAGCCGGACGGCAGACCCAATGGGGTTTCTGTTGCAAGGTCGGGGCCATGAATTGCCAGCGAGCCCGGCGAGGGGGCAACAGTAACGATGGGATCAGTGTGTGTCACCGAACCAGTGGCTGATCGCCTCCCGGGTCAGTGCAGGTTTTTCCCGGTTGGAGGGTAACCAGTTGCCGGCGTTGGCGGTCATGGCGGTGAGAAACTCGAACAGGGGCAGGTGCTGGCGCAATACCCGGTGGTGCCGGTGGCCGATGACCGGGTTGAAATAGCCAAAGAAATCCAGCATCTGCCGGGGATTCTTGCGCACCCAGAGCCAGGAGCCCATTTCCAGGGTAAAGGGCAGGAAGGTGTGTTGCGGTGCCCGATCCTGGGCATCGTCGTAGAGATAATCCCAGAGATCGCCATGGGTGGTGTAGTTCACCGACTGGGGCTCGATCAGGTAGGGGTGATGATGGGGATAGGTGTCTTCGAAGTGTTGTTTGAGCCGGTACACCTCACCGATGTGGGGAATAGGGCGATGACTGCGGGCGTAGCAGCACCAGATACGGTCCCGACGACCAAAGCCGCTGTGGCAATCCACGCTCATGGCAAAGGGAGCTGGCATCAGTTTTTCCCGAACCACGCGCACCAACGCCTGGGCTTCCGCTTCCATGGGGGCACCACTTTTTCCCCGATACCAGGGCAGGTGTCGACTGATGCGGTGGCCGCCCACCAGAAAAGGCACCCGGCCCATGGCATCGATGGGCGCGTTGCGCATCAGGTCCACGCCATTGGGGTTGCTGCGGGTGCGCTTCCAGATGCCACCCGGGTTGATCATGGGCATGAATACCAGACGCACCTGCTCCAGCCGGCGATGGAGCTGATCGTCCCACTGCAAACGATGAATCAGGCTGTGCAGCCAGGACATCAGCACCTGGCTGCCGATCCGCTCCACCCCATGCACGCCGCCAAAAAAACCGATCACCGGCACGCCGGGAGAGGTGCTGCCCATTTCGATCACCCGCACCGGCAAGGACAACTCACCCATGGGCACCTCATGAACCGTGGACACCCGCAGGTGGCGTTCACCATGACGAATCAGGGCATCCAGATGCAGAAGCTCGGGCAGATGGCGTTGCAGCAGGTAGAGGGTGTCTTCCATAGGCGGGGGCGGGGACAGGCAAAGAGAATTACACAGGGTAACGACGGCAGATAACAGGAATGTGACGATGCCTTGCCTGCATGTTATCACCTGGGTATCTACGCTACGGAGCCGCTGTAGGAGCGGATCTTGAGCCGCGAACCTCGCGAAGCGAGGAAATCGACCGAAGGGCGATCAGGGATTTCCGGGCTCGACAGGTGTCTTTAGAAGGAGCCGGTGGTTACCTGGTACATTTCCTTCGCTGTCGCTCGGATTCGCACCTCAAGAGGTGTTATTCGCTGCGCTCACCCCTACGGGGCCGCCCTGCGGGCGTTACTCCCCTGCGCTCCGTTCCTACCGCGGCGCTGTAGCGAGATGGGCAGTTTTTCTTCACCAAACCGTGACGCCACTGTCAGCGAACTGTCACGCCGAATTTCTAGTGTGGCCACAGGATAGTCCTGCAACGGATAAGAGCCTGTGGCCGTGCCCATGACAATGCCTCTTGATTCTGCTTGCTCACTGCGAACCGGGGATCTGCTGTTGTTTTCCGGCCGCGGTTTTACCAGTGAGGTGATCCGGGTCTTTACCCGTAGTCCCTGGAGTCATATCGGCATGGTCGTGCACCTGCCCGGTAATCCCGATCCGCTGGTTCTGGAATCCACCACCTTGAGTGAATCATCGGATGTGACCCTGGGCTGTCCGGTGGCCGGTGTGGCGCTGGTTCCACTGGCAGACAAGCTACGTGATTACCCGGGCACGGTGGCGTTGCGTCGACGGCATGGGCCGCCATTGAGTGATCGCCAACAGCAACTGCTGACGCGCCTGGTCAAACGGTTGCTCCATCGTCCCTACAAGAATTACGTGCTGTGCAATGCCCTGGATGTGCTGACCGGTTTTACCCGCAAGCCGGACCAGCGCGGCTGGTTCTGTTCGGAACTGGTGGCGGAACTGTACCGGCGGTTGGGCTGGTTACCCCGCCAGACCCGCGCCAGCACGCTGGTGCCGGGGCATTTCGGTTCCCGTCACATGCGTTTGCAACACGGCAAGCTGGGAGCCGTGGAGTTTCTCAAGAGTGGCCCGCAAGCCACCGCCATCCGGGCCCGGGTTACAGCCAGCGCCGAACACGTTGCTGATAGGCCTGCCATTGCTCCCCGAACTGTTGGGCATGAAACGCTTCTTCCGCAACAATCACATGCTGCTGGATAACCCAGACCACCGGGACCAGCATGATCAGCATGCCCGGGCTGTGCTGATTCAGGGCCATGGCCAGGTAGAGCGCGGTAAAGCCCAGGTAGATGGGATTGCGGCTCAGCCGGAATACGCCTGTGGTAAGCAGCTGACTGGCGGGGCGATGGGGAACCAGGGTCGTGCGTGCCAGGCGCAACTGGATCGCTGCAGCCAGCACCAGGGTGGTGCCAATCACGGCCAGCGCCAGAATCACCCAGTGATCACCCGGGAATGCCGGGGCGGGGAGCGGCAGGGCCTGATCGATGCCATAGCCCATCAGCAGCCCCCCCAGATACAGGGCCGGTGGCGGCATCATCACTTGCGGGTGCTCGAGGGACATGGCAATCACCTGGTGACAGAAAACGAAGAGGAAAAATACGCGGGTATTCTAAACACTATGACAGCCAGCTGCCTGTCCGCTGGCAAACTTTGCGAGGTTTTCTATTGATCATTTCGAAAAAGCTGGGTTATGGTAATTCCAATCCCGCCCTTGCGGGAGTGATCGCGATCATAAGCTGTTACAGCTGCTGCAACTGAACCGCCAAAAGGCTTAAACCAACGGCGGCAGGCGCAGGCGTCACTCTCGCTTTGTCACAGTATGAGCCAGATCTGACGCCCGAGCCGTAGCCGCCCACGACGCAACCGTCACAGGGGATACGCATGGAAGAGCGCGCGGCCAGACTTCACACCCTCTCCGTCAACCACGCAAGCGCCAACCAGAACGATTCAACCCTCGAACAAGAACAGCAAAAAACCTACGTCATCGATACCAACGTACTGATCCACGACCCGAATTCGTTACTCAATTTTGAGGAACACCGGGTGGTGATTCCCATGACGGTGCTGGAGGAGCTGGACAAGCTGAAGAGCGGCAAATCCCATACGGCGGCAGACTGCCGCGCGGCCATTCGCCAGATCGACCGGGTGCTGGGCAGTGCCACCCCGGCAGAGGTGGAAGCGGGTATCCCCATCCCCCGGGGGCCGGAGACGGTCACCCAGGGCACGCTGACGGTGCTGATGTCCAAGCCGGACAACGACAGGGCGCCACTGCCTGATAACCTGAACGATAACCGCATCATCAACGATGTGGTGGCCATGCAGGCCAGTCAGCCGGAGCGACGTTTTATTCTGGTGACCAAGGACATCAACATGCGCCTCAAGGCGCGGGCCTGTGGCATCGAGTCGGAGGATTACCACAACGATCAGCTGGTATCGGACATCAAGCAACTGACCCGGGGCTACTTCGAAGTGCCCGGTTCCTTCTGGGATCAGGTCACCCAGGTGGAAACCGAGCAGGTGGGCGCCGATACCCTGCATCATCTGTCCCACGGTCTGCTGGTGAGTGAGATCCTGGGCGAAGAGGTCTATCCCAATCAGTACGTGATTGATGAACAGGGGTTTGTCGGGCGGGTCATGGATGTGAACAACGGCGTCGTGACCCTGCGGCATTACAAGGCCGACAGTCTGCTGGATCAGGAGGTTTGGGGGTTACGCCCGAAAAACCTGCAGCAGGCCATGGCGCTGCAACTGTTAATGGATCCGGATGTGCACCTGGTCACCCTCACCGGGGCAGCGGGGTCCGGGAAAACCATTCTGGCGCTGGCGGCCGCCATCGAAATGACGGTGGAACAGAAGCGTTTCAACAAGATCATCGCCACCCGGTCTACGCCGCCATTGGCGGAAGAGCATGGTTTCCTTCCCGGTACCGAAGAGGAAAAAATGGACCCCTGGCTGGGGGCTATCAACGACAATATCGAGGCGTTGCACCTGAACGATGAAAATCCTTCCGGGAGCATTCAGTACGTGAAGGAAAAGGCCAATATCCAGTTCAAGGCCATGAACTATATCCGCGGCCGCAGCTTCCAGAAATCCCTGATCCTGATTGACGAAAGCCAGAACCTGACTCCCCATCAGATGAAGGCGATCATCACGCGGGCCGGGGAAGGCTCCAAGGTGGTGTGCCTGGGCAACCTGGCCCAGATCGACACCCCCTATCTGTCACCCACCAGCTCCGGCCTGACCTACATGACCGAACGCTTCAAGCGGTTCGTTCATGGTGGTTCGGTGCAGCTGAACGGGGTGCCGAGGTCGTTGCTGGCGGAATATGCCGAGCAGTTTCTTTAACGCGTAGCGGTTAACCTGTAGGAGCGCCTCTCGAGGCGC